>Ga0315554_1000672_pt1 | contig 20291 bp, 11 predicted proteins | sample SalMarSW160370MG_FD_202114 | JGI IMG/M metagenome (GOLD analysis project Ga0315554, IMG submission 202114) | Salt marsh sediment microbial communities from the Plum Island Ecosystem LTER, Massachusetts, United States - Salt Marsh Sediment SW1603-70 ... | reverse complement strand
GTACCACGCGCGGCCATATTCCAAAAATTCCCCAATAGGGACATTTAGTATCCTTTGCAAATTGCAGGGGGTCGACTTCAATATTATAGCTGCGAAGAACCATTGAAACCGATGTCGGTGAGCAGATATCCCCGCCTATATCGGGATCGAGCGAGTATTGCCAGAAAAATTCTGTCGGAATAAAAATCTTTTGAGGTTTATCATTAATTATTGTACTTATATTTACATTATCGGTAACCTTTTGATCACTGGCAAAAAAACTCAGTTTATATAACTCCGGTGAAGGCTGACCGCTGCTGGTTCTTTTCATAATTACTTTGAACTGCCATTTATTATGATAAGAATTAAGAACGGCATTATCTATATTTATTTTACCTCCGCTGTAGCTTGTTGTGCCGTAAGTAGACCATATATTCGCTTTCCAAAATCCAACGGTAAGCCAAGGTGACCATGTTCCGGAAGCTTCAAAAAATCTTATTGTCACTTTAAAACTGCTGTTATCATTTGGAACATAACCGTTCCATGAAGGTAATACACGATTGAAAGGAAATTCAGATGAATCTGGATTAAAAGTCACATCCCCATTTGTAATTCCATCAGACAAAACAATACTTTTTCCGTCTTTACTGATTTCCGTACCGTCAAGATTACTTATTCTCTCTATAAGAGAATCATTTTTATATGAAAAAAATTGATCAGGATAAGTCTGACAGAAAATTATACCTGTATTTATTATGAAAACCAGTAAAATTCTCGAAATCATATATTACCATTGTTTTTAAATAAATCTAGTCTAATGATAATTTAATCTTATTTAAAGTACAATAATTAAAAATTAATCATAAAAGAGAAATACTGAACATTGGATAATCTTCCAAAATCCTGGTAAGCATAATCGAGTCCCACTTTTACAAGATCAATTATTCTGTAATTCAAGCCAAATCCAAATGTCAAACCTTTTTCAGAATCCCTTTCAAATAATGAATTATACCCAACACGCATAAATACTATTTCATTCCATGAGTATTCCATACCGGTATTTAAATATTCAGTATGATCATTGGGATGAATAGCATCAACTGCTACAGTAATTCTTGAAGATTCGCTCTTTATAATATCACTCGATATACCGAACCTAAAAAGAAGAGGGAGATCGTATTTTCCAAGTTCTAAATTTGTATTAATTAAATTCTGATCGCCAGCTCCTGACGGGATCAATTTAATAATATCCCTGCCAGCCAATTGCATCTTCGTACCAAAATTAGAAATACTTGCTGCAATTCTCAATTCATTCAAAACAGGTATTTTATACAACGTTCCGATATCAACACCGAAACCGGTTGAGCTCATATGCCAGATTGATTCGTTAATGTATTTAAAATTAAAACCGATAGAAAAATTGTCCGTAAGATAGCGTGCATAATTTAATCCAATAACGATAGCTCCGGCGTCAAAAAACTCGCCTGTTCCGGTAGGCTCCTCTTCTGTTCTCACAGCCATTTCATCCATGGAAAGTACTGAAACAAAAGCTCCTACCGTTCCGAAACCTGAAAGATGGCTTGCTATAGCTGCATAATCATGCTTTATATCGGCATATAGAATAGTATGGTCAAAAAAAGCTTCATTCGATTGAATATTAGCTGTTCCTCCCGGGTTCCAGTACATTGCAGTGATTTCATCTGATATTGCAGTATATGCCCCACCCATTCCAATTGCTCTGGGTCCGACATTAAATTTAAGCACCTGTGCTGCAGTCGTACCGGTTTTTAAAGTTTGAGCAGATGAAAAAGCAGTAATCATTAAAGTTATGATTACAACAAAAAAATATTTATAGAATATTTTCATGAATATCTCCTGCTATTCGTTATTCGCTACTGGTTAAACATTAATTATTAACCGTATCCTTTAACGTCAATTAAAAATCTTTATTCGAATAATAAAAAGCTCAATCGTAATTATATCGTAAGCATTAAACTCATTTTATTAATGCAAATTTTATCAGCTTTTCACCTAAGTCAGGTGCATCTATATGAGCTAAATAAATACCATAGGCTACACTGAATCCGTCACGATTCAGAAGATTCCAATATTCTCTCCCGTTGTCAACTCCTTCATCATGTTCAAGAGTTGTAACAAGTTCACCGCTCAAAGTGAAAATACGGATTGTACATTTCCGCGGAAGATTTTCAAAATAGATCCTCCTTTCGCCACGATTCTGTTGCGGTAATTTATTATTAGGCTCAAGCACACTTGTCCCAACATATGGATTTGGAACAACATAAATATTATCCAAAAGTGAAGAACCGGCCTGCTCGTTTATTTTGCCGGCTTGAGTCTGCAAAGTGTACACATCCTGAGTATTAAACGGTCTTCTGGTAACTACTTTTAGGACATCTCCTTTACCGGGATAAGTAGAATCTCCCTCGGTAACCTGACTCAAAGTGATCTCCCATGTAAGGGTATCCGTATTGACACCAGTTGCACCCGGCTGAAAAAGTATAATCCCGTCACCTCTTGTATATGCAGAATCATTTTTTACTTTTTCATTTAGAAAAATCTTAATATTCAGCGGCACACCGGAGGTAACATCTTCTACTTTAAAATTTACCGGAACAGTGATAAAACCTTGGCCCGGAACATTTTTGATAGCTGTAAATTCATTTTGATCAGAAAAAGTCACTTCATAATCTGCAGGATAAAGTCTTTTTCTGGACGCCACCCCAATGCTGGCAAGCTGAACAGTAAAAGGAATTTGAAGATCTCCACCTATCCATCCGGAATTGTCAGAATCAAATTCGAGCACATCATTATCCGAGACCGTTAAATTTATTCCATCAAATACCGGGTTTGAATCTTCATTATGCAATGCCTGGCTTTGATAAACTGCGTAATTATCATATGTAATTGTAAATTCACCATTATTAGGCATTGAACTATTATCTGTTCTTTTAATTTTGCCCTGTGCAAAATCAATATCGTAATCAACATTATTCTTATAGATAGTCCCGTTTTTGTCTTTAACTTCGAGAGCCTGATCATTTATAATATTTTGATTTGAAAGCTTTGTAAATTTTGTATCAAAAAGGAAGAAAGATTCGGAAACAGATTTTTCTCCTCTAACCGAATAATTTTTAGCCTTTATGACTGTATCACCAACATTTAATTTATCACTAAAAGAGAGAGTATATTTCTCATCTTTCACTTTCAAATCATTAAGAATCTGAAAGTTGACTTTACCATTACCGATACCCGAGGTATGGAGAAAATCATTATTAGAAATTGCAGGTGTGTTATAACCTGCGGCTCTCGGACCGGGTATTACCATCACTGTATTATCGTCAAAAGTCATTTGAGAAGTGATCGGATCAACCGTTATTTTTTTTGTTGTTTCGGAGGGAGGAATACCTACTGAATCCCCGTGATCGAAAGCGACAACTGCATAATAATAGGTTTGTCCGTTTATTACATTGTTTGAATCAACATATGAATGAACCAGTCCTGTATTGTCGCCTAAGTAATATTGCAGACCTCTTCCATGGTATGGCACCGGATGATACCCTTTCCATTCATTGCTCAAATCCCATTTAGCTTCAATACCATTTGCATCTCTTAATGGCTCATAAAGAAAACTTGCAGCCCTTCCATCTGTTACATTCTGAATGTCGGCAAAATCAGGCCGTGTACTGCGATAAATAACGTAGCCTTCAAAGTCTTTCCCGGTAATAGGATCTACACTTTCTTCAGAAGAATTATCCCAATACAGAGTAACCTTTCTATCATCGGGAACGGCAGTTACTTTAGGTAAAGTCGGAGGCTTGAAGAAATTGTAATTTTTATTATAAATATCCTGGACTGTTTCGGCAGTTACCAGAAGATCATTAAGATTTTCACCGAAAAGGAAAGCCATAGAAATTCTTTTTGTTTCACCTTTTTTCAACGAAACATAACCTGAGCCGAAGACGAATACTATATCTGCATTCTGTTCAATGTCACTAAAATTTTGAGGTGTACACCTGTTCCAAATATCTTCATCATTTGCGATTTTCAAATCGGTATTCCATGTAGAACTATTAAAACTTGTCAAACCAATCTGGTCGGCTTCATCAAGATCCGTATATTCAAAATTAGGCTCACCTGGTGCCAAAGGATCTATCGAACCATCGGCTAACAGTTTACCTGATGTAGGAACACCGTCACCTTCACCCTGATCGCCTGTATTTGGAATCCCATCAATACCAACATCATCTGTTTCAGGATTCCAGTCATGATCATTATCTATACCGTCAAACTGGCTTTCGTCTATCATTCCGTCTCCATCATTGTCAATTCCATCATTCGGATTGCCGGGACTTTCAAGGAATTTACATCCCAGGTAGCCAAGGTCCTGTGCACCGCAATTCATATCATTATTCCAGAAATAAACCATACTTCTTGCATAAACAGGGATATTATCTACAGGATGCTCACCGTCAAAATTATACGGAGGGATAAAAAACCCATGATCGTTCTGGTTGCAGCCGCTGGTGTTACCGCCAACATCCGGGTCGCCGTATATACCAAAGAAGACAGAGTCAAGATCTTTATCACTAACATTTGTAATGGTCCATTGGAAAAAGATTGAATTGGCAGCCAACGAGTTCGACCATTGATAAGCTCTTCCCAAAACCTGAACACCAATTCCTGATCGTGCAGAGTCGCCTATAAATGGATAGTATTGAGAAGTCTGGTTTGTACTTCCAAATTCATTATTTTCTCGGTCATCCATACCCCAGAATACTTCAAGATCCGCATTATTCTGCCCCTGTTTCAAATAACCCGGCCAGACATACTCACCGAGAGTTGGATTATACCAGTTGGAAGGCCAGCTATCGGGTTTTCCATCACGGTTTGAGTCAAATGCCGGATTTGATGCCATTTTATCCTGATCAGGATCTGCAAAACCTGGTAATGGCTGCCACCAGTATTGATGATCTATCGCAGTATTCTCATCTCTCAAACCTGTATAACTAAAATCATATAAACCGTCAGAAATAATATGAAATTTTTTTGAAGGATTAAGAGCATTCGGTACTTCAGCTCCTACTATAGGACTAAACTGGAATATATATGGTGCATCATGCCAGACCAATGCTAATAACTCTCTTAAAGCATCTCCCGGCAGTCCCGGGCCTATTCCGCCATAATTCCATAATTCAACAGCTATATTGTTGCCGTTCATTATATAGCTTTTCCAATCCGATCTCTCTTCTACCGAAATTTTGGCCAGTTTATCTTCAACGGCAGAAAATTTATTAGTACCTGAACCGGACGAGTTAGTATTAACAGGATAAGTAGGATAAGTAGGATAAACACTGTTAAAGTAATTGATAACCGCCTGATGTTCCCTTTCTCTTTTCTGCTGAACAGATTTTTGCGGGAAAGAGCTTCCGGTTAAGAAAAAAATTAAAATGATAAATATTATACATTTATTTCTTGTGTCTTTAGAAAAATTTTGTTTCAGCATTGTATTTGCTCCAATAAAAATCGATCTATACTTTTTGAATTTAAAGTTTCTCCCTTTCCTGATGAAAAAGAATATTAAAACTCTAATGATATACCTAGTCTTACTTCCCGCGGTTCGGAATAATATTGCGGACGTACAAAATATTCGGTAGCCGAATGAACACCGGGTACAGTTTCGGCAAGCCTGTTTGTCTCCTGTGGTCCTCCCTTTGTTTCCTCAAGGTTATAAGTAGCCCTTCCCGTGTTATCGTAAACCGAGATTTCATTTAATTCATCGAAAAGATTGAATACTTTTGCAAATATTGTTACAACTGTACTCTGTATTTCAAAGGATTTTTCTATCAGGAGATCTACATTGGTTTTAATTGGTTTCCTGCCGCTGTTGGGATCGAGCAAAATCTGACTTTCAATAAGCTGCGGGGTATATGGTAAACCCGTATTTATTGAACCGACAACAGTAACATACCAATCTTTTTGACTGCCGAATGTAATAACTCCATTGAGTGTATGAGTTTGATCCCAGTTAAGCGGGACAGGTATCTTTTCACTCTGCCGCCCTGATGAAAGATCAAGAAAGAAAGATTCGGCTCCTACTTCGTTCCCTTCGGCAACCTGGAAAGTATAATCTATTGATGCACCAAAAAAATCATCCGGTAATTTTCTTTTGGTTAATGAAAATGTAATTCCTTTAATATTTCCGTAATCTTTATTTACATATTTATCATATGTTACACTTGTACTTATTCGAATCCTCTGTAATGCAAGAAGATCCCTTACATCTTTATAAAACCCAGTAACATTAAAAGCAAAAGTTTCCGATAGCTGCTGCTGCAGACCTATTTCATAGGTAACCGTTCTTTCGGGATTAAGATTAGCATTGCCGTATGTCGGTATCCCTCCGAAACTCTTGAATGTAGGATTTGTATATAAATAAGTAAACGGAGGAAGCTGATAAAAATGCCCGTAAGAAAAATGAATAATACCCTGATCAGTTATAGGGAAAGATATTCCGATCCTGGGACTAAATTCAATTTTCGAATCGGCATTCGTTAGATTATCTTTTGGTTTATTGTTATCGGGAGCATAAACCGAATGCGAATTAAAGTAATCAAACCGGATACCGGCATTAATTATCATACTTATGAACTCCATTTTATCCTGGAGATAAGCAGAATACTGAACAGGTTTTTTGGAATAAAGATCATGCACGCTTGATTCGGTTCCAAGTATTGTAGGAGTTAAATATTGTGTGGTATCGCGCTGAATAGTAAAATCTTCAAAATCCATTATGTCGTGTTTTGCTTGCACACCAAACTTCACTTCATGCTGATTGGTTATTTGACTTGTCATATCAAATTTTAATTCATAAGTATATGATCTTTGATATAACTGATAATTAAGAGTTCCCCCCGATACAAATGTATAAGGAGTAACTGTATTAGCCTTATAAGAGGGTTGATACCTTGGATCGGGATGAAGATCAGCAAGGCTCATCCCCGGATAGAAACTTACAGCATTACCGCTTTGATCAAGCAAGGGAAATAAATATCTTTTGAAATCATAAATGCTGTAAGAACCGAGCAGAGTATAAAAGGTGCTGCTGCTTAAAGCATGTCTTACCTCAAGTGAATTTACAAGACCCCATTCGTAACGGTAATAATTTGCATCGGGATTATATTTATAATCATGATAGTAAGTCTGGTAATCCGAGTTTGAATAAATAACGTCGTAATTGAGCTTAAGTGTTGAGAACGGTTTTACTGTAAATTTACCCGTAAGGTTATAGTCTTTTGAAGGGTTCATTGATACAAGTGAATTATCTCCTGTTTGAGCTATTCTTATATCATTTGGATTAGATATACTTCTGTAGACTGAATCGTATATAGTATGCTCTCTGCGCCCGTATAAATAGCCTTGATTGTTATTGTATCTACCCGATAAGAAAACGGTAAGATTATCATTAGTTAAAGGTACCGGACCTCCAAAAGTTCCTTCTACAACCTGATCCGTAACCGGATTAATTTTATTGATATTCAAAAATATATCTTCATGATTGCTAACATAATCCCCGGTATAATATGAGATACTTCCGGTATATTTACTCCCGCCTTCTTTAGTGACAGTATTTACAATTCCACTGAGTGCATTTCCATATTCCGCGTTGAATGTACCGCTTTCCACGGATAATTCCTTAACTGCGTTTGTTGAGATTTGAACGTTCCTTGTAGTACCTACAAATTCGCCTTCCGATCCTACATCGAAACTTGTCCTTGCAAAAAGATTGTTAACTGATATTCCGTTTACGTTATAGGAAATTTCCGTTGCTCTTCCTCCCCTGATATGTAATTCACCGTCGACACCTTCTGTGACGCCTGCTTGGAGAGTCAATATTTGATTAATAGTTTCAACAGGAAGAACATCTATTTGGGTATTATCGATAACTGTATGAGAAGAAGTTAAATCTTTCCTGACAAGAGGTTTTTCTGCTTGAATTACTACTGTTTCAAGACCGATTGCTTCAGAAGAAAGTTCAATATTTATATTTGTAGTAAAATCGCTTGAAACACTGACATTGGCAACAATTTTTTTCTGAAATCCTACACCTGAAAAAACCAGGTTGTAAGTTCCGGGTTCAACATTAATTATTATGTAGGTACCGTCAGCTCCCGTTGCAGCACCCTGAGTTGTACCTTCAATAATTACGTTAATGCCCAGCAACGGCTCGGATGATTGTGCGTCGGTAACTTTACCAGTTATTTTTCCGGTTCTACCTGCAAAAATATTATTGGATAAAAGTAATATTAACAGAAATTGAAATAGTATAAATATTTTTCTGTACATAATAACCTCGATACCTCAATAGTATTTAAAGAAATTACACAAAGGTGCAGTGTTAAAAAAGGTTAGTATATTCATACGTTTGAAAAGTTGTAAAATTAATCTATAAAATTATCTCCCATTTATTATAAGTAATGGAGCCGCATCAATCATAAGAGAGACGGGCTCCATTAATAAAAATATTATTTCAAGAGAAGCATTTTCTTGGACATAACCTGAGAACCGGCCTTCAATCTATATACATAAGTACCGCTGGCAAGATCCGATGCATTAAAGTCTACCTTATATACCCCTGCTTTCATTAATTGCCCTTCAATTAACGTCAAAACTTCCTGTCCTAATATATTATATACCCTCAATTCAACATCCATCTCTTTGGTTAAACCAAATTCAATTGTTGTTGAAGGATTGAAAGGATTAGGATAATTCTGATTAAGATAAAATTTATCCGGCAGTTGGTTATCTACCATTCTTACACTTACAGCAGTATGTTGTAAATCTAAAATGGCAGCATCTGCAGTTGTATCATTTGCGACACCTCTGGTATAACCCTGCGTATATATTACTTCATCCGCAGGATCACCATCGAGATTGCCAATAGCAACAACATCCAGTTCACCACCTTTATCATCCGGTGCGGGTACTAATAGTGAGTCAATAATTGATGATTTATAATTCGCAGGATCGCTAATATCTCCGCCTTGAAATTCAACCCGAAGCACCGCATTATTCGGAACACTTACAGGATTAGCATATGTACCGAAAACAAAATCCGGATTACCATCGTTATCAAGGTCTCCCATTGCTGCGCCAACTAAAATTTCGATGTTTATTGTAGTATCACTAATATCAAAAGTTTGAAGAGTATCTCCTGCTTGTTTTAACACGAATACCTTAGTAGGATTATCCCAACCTCCCAAAATTATTTCATCTGTTCCATCGTTATCCAGGTCGGCAGTTACTGAACCTTTAAAAGAGCCGTAATTTTCAGCAACATTTTCCAAAGGAGGTAATGATGTATAAGTACCATTATCATATTTAACCGGATAAACCGAACCGCTACCACTAAAAAGATATATGGTACTACCGATAATGTCAAAATCATACATGTTGCCTGTACCTACTAAATTTGCATCTCCCATACCGCTTGCTTCAAGTGTCCAGGTTTCAGAACCACCTCCCAAATCCGGGATATTGTCAACGGAAAGAACACCGTACTGTAGTGTATCCGCTCTTTCACAGAAAATTAATTCATCAGTCTGATCATTATCAATATCGTCAACTATGAACTTTATAGGTCTTAAGTTTATTCCATCTCCGGGAATGATATCTGTACTTGCGTTAGGTAGAAATCCTCCAAATCCGTCATCAACCCCCATATTATCACTGCCGTCACCTGCATATTCATATACTAATATTCTTGCTACATCCGGATAGGGACTGTAATTAACCGGTGCCCAATAAATTTCGGGTCTTCCATCCTTATCTAAATCTCCCCATGCTAATGCAGGCCAGGTGTTTTGTTTATCCAAAGGAGCTGTAGCGCTCCAAACAGAATCCCAGGAAGACGTAGATTCATTCCATTCAAATTTATAAATTCTCGGAATTAATTCACCGTCTCTGTCAATCATGTTTGTATTGCATGCATAAATTTCAGGCAACCCGTCACCATCAAAATCAACTCCGGCAATAATATTCCCGAATCCTCCTCCTCCGGATTCATATTTCAGAGTATGAATGGTGGATGCTCTCTCGAATATATCCTGAGCATTTAGTACAGCTAATGCTGAAAAGAAAAAGAATACAGTAGCAAGTTTAAGCATAACTCCTCCTTTATTATTTGAGTGGTATTTTTGAAAATAGGTTTTTATAAGTTAAAATATATTTTTTCTATATGCAATAGCTTATTTTAATTAGGAATTAGTGATTCGCAACTATTTTCAATTGAAATCTGAAAATTTAGCATAAACTGATTATTTTATAAATTGATTTTAATTAAACTGATTAATTTTGCAATTTATTATTGTTTTTAGAGAATTTTTTTGAATTTTTTAGAGTGTTTTTAATAAACTGTTTTTAACCTGGTATTTTAAACATTTTATTATTATCAGATTTAAATATGAAAAATTATTTAGTTAGAACAACAATTATATGGATACTTACAGCGGTCTTATTTTTATCCTTAAGTAGCTGTAAAGAAGTACCGCCGCATGAAACAGGTAATTTTAAAGAACCGGATTTAGTTGAACTGACTAAACTGGATACAACTTTTCACCTTGATATAAGATATGCAACCAGTAATAATTTTCTGGGCAGACCTGTTTATGAAGAAGCCCGGGCATTCCTGCAGCGGCCCGCTGCAGAAGCACTACTAAAGGTGAATAATGAACTAAAACCATATGGATATGCTCTTGTTATATTCGATGGGTATCGTCCCTGGAGTGTAACTAAAACATTTTGGGATATGACTCCGGAGGATAAAAAAGAATTTGTAGCTGATCCGAAGGTTGGTTCAAGGCATAACAGAGGATGTGCTGTTGATTTAAGCTTGTATGAAATTGCTTCAGGAAAAGAAGTTGAAATGCCCAGTGAATATGATGAAATGAGCCAAAGATCTTATGCTGATTATAATGGTGGTACTGAAAAGCAAAGGAATTTAAGAGATTTGCTTAGAAATAAAATGGAAGATAATGGTTTTAAAGTATTGGATGTTGAATGGTGGCACTTTGATTATAAAGATTGGAAATCTTATCGAATAGAAAATATTCCATTTAATGATATTAGATAATAAGATGATAGGATTAACAGCATTATTTATTAAGTTGAAGATCCCGTTACATCTTTAAATTAATAAGGAACTTTATGCCGGTTATAGGGATAGATTTAGGAGGGACAAAATTAGCCGGAGCGGTTTTTAATGATGACGGTGAAATATTATTTAAAGAAACTCTTCCTTTGGAAAAAAGAAAAGGAAAGGAGGTAGGAAATTTACTAAAACTTTTGATTGGAAATTTTTTAACAAAAGATTTAGAAATAATTGCAATAGGTGTATGCGTACCGGGAATCAGCTATTTGAAAACCGGAAAAGTTTGGGCACCGAATATTCCAGGGTGGAATGCATATCCTCTTATGGAAGAATTAAAATCTGAAATTAATAATGATAAAATAAATGTTAACATTGAAAGTGATCGATCCTGCTATATTCTTGGTGAGGTTTGGCAGGGTGCAGCAAAAGGGTGCAATAATGCTATTTTTTTAGCAGTAGGTACAGGAATTGGAGCAGGAATATTAATAGACGGCAAAATTATTCACGGATCAAATGATATTGCTGGCGCAATCGGTTGGTTTGCATTGGACAGACCTTACTTAGATAAATACAAATCCTGCGGTTGTTTCGAATACCATGCATCCGGTGAAGGATTGGTAAAAGTAACAAAGGAATTCCTGAGTAAGGATAAAAATTATAAAGGGAAATTAAAAGAAAAAAATATTGATAAATTAAATACACGGGATATCTTCGATGTAATTAAAGAAAAAGATCCGATAGCAGAGAAGGTTCTAATGCAGGCAATTGAATTCTGGGGAATGACAGTTGCCAATCTTGTAAGTCTTTTTAATCCGGAAAAAATAATTTTTGGCGGGGGTGTATTTGGACCAGCCCTGAGCTTCTTAGATGAAATTATGAAGGAGGCTAAAAAATGGTCACAACCGATAAGCATAACTCAGGTTAAACTTGAAAGTTCTAAACTAGGAGGGAATGCCGGTTTGTATGGCGCAGGTTATTTAGCTTTACAATCTTTAACAAATAATTAAAGCAAAATTAGAATGTATAATAAGAAATTTGTGTTCAGTGCTGCCTGCCTTGGAATGCTTTTATTTGGGATCGTACTAATTTCCCTAGGTTCAATACTCCCTACCATTACAACAAAGTTTGGACTGAATGAATTATCAATCGGCACACTTGCTTCGATATTACCCTTAGGGATACTTGCTGGTTCACTGGTTTTTGGTCCTATAGTCGATCGTTATGGTTATAAAAATTTATTAATTATTTGCTCACTTTTGGTTTTTACCGGTTTAGAAGGAATTGCTTTTGCAGAATCATTCTTTATTCTACAAATATCGATACTATTTATTGGCTTTGGGGGGGGAGTGATAAACGGCGGGACCAATGCACTCGTCGCCGATATCAGCACAGCTGAAAAGGGCGCAAGTTTAAGTTACCTCGGTGTATTCTTCGGAATCGGGGCTCTTGGGATGCCGGCTATACTGGGTCTATTATCAGAATCATTTTCACAATCAAATATTATTTCCGGAATTGGATTCTTCGTCTTAATTCCTATCATCTTTTTCATCATTATAAAATTTCCTGTTCCCAAACAACTGCAGGGATTTCCAATAAAAGAGGGATTAAGCCTAATCAAAGAATCGGTTTTGTTATTGTTCGGTTTTATCCTTTTTTTCGAAAGCGGAATGGAAGGAGTTATAAATAACTGGACAACTACCTATCTGATAAAAGAATTAAATGTTAATCCTGAAAATGCATTGTTTGCTCTTTCCTGTTTTGTGGCAGGAATGACAATAACCAGATTATTGCTGGGTTCAATATTAAAGAAATTACCATCGTATGTTGTAATGTTTATTTGTCTTGGAATTGCTTTTATCGGAATAATGATACTAATTTATACTTCATCTTATGCAGTTGCAATTTCAGGATTGATATTATTGGGTATTGGTCTTGCAGCAGGATTCCCGCTCACCTTAGGATATGTTGGGGATATTTATTCAAACTTATCAGGTACAGCTTTCAGTATTGTTCTCGCAATCTCTTTGATTGGAAATATGCTGGTGAATTATCTCGTCGGATTAGTAGCACATACATATGGAATAAAGCAATTTACAACATTGTTTATAATATGCATTGTTTTTATGTCAATTCTTCTTTCAGTAGTTATAATCCGCCTCAAGCGGATAGTAAATCAAAAAAATATTAAAATAGGGAGTTTATAATGCTTGCAAAACAGTGGCTGAAAAATGCACGCAATGTAATGGACAAAATAGAAGAAACACAATTGAATAATATTAATAACGCTGCTATTTTAATGGCAGATGCAATAGAATCAGGGCATTGGGTACACACTTTTGGGTGCGGACATGCAACTTTGCCTATAGAAGAAATGTACCCCCGCATCGGCGGCTTTGTAGGATTTCACCCAATGATCGAACTCCCTTTAACATTTTTTACCAATATTGTAGGTGGAATGAATGTACATGAATTTGTTTTTCTGGAAAGAGTTGAAGGTTATGGTCTTGAAATTATGAAGGGTTACAATTTTAATCCTAAAGACGTAATGTGGCTCTTCTCTCATTCGGGAATTAATAATGTTAATATTGACATTGCTCTTGAATCAAAAAAGCGGGGAATGAAAGTGATTGTATTTGGTTCGGCCAAAGCAGCAAAAGGTAAAAAGACAAGGCATTCTTCGGGCAAAACGATTTTTGATATTGCTGACATTGTTGTCGATTCATGTGCACCGATTGAAGATGCATCGGTTCCTTTAAAAAATCATAAAGATAAGATAGGCCCGGTTTCAACAATTGCATTTGTAACTGCTGTATGGATGACAATAACCACAATTGCGGAAATTTTAGCGGAACGGGGTGAAAAACTTTATATTCATCCTTCACATAATGCAGGAGACGAAACCGCAAAAGATAGACTGACAGAAGCCCTCGACGAATATAAAAAAAGAATTGTAGGAGTATAATGCAAAGAAATTCTTTAATCATAAAAAATTGCAGATTATACAACAATGTAGATAGTTCTCAAAGGTATGATATATTAATCAAAGACTCTGTAATATCTGAGGTTCGTATTCATTCTTTAGACGATGAGCAGAAATATTCAGGCAATATAATTGATGCCGGGCAAAGAATTGCGGCACCCGGATTAATTGATATTCATATCCAGGGAGCCGGTGGAGCCGACATTCTCGATGGAACCGATGAAGCTGTTTTAAATATGTCAAAAACTCTTGCACGAACAGGGACAACATCATTTCTCGGTACTACAGTAGTTAAACCTTTCGAAAATAATAAGCATTTAAGATTAGCTAAAAAGTATGTAGGAAAGAAAATTGATGGGGCAACCTTGTTGGGTTTCCATCTCGAAGGACCTTTTATAAATCCTGAAAAGAAGGGTGGAATAAATCCTGAAGGTATCTATCCATCTTCATCAGAAGCTTTTAAAGAGATAGAAGATATTATTGGCGATACTTTAAAGATAATGACAATCGCACCCGAACTACCGGGGAATCTGGATATTATAAAATATATTAAGGATAATGGGGTGATCCCGGCTTTTGCTCATTCAAATGCTACATATGAAGAAACAAAAAAAGGATTTGAAGCAGGGATCAATCATATTACCCATATTTTTAATGCTATGCCCGGATTTCACCATAGAAATGCGACAGCTTTGAATGCCATTTTTGAAAACGATGAAGTTTCGGCGCAGATAATCAGCGACGGGCATCATCTTCATTCAAGCACAGTTAAAATGGTTCAAAAAATTTTAGGTTCAAAAAGATGTATATGCATCACGGACGGTGTTCAGGGGATCGGGCTCCCTGAAGGCAGATATGTTTACAATGGCAGAGATTATGAGACAATGAACGGTGCAGCAAGATATTTAGATGGGACTTTGATTGGATCAACTACAAGTCTGTTGAAAATAGTATTGAAATTTATGGAATTTACGGGCTGTTCTTTCGAAGAAGCCATTGATTCAGGAAGTAAAAATCCGGCTAAACTTTTGGGATTAAATAAAGGAGAAATTGCTGAGGGAAAAGATGCAGATTTAATTATAATGAATAATGACCATTCTCTTTTTTCCACTATTGTCAGTAGTAAAATTGTTTACAAAGAATAAAAGAAAATCACAGGGATTTCACTAGTTATTAAATTGAATATTGTTTCTGTCTGGTATTAATAGAATCCAAGTTGCAGGTGTTTGATTTTTCCTATTTTAATAAAATCATTTTTCTGGAAGCAGAATATTTTTCCGTTACTATTCTGTAAATATATATATTACTTGGAAGATCTTTCCCTGTTTCATTGACAGCTGAAAAAGTAACTTCATACATCCCCTTATTTTTATACTCATTAACCAGAATTTCAACTTCCTGACCAAGGACATTATAAACTTTCAATGAAACAAAACATGCTTCAGGTAAACTGTACCTGATAGTAGTTGAAGGATTAAAAGGATTAGGAAAATTTTGAGACAGATTATATTCGGTTGGAATTCCATTTTCATTTTCAACCGAAAGTACTTCCATAGTTTGAAATCCATTTACAGAAGACCATCTGCTAAGTCCATATTGATTCTCTCCCGCAACGCGCCAAAAATAATATGCAAGCGAATTAAGATTTTCTATACTAATCAAAGTATCTGTAATACCGGAAGAATCAATAAGGAGTGTTTGATTATTAAAAGATGCACTATATGAAAGCTGAAATCTGTAGCGTTCAGCTTTAAATGATTTTGTCCAACTCAAAACCGGATTTATCGAAACATTAAGAGAAGAATCAGCCGGGAATAATAATACCGGAGCTACAGGAAAACCTGTAGTAAAATTATGAACTTGAGAAAAATCACTTTCACCCGCAATATTAGTTGCTCTAACTCTCCAATAATACCTGGTCTGTCCTTCCATTCCGGAAACTAATTTTACACTATCGGTTAAATTATCGAAATTAATGAGTAAGTTTGAATTAAATATTGAATCTGAGCTCACCTGCAGTTGATAAAATGAAGCTCTCTCCGCATAAAACCATTTGAAATCAACAGTATCTGTAATATTTATTTCATCATTAAAAGGCATTGATAATAATGGACTTGCAGGAGCAGTAACTTCTACAACATTGGTTGGAAGGCTTTCATTATAATTTCTATCAAGTGCAGTTATTGAAAAATAATAAGGTGCAGTAATATAGGGAGATGAAGGGAAACTTTCTCTTTCTCCTTCAATAGACAAGATATTTTCCGCTTTATCATAATCACTTTGCGGAGGTGTAAGAGTATTCACATGATATATTACATACCTGTTTGCCGAATCCCCGTCAATTGCAATATTAGGTAAATCCCATTTTAATCCTGCTCTTCCTGTGGAAACAATTCTTCCGAACTCTAAATTTAAAGGAGGATTCGGTTTAATTGTATCTTTCCAGTTCATTTCCGGAAGTAACGCCGGATACCTGAAAAGATCATTTTTTAATGAATCCGTAAAACCTTTTTTATTATCCAAAATCCCAACTAATGTTCTAAAGAAAACACTGCCCCGGGTATATTGATTACTTCTGTTTGCCCTCACCTGGTTGAGTAACTCACTTGCAGACCAGTTTTGTGCATCACCAATATGATAAGCTGCGAGTCCGGGATAAAGATGCCTGTTATACATTCCTGCTGAATCCGCCCACCAGGGCATCAATTTTCCATAATCCTGAGAACCACCAAATTTCCAGTAGAGCTGCGGCGTTAAATAATCAATTATATGCCGGTGCAACCAGGCAATGGGATCTGCGTACAATATGTTATACGCATCAAACCCTATTACACCAGGAGGAACACCGTTTTTCCAGATTCCAAATGGAGAAATCCCAAATTTCACATAAGGCTTAACTTTCTGAATACTATCATATACTTCTTTCACAAAAATATTTACATTGTCACGACGCCAATCGCCCCTATTTGTAAAACCTCTGCTATAATTAGCAAATGTCGTATCATCTTCATTTGTGATTCCCTCATAAGGGTAAAAATAATCGTCAAAATGAACACCGTCAATATCATATCTTCTAACAACATCCATAATAACTTTTGTTACATAATCTCTAACCATTGGTAATCCAGGGTCTAATATTTTTAGATTTCCAAATTGCAAAATCCAGTCAGGATGTTGTTTTGAAACATGCTGAGAAGAAATAACATAACTCCCAACACTTCTTACTGCACGGTATGGATTGAACCATGCATGTATTTCCAAACCTCTTTTATGTGCTGCTTCCACTGCAAATTTAAGAGGATCATAAAAGGGATTTGGAGCTTTACCTTGTAGTCCTGTTAACCAATATGACCATGGTTCAAAATTTGATTTATACATTGCATCACATTCAGATCTTATCTGAAAGATAACAGCATTAAAACCTATTTCTTTTAATCTATCTAGTATACTTATTAATTCTTGTTTTTGTTGATCTGTACTAAGTAAGGGAGATGACGGCCAATCTAAGTTAACTACCGTTGCAATCCATACACCCCGGAATTCTCTTTTGGGATGATTTGACTGTGCTGGTAATGTTGTTTGGAAGATCAAAAGAAATAAAACTAACTTTTTAAATTTTTTAATCATGCTTAATCTAAATTAAACAAAAAAAAGCCGGACATATTTCAGTCCGGCTATAATGAAAATGAAGGTCGATTACTTCAAAAGAACCATTTTCTTAGAAATCTGGACATCTCCTGCAGTTAAATGATAAATATAAGTACCTGAAGCCAGATTAGATGCATTAAAGCTTACCGAGAAATTACCGGTGCCTAATTCTTTGTTAACCAATGTAGCTACTTCACGCCCTAAAACATCGTATACTTTTAAAGTCACCAAACCCGGCTTTGCAATCGAAAATTTAATTTCGGTTGTTGGATTGAATGGATTAGGATAATTTTGCAGCAACTTAAATGCTGATGGAGCAGCAGTACCCTTGTCTTCTTTAACATCGGTTACCCAGGTTTCCCATTCTGCTTTTTTACTTGGGAACCAATTTAAATCGCCAAGCGGGAAACCACCGGTCGAAGCGGTCTGTAAGTTTGTATTTGCATAAGCTAAATCTTCCGGCAATGGCCATGCCGGGGGATAAGTTAATTTGTATGTCCATCTGCTTGTAGAAATATTATCAATTAATATTTCATGAAGCTTCCCAATTAAGGAATCAACAAGATCTACAGCATCTGCATCATTGAATTGCGGGTCTGCATTATAAGTTGTTGCATTATCGACATTAATCATTGGTGCTTGTTCCGGAAGCCTGTTTGTAAGAATATCTTGTGTATAGCCATTCATCCATCTTGGTTGCGCAATTTTGTTTACCATTGGCTCTTGTCCACCAGGGTAAAGTACATTAACAACATATTGTACAGTATCGTTATAGGTATTAATAAAGTTCGTTAACTTATCCGGATAAAAATAATCATTATGGTTAACTTCGAGTACCCGGTTTTGTTCACTTAACATATCGGCAGTTACTCTATGATTATTATTAATTATAAAAGAAATTCCTGGCATAATAAGAGTTGTATCACGGAAAGCAACTGTATCAGCAACATTAATTACTATAATACCGCTTGAGACTGTATCGGGACGCGGAAAGAACCAATCTCCGTAAACAGCAGGTTTATATCCCATAGCAGCAAAAGCAGAGTAGACTATATTGTTGGTAATATGTACATTTGTATTATATGCACAAAGGAATGTATTACCTATACCATACATTATAGTGTTATGATCAAAGAGAGCATAATTTACATAGCCACTGACTCCAAAAACATAGCTTCCGCATGCTAAAAATGTGTTGTTGATAAATTTAACTGTATCTAAAGGATATGTGTTTCCTACTGTTTTAAAAGCTTGACCGTATAGCCATGAACCACCGGGAAATATCAAATTGCGGAACTTGCTATCCTGGACATCAATTTTACTCCATGCACCACCTTCCCAAACCTGTATACCTCTTGCTCCGTATCCATCAAAAACACATCTTCTTACCTTTAGTGACATCGCACTATCATAGACAGAAATACCGGAATTTAATGCGTTACTTATGTCTCCATCCTGCCTGATTCCCAAAAAATAAATATCATCGAATTCGTCTTTAGAGGTAGCTCCATATAGATTGAAATAGTGGCTAATAGAAGAGTTATCTGGTAGAATTTTAGCTGCCAGCACCGGTGGTCTGCCATCTCCATCCGTCGCTATCATTTTAAATGAACCATTAATAGAAATTGTTGCGTCCATTTGATAAATAAGACCCCTCTGTAAACGATAAACCCGGTTTGGATTTTTAATAACTCCCCCCTGAAGTGTATCCCCATTGATTACATTACTGATGTTTGCAGCATCAGCCACTCCTATATCCAGAGTATCAGTATTCTGCGCAAAAGTAGTATTAGGCCTCATCAATAGAAAGGCTAAGCCCATTAGTAACAAGGTAAAGTACTTTTTCATATGGTCACTCCTTTATTTTGGTTTAGAAATAAATTAATTGATACATTGAAATTAGAATTTAATTCGTACTCCTACATCTCCGGTCATTCCATAACGTTGTGTTCCAGCTGGGAATGCTGTTTTTTCATTCAGATCAACATCATTCTCACCGGTAATATTATTCAAATTGAAATAGACCTGGATTCCATACCATGGGAGGTCTTGCTTAACAGATAAGTCTAGGCGCAGGTACTTATCGGAATGAACTCTTTCCTGTAGCCAGAAGCTTGGGGTTTTAAAAACATTGTCTTGATAAAAGATTGAAAACCTGCTTGAAAATCCCTTATAATCATAACCGGTAGAAATATTAAATATATCATTCGGTTGATTTAATAAACGGGATGTGTAAAAAGTATCAACATATACGTATTTTTCTGTCCCGGTGTATGGATCGTAACCTAAAGATACTCTTTCAGTTCTAGGATATTTAGCGTCGGAAAATATATGTGTATAATTGACATTAAGTACAATACCGGATAATGGCTGGGGCAGGTACCAAAAATGAGTCTGCCAGTCAACTTCTACACCATAAAGATTGATTGTATTAGGGTTATTGATGTAAGTATCAAATTCGCGTCCTGCCAAATAATTAACAGGGAATTCCGGAAATTCCTGACTCATTTTCTCTTT
>Ga0315554_1000671_pt1 | contig 20298 bp, 14 predicted proteins | sample SalMarSW160370MG_FD_202114 | JGI IMG/M metagenome (GOLD analysis project Ga0315554, IMG submission 202114) | Salt marsh sediment microbial communities from the Plum Island Ecosystem LTER, Massachusetts, United States - Salt Marsh Sediment SW1603-70 ... | reverse complement strand
ACTATAGCCGCTGTATTAGGTTTACCGCAAGAAGCAATAACGATAGATTTTTCCGGTTCTCTAAGATGTGGCTCTAATGCCTTAAAGACCGCTATGGATGCCGTTGATAGCGGAACCCGACAGAGTATCCTGGTGTGTGCTGCTGACAATCGTTTGGGTTATCCCAATGGTCCTGATGAAATGACCTTCGGTGATGGCGCCGCTGCCGTTCTGGTTGGTGGCAAGGAACCAATTGCTGTGATAGATAACTATTATACCAGATATCATGAGATTCAAGATGTCTGGAGGTCGGACAGAGACACGTTCGTCCGTACTGCGGAAGACCGCTTTTCCATGGACATGGGTTATTCTAAAATAATGGCTGATTGCATCAGTACTTTCCTAAACAATACAGGACTATCAAACGCAGACTTCACAAAAATTGCTATCTATTCGCCTAACCAGCGTCAACTCCGTAGATTATCCCAGAAACTGGGATTTAGTGAGAATCAGGTAGATGATGTCTTGCACTCATCAGTTGGAAATACAGGAAGTGCGATGTGTTTGATGAGTCTCGTCGCCGCCCTGGAGCAGGCAGATCAGGGAGAGAAGATATTACTTGCCAATTATGGGAATGGCTGCGATGTATTTACATTGACTGCCACAGATTCGATTACCAGCCGTAAAGATAGGAGGGGTATACAAAATTATTTGGTTTCTAAAGACATGGTGACTCCTTATAGCAAATATCTAAAGTGGCGTGAACTGATCCAGATACAACCTGCGGCACGACCACCAATTGAGGCGCGCCAGCCATCACCGGTAGCGCAATGGCGGGAAGTACCCTGGGAGTTACGTCTTACCGGAACAAAATGCCGGCAATGTGGTACTCCGCAATACCCTCCGCAGCGTGTTTGCCTGGTTTGCCATACTAAAGACCAGTTTGAGTCGTATACCTTTTTTGATAAACCAGCCAAGATATTTTCATTCAGTCACGATTACGTGGTACAGAGCGTCGATTCTCCGGTCACTGTAGCTTTTGTCGACTTTGAGGGTGGTGGCAGGCTAATGTGTGATATGACCGACCGTGATACGTCTACCGTCGAGGTGGGTATGCCGGTAGAGATGACCTTCCGAAGACTTTACTATGTCGGTGGTATCTATAATTACTGGTGGAAATGCCAACCCGTGAGATGTTAGCAAAAAGAAAGTCAAAATGGATAGTATAAAAGATAGAGTAGCCATTATAGGTATGGGCTGTGTCAAGTTCGGAGAGAATTGGGACCAAAGCCTTGAAGACATGATAATAAATGCTGCCTATGAAGCTTATGAGGATGCAGGGATCGATCCAAAGGATATTCAGGCTGCCTGGTGGGGAACTGTTTTTTCTGGTGAGACAGGGCAGATATTGGCTGCCCCTCTTAAACTCTCATATATACCTGTCACACGTGTAGAGAATGCCTGTGCTACCGGTTCAGAAGCGGTAAGAGCGGCGTGCTATGCCGTTGCGTCTGGGATATATGATATCGTCTTGGCTGTTGGTGCAGAGAAACTGAAGGATACAGGCTATTCCGGGCTTCCGCAGACTAGACCAATTGCTACCTGGAGTTACCGATTAACTACACAGACACCTGCAGCGGTTTTCGCCATGATGGCGACAGGTTACTTCGCCAAGTACGGACTTACTTATGAAGAAGGGAAAAGGTTACTGGCACATATCCCTGTAAAAAATCACCACAACGGCTCGCTCAGTCCCAAGGCACATTTCCAACGGGAGATTACCTTGGAGCAGGCATTAAATGCGCCTATGATTGCTTATCCCCTGGGTTTATTCGATTGCTGTGGTGTCAGCGATGGTGCGGCGGCAGCTGTCATCACCCGGGCTGACCTGGCCAAGAAGTTCAGGCCTGACCCAATCTATATAAAATCAGTACAGATATGTCAAGGCCCACGGGAAGGCTGGATTAGCCAGAACTATGATTTTGCTCATGTTGAGGAAACATATCGTTGCGGAATAGCAGCCTATAAAGAAGCAGGAATTACAAATCCAAAGAAAGAATTGAGTATCGCTGAGGTACATGACTGTTTTTCTATAACCGAATTGACTATCATGGAGGACCTGCAATTTAGTCCGAGGGGACATGTAAAAGATGACATTGAAGCAGGGACTTATTCTTTAGAGGGTGAGTTACCAGTTAACACGGACGGCGGATTGAAATGTTTCGGACATCCCATAGGAGCTACAGGACTCAGGATGCTATATGAAGTATATAAACAGCTGCAGGGTAAAGCTGGCAAACGTCAGGTAAAAAATCCCCGTCTCGGTCTTACTCACAACCAGGGTGGAGAGCCGGGTGCGGCTACAGTAAGCGTGCTAATTGCCGGGAATGAGCTTGGTTAGCAACTCTAAATGGAGGTATGCATAGAATGAGTGAAGAAAAAATCCTTCGTAAGGTTATTATAACCGCAGCGGTCACAGGGCAAGGTGCCACACCTGTAATGTCTAAATATCTCCCCCTGTCCCCTAAAGAAATTGCCGATGATGCTGTTAAAGCCTGGGAGGCAGGAGCGGCTATTGTTCATGTTCACGCACGTAAGCCAGAAACGGGAGAACCGACTCCCAGCCTTCCTATCTTTCGTGAAATCGTAACGGATATCAAGAATAGGTGCAATGTTGTTATTAATATAACAACCGGAGGTGCCGGTACTCCCGAAGAAAGAATCAGAGTGGTCCCTGAGTTTAAACCGGAATTGGCTACTCTCAACTGCGGGTCATTAAGCGGTACTGCTATACAGGTATATGAAAGGATGAAGGATAAGATTGAGTTTGAATGGGAGAAAGAATTTCTCAAGCGAGAGGAGTTTATCTTTGAAAATACTTATAAGATGATGCGTGAATACAGTCAAGCCTGCCGGAAGAATAATACCAGGCCCGAGTTGGAAATTTGGGATATAGGTCAGATTAGTGCCGTTAAATATATGATTGACCGTGGTTATGTAGATACTCCTGTGCATTTGCAGTTTGTGATGGGAGCCCTAAGTGGCATGCCGGCGACCATCAGCACGCTGGTATTTGTCTACGAGCGTACCCGTGAAACCATAGGTGATTTCACGTGGTCGGTAGCAGCTGTAGGTAGAGATCAGATACCAGTTGGTGCCGCTACTCTAGCCATGGGCGGGCATGTAAGAGTAGGACTCGAAGACAGCCTGTATGCAGGTTATGGCCGACTAGCCAGGAGTAGTGCGGAGCAGGTCGAAAAGATTGTAAAAATAGCAGGTGAAATGAGTATAAAACCCGCCACTCCGGATGAAGTAAGAGATATGCTTAAGCTAAAGGGGATTGAAAAGGTCAATTATTAGTTCCTGTAATCATGGAATAAAAGGCTATTTATTACTTGACTTTAATGGTAGACGCAAGATATAGTTTCAAATTCTTGGCAAAATAATATCCCTGACCTTATACTGTTGGCACATATTTATGTTTAAACAATCATAATTTGCTTTACAAAAGGAGCATATTTTGAAGAGTAAACTGCTGTGGACACCACCCGGAGAAGTGAAAAAAGCGGCTAACATGACCCGCTTCATGAACTTCGTTAACCGGAAATATCAATACAAATTCAACTCTTATGACGAGATCTATGAATGGTCGATTGAAAATATCGCCGATTTCTGGGCAGCATTCTGGGAGTTCGTGCCTATCAAGGCATCCCGGAAGTACGAGCAGGTGGTTGATGATTTGTCGAAATTTCCCGGGGCTAAGTGGTTCGGCGGGGCAAGATTAAACTTCGCCGAGAACCTGTTACGATATCGGGATGATAACATAGCCTTTATTTTCCGGGGAGAGACTCAGAAATCCGCCCGGATGACTTATGCTGAGTTATACAATGCCGTGGCTCGACTTGCCAGAGCTTTGCGTGATATTGACGTTAAACCGGGCGATCGGGTAGCGGCTTATATGCCTAATCTCATGGAAACTGCCATTGCCATGTTGGCAACCACCAGCATCGGTGCCGTCTGGGCTTCCTGCGCTACCGACCTCGGCGCACAGGCTACGCTGGACCGCCTCACTCAAATCGAGCCCAAGGTGCTGTTTACTGTTGATGGTTATTATTACAAAGCCAGGACCTTCGACTCTCTAGCCAACGTTGGGGAAATTGTCCGGGGTATCCCGTCTCTCCAGAAGGTCGTTGTCGTTCGTTATACGGAGGAGGGTTCTAATATCAGCCATATTCCTAATGCGGTATTTTATGAGGATTTTCTGGCGGAGGAGAAGCAACAAGAGATTGATTTTGAACAGCTTAACTTCAATCATCCGGCCGTTATCATGTTCTCCTCGGGTACCACAGGCAAACCGAAGTGCCTCGTACAGAGCGGGGGTGGACTTCTGATCAACCATCTCAAGGAACTTATCCTCCACACCGACCTGAATCGGGAGGATACGCATTTTTACATCACTACTTGTAGCTGGATGATGTGGAATTGGCTTATTAGTTCACTGGGTGTCGGTGCCAAGATAATCTTATATGACGGCAATGTCGCGTACCCTGACATCGGAGCCATGTGGCAGATGTCCCAGGAAGAAAAAATAACCCATTTCGGGACCAGTGCAAGTTATATTAACCTGCTACGCAGCGAAGGAGTAAATCCAGGCCGCGACTACAACCTTTCGTCACTACGCTGTATCCTGCAAACAGGATCGGTCCTCTCTAAAGAGGGCTTCGAGTACGTCTATGAGTCCATTAAGAGCGACCTACACTTCAACTCCATAGCCGGGGGTACTGATATCAACGGCTGTTTTGCCATCGGCAGCCCAATTCAGCCTGTCTATGCCGGCGAACTTCAGGGCTGGGGCTTGGCAATGAAGTGCCGATGCTATGATGAAACGGGAAATCCGGTAATTGACCGCCTTGGTGAGCTCGTTTGTGAAGCCCCTGAGCCTTCCATGCCTCTCTATTTCTGGAACGATCCGGACGGCGAAAAATACCATGACGCATACTTCAATGTCTATCCCGGCGTATGGCGTCATGGCGATTACGTAATGAAGAATAGTGATACCAAAGGAGTGACGTTCTTCGGCCGATCAGATGCTGTTTTGAAACCTTCCGGGGTACGTATCGGCACCGCTGAGATATACAACCAGGTAGATACCATACCGGAAATAGCCGATAGCCTGGCAATAGGGCAGGATTGGCAGGGTGATCAGAGGGTACTGCTCTTCGTCAAGATGGTGCCGGGCGCCGCGCTAAGCGACGAACTGCAGAAAAGAATCAGAACCACTCTCCGGGATAAGGCATCACCTCGCCACGTCCCGGCCAGGATTATCGCCGTGCCGGATATACCCTACACGCTAAATATGAAAAAGGTAGAGAGTTCCATAACCAATATTATCCACGGCCGTCCGGTGACCAATCGCGATGCTCTAGCAAATCCAGAGTCGCTGGACTACTACGAGAATCTGCTGCTCAATCTCCAGGAAGAATAACGGTGTTTCAGCGTTAGTTCGCGAAGGTCATTTCAGATCTTCCCATAATCATGTCGACATTATCTCAAAGGACGACTGCACCCGGCTGACTAATAGTATTTGAAGCAGGTGGTTTGGGAACTCAAATACCTCAGGTGTGATATTTACCCATTTTAAATGATGAAACATGGAGAGGCTTGGTCCATTTTAGTAAGGTGCTGGGAATTTATCTTGATATCATCATATCAGGTAGGAATGTGGAAAGTGCGGGTATGGCTATGAGTAGAGCTATGTGCAGTATATCAGCTATGAGGAAGGGGATGACGCCCCGGTAGAGGTCGCTGATTCGAATCTCTTTAATCGATCCGGACAAGGCGAAGAGATTGAAACCAAATGGCGGCGTAATTTCCCCCACCTCCATTAATCTCACCATTATAACGCCAAACCACAAGGGATTAAAGCCAAGTGCCAGTATCGTGGGGAAAATGATGGGAGTTGTCATGACTATAATAGCGTAAATATCAAAAATCGAGCCAAGCAGGATATAAACGAAAACAAGGATAGCCACAATCAAGTACCTGTTTATCTCCAGGGCGGCTACCCAATCGCTGAAGACGAACGGAACCCTGGTTACTGCTAAAAATTGCTTAAAAATGAAGGCACCTATGATTAAAGCAATCATCATGCCGGTTATCTGAGCGGTTTCCAGTAAACAATCAACAAAGCTGGAGCGTGTCATCTGTTTCTTGATAAGGCTGATAACTAAAGCACCGAAAGCTCCAATGGCGCCTGCTTCGGCAGCAGTAAAAATACCTGCGTATATACCGCCAATAATCAGCACGAACAGGCTGGCCACTGGCCAGGTCAGCCTGAGCGACCCTATTTTTTGTTTGATAGTTGTTTTGGGGCCAGCCGGACCTAACTGGGGATTGAATCTGCAAAGGATAAAAATTAAAACTATATAGAATACTATTTCTAGGACTCCGGGGATAATACCGGCCATGAACAGTTTGCCGATAGAGATTTCGGTCAGGATTCCGATGAGGATGAATCCCATGCTGGGAGGAATGAGAATACCCAGCGTGGCCCCCGCCGCGATGGTGCCTAAGGCAAGTTTTGGCTCATATTCATAACGTTTCATCTCGGGATAGGCTATTTTAGCCATAGCTATGGCTCCGGCCATGCTGGAGCCGGTACAGGCTGCGAAGAGACCCGTGGCTCCTACCGTTGCCATGGCCAGGCCGCCTTTTGCCTGCCCTATCCAGGCACGCGATGTCTCGTAAGCTTCTGAGCCGATATTAGTATTGGCAATAAAGGCACTCATCAGCATAAAGAGAGGAATTACCGCAAATGTATAGTCTGTTACTCTTTCGAAGCTGAGTATCGCTATGCTGGAGAGAGCTGGCTGGATGCCGATAATCAAGGCCAGACCAACAAACCCCGAAATGATTATGGCGAAGCTGACATGCACGCTCAGCAGGACAAGGACAATCATCAAGCCAAAACCGAGGATTCCCGCTTCAGTCGGGGTCATTTGCCTTTCACCTTGGTTAAAGAATGCACCAGGTCAAAAAGAAGAACCAGAGCCAGCATACCGGTGCCAACTGCCAGAATTAAAACAAAGGGGTAAAGGGGGATATGCAGAGTGTCGGTGGCGTTGCCCCTGGTGAGGGATAAATAATATTGCGCATACACTACGCATCGCCAGCACAACAAAGAGAATGCGGCAAATCCGAGAAAATTGGCTAAAACTGTTAATATCGCCTGAGCTTTATCAGGGAAAAAATGAAGCAAGAAATCGACTCTAATATGCCCTTTTTTTACCTGGCAGTAACCCAACCCCAAGCTACCGGCAGCGACTAACAAAAAACCGACAAGTTCCCAGGTTCCTTTTATCGGTCTGCTGAAAATATACCTGCCGCAGACATCAGCAACGGTGAGCAACATCATTCCGATGAGGGCAGTCGCCGCTACATAAGCCATTATTTTGTTCGTCGAGTGTACGCCAAGCTCCATCTTTGAAGCTATCTTCGTGATTTTATCTCGTAATACCATCCCATACCCTAATTCTTAGCACTCTGCAAATAAATCAGAGGGTTCCGGCCATATTCCAATAAGGGCGGGGCTAAGCGATACTATCTCAAAGCCCCACCCGTTTCCCTGACGAAGAACTACCTACCTTCCTTACTGGCCGTAAAACATCCCCGCGTGTGCCTCTTCGATGGCGTTCTTCCAGTAATCTAATATCTTATCTATATCCTTCGCATCTTTATTGATTTCTAAGTATTCATCCCAGATTACCGAAAATGCCTCTGCCCATTGCGCTTCCTCTGCTGCGGTCGGTGTTATTATCGGTATACCGGTATCCGCCCATAGTTGCCGGGCTGCTGGTATTTGCCCGGTGACGAAATCCCTGTTTTTCTGTTCAGCTTCAGCAGCCACTTCCATTATTATCTTCTGGTCCTTGGATGATATCTTGTCCCAAACGTCCATATTCATAACCACCGGTAGCTGACCTCCACCCATGTCATAATCCAGGACGTAATCTACCAGTTCCTGGAGTTGCCAGTCCATGGCTGCACCCCAGGCTACGGTGGTGACGTCAATAACTCCCGTTTGCAGCTGTTCATACATCATTGGTGGTATGGTAAACACCGGTGCACCACCCAGATACTCCACTAAATCCTGCCTGTAAGCATCGCAACCCACTTTTATACCGTTTATTCCTGAGGGAGTACGGATTGGATTACCTGTTCCCATTAAAACGGCGCCGGTATAGGTATTGCTCCAAAGCAACTTGAAACCCTCAAGCTCCTCAGCGGCTGCCGGGTATTTGTCAATGATGGCCCTGAGTGTATTTGTCTCAGCCTCCAGCAGTTCTTCTGTATGGGGGTAGAAGTCCAGACCGGGGAGACCGGTAAAGCTGAGTATCGGAAAGGCGTCTAGATTAGATCCGATGGATAAAACATATGCGTCAGCCACTCCCGCCTGGAGACTTTCCAGGGAGCTGGCCTGGGTGCTCAGGGTGCCAGAAGGGTAGGTTTCCACCGTCACCCGGCCCTCCGTCCTCGCTGTAACCTGCTCCGCAAAATACTCTGCTGGAACGCCGAGACCCGTAGGGGGCGGTGTGTCATAACCCAACTTAATCGTCAGCGGTTTAGTTTCCTCTTCGCCACAGCTACCGAGGAATAACCCGCCGACCAGGATAATTAAAAACGATACTATGAATATTTTTTTCACTTTGATTTCTCCTTTCTAATGTTGTTATTAATAATCCCACTTTTTTTCAAACTTATTATTCTCTTCCTCCTTTCCTTTATTGAACTATGAGTTCGGCGTTAAGATTAAATTTAATATAGTTTACTCTCAGCTTGAAGCTATGTCAACATTAACCCACTACTAGTAGTGGGTTAACCATTCTGCGAATACGTTTAGTGCCATTGTGAATTTACTTCATATGGAGTTCCGCGAGATAAAGATACAACCATCACTTTTTTAACCAGATATCCATTATATTTGTTTCAGGGATACGATCCTGGAATATTTAATATCCCAGCGTTGGTCCCCCGAATAAACAACTTCAAAGGCACCAGTTTTACCAGGCGTCAGTTGTCTAACAACATCCACTTCTGTACCGATAAGCATTCCTGTAGCGCTGTAATACTCTGCCTTTATTTCGGCATTCACGTTGGAATCAGAGCTAATATTACGCACCGCTCCTTCGACAACTCGGTGCCCAAAACGGTTGACAGACATCCGGTGGTGAAGCGTCTGTAATTTATTGTCCAGTGATTTTATTAACTGAGGTTGTTTTTTATCCGGATGTCCGGCCATATTTACTCCTGTGTATTTGATTCAATCCAGGCATCGAATCGTAGCCCGGAAGCTGGATCGTATTCCCTCTGAAATGCTGCGGGATACCGCTTCCTCCAGGTACCTAGTTGTTCTAGAGTAACCTTCTCAACTTGAACAAGGAAACCACTGGCTACCTGACCCTGTGTGTTTGGTGATGTTGTCTTTTCGGGAGAAATCAGGTTATTGTTACCACCCCGGTCAATCCGGTCGGTTATAGGGTCAGATCTTGCTCCGTGGTCCTGGTAGACCACTCCGGGCATTATCCTCTCGGTCACACAGGCACCACCGAGGACGATACCTCGCTCGTTGTACATCTTAACCAGGTCTCCAGTCTTTATATTCCGAGAGGCTGCGTCAGTTGGATTAATCCAGACAGGTTCGTACATGTAGCCATCCGGTCCCTTAACTTTACAGGTCTGGATTTCCCTAAACCACGATACATCATCAAGTTGCACGTGCTGTCTCCATCTGCCGTGGTTTGAAACGAGAAGAAAAGGATATTCTTTGGCTCTGGGATGAAGTCGGCTTTCCTGATGGGTCTTGCTGAACGGAATCCAGTGTGGTACGGGCGGTCTCTCTTTATCATCAGGAAAGTGCTCTAATAAGCCTGTAGCTTCAAACTCTATTTTACCGGTGGGTGTTTTTAGGGGATACGTTTCTGGATCATGATAGAAATTTATACGGGGAGTGGGATCTTTTTCCCAACCTTCAGCCGGGGGAATACAGTAGAATCCTTTTTCATTCAGTTCTTCCCAGCTGATATAATCCTTGATACCACAGCTTTCATAACCAATCTTTATCCATTCTTCAATAGTCTTGCCTTCTGTATATTGATGGTAGATACCCAGTTTCTTGGCTACTTCGCCAACCGCTTCGTAATCACTCTTGGACTCCCCGATAGGTTCGATGCACTGTCCTTCAGGGTAAACGCTCTGGCAGAACGAGTCGGTACCAATCATAATATCCTCTGTCTCGAACTTGGTGCAAGTAGGTAAGACAATATCCGCATAAAGTGTATCATTCTCCATCCATGGGTGCTGGACTACAACGGTTTCTATCTTGGGACTTCGAAGTGCATCAATCAACCTGTTCCCGCAATTACAGCACGCTGTCCAACATGGTGAGTCAGACCATATCATATGTATTTCCGAACAACCTTCTACTGGATATTGATACTGTACAAACTGGTCTTCGGTTGGCATTACCGGTGAGCCAGTACTATAGAATTTCATGGGCTTTTCATTGCTAGCATCAAGAATAGCGTCATGAAGTCTGGTCTTGGGAAGGAATTGTTTCGGATGCCATCTTCCCTCTCCAAGCCCGTGATAAGCCGTGAAGGGATTAAGCATTACCGCAGCCCTGGGCATACTGAATACGGAGGTCCTGTTGGTTCCCGGTTTGCCAATTCCCTGCATAGCGCAACATGCCACCTGCATTCTGGTAGGTTCGGTCGAGTAGGTACCTCTACAGAGTGAGCCACCAGTCCCACTCCCAAAAGTAGTTACCTTTGATGCCCACTGTCTAGCTAGGGCTTTAATTGTATAGGATGGGACACCACAAAGTGGCGAAGCCCATTCCGGTGTCTTAGCAACCCCATCCTCCGCTCCCATGACATATGATTTAAATTTATCAAAACCGTGTGTATGCGTAGCAATGAATTTTTTATCATATGTGCCTTCGCTCATCCAGATGTAGGCTATAGCTAGTAGAAGCGCAGTATCTGTATTAGGATATACCGGAATCCATTTATCTGCATGTACCGCGGCAGAATAATTCAGGTCGGGGCTGATAAAGATATGTTTTATCCCGAGTTCAGCGTAGAAATAAGCCCATAGGCTCATATGCTGTCCGCCGAGTTGCCAGGGGGTAGTTTCCCAGTCACTCCCCCAAAAAAGAATCATCTCGGTGTTCTCAGCAATATCCTTGAAGCCATTGGTGCCCGGGCTGTACGTGCCGAAAGGAGACATCCCCCACATATGGGTGGCACCCCATTTCCATCCTTCCCAGCTGTCTGGAGTCCTGACCTGCAGGGTATATTCTCCCTTTTCCTCGCCTTCGCCCAGATACTTAAACATTCTAGTTTGACAACCGTGAGAAGCATGAACAATTTTGGACTCTCCATGTCCATCACCCTGCAGGTATATCGCATACGGTCCATATTCCGCCTGCATTCTCTTTATCTCGCTGGCGATTATGTCTGTAGCTTCATCCCAGGTGATTCTCTTAAATCTACCCTTTCCCCGGTTCTGCGGATTTCGGTTGCCATTAGGGTCCCAATCAACCCTCTTTAACGGATACTTTATCCTGTTGGGGGAGTATACTCGCTTTTTATAAGCAAGACCATGTGGATTCGGAAGAGTCTTTAACCGTGACTCGAAGACTTTACCGCGAGCTTCAATCTTCCATTGGCCGATTTCCTCGGGGGTATATTTCTCGTCATAATAGAGTGGTCTAATCCTGACTATTTTGCCATTTCTGGTATCAACCCGAGCAGCACCCCCGCCTTGAGCAAAGGAATGAAGTGATAATCCTTTAATGAATGTTTTCTCCGGTTCATTTCGGATTAATGGCTCTTTTTGCGTTTTTGTCATTCCCATTTTCACCATTAGATTATATAATTTCTCTATTTCTTTTTTATCGTTAATTTATTATATTCAATATGAGACTCTCTAGTAGATAAACAGCGACTTACCGAGTTATTGTTCGCATAGGATTATAGTCTATTTTCTACTGTTCATTCAATATTTACACTTCACAGTGTATTTAAAAAGGTCCGCTTGATTTTACATATAAGTTTTAGGCACAAAATTATGAAGGAAAAAGGAATGATTGTCTCAACTATGCGAGTGACAACTTCCGCTTATTCATTACTACCCCCCCCTACCCCCTTGTGGTGTTAGAAAAGACTTCTTTTCGCACATCCCATTTTCCGGGGCCCGACAGGTATGATTATTAACCTACCTTATCGCGCACCCATAAAGACCCGTTTTTTTACCTTTCCCCGGTAATGACCTGCCCCCATAAAGGATTCCACTTGCTATGTTGGGGTTACCAGTCAATTGCGCGCCGGATACTGTGCACTTTTCTTCTAATGAAACTGCGTGAGTAAAAAAGGATTAGCTTCAAAAACGTGATTGTGCCGATGCCTCATGACACCTTAATTGATGCTAATTAAAAAATTACCACAGATTTCAAGACCGCCTCCTTAGGCCACTCGGACACCCCTCCGGATATGAAACGGCCTTTGCATATTATAACGGGAAGTGCCTGAAAAAGCTATGGAAATGGGGGTGGAAAGGAGGTCATTTTATCGAACTCACCGGGAACTATGCCGAACTTATCTATTCTTCATATCTGTCGTAGCAGACAATCTCTTCCAGTGTCTTCCGCATCTTGGGTCTTCCCGTTTCGCTGGGGTATCCCAGCGTCAGCAGGCTGACTACTTTATATTTCTCCGGCACCTCCAGGATGCTTTTAACTTTTTCCTGTGAAAAAGCACCAATCCAACAGGTACCGAGCCCTAAATCTACCGCGGCCAGCGTCATGTGGTCTATCGCTATAGCCAAATCCACGGGATAGGACAGAATGCCGCACGGCATAAAGCTGTTAGGGTCTGTCGCCACCGCCGCAATGATGACGGGCGCCATGTGCACATGCGGTTGACCTCCCGTCGCCCGTCCCAGAGCCTGCCTACGTTCATCATCACGCACGACGATAAATTTCCAGGCCTGGCTGTTGCGACCAGATGGCGCTAACCTAGCCGCTTCGAGAACCTTCAGCAGTTCCTCCTCGGGCACCGGTTTATCTTCGTAAGCACGGATACTGTTTCTTTTCTCGATCGCTTCCTTAAGTTCCATGTTGATGCCTCTGCTAAAATATTATTGTTTTATTCCTGAGACTATATCTTACGACTTTTTAGGGAACTGTATAATACGAGGGACCGCACCTGAGTACCGGAGTAGTTGTTATTACTGGCTGGCTACCGCTTTTTCCCAAAGGTCACAACGGCCGCCCCATTGGGCAAGGAGTTTGCCATCACGAAAAAGCTGGGCTATTTCACACATATTCGAGCAGGATTTACATTCAAACGATGAGGTATGATAGGTAGTCTCACTTATACCAAATCCCGAAAACTTGCTGCCAGTGCTGGAAACTGTTATTTCTTCATGAACTAGCAGGGCAGCCCCTATAGCTCCCATGACCTCATGGTGGGGTGGGATAATAATTTCGGTATCAAGCTCTTCTTGAAATGCCTTGACGATAGCCTTATTAAAGGCAACACCGCCCTGAAACACGATTGGGGATTGTATCTCTTTACCCAATCCAACATTATTCAGGTAGTTACGCACTAACGCCTGGCACAGTCCATAGATAATGTCTTCAGTCCGATATCCCATCTGCTGTTTGTGTATCATATCTGATTCGGCAAAAACGGTACATCGTCCGGCAATATTTACATTAGAGTCGCTATTAAGGGCTTTCTGAGCGAACTCCTCGATAGTCATATTCAGGCGTAATGCCTGGTGGTCAAGAAAACTGCCGGTGCCGGCAGCACAAACGGTATTCATACCAAAGTCAGTCACGATTCCGTCCCTGATAATGATAATCTTGCTATCCTGACCGCCAATCTCAATTATGGTTTTAGCCTCTGGGATATGGTGCAGGGTAGCCACGGCATGGCTGGTAATTTCGTTCTTAACCAAATCGGCATTAACTATAACCCCGGCTAAATAACGGGCACTACCGGTGGTAGCCACACCGCATATATCAGCATCTTCTGACAGATGGGTCTGAATTTGTCTTAAGCCTTTCTGGACGGACTCAATGGGATTACCGTGTGTAAGCAGGTAGAGGCTGGTAATCAGTTCATCATCTTTATCAAGCACGGCAAATTTCGTAGTTACCGAACCAACATCTATCCCTAAATACGCTTCCATGATTCCTCCTAAACACGCAGTTCTACACTCTTCTTTTTCTTTATTTTTATCATATCGACAAAGGCTTCAAGTCGGTTTATTACTCCAGCCCTCCCGGTATGTTCATCGAACATAAGATTCAGAACCGGCAGTTGCTCTTTTGTAGAAGGCATGATATTCCGGGCCATTATCTCGGGCAGACAACCAAACGGTTCAATATGAACGAGTCCATCCCAGTCTTTAGCATGTAATACTTTCTCGCCGACGGTCTGTAGTCCGTCCCCACCAATATAACGGGAAAGATATGGCTTGGCTGCCTTGAAGCTTCTATCTTTCTCCCGTAAACCCAAGAGAAGAGTGAAGGGATTGAAGTCGAGCCATTCCAAGACAGACTGTGGCCGCTCTACCTGTACCCCTAACTTTCCCAGTTCTATTTCTACATCCATATTAGCAAAAGGATCGACCACAACAAAAAACTCGCCAACAACGCCTATTTTTAACGGGTTTGATGAAGATATAGTGGGTATGTCTTTAAGTTTTTGCAGGTAAACTCGCTTCGCCTGCTTGATAGCGCGATAGTCCCGGGCACCATCTATAGCTTGGATGGCTTCTCTGAAGATTTGGCTGGCACTGCCTTTATTCTGCTCTATGGCTCGTGTTCTATGAACAAGTCGCTCCACCTCTTCCAACGCTTTTAGTTTAGCTAAACCGAAACGGAAGGCTAAAAATATTTCGCGTATAGAAGCACCATGAGTAAAATACTTGATCATTCGCAGCATACCATTACTCTGTTTTAGCAATTCAAATTCATATCCCAGGTCTCGTAGAATAACCTCCTGAACCCTATGATAATAGCCAAAGCGGCAGGGGCCATACTGGCCTATGGTAATAAGAGTGTCAGCTCCCAGCTCTAGTGACTCAATCATGTTGCCGAGAGTGAGTTTAAAGGGAAGGCAGACCATTTCCGGAGAGTATCTAGCGCCTAATGAGAGGGTATGCTGACTGGTTATTGGTGGGACGACCATGTCAAAGCCTATCCTGTCAGCCACAGCCTTTAAACCTACCCACATATTACCGATATGTTGAAAAGATACACGCATGCTACTGCCCGCCTCTTTTTCTCCTGTTTATCATATCCAGGAAGGCTTCCAACCGAGTAATTATCCCGGTTTCAGCCGTATGTTCCTCCAGGACAAGGCTCATGAAAGGGGTAGTCCTTAGCCTATTTGCCCGTCGGCGTACCATCTCCATCATCAGCGAATCGGGCCCGCAACCAAAGGTCAATATACCAATAATACCGTCAGCCCCGTTCTGTAAGTAGTGTTCTCCCGCCCCAACTACCTCTTCACCGTATGTCCAATAGGTTGTACCTGCCAACTTAACCGAAGCCGACTCAAGTTCGTCGCTGGTGAGCATCTCCGGGGTGAGAACCCTGATACCGGCTTGTTCCAGCCGATGGATAAGGCGGTGATTAAGATATTCATCATAGAGGAGATAAGGATGCCCGATAAGGGCGATGTTAGTTTGAGTTGAAGCTGGATTGCCGGAATTGATTCCCATCTCTGTCCTCACGTATGTGTCATCGGCCTTATCTATGCTCGATATTCCCTCCATTGCTTGGGGGGGTATTAATCCATGGTTGGACATCAGATGGCGATAGTTAAGGTGGACTTGCCAGGCGTCCAAGCTGGCACTTTTGACCTTTGACGTATCCCGGGTGAAGTAACGTCCCAGTTTATCTATAGCTCGATAAATATTTCTCATCCCTTTATTTATATCAATAATTACGTCCAGAACGGGGGGGCATTCAGTAATGACCGCCTTGGTCATATCAGGTAAGCCGAGGAACTTGGAGCAGTTATAGATATTTGATTTCAAACTTCGGATGGTAGGAATAAATATATAGTCACACTTACCAATCAGAGAAATAACGTGACCCAGGAAAACCTTTACCGGTAAACAAGTATCAGCTACCACACGAGACGCCCCCGAGGCTATCATCGCCTTGGTGGTTGGGGGAGAAATTACAACCTCTCCACCTAATTCCTCAAAAAAGGTCTTCCACATCGGGAAGTATTGATAATAGAGCAGAGCTCTGGGAATACCTATGTTCATCATTTATACGCCTGAACTCTTGTTCGGTTCCGGCAGTGAGGATACTTTACGAGGAATTGCCCCCTATATTGAAACAGTATAGTCTATAACCATATGTTACACAAGTCAGGGCAGCTATATTGGAATGCTTGGTTCTCCTTAATATTTTAACCGCGGGGCATACGGATGTTGATGATATTATCAATAAAGATGATAAAGAAGTCATTAACGACTCACCGCGAAGCGCTATTAAATTGGTTGATTGAAGCTACGCTCGTCTGATATAGTTGATATGTCATATCCGCGACAAACCCGGCAACCGATAGTGGCATTCGACATGCAAATTCCAGGAGGAAATGATGACAGTATCCGGAGGAGAACTGCTGGTAGAATTACTGAAAAATTGTGGGATTGAATATGTCTTCTGCTCACCGGGTACGGAGTGGACTCCGGTCTGGGAGGCACTTTTACAGCGCCAGGAGCGGGGTGATTTCTCTCTGAAATACATCAACTGCCGTGACGAAACACTGGCTGTCAGCATGGCCATGGGCTATGCCGAAGTTACAGGTAAGCTGTCGGCAGTCCTCCTTCATGCCAGCGTCGGCGCTCTGCACGGGGCTGTAGCAATACGCAACGCCTACGCGGCGCGCGTGCCCATGGTTATTATCAGCGGAGAGACCTATGAACACCGCGGCGATGAAGAGGTCAGGGCACAGGGCTGGCACTGGCTCGGTCTGCTCTCCGATATCGGTGGCCCGTCCGCCCTTTTCCGGGACTATATCAAGTGGGGTAACTCAGTGAAATCAAGAGACAGCCTGGTGGACTGCGTTCTCCGGGGTTGCCAGATAGCCCTCACGGCGCCGAAAGGGCCGGTATATATATCAATTCCCGCCGAGATATTAATGAAGTCTTATAAAGAAGAACCGGTAATCCGACCGTCCCGGTTGATAACAGTTGCCGAACCGCCTACCGGCGATGTCCAGGAAGTTGCTCAACAGCTTATCCGGAGCAGGCAGCCGGTCATCATCGCGGAGCATGCGGGTAAGAGACCGGGGGTAGTCCAGAAACTAACGGAACTGGCGGAACTGCTGAGCATCCCCGTCTTCGAAGCCAGCCTCCCCTATGCCGCTAATTTCCCCAAAGATAATCCGCTCTACATGGGCTACGATACTGCCGAAGCCCTGAAAAAGGCAGACACGGTACTGGTAGTCGGCGGTCTTACGCCATGGTATCCCCCTTCGGCCGGGCCCGGAAATGACGCCAGGATAATCATGATAGATGAAGCCCCCCTTCACGAACGGTTACCCTACTGGGGTTATCGCGCGGACCTGACTATCAGCGCCGATATCGGCAAGACGCTGGAGTCCCTGGTGAATCTCATACGCTCGGACACTACCGGACAAAAGCAGACGGCCTCGACCAACCAGGATAGGCTGGAGAACTGGCGAGCGAAACATGATACCATGGTCGCTGCCTGGGAAGAGGAAGCGCTGGCCGGTCGGGAGAACAGTCCCATCGACTCCAAATGGTTCCTGCACGTAGCCAAGAAAACGCTTCCGGATAATGCCATTATCCTGGACGAAACTTTAACTCATACACGTTCTGTTCATCAATATCTGGCCAGTCCCGAGTGCTATATAAAGTCCGCCTACGGTGGGCTGGGAGTAGGTATGGGGGAAGCCGCAGGAGTAAAGCTGGCCAACCCGGACCGACCGGTTATTCTCGTAGTCGGCGACGGCTCTTTCAACTACAATCCGGTACTGGCCGCACTGGGCCTTTACCAGGAATATCATCTCCCGGTTTTCATCATTATCATGAATAACGGCGGGTACCTGGCGATGAAATGGGCTCACCGGATGCGCTACCCGCAAGGTTCGGCGGTCAGCCGGAACCGGTTTCTTGGAACGGATATCTCCCCCGCTCCGGACTACGTTAAAGTGGCCGAGGCCTTCAGTGCCTACGGTGAAAAGCTGGAAGCTCCCGGAGACATCGAAGCTGCGTTAAACCGTGGGCTCCACCAGATAGGGCAGGGAAAGGCCGCCTTACTCGATGTTGTTCTGGAAGAGTCCTTTCCCGTGATTATGACGCCACGACCAGCCAGAAGTTAAGACTATAAATACCATCCCTCTTTACTTTGTTATTGGCGAGTGTAATTACGTTGACGTTTCTGCTGCGATATTAGATACTAGAGGGGACGTTAATAACGTATATAGTGCAATCCTGTGCAAAGGGGGGTTACTTGGCTGATAAAAAGGAAGGGTATTCATTCCGGTGCATGAGATGCCTGGGGGGCAGGATAACCGTGCCGTGCGGCGAGACCACCACGCATTGTCCGCACTGCGGTCAGGGATGGCGCATCACCTGGGTTACTCCCGAGGTAGCGAAAATCCGGGGCAGATTAGTAGAGCGAGGACAAAATGACGGAAAAGATAGCGGTAGTTGACCTTTCCAGCGAGCAGGTGGTAGTTAAAGATATCCCCGAAGACCTGCTGAGGATGTACCTGGGAGGCGAGGGGTTAAACACATATCTGCTTTATAATTATTCTCCACCGGGGATTGACCCTTTGAGTCCCGATAGCCCTTTGATATTCGGGACCGGGCTTGTATCGGGGTATGACGTTTCATCATCGCGATTCGAGGTTACGGCGAAATCACCGGAGGGAGAGGGTGGTTTCGGCACCAGCAATTGCGGCGGACACTGGTCGGCCGAGCTTAAGTTCGCCGGATTTCAGCACCTCGTAATCAAGGGTAAAGCCTCCCGTCCCGTCTACCTCTGGATTCACGACGGCGAGATAGAGTTCCGTGACGCTTCTTTCCTGTGGGGGCACGATACCTACGAATGCCAGGAACTAATACAGGACGACCTCGGGGATACGCAGGTTAAGATAGCCATGATAGGCCAGGCCGGTGAAAACCTGGTGAAGTTCGCTAACATCATGCACGGATTGAAAAGGGCGGCGGGCCGAACGGGCATGGGCTGCGTGATGGGGTCGAAATTACTCAAGGCAATAGTCGTCAGGGGGAAACAGGCATTAAAATCATACGACCCCGAGAAACTGCTGGAAGTATTCAATAATCACTACCGGCAGATAACCAGCACCAAGATTTATCCGGTGATATCGCGGTATGGGACGCTGACCATTTTCTGCGTGGCCAACCAGAGCGGGACAATGTCCGTGAGGAATAACCAGTCCAACTACTTCGAAGAGGCCGAAGGGCACCTCGACGATGAAATTTTTGAAGAGCAGTACAAGACTAAAACGTTAGCCTGCTACGGCTGTCCGCTGCGCTGCAGTCACCGTTATAAAATCAATTCCGGACCATATTCGGGGGTGTGGGGAGAGGGGCCCGAGTTTTATATGATGGCCGGATTCGGTCCGGCGGTGGGCAACGCCGATTGGGATTTGATTCTCGCTGCCAATACGCTGATAAACCGCTACGGTCTTGACGTAGGTTCGAGCAGCGGCTATATCGCCTGGCTGATGGAGCTGTGGCAGCGAGGTATTATCAACGAGAAGGACACGGGGGGGCTGAACCTCGAATGGGGTAATAAGGAGTCGATACTGACTCTATTACACCAGATGGCTAAAAACGAGGGATTGGGCGGTATGATTGGCCAGCGGGCATCGAGGGCCGTCGAGGCGTTCCGCCCGGAAGCTGCCAGGTACCTGTACGTCCAGCGCGGCATGATGCACGAAAGCCCGCAGAATTTCCGGGCCGCCCGGGCAACAGCCCTCGGCGAGGCCACCGGCAACCGGGGCAGCGACCACCTGAAGGGCCGGTGCTCGCTGGAGTTTTTCGGCATGCCCCCGGAAGTACTTCAAAAGATATACCGCAAGCCTATCGCGTCGGCCCTCAATTCATGGGAAGGCAAGTCATGGATGGCCGCCTGGACGCAGAACTTCACCACGGTCATAGATTCACTCGGCTACTGCAAATTCGCCACGATATGGCCGGGTTCGACCCACAACCTGAATTACGGTAATTTCT
>Ga0315554_1000665_pt1 | contig 20376 bp, 19 predicted proteins | sample SalMarSW160370MG_FD_202114 | JGI IMG/M metagenome (GOLD analysis project Ga0315554, IMG submission 202114) | Salt marsh sediment microbial communities from the Plum Island Ecosystem LTER, Massachusetts, United States - Salt Marsh Sediment SW1603-70 ... | reverse complement strand
GCTGAAACTGAGAGAGTCATTAACAAAGCTATAGGTCCAGTTTTCCTAATTACCTCTCCTTCAATACCTACCTTGTCTATAACCGCAGCTGCATTTTGTATTTTTGCTGGTGATAAAACCGAAGCTAAACCACCACCCACTCCATTTGCAGTTCCAACTGCAATTGCATTCATTCCTAATTTGATAGCTGTTTGTTCATGGAACGTCGTAAACATTGCTATTGCTGAGGTTTCAGAGCCACTAATGAAACCTCCAAATAAACCTATAAATGGAACTATTAGTGGATAATAACCTCGGAAAACATAGCTCGCAGCTGAAGCTAATGAGTTTATCATATAATTCCAGTCATATCTGATCCAAATCCCATTTATGATATTAGTCCCAGAGTATAACATTATGTAAGCTATTGCGAAATAGATTGCTGCTGCATATACTGGTCTTAATGACCTTCTTCCCCATATTTTAATCGTCTCTACAGCTTTATTTTTCTTTAATCCGAGAAATGGAATAGAACATAATGTAGCAATTAAAACCCAGAAATATGCTTGTGAGAGGAATTTAGTGTGAATTTTTTCTCCTATTGTAATTGTAAAGAGTAACTTTTCATTAAAAAGCTTGTAAATTGCTGGAACAAAATTTATTATACTCACAAAGAGAATCAAAAAAATCCAAGGAGTAAGTGCTCTCCACAAAGGCATTTCTTGATCAGTTTTCCTTTCTTCATCTGTAAGTGTGCTATCATCGATTATATTTATCTTCTTAATTTTAGCGACTAAAATCAAAGCTAAAGCTGTGATAATCCCAGCTATTACACCTGTGAGTTTTACCATACCTAAGAAGTTAGCAAGAATAGCTGTTCCTCCACAAGTCAAACCACCTGTTAATCCAAAAATCAATCCATCTTTACTAAATAGAAGTTTTTTTCCACCTCCTATCCATAGCATTCCAAAAGCAATACCTAGAGTAACTAAAGGCATATAAAAAGAGAAAGCGATACCAGAAGCTAAAAGTTGAGGTTCTATTGAATTTTTCCCTAACCATGCTAAATCTGCAATATTTGATACTATTAATGTATCCTTCATAAAAAACGAAAAAAATTCTGCTGGGACAGCAAGTAAGGCATATGTTGTTAAAGGATCGTAACCTATTGCTGGTAAAGCTACAGAAGCAAAAGCTGAATATCCCATTGCCATTAACACTGGTGGTAACATAGTAACTGGTGTTGCTCCAATTGCTACTAAGAAACAACCAATTGCTAGGTTTATAATCATAATTTGAAAAGCTTTGTTCCCACCTCCTATTTTCTTAAAAGCTACAACTATTTTATCTAATGAGCCAGTTTTCTGTTGATAAGTAATCATTAAAATGGATGTTAATACCATCAAGGAAATAGGAAATGATTTGACTATTCCAGCTAAGGATGCTAGAGAAGCAACTCTCCAATCTGTTTTGAAAGCATAAATACCTATTATTAACATTAAGATAAATAAAATTGTTCCAACGAAGTCAGCTTTTAATTTGAAGAATATTAGTAATATTATACCTATTGCAAACGGTAATAAGATTAATAGCACACTAATAGCTAATTGCATGAAATGTCGAGACAATTTGAAATTAAAAAGATTTTCTCATCTAAATTAGCTTAAGAAATACTTGATTCTTGTAAAGATTTAAATATATTCTATTTAAAAAACCAAATAATCAGGTGTTCTTTAATGAGTAAAGAGGAACGAATAGAATTTTATAGCAACCAAATAAAGGTTGAAGAGAAAATTATAGCAACAGCTCAAAAAGCTGTTAAAGGAGTTTTAAATCCACTAGTTAGAGAAATGATCTTAGCTGTTGCAATTGATTCGCAAAAACATGAAACAATGCTTCAAGCTTTGCTTAAAAGAATTAAAGGACCAACACCCGCTATTGACGAGGAAGTTTCAGCTGAAATAGCTGAAGCGATACAAGAGCATATGGAGCTTGAAGCTCAAGCAGTGAAACAATATCGGAATTATCTTGATAGTAAGTGCTGTGTAGATGCAAAAGAAAAGATCGTGATTAAGGCTATCTATGAAGATGAACTCAGACATCATGAGTTGTTAAGGTGGCTTTATAAAACAGTTGTTCAAAAAGAAACTCTCATCGAGGAAGACATCTGGGATCACATGTGGTCAGATGCTTTTACTCATGGGACTCCTGGAGGATAAAATCCCTCTTTTTTTTATTTCTCCAAAAAAGTTATAAAATTACTGTTTTAACATTTATGTTGATTAATTATGAAGATGGAATTAGATTCAGAGACTGAATGGGGATATTATATCGATCAAGAAAATTTCAAAATCTATAATATAAAAGATGAAATTCCAGATGGTTCATTTGTTGTTATCAAAGAAAAAGAATACATAGATGATCTTAATAGAACAGTGATTCAAACCACTTATGGTATTGTTGATGGTCAAAAGTATCAACCTATGAATAAAAAAGAGATAAGTAAACTTATTTCAGAAGCGTGTGCTAGTTATATACTGGTAAAAAACAAATTACCTCCAAAAGTATCTCTAGAAAAAGAAGTAATTCCCGATAAACCAGCTAAATTAGCCTTTGTTATGAATAACTATGATACATTTCATTTGGTGGTTGATAAAGACCTCTTAGAAGGTACGAATCCAGCTGAAATTTTCAACTCTTTACAAGAAGACGTTCCTGAATTAACTGAGGAAAAAGATCCGTGGAGAATTGAATATGCTAAAAGCAGTAGATCAACATGTAAAACATGCAATAAGAAAATTGAAAAAGATACAATACGCGTAGGTCAACCAAATTATTATGAAGACCATCTAAATTATCGCTGGAATCATGAGAATTGTATATTTTGGAAAAGATTGTCAATAAATAATGTCGATGGTTTAGATGAACTAAAAGAAGAAGATAGAAAAAGGATTGAAAAACTACTAAAATAAAATGTGATTCAAAGTTCTTGCTAAAAATTAAAATATAAATGCTTTAATAGAATTCAGAATGATTGAATGTACAAAACATCAAGAAAATAACTCTAATCGAGATTTGACCATTTTTTTTGCAATAACTTTTATTTTTTCATGGTTAATTTGGCTTCCAAGTGTTTTAGTTTCTCAAGGAGTTATTGTTCTTCCTGATTGGGTTGGATTAGTAACAAACATTGCTACATTTGGTCCCGCAGTCGGAGCTATAACTGTAATTGGTTTTAAATCAGGTAAAACAGGTCTTAAAGAACTTCTTTCTAAACTTATAAGAGTTGGATTTGATAGGAAATGGTGGATTATAATATTTCTGTTAATCCCTGTAATTACAGGTATATCATATGTCATAGCAGTACCTCTTTCTGGAGACACATGGGATACTGGATTTATGTGGAGTACTCTGATTAATGTCTTCATTATGTTCTTTATTGGAGGACCATTAGGAGAAGAATTAGGGTGGAGGGGATATGCGTTGGAATCTTTACAGAAAAAGAAAAGCGCTTTAATGTCCAGTTTAATACTTGGTTTAATCTGGGGAGTGTGGCATTTACCATTGCATTTTATGAAAGGATCAACTCAATGGTATATCCCTATTTGGGCTTTTATTCTACTACAATTGGTAATCTCTATACTTTATACTTGGATATATAATAATACTAATAGTATTCTTGCAGTAATGATTTTTCATTGGATGGGAAATGCAGCAGCTATGTTATTACCTTTCTGGCAAAAAGGATTCTTAGTTCTACCTTTCTTTCCGAATTATGCTGTTTCATCTCCTAGTTTGTTAGAGGTGTTTTCAATAAATGGTGGAGTTATTTTTACTCATCCTAATTTGTGGATACCATCGGTAGGAATGCTAGCGGTATTTGTGTTGAATCTAATCGTTGCTGTGATTGTACTAAGTATTTGGGGACCTAAAAACTTAGACGAGAAAAAGAATTGGAAATTGTTTCAAAAATAGAAGAAAATTGAAAAATAGAAGAAAATTGAAAAATAGAAGAAAGTAGTCTATTCTCTCATTTATTCTTAACTACTTCTTTTTTTATATTTGGAGACGATGTTTCTGGAACACGAAGATCTTTTCGAGATACTTTTCCAACAACAGTTCGTGGAAGATCTTCTTTATATTCAATAATAGTAGGTATTTTGTACGGAGCTAACTTGTCTTTACAATACGCTTTAATTTCTGCTTGAGTAAGTTCTTTACTTCCTGGTTCAGCAACAAGAAAAGCCTTAACACGTTCTTTGTCACCATCTTTAAATTGTACTACTCCAGCCATGTTAATATCTGGATGTGCATAAAGAACATCCTCAACATCACTTGGCCAAACTTTGTATCCTGAAACGATTATCATGTCCTTTGCTCGATCAACGACAGAGAAGTATCCTTTGTTATCCATAGTTGCAATGTCACCAGTTCTTAACCAACCTTTTTTAAGCACATCATCAGAAGCTTCTTTGTTGTTCCAATAACCTTTCATAACACTAGGACCACGAATCCAGAGCTCTCCTTCTTTACCATATTCAGTAATCTCTTCATGAGTCTCTTGATCTACAATCATAGCTAGAGTATTTGGGATAGGTATACCGATTGAATTTAATTTCCTGAGTTCAGCTCTAGCAGGATTAACATGTGTCACTGGTGAAGATTCACTTAAACCATATCCTTCAACAAGAGTGGCAGCTGTTACCTTTTCAAATAACTCAGAGGTTGAAGGAGGAAGACCTTCTCCACCTGAAATACACAAATAAAGAGAAGATAAATCATATTTGTGAACTCTTTCATGTTCTGCTATTTTTTGGTAAAGAACAGGAACTGCAAACATGAAGTGAATCTTGTATTTGTGAACACTTTGTATGACTTCTTCAATCTCTCTAGGATCTGGAATCAAGTAAAGTAAGCCAGCTAGAGCGATTGTCCATAGAAAAGAGGTTGAAAAACCAAAAATGTGAGACATAGGTAAACAGCCAGAAATTTTGTATTGGCCTTTAGGGAGTTCAGGTAACCATTGAATCCAATAAGGTAGTATAGTGGCTTGAGCTATTAAATTATAGTTTGTTAACATAGCACCTTTCATGATTCCAGTTGTACCCCCGGTGTACTGCAAAACAGCTATATCTTCTTTTGAATTAACTTTTGTCTTTATCTCTTTATTTTCACCATTTTTTATAAGATTTTTATAGATTAATTCATCTATAACTTTCGGATTCTTTCTCGCTAATAATGCTTTGTACAGAAAAGCTGTAAATCCTGGCAGTTCATCTGCTATAGAAGATACTACAACCTTTTCTAGTTCAGTTTCTTCTTTTATCTCTCTTACTTTATCTAGAAAGAGGTCAAGAGTTACCAGAACTTTTGCTCCGCTGTCTTGGAGCTGATATCTGATCTCTTTTGAGGTATATAGTACACTTATAGCTGTAAATATTCCTCCTAAAGTGTTAGTTGCAAAAAATGCTACTATATATTGAGGACAATTAGGCATTAAACATGCAACTCTATCTCCTTTTTTAACACCTAATTCTTTGAGAGAATTCGCAAATCTATTAATTTCCTCTTCAATTTCATTGTATTTCTTGAATTTTCCTTTAAATTCAGTAATGTATCTTTCGGGGTAGTTTTTAGCTGTTTCTCTAAACAGATCAATTACACTGATTTCCGGTATCTCTACTGGGTCAGGAATCCCCTCACAGTAACTCCAAATCTTTTTTGGCATAATAATCCACTACGTTAATTTAGTATGATTGTTTTTAACTTATTTAAAATATTTTCGACTAAACAAACACTGTTCATTAAACAAAAAAATGAGTAAAATACTAGAAGATTATCCTTCTAGTTTTAGAACTTTCTTTAGCCATTCTGGGAAAATATATCCTAAATACCCACACAAAACACCAACACCAGCTGATATCCAAGCAGCATAGTAAAATGGAGTATAGCCTGTAGGCATAGCTAAATCAAGTGCAAACAAAATAAATACTAATGCAACAAAGATTCCATACATTGCAATTAGAACAAATCCTACTTTAGGAAGTTGTTGTTCACTTTTTACAGCTTCTCTTATTGCTAAACCAGCTAAGAGACCAAAGGTAATAAGAGATAAAGCAGCATGATATATAACTATAGGTAGAGCTTCATTATATAGATCCTCTCCAAAATCATTCATTATTATCAGTGTTCCTACAGTTACACCATTCAGTAAACCTGAGATTGCAACCAACAGATTCCCAAAATTCAAGAATACTTCATCTATAAAGACGAAGATGAATATATTTGCTATTGCAGTCATCATATATGCAATTATTATGAAACCGTCATCATAACTCAGTATTGGTGAACTCTTAAAAAATTGAATCCATTTTCCAACAGCACTACTAGCAACTGCAAGAGCCATAAACAGAAAACTTAGAGATAAAGAGAGGGTTGGTTTTCTTCTCCTTTCAGCATATTTCATGAATCCTCTTACTGTTAAAAATCCCATGCTTATTGCGACTATACTTTCTATAATTATTGCTAATACTGGTATGCCATTACTTATTAACATAATATCACCATAAAGATTCTTTCAATTTTTTCGATGCTTGGCTTTCTTTTATTATTTCTTCCCATTTATCAAGCAATTTTTTTATAATTTTCTCAATTTCTTGTTCTTCTTCTGGAGATAAAATCCCTACTTCCGGAAGTTCAACAAATTGGAAAGCTATCAGTGTAATTAATTCTGATATCATATGATTCATTGTTTTATTATCATACTCATCATTCATGTCTTTAACAAAAGCAACTGCAAAATTGTCTGTCGCTTCTAGAAAAATTTCATGGGTTAGAGTAGTCAAATAATTAGCTTCTCCTGCATCTATCTGAATCAGAGCTGTTCGAATAGCAGAAATAACACCTGAAAATAATGTTACTTTGGTTACATCATCTGTAGATTCTTGTTGTTCAAGAAAATAAATGGGTACACCCGTTCTAGAAATGATGTATACTGCTTGAATCATTAGAATTAATTTCTATTTTTTCCTTTTAAATCTGATGAGAATGGCAATTCAAAAGCTCTAATCTATTCATTTTATATGATATTAATTAGAAAAGTTTTTTTGAATCAATTATTTTTGTTTTTCATGAAGATTATAGTTAACTCAATTAAAGAGAAAGAATTGTTAATTGTTTTACTCAGACACTTAGCAGATATGGATGTTGATTTTTTTCTAGATTTTGAGGATCCTATATCATTTAGACTTGAGGAGTTGTTTGAAGAGCTTAACGAGTGTGATATTGAAGTTGACAAGAATGAAGAACCATTAGGCTTAACTGAGTTTTAATGAATTGACACAAATATTATATTCTTTGGTACCTATTTTAATCTGAATGTGGAAAGAACAACCAAGATGTATTGAATGCGGGAAAACATTTGATGATCCTATTTTACGTTGTTCGAGTTGCAACAATTTAGTGGTCATTCCTCCAATCAAAGGTTCCCAAATAGAGCAGATACAATTACAAACAATGTGGTCTCTTTCCGATTTTTTGCCTAAATATGACAAACCTATCTCACTTTTTGAAGGTAACACACCTGTTGTGAAAATTAAGAATTTAGATTGTTATCAAAACCTTAATCTGAAACTTGAATTTAGAAATCCTACTGGTTCTTTTAGAGATAGAGCACTTTCACTTATAGTATCCGATGCTATTAGGATGAAGAAAAATACTATTGTAGGTGCAAGCACAGGCTCATTTGGTATAAGTCTTGCAGCATATGCTGCAAAAGCTGGTCTTGCAGCAGTTAATTTTGTCCCTCAGAATCTTGAATTATCAAAAATAGAGCAAATGAAAATATTTGGAAGTAAAGTAATAGAATCTGGAGGATCATTAAACGAATCCATCAGTAATGCTCAAGAATATGCTCTTTCCAAGAACAGTTATTTGGCTACTCCAGACACAAATATCCTTACTATAGAAGGCCAAAAAACAATAGGATTGGAACTCGCTATACAATTGTCCAACATACGATCAATTGTTGTACCTCGAGGAGCTGGTTCTCTTATTTATTCTATTTACAGAGGTTTTCAAGATGCTCTCAAATCAGGATGGATTGAAGAAATTCCATCGATTTTTGCTGTAGCGTTAGAGAAAACGAAAATATCTCATCTTGCAGAATCACTCAATATCTCTAAACCTTTTCTACTTGATGAAGTTAAGGATGTTTTGTATAAGACAAAAGGTAAGGAAATTGAGGTAAAAGCAGATGAAATGATATCTTCAGCTATGTTACTAGCAAAAAAAGAAGGTCTTTTCATTGAACCAGCTTCAGCTTCAGTATTAGTTGCTGCAAAGATTCTTTTAGAAGAAGATTTGATTAACACACTTGATTCTGTTGCAATTATGTCTGGTTCAGGTTTTAATGCTTTAAACATTTATGCAGCTCAGATGAGAGGAAAGAAGAAAGTAGTTTGGGGATTATCAGAAAGTTCAACTACAAAATTTGAAATTCTTAATCTAATTGCTGAGGAAAAAGCTGTTTATGGTTATTCTATATGGGAAACACTTGGAAAAATGCAATCTCTACAATCTATATATCAACATCTTACAGAGTTGGAAAAGAGAGGTTTAATTTCAGTTTCATCAAAAACAGCTAAAAGAAAAAAATATGAACTGACAAGAAAAGGCTATGAAACAATTGAGAAAATGAGAAATCTAATAGATTTTATTTAAAGTATATTTCTTATAGAAAAAGAAGAGTGATTTCATCATTATCACTCATTAGTTCTCAAACAATTTAGAATGTTAAACATAGTACAGTTTTCGAAATCATGTAAACGATCTTGTATTCTATCTCTGAGACGTAAAAAGTCACAGTCACAATCACAGTCACAAGTACAATTATCGCAATCACAATCACAAGTACAATTTGAACACAGTGTAGAATTTAATCGGTGTCTAAATTGCTCAATAAATTTACTTAAAAGCCTAAATTGTGTTTCATCATTAATTACAGTGGCATCTGGTACAACTTGTGTTGCACCAGATAATTGTGGTAGAATCATAAATACTAATATCAAACTGAAACTAAATAGAATTGTTTTTGTTTTCATATGATTCAAAATTATTATATTTAGAATTTATGAATACCTTGTGCTTTATAAAACTAAAGTTCACCTAGAAATTTTTATTTATCTTCAAACCAAAAAGATTTTAATATAATATACAAGTTGAATCTTGTATATGTTGTGAAGGTGAGTTAATGAATGAAGTTAGTTTAACAGAAAAAATGACTAAAGAAGTTAAATCGATAAGAAGTTTAGCGTTAATTGTCACGTTTACAGGTTTGGTTTTTCTTTCTACATCAATCTTCTATCTTAATATTGCATCCTCAACTGGTTTCTTTAATATAGGGGAAGCTTTCGTATATATTGCAGCTTTTATAGGAGGTCCTATTACTGGTGCTATTTCTGGAGGTGTTGGAGCAGCTTTAGCAGATCTTGCTCTTGGATATGGTATTTACGCTCCAGCTACATTGATACTAAAAGCCTTGGAAGGATTTACTGTAGGATTATTATTTTTATTAAGTAAGAGATTAAAACAAAAAGTAGCTAACAAAGCAAAAATAATAATTGAATCAGTTTCAGTTTTAGGTTTAAGTGCGTTTTTAATTACTTTTTCAGCGATCTATTCAAAAGAAACTTTCACTGTTGAAACATCATTTTATGGCGCTTCAGGACCTGATAAAGTGTACTCTTTAGCAATTCCAGGATATGTTCTGCTAATACTTGCAATAATACTTAGTTTACTTATGGCTCTAGCAATTTTAATTTCAATTTTGAAATCTAATGATATTGGAGTGATGGTTCTTTCATGTGCTATAGGTGGTATTTTTATTGTTGTTGGGTACTTCATCTACCAAGCTTTTGTAATAGGTGTAGGGGTTGCAGGAGCAGCGGTTGAAATTCCTTTCAATATAGCTCAAGTGTTTTTTGGTACTGCTATTGCTATGCCTTTGGTTTCTTATCTACGAGACTTAGGTATATTAAAATCTGAAGATAAAAAAGCTGAAGAGCAAAATCTTGAAAAAACAACAGAAAAATAGACTTAATGTGAGTTAAATGCTAGATGTTAAAGACTTAAGTATTAGATATGTTAATTCAAGGGATCTAGCATTAAACGCTATCAATTTTTCTGCAAACGAAGGTGAATTTATCGTAATTGCAGGACCTAGTGGAAGCGGGAAAAGTACTTTAGCAAAAGCAATTCTGGGAATTATCCCTGCATTTGAGGAAGCTCAGATTAAAGGTAATATATACATTAATAACAGCAATTTAGCTAATCTCACTCGAAAAGAAAGGATTGAATTATTAGGATATGTTCCTCAATATCCAAGCGATTTTACTACTTCTATTTTGGTAGAAGAAGAAGTAGCTTTCAAACTTGAGAATTTAGGTATCCAACCAGAAAAAATAAACAAACTTCTTTCTAAGATCCTAACATCATTAGGAATCGTAAATCTTCGAAATCGTTTAATTACTGAAGTAAGTTCGGGTGAGCTACAAAGGGTTTCTCTAGCTTCAGCGTTGGGTTTTCTTCCTCCTATAATTATTTTAGATGAACCTATAGCTCGAATAGATCCCCAAGCTGAAGTAGAGATATCGAAAATTCTAAGAAAAATCGCTAATAATGGACATATTGTGTTAGCTTTTGAACATCGTCTTGATTATATGCTTTCAGAAGCAGATAAACTAATAATCTTAGACGAAGGAAAGAAAATTTCTGATGGCAAACCAAAAGAAAATCTAAGATATTTGAAGAACATTGATCCACCTGAAATTAGCAATTTAGACTTGAGAAATGGTAAACATGATTTCTTAACTATTGAAGAAGCTTTAGAAATTTTACCACAAGATTTGTCTACGAATACGAATTTGGTTGAAAATAGTCTACAAGATAGGATAAACAAAGTAGGAGACACTATTATAAGATGTGAAAATCTTTCGTTTAGATATAGTAAAAGGTCAGAATTTGTAATAGAAGATGTTTCTTTTGCTATCCCTACAGGACAGGTTGTAGGATTAATGGGAATTAACGGTAGTGGAAAATCTACTCTTTTTAAATTAATTTCTGGAATTCTAAGACCAACTAGTGGTTTAATTTACATTCTTGATAAGAAGATTAAATCAGCTAAGAAAATAAGTAAGGATTTAGTCTTTGTTCCTGAGAATGCTAAACTATTTTTAGTCGGTCCTACTCCTCTTAAAGATTTAGAAAGGATTTGGAATGATTCAGATAGAGCTAGAAAATTTTACACTGAACTTGGTCTCAACTCATTGATGAATAGGAAATTATATCACCTTAGTGAAGGACAACGAAGGCTATTTGCTTTGATCAATTCTTTTCAACTTAACAATAAGATTATATTGTTAGATGAGCCTACGATAGCTTTAGATAGAAATGGAAGACAGTTACTCAAAGCTTTTCTTAAACAAGCAAAATCCGATGGAAAGATTGTTCTCATAGCATCAAATGATCCAAGATTATATCCATTTTTTGATAGAATGATTGTGCTAAAAGATCACAAAATCCTATTTGATGATACACCTGAGCACATTTTATATACTATTGAAGATAAAACAGAGTTGATTCCTAACCAGATTGTACGTTTAATTCAACAATACGAAAAAAAATGGAACACTAAAATACCTCATTTCATAACAGTTGAGGAATTTAACAACTACCTTAGGAGGGATAACTAGATGTCTTTTATGTTACAACGAGTTTATCAAGGATTACTTTTCAAACCTGAAAGTAGACACATTCATCCATTAATTGGTATTTTAATAATTCTTATTCAGTTTGGATTTATGATAATAAACCAAAATTGGGTTTTAGGTTTAATTTTAATCATGATAATAATTGAAAACATTCTCTTTAAAAATGTAAAAGGAGCATTGAGTTTAATCTATGCACTACTTTTCGCAATTATAATTTTATGTGTGATCTCATTCTTTGTTGGGGGCTGGGATCTGCTTTTCAAAGTTTTAGCAAGGTTTCTCATCGGTGGATTAGGTTTTTCATTATTTTTCTCACTAACGAATCCGTCAGATTTGACAAGAGTATTTGAGAAACTGCATTTTGGTTCTAAATTATCTTTAATTCCTTCTCTAACACTCACTGTAATACCTCGGATTGCAAAAGATGCTGAAGATACATTTGCTGCATTAAGATTAAGAGGTGAACTTAAAGGGGGATTCTATCGTTGGCTACCAAAGGCTTTAGCTATTCTCATCGCATCAATTATTTACAGATCAGAATTTTTGGCTCAAGCTTTATATTTTAAAGGTTTTGGAATTCAGAAACGAACTCATTACAAGAAAGTTCGATTGACATATAACGATTTAATAAGAATTTTAATTTGGTTATGTTTTATTGGTATTTTTATCACTATTTATTATCTTGATAAAATGGCTATCATAAGTATTCCATCTTTCCTTATCTAATCTATTTAAGAAGATCAAGAACATTTTTAACTGCTTTCAAAATTTCAGTTGATATTAATCCCATGAATTCTACTGTTTTAGCTTGAACACCAATAAGCAAAAATTCTTTATCTTTAATTTTGGTAAATTCATAAATTTCTAAAAGTGGAATTGTGTGGCTAGAAATAGATTTTACATAACTTGTAATGTCTGAAGTGATCAGTAAAGTTCCTGGTTGAGCTCCATAATTAATTGCATCAATAATCACAACACCATCAAATTTTTCTGTATCAAGAATGTCTATCAAAAACGTTGAAATATCTTCAACTTCTTCAGAAAAAACGTTCTTAGGGTAGATTTTAACTAGTTCTTCAGCTACAAGTAATCCAAATGCATCATCTGCTCTTTCTCTGTTACCAAAACAAAAAAATGCTATACGATTTATATCTTTAGAATTAAAAAAAGAGAGGTTAGGTGACAACTATTGTTTCACCAATTTTACCATATGACAACTACAAGATATGCAAGGATCATAAGCCCTAACAATCATTTCTAGTTGAAGTTCTGTTTCAGGATTATCTTCAGCAACTAATTTATCAGCTGCTACTTTTATATAAGCTTCTACATCATCTAAGAACTGAGCAGTAGGTGTAATGATGTCTGCATTAACCATTTTACCATCCTTAATCTCATAGGTGTGATAGAGTATTCCACGAGGTGCTTCGACTGCAGCTGTAGCTGTACCATCAAGCACTTTTGGTTGTGCAATCTCTGAATCAGGTAACGATTTAATTTTCTCTATTATTTTAGGTATTTGTTCAAAAGCCCATAATACTTCAATTGCTTGGCATAAATTATTGTATATCGGATTAGATTTCCAGGAATCATTGAAATATTTATCGTATTTTTCTTTTGCTTCACCTGTTAGTCTATCTCCAATTAGAGATAATCTAGCTAGTGCTCCAACTGTAAATGGTTTATCTTGATACTTGGATCTTTTAGCATAACTGTGAGAAACTACTCTTTCATTTGTAAGTTTTTTATATTCTTCAACAGGATATTCTTCTCCAGTTGAAATAAGAATAGAATCTCCTTCAAAACCAAATTCACCATTTGGAGGATTACAACACATAAATGTTGTTTCTCTTACACCATAAGCTGGAAGTTCTAGAGTAGCCATCAAATCAATTATAGCGGAAACCCATGATTTATATTCATCAACATTTTCTAGGAATTTGTTTAATTCCTCATCAGTTGGAATACGCCCAAATCCTCCTATTTGAGGATTCTCTCCATGAATCTTTCTTCCCATAAGAAGTTGCATAAGTTCGGTACCGTATTTCTTCATTGTCACTGCTTGAATTACTGTTTCACCATGGGTGGGTAGCAATTCAATTGCAGAATTTTTCTTGAAGAAATCAGGCACAGCAAGGTAATATATATGAAGAATATGCGATTCAATGTACTCTCCAAGGTGCATAAGAAATCTGAGTAACTTCACTTTCTCAGGAACTTCGACTTTAAGAGCTTTCTCAATTGCTTTAATTGATACATATCGGTGAGAGACTGTACATATTGCGCATATACGAGCTACTAAGGAAATGTTTTCTTCGTATGTCTTTCCTCTAACTAGAGCTTCAATCATACGGGGTCCTTCAAAGATATCAACTAATACTTTCTCAACTTTTCCATCTTTGGTATACACTTGAATTCCACCATCTCCTTCTACACGGGAGATAACATCAACGCTTATTGTTTTTTCTGCCATATTAATCACCTTTTAGAGCTTGTTCAACTCTATTTCCACCGAACATTTTCAGTTTTCGAACTGCCTCTTCTTCTGTTAATCCTATTTCTTTGAGCTTATCAATAATTGACGGGAAATTGGCTTCATCATAAGTTCCAAAACATCCAACACATGATACTCCAAGACTTGGACATACAGCATTACATCCAGCTGAAGTTACAGGACCTAAACAGAATTTATCGTGTAGTAAAAAGCAGTCATTTCCTTGATACTTACATTCAACACAAACAGGCATTGGATATTTCTGTGGTTTTAATCCACTTATTAATTTTGTATATATTGGAATGAAGTTTTCAGCTGCTATAGGACATCCAGGAATCATGAAATCAACTTCTATAAAATCACTTATAGGTTGAGCAGGTTTAGGTTTTCCGACAAGATCTAAGAATTCTGGAACATCACCACTCTTACCATAAACATACTTCAGCCTTTCTTTGAAGGTTTTTTCATCTTCACCAAGATATTGTATACCTCCATAGCAAGCGCATGTTCCAAGAGCAACAACAACATCTGCCAACTCACGGATTTTTTTCAGCTCTTTTAATTGTCTCTGAGTGTTTATACTTCCTTCTATTACCGCAACATCGACTTTAGGTACTTCTTGGTGTGATTGTGCCATATGAAAGAATTTGATATCTGCTTTAGTAAAAATATCTACTGTATGTTCTTCCATGTGTAAAATAGCTAACTGATCTCCAGCACAACCTGAAAATCCAAAGACACCAACGACTGGTTTTTTCTCATCTCTTTTCCACATTTTATATCAACTCCTTCTCATGTTGTACGTCGTAGTACGTAAAAACTGGTCCATCTAGACATGTATATCTGCTTCCTATTGCACAATGGCCACAATGCCCTTGTCCACATTTCATTCTTCTTTCTAATGTCATTAAGATTTGATGTTTTGGTACATCAATTTTTAGTAGTTCTTGTATTACATACTTATACATAACTGGAGGACCGCAAATCAATGCAGTTGTAATTTCTGGATTGATTTTTCCTTTCAACTTAGGTATTAAGGTTGTTACAAAACCTACTTCATATGGCCATTCTCCTGTATCATCTTCATCAACTGCAAGTTTAGTGTCAAGAATACCTCTTTGAGCCATAGCCATAAAATCCTCTCTGAATAACATATCTCCAGGAGATCTTGCACCATTTAGAAAGAAGACTTGATTAAATTGTTCTCTTCTATCTTCAGCATATAATAACACAGATCTAAGTGGTACTGCTCCAAGTCCACCTGCTACAATGATTAGATCTCTTCCTTTTAGACTTTTCATATCAAATCCATTGCCATATGGACCTCTCATATGGAAGATATCTCCTTCTTTTAGTTTGAAGAAAGCTTCTGTAAAAGTTCCTACTCTCCTCATACCAAATTCAATAAAATCTGTTCTAGTAGGTGGGGAAGATAAGGAGAAAGTAGCTTCTCCGACACCAGGAATTGAGAATAAAACAAATTGCCCAGGTTTAAAAGTAAATTTATTTTCTTTACTTAACCACTTTACTTTGAAATATCTAGTATCACTAGTTAAATCTTTCATACCAAGTATCTCTACTGGAAAACTTTCGTAGGTATTTTCCTCATTCATTTTCTCACTTGTTATCAATCTTCACACGCCTCCTGTGTTTCACAAACTTCTCCAAACAATGCACTAGATACTGTAACTACATTAATATCTACTGGACAATAGGTTACACATCTTCCACAGCCTACACAACCTGGTTGCCCCCATTTTCCAATGTAATCCATCAATTTGTGAGTATAATACAACTTCAATCTTGAAATTCTATTTGGTCGAAAATCGTGATCTCCTGCAACAACTGAATAGTTTGGTAAAGTACAACTGTCTAGTTGTCGCTCTCTATAACCTTCTTCAGCATTCATAAGAATTGTATCGTTCACATTAAAGCAGTTACAAGTTGGACATACTAAACTACATGTTCCACATGATAAACACTTGTCTCCAAATTGCTCCCACGCTTCACTGTCATAATTAAGATTCATGATATCAACCATGAATTTGAAGTGTGGCATTCCTTCTTTAAACATAGTTACACGTTTTCTTTGCCATGCTACATATGCTCTAATGTTGTGTTCTGCTACTTCTTCTGAAAGTAAACCATCAGCTGCAATTGTTATACTAAGCCCTTCATCTGTTCCAACCCAAATCAGATAATATTCACCTAAATCTGTAAGAAATAAATCAAATCCATCTTCAACCATATCTGTTCCAGTAGAGTGACAAAGACATTCATCGTCTGGTAAGCAGGAATGTCCTATGATTATCAGATTTTCTCTTCTCTTAGCATAATATGGATCCTTTATGTTCGCCATAAAAAGTCTATCTAATATTTTCACTGAATGTATATCACATGGATGAACACCAATGACTATATTAGTTTCATCACCTTCAAAAACATCCTCAATTCTTTCTTTATCAAAAACCTTTGTTTTATATCTTGGAGGGGTTAAGAATTTCTTTATTCCAACCATAGTTCTCTGATAATCGAAATCTAGAACTGAAGAATCTTCTATTGGTTCAAAAGAATATTTGGTCTTCTGTTTCACAGGACCAAAAAGATTTCCCCTACTCTTAAGTAAATTTATGAAATCAGGGAAAGCTTTCTTTTCCATTATGTAGGTTTTCATCAGCCGAGTTTGTTTAGAATACCTATAAATTGTTTTCTATAACTTATGAATAATTATTCATACTTTAATTTATTGTCTAAATTATATGATTATATTTAATTGTATTAGCATCAGTTTTATTTTATTTTTTGTTTTTTAATATATATCATTTGCCAAAAAACTGTTTAAGTAAGGTCGTACAGTTAAACTTTAAAGAAGAAATTGGAGAGTTTGAAATAATTTTTAAACGAAAAACGGTGAAAAAATGACAAAGAAAGTAGTAATTGTAGGTGGAGTTGCAGGAGGAGCTTCAACAGCCGCAAGGTTACGAAGATTGGAAGAATTCACAGAGATAATTTTACTTGAAAAAGGACCTTATGTTTCTTTTGCTAACTGTGGATTACCTTACTATATCGGTCAAGTTATCCAAGAGAGAGAAAAACTTGAACTGATGAAACCTGAAGACTTCCAGACTAAATTCAACATTGATGTTAGAGTAAATAATGAAGCTATTTCTATTGATAGAAAAGGAAAAAAGGTAATGGTTAAAAATTTAGAATCAGATGAAGAATATTCATTAGATTACGACTATTTAGTTCTTTCACCAGGAGCTGAGAGTCTCAGACCAAATTTTGAAGGTATTGATAAAATTCCAGTATTTACACTTAGAAATATTCCTGATACTGTAGAAATAGATGAGTTCATCACTAAAAATAACCCTACAACAGCCACTGTAATAGGAGGTGGATATATAGGATTAGAAATGGCGGAGAATCTATCTCACAGAGGTATAAGAGTGTCAATTGTCGAACTTCTTGATCAAGTTATGCCAACTATGGACAAGGATATAGCTCAGTATGTCAGTAACGAAATAGTACTTAATCGTATTCAACTCATATTAAGTGATGGTGTTAAATCGTTCGAAGATTGTCCTCTAGGAGAATGCAAATATACTGTTACCACTCAAAGTGGTAAAAAAGTAGAAACAGATTTAGTTATTCTGAGTATTGGTGTTAGACCACATACAAAATTAGCAAAGGAGTGTGGTCTTGAATTAAATCAACGAGGATATATAGTTGTAAATGATCATATGCAAACTTCTGATAAAGCAATATACGCTGTAGGTGATGCTGTTCAAATTAAGAATTACATAACACATCAAGACACTATGGTTCCTCTTGCTGGACCAGCTAATCGTCAAGGAAGGATAGCAGCAGACAATATCGCTGGAAGAGATTCTGTGTACAAAGGTTCAATGGGTACTTCAGTTCTTCAAGTATTTGGAAAAACAGTTGCTCAAACTGGGTTGACTGAAAGACAACTACAAGATCTTGATATAGAATATGAGAAGATCTATGTCCATCCTAAAACACACGCTGGATATTATCCTGATGCTCAACCTATAGCAATGAAATTAATTTTCAATATGAAAGATGGTAAAGTATTAGGAGCACAAGCTGTGGGCGGTCCAGGTACAGAAAAAAGAATTGATGTTATTGCTACAACAATTTACTTTGGTGGTACAGTCTACGATCTTCAAGATCTAGAATTATGTTATGCACCTCCATATGGTTGTGCACGTGATTGTGTAAATATGGCAGGATTTGTTGCTTCTAATGTTTATTCAGGCGATGTAAAAATATGGCAATGGAATCAAGCAGATGAAATCACTGCTAAAGGAGACATTATAGTTGACGTTAGAGGAGCTGCAAAACATGAAGAAGGTGCTGTTAAAGATGCAATTAACATCCCAATAGGAGAGTTAAGATCCAGATTAGATGAGCTACCAAAAGATAAAACAATCTATGTGCATTGTCAAGTTGGTTTTACTTCTTACCTTGCTTATTGTATCTTAAAAAACAACGGCTATAAGGTAAAAAATCTGACTGGAGGATATAATACTTATCAAATGTCGAATCTACCTGCAGGTGAACATTTAGGAGAACTTAAACCATTTAAAGATGTGGGGTGTTAAAGCCCTTCTACCTTTATTTTTATGTGCCAGAAGATTTTTGAATAAGTTATCTTTTTCTTTACTGTCATGGATAAGATATTAGTTACTGGTGCCACAGGATGTACTGGAACTGGAGTTTTACTTTACTTAATTTCCAAAGGTTACAGTAATATCTATGGTATGGTTAGAAAATACCCAAAAAATCCTCTCCCAGAAGTTAAGTATGTTATTGGAGACTTAACTGATAAAAACAGTATTATCAAAATCCTAAATGAGAACGATATACGCTCAATTTGGCATATTGGTGCAGCAGTTCATCGACATGTAAAAAAGAGAGATTTTGCTAGAGTAAATTTTGAGGGAACAAAAAACATCATTCAAGCAGCTGTAGATCATGGTGTTCAATCAATAATTTTTGCAAGCACAACAGCTGTTTATGGAAAAATTAAAAACTCTCCTGCATCAGAAAAACATCAAATTAAACCAAAAGGACTTTATGCAAAATCTAAGTATAATGCTGAGGTTTTAATAAAATTGCTTTGTGAGGAAAATGATATAAGAGGAAGTATTGTACGAATACCAATTATTATAGGTAAACATGATCGTCACTTCTTTCCTGTTGTCAGTAAGTTGGTGCAATTAAATATAATGCCAATTATAGGAAAACCACAACATAAAGTTTCAATAGTTCATCCTTATGATATTGGACAAGCATTCGATATTTTAGATCAAAATAACAATGGAGAAATAGAAAGTTACAATGTTATATCATTTGATAGTCCATATAAGAAAATGATTGATGTTGTTGAGAAATATGTTGTAGGAAAGAAACGAATAAAACTCTATTTTTCATATTTCATTGTATTCGCAGTATTTTGGTTTTATGAAATGTTTCTATGGATTTTCAAACATGGTAAACAGCCTCTAATCAATCGAGAATATGCAAGGATGATTGGTAAAGAATGGATTTTCGACATAGAAAAATTGAAAAAATTAGGTTATAAACCTTTAATGAATCTGGAAAATACAATAAAAGATGCAACTTATGAAGAGATTTTTCCTGTTCCAAAATAGTATCTTTTTCTCACAAAATTTTTGAAGTAGACCAACTATTTCCTTTCAATGAGCACTGAAATTATTACTATTACAGTTGATTGTATAGGTTGTGGGAATTGTGCTGATGTGTGTCCACGTTATATTTTTGATATCATTGATAAAAAAGCTGTTACAAACAACAATCTCTTCCGTTGTCATGATTGCGGTCATTGTGTTTCTGTTTGCCCTGTAGACGCGATAATTCAACATAGAATGATTGTTAACTCTATAGATGAAGAATTCCCTGTGAAAGGAAAAACATTGACTTACGAGCAGGTTTTAGAAACAATACGTCAAAGAAGGTCTATTAGATATTTTTCTAATAAGAAAATAACAGAAAAACAGATCGAACAGCTGATAACCTTAGGAAGATATGCTCCTACAGGTCACAACGATAGAAGTGTTTGTTATACTATTATCAATGATAGAAAAA
>Ga0315554_1000664_pt1 | contig 20379 bp, 21 predicted proteins | sample SalMarSW160370MG_FD_202114 | JGI IMG/M metagenome (GOLD analysis project Ga0315554, IMG submission 202114) | Salt marsh sediment microbial communities from the Plum Island Ecosystem LTER, Massachusetts, United States - Salt Marsh Sediment SW1603-70 ... | reverse complement strand
CCCCGTGGAATCCGGCCGGGGTGGTGGCCAAGGGCGATACCTTGTTCGTGGCCGACAAAAGCACCAATACGTTTTTCCCGGCGCTTGATCACGGTATCGGCGATCCCGAATGGGTCTTTCCGTATTTCTCGGTGACCGATTCCATCGCCCGCCCCCATCTCATCCCGGGATATTTCGGCGACCGCGATCTGCTATATTTCATCAACGATCATAAATTCAACGGGACGGCCCGCAATGATTCGACCGTCGAACCCAATATTTTCAGCTGGAGTTTTCCAACCGGGATCACGGCGGCGGCGGTGGATGGATCGGTCCTCTTCCGTGTCAGCGACAAGAGCGTCCTGTTTGTCTATAATATCGATCATAATAACGACCTGGAGGAGCAGGCCCAAATCGGACTACCCGCCTACGTCTCCGATATGATCAAGATCGGTCCGCTGATGTACACTCTCGGAAACGGTCTCCGTACCTATGCCATCTCCGATCCGGTCGACCCGCGCCTCGTGCAAACCGACCAGAGTATCGGCACCGGCTACGAGATGGAGGTTTACGGCGATCTCCTTTTCTGCGCGACACAAAACGGCGTATTCGCCTACGATATCTCGAAAGGGATTCCTGAACTGATGTTTTCGGGAGGAGCTGCGGCTCACACGGTGGCCTATGACAACCAGACGATAGCGACCAGCGATGGGTACTCGGTCCGGGTCTATACCCTGCTGCCGGTGGATGCGGATGACGCACCTCCGCTGGCGGTCGATTATTCGCTTCCTCGCCTTCGCGGCTTTCCCAATCCGTTCAATCCGACGATTATTTTGATTGCGGAGAATTTCCGGGCCGGCACGGAGCCGATTCATGTTGACATTTTCGACGTCCTCGGCCGGCGTGTCCGACAGCTGTCCTTGCGCGCCGAATCCTCGGGCAGGGAAGAAGTCGTATGGAACGGGCGCGACGGATCGGGTCGGTCTCTTCCGAGCGGTATCTACTTCTTTCGCGCTTCTCAAGGCAGCGAACAGGCGGTATTCAAAGCGGTTTTGCTTAAATAACGATTAGCCTCCCGCAAATCCGAGTGGCATAACCCGCCGGGGCGAATAATAGTTGACACAATTCCTGATTCCGAGTATCTTATAATTGCCCACCGAGAAATATTCTCATCGCCTCATTCACCGGGGAATGTCTTGACAACTCAATTACAGGAGAGGATGCCATGAGATTCTCTATGGTATTATTGGCTGCGCTGACGGCATGTATGGCCGGCGCGGCAACGGCCCAGACGTGCGACCTGTGCGGCGACGTCGATTGCAACGGTGCGCTCAGTCTCGTAGACGGCGTCTACATTCTGAAGTATCTATACGATGCCGGCCCGGCGCCGCTGTGCGATAATCCATTATGGGCTGATTGGGATAATCATGAGGGGCTCACCGTCGGCGATGTTTTCTATAATCAGATGTACATTTTCGGCGATGCCCCGCCGCCGATCTGCCCGCCGAACAATCCGCCGATCGTGCCGACAGTCGACAGCACGTCGATTGTCTATTACACGGACTGGGTTCCGTCGCACACGGGCTCGGCGACTATAGCCTTGACGTTAGTCAAAAATCCCGCCACGACAGTCTACGGCTTATCCCTGCCCCTCAAAATTCGGGTGGACGGCGATATTCCAACCATCGATTCGGTTACGATACTATGCGACGACTGTCTGGAAGCTTTCGTCGAATACCTTGTGGACGCCGATTCGGGGTATGTTTCCATCGGCATCGTTCCCCTCTTCGGGGCATTTCCCGATAAGGGGCAGATAGCGCTCATTCACATGACCGTTCCCCTGGAAGTGTACGAACGGTCCATTGCGATGCAATGGGTACATTTGGCTCCGGTCCAATCGCCGACGGGGGATAGTATCGTTATTCCCATGATCTATGATTTTTCGCCGGTCGAACCCCTGCTCTTGCCCCATTGTTGTATCACCCCGGGCGATGCCAATTTGGATGGCATCGTGAATATCGGCGATGTCGTGTATAATATCCAATGTATTTTCGTCGATTGCCTGGGACACCCCTGCGAAAAGCACCTTGATTCCAACTGCGACGGGGATTGGAACGTCGCCGACGTCGTTTACCTGATCAACTATATTTTCAAAGGCGGTCCGCCGCCGTGCTGTCTATGAAATAGCGATTGCTCCAGTTGGGCTAAAGCAGGTCAAATGCAGGTTTTGGACCGGTTTTTCTAATCGAAATTAATCGACAATCGATTAATATTCAATAAAATTCAAGAAAAAATTAAAATAATCAATATTTCCCTTGACTAATTTGAAATTTGTCCGTATATAAATAATGAAAATTGAACGGAGGAAATATGCCGCAGGAATGGAACAAACTGACCGAACTGACCGCAGGGCGCCCTTTCGTAGTCGAACGGGTGCGGTTCACCGAGACCGGCATTGCCATTGAAGGGGAGTTCGAGCTTCCCGTGGTGTGCACCTTATCCGCCGATGACCAGGTTTTTCTGGCAGCGTTCATCCGCAGTCATGGATCGATCAAAAAGATGGAGGATTTTTTCGGCGTAAGCTATCCCACCATCAAGAATCGCCTGAACCGGCTGGCAGGAAAATTCGATTTCATCGAAATCGAGGCCGAACCAATCCCGGAAGGAACGCTGGATTTGCTGGATCGGGGGGAGATCAGCGTCGAGGAAGCGCTGAAAAGGCTAAAAGAAGAACGTGGATAGAACCGTTTTCAAGTTAATGTCAAAGTAAAGCCAATGATGACACAACGGAGGATACCATGAGTGAAGAACGTCGCCAGATTTTAGCCATGTTGGCCGAAAAGAGGATCACGGTCGAAGAAGCCGAACGGCTGTTGACGGCCCTGGACGAGCCGGGCGGTCCTGGCGAATCTTCCACCGAAGCTCTCAAGGCCGCCTCAGTCGCGAAGAAGAGAAGTCCGAAATTTCTGTGCGTTCAGGTACTCCCAAAAAACCGGGAAGGGAAACGGGGCGATAAAGTCAATATCAAAGTACCGTTGTTTCTCCTGAGGACCGGGTTAAAACTGAAGGGAGTTCTTCCGGAAGAGGTCGGGGAAAAGATCAAGGCGAAACTTGGCGAAAAAGGTATCGACCTGACCGGTCTTGACGAGAAGTCGTTTGACGAATTGGTGCAGGGACTGACCGAACTCAGCATCGACGTCGACGACGAGGACGAGCAGGTCCGCATTCGTTGTGAATAATCTTGTCCGGGATCGAAGAGATGTTGACCCTGCGGTCAGCGTCCCTCGAGGCTCTGGAAATTCCGGAATTGGGCGCTTTCCGCAAACGTTGACGGGTCCTTCAGGTACATCAGCACGCTGTCGATCATGTGCACATGCTTGGTTTCTTCCTCGGCCAGTCGCGCCAAGAGACGTTTCCGCCCTGGATCCGACTCCTCATCGGCCCGGCTCTTATAGAAGCTCACCGCCCGCTCTTCTATGCGCAGGGCTTCTTTCCAGACGGACACGGCCTTATCGCCGAATTTCCTGGCCTTGTCCTGCTGCGACATTACTTCAAAGATATTCTTGACCCGGTCCACGGCGCCGGGGTTTCCGAACGTATCGGCCGACGGCGGTTGATCCGGACTATCTTTGAAGGTAAGGAAGAAACGATAGTGGCGTTCTTCCTCCTCGGCCAGCGTTTCCAAAATCTGTTTCAATTCCGGATCGGTTTCTGCGGCGGCCTGCTTTTCATAGAAGGCCTTGCCGTCCGATTCCATTTTCAGCGCGAATTCTATGATATCCATGAGTCACCGTCCTCGAAGTATCGCGATGCGATGATCGCAGAATCTGTTTGCAAACCATCCTAAATTATACCGGCGACATATATATCGCACTTTCGGGGGCGGCTGTCAACCCCGGGGTGCAATGTCGTCACAAACGGCCCGACGCCGGCGTCGGAACGAGAGAAGAACAATGCCGGTTTTAACTTGACTCGAATATACGGCAATCGTATCATTTTATGCTATTATGGAACCAACGGGACAGATTGACCACGATAGCCGCCTGGTGCGGATGGGATACTGGCCGGCGGTGGCGGACGGTCTTTTCGCCGAGGGAAAATACTCCAAGGCGGTGGACTTGTGCCAGCGCATGCTCGACCTGGAACCGAATATCGTATCGGGTCGGGTAGTCCTTGGTAAAGCCCTGTATCATGCCGGTCGATTCGGGGAGGCTCGGGAGCAGTTCGTGCGAGTGCTGCGTACGGACGCCGCCAATCTTGTGGCGCTGAAATATCTTGGCGACATCCTTTATCGTGAAGGCGAGGAGGCCGCCGCGCTGGCGTACTATCGCCGTGTCCTCGAAATTGATCCCTATTGCCAGGGAATCTCCTGCCCGATCCAGCAACCCGAGCCGGACGGCACTCAGCAGTTGACGCTCAAACGGCCGCCGGGGTCAGCCGAAAAAAAGACCCGGTCGTCTCTTCGCGAACCGGCCTTTATCACCGAAACGGTCGGCGACATCTATCGGGATCAGGGGTATTTCCAGTTGGCCCGTGACGTATACCGCCGGTTGCTGGAGCGGTCCGATGACAGCCGCATAGCAGAAAAACTGCACGACACCGAGGAAAAGCTACAGAAAAAGGATGGACAGCATGAAACAACGAATAAATAAATTGCGGAAATATCTGAAAGCCGAAAACCTGGACGCGGCGTTTATTTTCTTCCCGCTCGACACCGGCACGTTTCTCCCGAATGTGCGGTATCTGTCGGATTTTTCCGGATCGTCCGGGGCGCTCTTCATAACCGGCAGCAAGGCCTTTTTCATCACCGATTCCCGTTACCGGGAACAGGCCAAGAAGGAGGTGTCGGGTTGCCAGATAGTCGTATCCCGAAAGCCGCCGATATCGGCGCTGGAAGATATCGCAGAAGCCAAGGCCAAAAACCTGAAGATGGCCGTCGAGGCCGACGGCATGACCGTCGGGCAGAGGAAAAAGCTGGCGGCGGTACTTCCGAATGCGATTCTGGTCGACACGTCCGAGATGGTCGAAGAGCTCATGATCTGCAAGGAAAGCGTGGAAATCGCCCAAATCAAGAAGGCGGTCGAGATCAGCGATATCGCGTTCGAACGTATCCTGGGGATAGTCAAACCCGGTTTGCGGGAAAAGGAAATCGCCGCCGAAATGGAATATCAGATGAAGATGCTGGGAGCGGACAAGGAAGCGTTTGAGACGATTGTCGCTTCGGGGCCGAGGTCGGCCCTGCCGCACGGGATCGCATCTGAGAAAAAGCTGAAAAAAGGCGAGTTCGTGACGTTCGATTTCGGCGCCTTTTATGACGGCTATTGTTCGGATATTACCCGCACGGTGGTACTGGGTAAGGCGACGATGAGGCAGAAGAAAATATACGCCATCGTCGCTCGGGCGCAGATGGCCGCCATACGGAAAGTCCGGGCGGGCGTGACGGGAAAAGACGTCGACAAAAGCGCCCGGGATATAATAAACAAAGCCGGCTACGGCAAAAATTTCGGCCACGGCACCGGTCACGGAATCGGCCTTCAGGTTCACGGCGGGCCGAGAGTTTCGCCGCTGGGGACGCAACCGCTTAAAAGTAATATGGTTATAACAATCGAGCCGGGGATTTATATCGCCGGATGGGGGGGAGTACGGATCGAAGACGACGTTGTGGTCAGACCAAAAGGCGGGCTGGTGCTCAATAAAGCGCCCAAAAATCTGTTGGAATTGTAGTTCGAATCGGTTACCTTGCGACGTGATTCCAATATTCGGGGATGAAAATGAGAGAAAAGATTATAAAGAAACTGATCCGGTTGGTCGAAGAATCTGATATAGACGTCCTTGAGGTTTCCAGTTGGGGCCGCAAGGTGCGGATTACGCGCAGGATGGAGAATCTCCCGTCGGGCAACGGGGAGAAGTCCTCACGGCAGTATGCGGCGCCGGCCAAGGCAGCGCCCGAATCGGCACAGCCGAGTCCGCCGACCGATGCGCCGCCACAGAAACCTCAGGTAGACGAAGAAAAACTGGCGCCAATAAAATCGCCGATGGTCGGCACGTTTTACGCCGCTCCGGCGCCGGACGCCAAACCGTACGTCGAGACGGGTCAGCGGATCGAAAAAGGGCAGGTGGTCTGCATCGTCGAGGCCATGAAGCTCATGAACGAGATCGAATCCGAGGTGTCCGGGCGGGTGGCGAGAGTCTGCATCGATAACGCCAAGCCGGTGGAATTCGGACAGACCCTGTTTCTGATCGATCCATCGGGGTAGAATCGACCAACATAAGGAGGGTCAGATGAACCTGAAACAAATGCTCACCGAAATGCTCAAACGAAAATCATCTGACCTTCATTTGCGGGTCGGTATTCGGCCCTATCTCCGAACCAACGGTATCCTCGAAGAAATCCCTACCGATCCCATGAGCGTTGAAGGCATGGAGACGGTTATCACTCAAATCCTCAACGAAGAGCAGCGCAAAAAATTCCTGAAACGTAACGAGCTCGACCTTGCCCTGTCGGTGGCCAAACTGGGCCGTTTCCGTATCAATATTTTCCGCCAGCGGGGAACGGTCGGCATGGCCCTGCGAGCGGTCAACACCAAAGTGCCGACCTTTGATGAACTGCACCTGCCGGAAGCGATCCGCAAGATGGCCGATGAACAGCGTGGATTGATCGTTATCACCGGGACGACCGGTTCGGGTAAATCGACGACCTTGGCAGCGATTATCGAGGAGATGAACAACACCCGCTGCAACAATATCATGACCATCGAGGACCCGATCGAATATATATTTCGGGATAAAAAATGCATTATCGCCCAACGCGAAGTGGGCGGCGACACGGAAAATTTCGCCACGGCCCTGAGGCATGCCTTCCGGCAGGATCCGGACATTATCCTCATCGGTGAGATTCGTGATCTGGAAACGATGTCAATCGCCCTTACCGCCGCTGATACCGGCCATTTGGTGATGACAACGCTACACACGTTGAATACGATGGAAACGATCAGCCGTATCATATCGTTCTTCCCGCCCCACCAGCACCAGCAGATCCGATTGCTATTGGGCGGCACCCTTCACGCCATCGTCTGCCAGCGGCTCCTCATCCGGCACGACATGCCGGGGCGGGTTCCCGCTCTGGAAGTCATGATCAATACCGCGGCCGTCCGCGATTGCCTCATCAATCCGGATAAATTCGGTAACATCCCGGACCTGATCGAAGCTGGCGCATCGCAGTATGGCATGCAGTCATTCGACCAGTCGATCATGCGGCTATACCAGCAGGGGATGATCAGTTTCGAGGAGGCCATGACCAGCGCCTCCAACCCCGACGATTTCGATCTGCGCGTCAAGGGCATCGTCGGCGCATCCGACCGCTGGGAAACCAACAAGTCGGAGTCGGCCGAATCGTCTATAGAAGGTTATACGAAATAGCTATTTGGGTCAAACCGGACGGGATGGCCGCGTAGTCCATTCCCCCGGATGAGCACAATTGCGTCTTGAGAGCGTCCCGCCCGGCAGAAGCCGGGCGGGATTTTTTTTGCCGCTTTATTTGTTTTGTTGAAAATCGATTACCGATTGGTTATGTTATCGTTCTAAAAGAGAAGGAAGCATAGTGTTAGAAAAAATCCTGATTGCCAACCGGGGCGAAATTGCCCTTCGGGTTATCCGGGCCTGCCACCAACTGGGAATCAAGACCGTGGCGGTCTACTCCGAGGCCGATCGCGATTCGCTCCACGTCCGGTTCGCCGATGAGGACGTTTGCATCGGCCCGCCCCCGGCGCTGGAATCGTATCTCGACGCCAAACGGATTATCGCTGCCGCCGAGGTCACGAATGCGGACGCTATTCATCCGGGATACGGTTTCCTGGCCGAAAACGCCGAATTCGCCGAGATCTGCGAAGAATGCAATATCACGTTCATCGGTCCCAACGGCCAGATGATCCGCCAGATGGGCGCCAAATCGATGGCCAAGGAACTGATGCGCAACGCCGGGGTGCCGACCATTCCCGGTTCGGACGGGCTGGTCAAAGATATCGATCAGGGGATGAAGATCGCGGCTGAAATCGGGTTCCCCGTTTTGATAAAGGCCTCCGCCGGAGGCGGCGGGCGAGGTATGCGGATTGCGGCCAAACCCGAGGAATTCGAGACGGCGTTTAATATGGCTCGTACCGAAGCCGGGGCGGCATTCCACGATGATTCCTTATACCTCGAAAAGGTCATTGCCGACGCCCATCATGTCGAGGTGCAAGTTCTGGGCGATAATTACGGGAATATCATCCACCTGGGCGAACGCGACTGCACCGTCCAGAGACGGCACCAGAAATTGCTGGAAGAGTCGCCGTCGCCGATTGTCGATTCCGAACTCCGGCGAAAAATGGGAGAAGCCGCCATTTCGGGGGCGGCGGCGGTCGGATATCGCGGGGCGGGAACGATCGAATTTTTGGTCGACCGCGACGGCAATTTCTATTTCATGGAAATGAACACCCGTATTCAGGTGGAGCATCCGGTTACGGAGGAGCTGACCGGGATAGATATCGTTATCGAGCAGATCAAGGCCGCCGCCGGCGAAAAACTCGGCATCAGGCAGGAGGACGTGGCCTATCGCGGGCATGTCATCGAATGCCGTATCAATGCTGAGGATCCGCTGAAGGGATTTCGGCCGTCGCCGGGACAGATCACGGCCTTTCATCAGCCGGGAGGGCACGGCGTCCGCGTCGATACTCATGCCTACGCTCAATACGTCATTCCGCAGTTCTATGATTCCATGATCGGGAAACTCATCGTCAAGGGGAATGACCGGCAGCAAGCCATAAACAAGACATTGACCGCCCTCGGTGAGTTCATTATCGAAGGCGTGCCGACCACGATAGATTTTCAGAAAAAAATCTTGCAGCACCCCGATTTCGTATCCGGTTCCTACAGCACCTCGTTTATCGAGGAGAAACTGCGGGAAGAGGCGGGCTTGTCCAAAACCGAGACGGAACAGGCGGGGATCGAGAAATAAAAACAGGAGGCGCTTTGAATATTCCGGACGAACTGCTCTATACCAAGGAACACGAATGGGTCCGTATCGAGGGCGATACGGCGGTACTGGGAATCACCGATTATGCCCAGGGCGAACTGGGGGACATCGTCTACGTGGAATTGCCCGCTGAGGGTGCGGACGTCAAGCAGATGGAGCCGTTCGGGACGATCGAGGCGGTCAAGGCGGTTTCGGAGCTGTTTTCGCCCGTCACGGGAACGGTTTCCAGCGTAAATAGTAAAATCGAAGAAGACGCCGGCGTCATCAACCGCGACCCGTACGGGGACGGCTGGATGATGAAGGTAAAAATGACCGACCCTGCCGAAAAAGGAAAACTGTTGTCGGCGGCCGATTATAAAAAGGTAATAGAAGAATAAAACCCGACAATGCCGTACATACCCAATAGCGACGATGACGTCAAGACCATGCTGGAGGCGATCGGCGTCTCCAGCTTCGAGGAATTATTTTCGACCATCCCCGATTCGCTGCGACTCAACAAGCCGCTCGATCTTCCGCCGCCGCTGGCCGAACCGGAACTGATCAATCATCTCCGGAATCTGGCCGCGAAAAACGATCCCGGCGGGGTATCGTTTATGGGCGGGAGTGTCTACAATCATTTCATCCCGCCGGTCGTCTGGACTATCGCCATGCGCCCGGAGTTTTCCACGGCCTATACGCCGTATCAGGCCGAGGTGGCGCAAGGCACGTTGCAGGCGATTTATGAGTTTCAGTCGCATATCTGCCGCTTGACCGGCATGGATGTGTCCAACGCCTCACTTTACGACGGCGCGACCGCCGTGGCCGAAGCGGCCATCATGGCCGTCAACCATACCGGGCGCGACCGGATCGTTATTTCCGAAACGGTCAATCCACTGTATCGGGAGGTGCTGAAGTCGACATTGTCGGGGCGTAATCTGGATATCGTGACTGTTCCGTCCGACCAGGGCGTGACCGACAATGGTAGATTCAGCAGCTTTGTCGACGATAAAGCGGCCTGCCTGATCCTGGCTCAGCCGAATTTCTTTGGGCATCTCGAAGATCTGGCTCATGCCGAGAAAACGATCCATGACGCCGGCGGGTTATTCGTCATGGTTTTCGACCCGATTTCACTCGGTATCCTCAAGACGCCGGCCGATTATAACGCCGACATCGCCGTTGGCGAGGGGCAGGCGCTGGGAATTCCGCAGAGTTTCGGCGGACCGCTGTTGGGGCTTTTTGCGGCCAAGAGGGAATTCGTCCGCAAGATTCCCGGACGTCTGGTGGGCCGGACGGACGATGTTGAAGGTAAATCCGGTTTTGTGTTGACGCTGCAGACTCGGGAACAACATATCCGGCGCGACAAGGCCACGTCGAATATATGTACCAGCGAGTCGCTATGCGCCACCGCCGCGACTATATATATGTCCCTGATGGGCAAGACAGGGCTGCCCCGGGTGGCTCGCTTGTCGGCGGAGCGAGCTCATTATCTGGCCGATAAAATCAGCGCTACAGATGGATACAAGCTCTGGGCGAATCAGCCATTCTTCAAGGAATTCGTGGTCGAAACACCGGTGCCGCCGGCGCAGATACTCGCGGAAACGGCGAAAGTCGGCATGAAGGCGGGTATCGATCTGGGCCGGTATTTTCCGGAACTGAGTCACCATCTGCTCGTTGCCACGACCGAAGCGGTTTCGTTTGAGGATTGCGATCGATTCGCCGCCGCCTTGGCCCGATTGGCTGCGGGCGAGCCGCTAACCAAGGCCGCCGTGTGACCATCTTGAGACGGAGTCAGACAACTGAGGCATATGAATCAAAACGATCGGAATGACAGCGACCGGTTACCGGAAGGCGCCCGCGTGCGCCCCAACTGGGTGGCGGTCGGTGAAGCGCCGAACCGAACGATCGCCGAGTTCGCCGTCAATGGATTGAAATCATATGATATACCGGCGATCATCGATTCGCGTCCGGGATTTCTGGGAACCGCCGGGATGCGGCTGCGATCATTGCGAACCGGCAAAGTGGATATGTTTCGGATTTTGGTGCCTGCGGAATATGAAGAGGAAGCGAAAGAGGTCGTGAAAATCTTTCTGGGTGACGGTGAATCCGATCTCACGGATGAGCCCGACCCGGAAGAGGAGGAATAAAGCCATGCCGTTTTGTCCATCGTGCGGATACGAATACAAATGGGGAATCACGAAGTGCCCCGATTGCGGTGAGAATCTGGTTGAGCATCTTCCGGACAAAACACGCGCCGCCATGGCGGGTGAATCGTACGGAGAGGAATACAAGGACTGGACTCCCATCGTGCGGCTGCCCTCGGTGCCGGTGGCTCAGATGATCTATGAGACGCTGCGCGAAAAGGAAATTCCCGTGGTTATCAAGGCCGGGAATGAGTTTTTCGGCATGGCCACCGGCGGCTCCTTCGGACCGTTGAATCCGATGGGCGATGAAGCGGTACTATTTGTGCCAAAGGATTTCATCGAGGACGCCGTCGGCGAAGCCCGCGTCATCGTGGGCGATGAATGGGATAAATGGAAACTCGTTGACGTGGAGACATAAACAAGCGAGGATCACATGAGAAAGACAGCAGTGATAATGCTCCTGCTCTTGGCCTGCGCCATGACGGCGGCGGCGAACGAGGTGACGTTTGTCGACACCTATGCCCAGGCGAAGCAGATGGCGAGCGCTCAGAACAAGGATATGCTGATCACCTTCTACGCCGACTGGTGACCGTGGTGTAAGCGACTCGATACCGTGACGTATCGAAACGACGAGGTGATCGCGCTTACGCAAAATATTATTAACGTGATGGTCAACGCTGAAAAGGACACGCTCCTGAGGAGGGAATACGGTGTCGCCGGATTCCCGACGATCGTGCTGACGAAACCGGACGCAGCCGAAATCGATCGCATTTACGGCTACGCCGATCCGGAGACGTTCGTGACGACGGTCAACGATTATCTCAACGACCGCAATACCCTGGCCGACTACCTCCGCCGCGCCCAAACGGAGCCGACCATGAAACTCTACTCGATGATCGCGGATAAGTATACCGGGCGAAGCAATTTCGACAAGGCCGAGGAATACTATAAGAAGATCATGACCGAAGACCCGGACAACACCCAGGGATATTCCGATTCGGCGCTTCTATCTCTGGGAGATATGGAAGTCCGAGCCAAACAGTACGACAAGGCGATTGCGGCTTTCGAAAGTTTCAAAACGAAATTCCCCAATTCGCCGATGGCCCAGGATGCCATGATCGAAAAAGCCAAGGCGTTGCGCCGGGCGGAACGGTTCGACGATGCCATCGCGGCTTTCAAGGATTTTATCAAAACCTATCCCGAATCGGATCAGGTCGAAACTGCGGAAATCTATATTGCCTTTTGCAACGACCTGAAAGGCAACAAAGATCGGGCGCTGCAATTGTACCAGAAATTCCTTACCGATCATCCCGATTCGAGAGACACCGCTTGGGTCAAGAAGCAGATCGACAAGATCAAGAATCCGCCCGCCGAAGGCGAGGGCGAGGGATAAAACACTGACGGACATCCATGCTCAACGAAATACTCATCTATGAAAAGTCGCGGCCGGGCCGGACCGGGTTTTCCCTCAGGGAGACCCGATCCGGCGACGCCGCCGTCGACGCTTTGATTCCCAAACGGTTCCGGCGTTCGGCGCCGCCGCCGCTGCCGGAAATTTCGGAACCGGTGCTGGTTCGCCATTATATCGAAATGTCGAATCGGAATCATCATATCGACAAGGGATTCTATCCGCTGGGCTCATGCACCATGAAATACAATCCCAAGGTCAACGATTTTGCGGCGGCCTTTCCGGGATTTGCGGATTTGCACCCCATGGCGTCCGAGGAGGACAGTCAGGGGGCACTGGCAATTATGTATCATCTGGCCTCATTGCTGGCGCGGATCACCGGTTTCGCCCGGACGACGATGCAGCCGGTGGCGGGCGCACATTGCGAACTGGTCGGTCTGCTGGTTATCCGGGCGGCCCTGACGAAACGCGGCAGCGCCCGCAAAAAAATCCTTATCCCCGATTCAGCTCATGGTACCAATCCGGCGTCGGTTGTCATGGCTGGCTACGATGTCGTGCAAATACCCTCAACCGAGTACGGGATTCTGTCGGCGGTCGATGTGGCGCGGGCCGTCGACGAAGATACGGCCGGTATCATGATCACCAATCCCAACACGCTGGGATTATTCGAATGCGAAATCGAGCAGATCGCCAAGGTTATCCATGACGCCGGGGGATTATTGTATATGGACGGCGCCAATCTCAACGCCCTTCTGGGACAGGCCCGGCCGGCCGACATGGGTTTTGATATGGTGCATTTCAACCTGCACAAAACCTTTTCCACGCCGCACGGCGGCGGGGGACCGGGCGCTGGGGCGCTGGCGGTGACCGATGAATTAGCGCCGTTTCTGCCGTCGCCGATGGTCGAAAAAGACGGCGACCGGTATCATCTCGATTTCGACCGGCCTGACAGTATCGGCCGCATGCATAGCTTCTATGGCAACTTCGCCAACATGGTGCGGGCCTATACCTATATCCGTCATCTGGGCGCCCCGGGACTGAAGCGGGTGGCCGAAAACGCCGTGGTTAACGCCAATTACCTGAAAGAGCAATTGAAAAAATATTATGATCTGCCGCACGACCGGCTGTGCATGCATGAATTCGTCCTGTCGGGAGCGCGGCAGAAGAAACGCGGCGTCCGGGCGCTGGATATTGCCAAACGCCTGCTCGACTTCGGCATCCATGCGCCGACAATCTATTTTCCGCTGATTGTCAGCGAGGCGCTCATGATCGAACCGACCGAAACCGAGGCGAAACAGACGCTCGATCGATTCATCGAGACGATGATAAAAATCGACAAAGAGACTGTCGACGAAAAGGATACCGTCCTTTCGGCGCCGCATAATACGCCGGTAAGGCGGCTGGACGAGGTGAAAGCCACCAAGACCCTTGATATTGCCTATACCGGGTAGATGAAAATCCCCGACAAACCGATGCCGGCTCCCGGCATCGGATTTTTAATGCCATGATTGTATTTGATCACGTCTCATACGCGTACGCCGCCGCCAAGTCATCGCAGGTCGTCAGGGATATGTCGTTTACCATCGGCGATGGCGATGAGGTGGCGATCATGGGCGCCAACGGCTGCGGCAAAACCACCCTGGGATTGCTGATGGCGGGATTGCTCGAACCGGATTCGGGTTCGGTGAGAGTCCATACCGATGGGGCGATCTCCGGAACGGGCGGCGACGCTCCGCTCGTCGGATTCCTCTTTCAGGACCCTGATAACGGTCTGGTGGCCACAACGGTCGAACGCGAGGTTGCCTTTTCCCTTGAAAACAGGAACATGCCGAGTCCGCAAATGCGCGAAATCGTCGGAAAGACTCTTGCCTTCTTCGGCATGGACGCCATCCGCGAACGGCTGGTCTGGAATCTGTCCGGCGGTGAAAAACAGAGGCTGTCAGTGGCGGGACTTTTCGCGTCCGGGCCGAAAATACTGTTTCTGGATGAACCCGCGTCGTTTCTGGATTATCCCAGTTCGGTACAGATGGAAAAAATCCTCCGCCAAATCAAAGAAGCCGACCCGAAGTTGACGGTAGTCCGGATTACGCAATACGCCCGCGTCGCCGAAAAATTCGGCCGCATACTGGTAATGTCGCATGGCGAGATTATCGCCGACGGCAGCCCGCAGAAGATTTTCGGTAATTATGACCTGCTGTCCCGCATCAGACTCCGGCCGCCGCTGAGGTATCTGACGCCCCGGTCGAACGCTCCCCGGAAATCGAGGGACAGTGAGACTGTCGCCCGCGTCCGCAGTCTGGCAGAGGTGGATCGTATCGGCTTTTCGTACGAAGACGGCCAGGGCAGAGCCCTGTTCGATGATCTGTCCTTTCAAATCCACAAGGGAGAGGTTCTGGGCCTGGTCGGCCCGTCGGGCAGCGGCAAGTCGACCCTGGCGCAGATCCTGTGCGGAATATATCAGCCGACGCCGGGAGCGATTCGCTTTGCCGATCCATCCTGCCGGGTCAGCATGAGCTTCCAGCAGCCGGAACGGCAGTTTTTTCTCGAAACAGCATACGATGAAGTTAAATATGGAATTAAGGAAAAGATCAAAAGTGATACTTTAATAGAAAAAGCTGTCCGCACCGGCATGGAAATGGCTGGTCTCGACTATGCAAAATTCCACCTTCGCGATCCGCATACCCTTTCTGGCGGCGAAGCCCGCCGTCTGGCGTTTGCTATCGTCGTGGCTCTCAACGCCGATCTCATTGTGTTCGACGAACCGACCTGCGGACTCGACGACGGCGGCGTCGGCGCTTTCCGCCGGATGGTGCGGTCGCTCAAGTCGGCCGGAAAGACAATCATGATCATTTCGCACAACAGCGACATCATCGCCGATCTGGCCGACCGGGTGGCGTTGCTCAGAGAAGGGCGCATTACCATCACGGCCCCGCCACGGGAATTTTTCGCGGCGGCGGATTATGAAGCGATACTTCCGACTCCTGAGATAATCGATTTCCAAATAAATCATTATGGCGAAGTCACCACGGCCCGCACCGACGATGTCTTCGACCTAAACCATTTTTATGCTTGACAGGGACCCGATGGCGTCTATTTTGCATGCAACCTTTTAAACCGGTCCGGCGAGGCCGTAAAGGAGAAGATGACCACGACTGCACATTTTGATACGACGATCGGGAAACGACCACCCGATATTTTTTTGCCTGAGGGGATATTTTGAATCACGCTGATGCGCATATCGTTATGGACGGGCACAAGATGGCCCGGGCCATAACTCGAATCGCCCACGAAATACTGGAGCGAAACGCCGGCGCCAAGACGCTGGTGATCGTCGGTATCCTGACCCGGGGGGCGGATCTGGCGCGACGCCTGGCGAAGACCATCAAGGAGATCGAGAAGGTCGACGTTCCCGTCGGTTTGATGGATATCAACCTGTACCGGGACGACGTCAATTACAATCCGGATCAACCCGTCGTCCGCAAGACGGACATCATATTCGATATCGATGACAAGAACCTCATCCTCGTCGACGACGTCCTGTATACCGGACGCACGATCCGAGCCGCTCTGTCGCAGATTATCGATTTTGGCCGGCCCCTGACGATTCAACTGGCCGTGCTGGTCGACCGCGGCCACCGTCAACTCCCGATCCGGCCCGATTACGTCGGCAAAAATATTCCGACGTCCTTCGAGGATAATGTCCGAGTTAGTTTTGCCGAACGCGACGGCGAGGATGAAGTCCTGTTTTATCCGTCGCAGACCGATCAATCGTCTCCAGCCGCGGCCAAGAAGAGGAAGAAACCATGAGCCTATCGTCGCGACACCTTCTGCAGCTCGAAGGTGTGCCAAAAGAGGATTTGGAGCTGATTCTCGATACCGCCGAAAGTTTTCGCGAAATCCTCGACCGTCCCATCAAGAAAGTCCCGCCGCTCCGGGGCAAAACCATCGTCAATCTCTTCTATGAGCCGTCCACCAGGACCCGGATTTCGTTCGAGCTGGCGGAAAAGCGGCTGTCGGCGGATACATTGTCTTTCACCACCACCATGTCCTCAGTGCGCAAAGGGGAGACGCTCAAGGATACCGTACGAAATATCGAGGCGATGAAGATCGACATGGTTGTGGTGCGGCATAGTTCGCCCGGCGTACCGTATTATTTGACGCAATGTCTCGAAGCCAACATCATCAACGCCGGCGACGGCACGCATGAGCATCCGACCCAGGGCTTGCTGGATATTTTCACCATGCGCCGAAAATACGGCAAAGTCGATGGTTTGCGGGTGCTCTTGGTCGGCGACATCAGGCATTCGCGAGTGGCTCGGTCCAATATTTGGGGTCTCAAGACGCTCGGGGCGTCGGTGGCCATCTGCGGGCCGACGACGCTTTTGCCCTACGATGCCGAACGGTTCGGCATCGACGTATACACCAATCTCGACGAGGCTATGGAAGGCGTCGACGTCGTCAATATTCTGCGGATTCAACTGGAACGGCAGAAGGCCGGTCTGTTTCCGTCACAGCGGGAGTATTCCAATTTGTTCGGAATCACCGGGGAACGGCTCAAACGCGTCAATAAAAATTTCACCATCATGCATCCCGGCCCGATGAATCGCGGCGTGGAGATCACCAATGAAGTCGCCGACGGGCCGGCCTCCGTCATCTTAAGCCAAGTCACCAACGGTCAGGCCGTGCGCATGGCCGTGCTTTACCTGCTGGCCGGAACCGACGATGCGGACGTGACGTCTCAGACCGAGAAAGGATGATATGCAGTTCGATCTGTTGATAATCAACGGGCTTCTCATGGATCCCGGCTTCGGGTTCACCAAAAAGGCCGATATCGGCATCAAGGATGGCCTGATCGCGCGCATATTCGATAAAGGCCGCATGACCAAGCGAGTTATCGACAAGTTCCCGGCCGAGAATATCATCGACGCGGACGGCGCGGTGGTTTCGCCCGGCCTGATCGATATCCATGTCCATTTGCGCGAACCGGGACATGAGAACGAGGAAACGGTTCTGACCGGTTCGCAGGCGGCGGCCGCGGGCGGGATCACATCGCTGTGCTGCATGCCCAACACGCATCCCGCGATCGACAACCAGGAGACGGTGAAATTCGTTACCCTGCTGGCCGAAAAGAGCGACTGCCGTGTCTATTGCGTTGGCGCCATTACGAAAAATCGGGAAGGGAAGGAATTGGCGGAAATTGGTGATCTGGTTAAGGCCGGGGTGGTGGCCGTTTCCGATGACGGCAATTATGTGCAGAATCCGGAGATGATGCGCCGGGCGCTGGAGTATGCCAAAATGTTCGATATCCCGGTGATTTCGCATGCCGAGGATGAATATCTGGCGGCGGGCGGAATCATGAACGAATCGTTTGCATCCACTCGTTTGGGCATTCCGGGGCGGCCGGCGGTGGCCGAAGAGATCGCTATTATCCGGGATATCAAGCTGGCCGGGCTGACCGGCGGGCGGCTGCATATCGCTCATGTTTCCACCGAGGGAGGCGTGGAGGCGATCCGCCGGGGCAAGGCGGAGGGGGTGAAAGTGACGGCGGAAGCGGCCCCGCATCATTTTATGCTCACGGACGACCTCATCGGGGAAAGATTTGACACCAATCTTCGTGTCAATCCCCCTTTGCGTACTGAAGCCGACCGGCAGGCCATCATCGAAGGTCTGATCGATGGCACCATCGATTGTATAGCCAGCGATCACGCCCCACATACCGAGGAAGAGAAAGATGTCGAATTCGATCAAGCGCCTCCCGGGATGATTGGTCTGGAAACGACGCTGGCCTTGTCCATCACCGGACTGGCGGACAAGGGCTACCTGACCTTGTCCGACCTGGTCCGCAAGATGACCAGCAACCCGGCCGCTATAGTGGGTATTCCGTGCAACAGCCTCCGGGAAGGCGAAATGGCGGACTTGACAATTTTCGATCCCGAAGCCCGCTGGACGGTAAAAAAGGATAAGTTGCGGTCGAAGTCGAAGAACACGCCGTTCATCGGCTGGAAACTCAAGGGGAGGGTGCTCGCCACGGTTATGAACGGGCGAGTAACATATCGATCCAAATGACGAAGGAAGAGAAGAAAAGCATGACTAGGTCGCGGTTGTTCCGGTTACTGACATTTACTACGTATCTGCCCCTGCCGATTCTGGGGATCATGGTCATATTTGGGCTTCTGGGCAAGTTATTCAACATCGGGTGGCTCCAGTCGGCCCCCGATGTGCTTATGATTCCCATGTTGATCCTGTATTATATTTCGCTTCTCATGGGCGCTATCTACGGTATCCTCAAGGGCGAGGAGCCGGTGTACCTTATGGCCGTAATCGGAATCGGCGTCTGGATAATCGGATTCGTCGTCGACGCCGTTCTGCCCTTCCCGGGACCGACCTTGATGGGGATCAATCTGATTCTGCTGGCGGTGCTGCTGTTTTTGCATATCATGCAATATTCCTATACCAAAATGGGAGACCCGCCTCGAAAAGGCCGAGCGGCACGCCCGCCACGCCACATGACGGGTCGCCGTGCGTCCATCGGTGTATCATATCGGCAGCAATCAATTATCACACTACGAGTATCCGGTCTTCAGGTCGACCGCGCCGGATGCTTCGGCTATATTCCCGCAAAGGTGATATAGACGCTCATGCAGGAACGACTCGACAACAGATTTTCCCTCTGGATAGACCGGCGGTGGGAAATCCCGGTTTTTCTCGTTCTCTTCGCGCTGGCCGTATTCCTCCGATTTTACCATCTGTCCGCCGATCCGCCCTATCAGCTCGGCATATCGACCGGCCTTGAGACCGATCCCCCCCAGTATACGCTTTTTGCCCGCAACGACGTTCAGACCGGGGATTGGAACCCATATCATGATGACCGCTACCCCACCTATGAATATTCGCTGGTATCCGGCCTCGGCTGGATCGTGTTCAAATCGCTCGGGGTTGGGTTGTATCAGTCGAACCTCGTCGGCGTTATATTATCGCTGTTGTCGTTGTTGCTGTTTTATTTCGTTATTCGCCGGGCGCTGGGCAACGGCACGGCGCTTTTGATGCTTCTATTTCTGGCCACGAATTCGATCCTGATTTTTCACGGCCGGCGACCGTTTCTCGAAAATGGGATGATTCTCGCACTCATCCTCGGGCTCTTTTGTGTCACCTACCTGGAAAAACGGTTTGTCGGGCATTTTCTATTCGGTGTATCGTTCGGCCTGGCGCTCTTTTTCGGGAAATTGATCGCCGTCGCCTTTTTGGCAGTACCGCTTGCATACTACGGGTATCACCTGGCGGTTCTCAAAACGCCGAGGACTGTACGGCATTTTCTGTTGATGCTGGCCGGGCTGGGTATCGTCTGGGTGGGATGGTTTCTCATCATCTTTCTCCCCAGATCGCGTTCGGTCGCGGGGTATGTCGGTGAACAGGTCTTCGGGTTGTACGGTGCGCCCGAGGGATTCCAGTCGTTTCTGCAATTTGTATGGAAGTTCCTGTCATTCGGCACCAGTGAAACCTTCTACGAATACATGCCCATCGTGAGCATTGCGGCGCTGGTCTATCTGTTGATCATCGTTAGCCGGACATTCTTTCGAGCCGGGGACAAGCGGCCGGAACGATACGGCAATGCCGTCATGGTTGCCATCATCGTGTGGCTGGTGGCGACCTACGTAGCGCTGGCCCCGTGGAATTATCAGCCGCTGCGGTATCAGACTGTCATGATATACCCCGTCTGTGCGCTGGCGGCGGCGCTTATTGTCTATCTGTATAACGCCGGAAAACAGGTAGCGATCTTGAACCGTTCTCCAATATTCATACTTGTATTTTTCGTATCGCTGCTGATGCTGACCTATCAGTTTTCCCGGGCGTATGCCGTCGCC
>Ga0315554_1000663_pt1 | contig 20404 bp, 12 predicted proteins | sample SalMarSW160370MG_FD_202114 | JGI IMG/M metagenome (GOLD analysis project Ga0315554, IMG submission 202114) | Salt marsh sediment microbial communities from the Plum Island Ecosystem LTER, Massachusetts, United States - Salt Marsh Sediment SW1603-70 ... | reverse complement strand
CTTAGGCGTGACCCGCAGTGTAATACGCGCGACCAGTTCTTGGAACGATTGGCATTCATATCACAGCGAACGCCGAACAATGGCAGGGCTATATTTATAGTTGACCCGGAAAAATATATGCAACCTGACAGCGACCAGTCCTGGGCAATTGTGATAAAGGGTTTGCCTGAGAAGATTAAATTCCTGTTTGCACAACGTCCGGAAGATGTATTAGTCGACAGCCAGGTAATTAGTCGACTTAATAACACGGTTCGGATTCCGAGAGAAGACCTGGGAATATTAAGTGAGGAGGATGTAGATGACTTGCTGAAGTACCGTAAAGACGAATTGTCCCAGCCGATACCGCAGTTGCACGATACACTAAGAAAATATAATGGCCATCCTTACGCGATAGGTGCATCTTTGGACTTGTTGGTAGCAGGCGTTAAGCTTGAAGAATTGCCCGAAAGGCCGGAGCCTGTAGATTTTTCTGCTGTGCAATGGAAGGAACTCTGCAAACGTGGCAAAGAGGCCGTTAGGATATTTAAGGCCTATGCCATATTACAGGTTCCAGTACCTGATGAAGTTATGCAGGCAGTTAGCCAAATTGACACTGATGCGATTCATGTAGTAATGGCTGATAAATATTTATCAGCCCTTTTCCGAAAAGAACTCGACGGCAAACGAATCTATCACACGATTCTTGCAGACTATATCCTTGAACAGATGGCCGATGATGAAAAACAGCAATATCACAACAGGGCGATTGACTTTTACCGCCGAAAACTAAAACAGGCCCGCGAAAACCAGACCGCACCCGACCCCCTTGCCGCTGCAAGATTGGCTGAACACGTTCTACAGGCTGAGGGACCAAAGGCCTTTGTTCACGCCTTTATAAATGATTGCTATCCGGCTCTATACACCCTCGGACTTCTCGATGTCGCAGAAAGTTTGTCTTTAAGGGCCATAAACTTAGTTGAAGACAACACTGAGGAAAAGGCTGCCGCGCTTGGCAATCTCGGCAACGTTTACCAAACCCGCGGCGAGTTTAACAAGGCCTTAGAGATATATAAAAATAGTTTGGGCATAAAAGGTAAGATTAGACAGCCAAAGAGCATTTCAAGCACACTCAGCAATCTCGGCGTTGTATACGCGAGTCGTGGAAATCTCGAACAGGCTAAGGATATGTTTAGCAGAGCTCTTAGCATAGACGAACAAATAGGCTATAAAAAAGGTGTGGCTCAAGACTATGGTAATATCGGCAATGTTTACTATACTCGCGGGGAACTCGACAACGCTGAAGACATGTACAAAAAAGCCGTCGAAATCTTTGAGCAAATTGACTCTCTCAAAAACCAAGCCAACCAGTACGGCAATCTCGGCAATGTTTATCGAGCCCGTGGCGACCTCGACAAGGCCGAAGAAATATATAAAAAGGCCCTTGAGATAAATCTACAAATCGGACGACTCGAAGGCCAAGCAATCACCTACGGCAATCTCGGCATCGTTTACAAAATCCGCGGCGACCTCGACAAGTCCGAAAAAATGCACAAAAAGGCACTCGATATAGATGAACAAATGGGCAATAAACAAGGAATGGCAGAGGACTACGCCAATCTCGGCATCGTTTACAAAAAGCGCGGAGGTATTGCAAAAGCTAGGGAATACTGGCAAAAGGCCCTTGCTCTTTATAAACAAATCGGCATGTCACACAAAGTCTCTAAATACGAGAATCTTCTCGACTCCCTCGACAAAAAATAGCTCGCCGCCGCTTGGAATGATAGTCGAGACGTCAAATGGAAGGCTTGAGGCTTCTATTCCATTCTTGGTTTCCATAATCGTCCCGTCGGCAGCCACCGTTACGTCGATTTCCTTGCCATCGGCCAGAGCCAATTCCACCTCGAAAACTTTGACATCTCCTTCATCCTTCTCTACCTTTTTAATGGCAGCATCCGGGTAACTTTCTGTCAGCGACTTTTCTGCCTGAGCAGGAAGCTTCATTTTCTTATCATGACACCTTTTGGCAATGGCGATAGAACATACCAATGCCGCAATCAGTACCATGACCGCTGCTTGTGCCAGTTTTCTTTTCATTTTTCAATCCTTTCGAGTTAATAATCTCTACTTAAAATACCGCCTGCCACCAAGGCCGGGCCGTTATTTCCGCCCTAAAATAGCAAATCAAAAATGAGAGAAAGATGAGAAAAAAATCCTGCAGTAAATAAATCCACGACATTTCACCTGGATGAAGACGGGTTATCTTGCCAAAGGAACAGTGTTAATCAGCGTAAACCTGTGTCTGACCTCTATTTGCCGCGAAAAATAAAGACTATTGCCAATCCGGACGACCTACTCTATAATACACAATTCGCTCCGGGGCGGTAGTGCATCCGCAGGCGGCTGCAAATCCGGGCCGGGGCGAGATGGAAAACATTATAAGTTATTGCAGGAAAGGAAATTAGCTTAGTATGCTGACGAAAGAGCAAAAAGGGAAGATTATCAACGATTTCGAGGTTCACGAAGGTGACACGGGCTCGCCTGATGTCCAGATAGCCCTTCTTACCGAGCGGATAAACGAACTGACCGAGCATTTGAAGACCCACAAGAAGGACCATGCCTCGCGGAGAGGCCTGCTTAAAATGGTCGGTACCAGGTCTGCACTGCTCAAGTACGTCAGCAAGAAGGACCCTGCCAGGTACCGTCAAATCATCACGCGGCTGGGCCTGCGTAAGTAGACCGGAATTGAACAGACTTTACACGGGTTCGGATAACAGGGACGAGAGCGTCTGCCGGGCCTTCATCAACTAATATAAGGAATAAACATGTCGCAAGTTCACAGAGTTGAAAGAGAAATTGGGGACAGAATATTATCAATTGAGACGGGCAAAATCGCCCGCCAGGCCGACGGCGCCGTCGTAGTTCAGTACGGCGAAACGGTCGTTATGGTCACGGCCGTTACAGCACCGCCAAGGTCTGAGGAGATAGATTTCTTTCCCCTGAGCGTAGAGTATCGCGAGAAGACTTCTGCCGCGGGTAAATTTCCCGGCGGCTTCATCAAGCGAGAAGGCAGACCCAGCACTAAGGAAACTTTAACGGCACGGAGGATTGACCGTCCCATTCGCCCGATGTTCCCCGACGGCTATATGCAGGAAGTGCAGATAATAGCGAACGTCCTGAGCTTCGACGGCGATAACGACCCGGACATTCTCGGAATGATTGGCGCAAGTGCGGCGCTTTCCATAAGCAAGATACCATTTTTGGGCCCGATGGGGGCATGCAGACTCGCAAGGGTCGAGGGGCAGTTCGTAATCAACCCGACGCACAAGCAGCTCGCTGAGTGTGATTTGAACCTTCTGCTCGGCGGGCACAGCAAAGCTATCAACATGATTGAGGTCGAGTCGAAGGAAGTATCGGAGCAGGTTGTTGCCCAGGCGGTGGCCGAGGCGCACAAGGTCGTTATAGATGTTTGTGATTTGATAACCGAATTGCAGTCGAAGGTCGGCGTTGAAAAAGAAACACCGCTTAAAGAATACGACGAGCAGCTTCAAAAAAAGATTGAAGAGCAAATTGCTGATAAGCTCTACAGCCTGAAACAGATTCCCGAAAAACAGCAGCGCAACAATGCGGTGAAGGAGCTCTTCGAAGGAGTCGTTGCCGAGTACTGTGGTTCGGATGAAGAACAACCTGCCGAGCGGAAATTATATAACGCCTCTATGGTCAAGTGCATCCTTGGCAAAATCGAAGAGAGCACGGTAAAGAAGCTGCTGCTGGAGGGCAAGAGAGCAGACGGCAGGGGCTACGACCAGGTCCGCGATATCAGTTGCGAAGTGGGAATACTGCCTCGCACTCACGGCTCGGCCCTGTTCACACGCGGCGAGACCCAGGCACTTGTCACCGTAACTCTCGGGACGGTCCGCGATGCCCAGATTGTCGACGGTCTGCTCGAGGAGTACACACAGAATTTTACGCTGCATTATAATTTCCCGCCGTTCTCCGTTGGCGAGGTCAGGCCGATGCGCGGCGTCGGCAGGCGTGAGATTGGTCACGGAGCCCTGGCTGAAAAAGCGCTCTATCAGGTAAGGCCGCCGGAGGAAGGATTCGCGTATACGATTCGTATCGTTTCCGACATTACCGAATCGAACGGTTCCAGCTCTATGGCTTCCATTTGCGGCGGAACGCTCGCATTGATGGACGCAGGCGTTCCCATAAGAAAACCTGTCGCGGGAATATCGATAGGAATGGTAAGCGATTCTAAGGGCAGGCATGAGTTGCTTACGGACATCCTCGGTGAAGAAGACCATTACGGCGAGATGGATTTCAAGGTCGCGGGCACTAAAGACGGCATCACCGCCATACAGCTCGACATCAAGGCTGAAGGGCTCGACGAGGATGTCATGGTAAAGGCCCTCGAGAAGGCCCGCGTCGCAAGGCTGCAAATCCTCGATGTCATGAACAAGGTCATTGGTACCCCCAGAGCACTGCTGAGCCAGTACGCACCGAAGCTGATTAGTATCTCGATTGACCCTGAGCTGATTGGCAAGGTAATCGGTCCCGGAGGAAAGATGGTCAAGAGCATTCAGGAGCAGACCGGCACCACGGTTGAAATCGAGGACGACGGCACGATTTATATCAGTTGCGTGGGCGGGGAAAATCATCTCCTTGCAAAGGCAATGATTGAAGCTATGACCACGCCGCCGAAGGTCGGCAAAATCTATCATAATTGCAAGGTGGTCTCGGTAAGGGACTTCGGAGCTTTTGTCGAGTTTGTTCCGGGCGTGGACGGGCTGTGTCATATCAGCGAGCTTTCCGACGGCTACGTTAAGAATGTCGAAGACGTCTGCAAAGTCGGCGACCAAATATCGGTTAAACTGCTTTTGGTTGACGACCAGGGACGCTATAAGCTCTCACGGCGTGCGGCACTTGCGGAAATGGACAAGCAGGACGAGCCTCAGACCGTCGCCGAGCCGAAGTAAGTCCGTTGTAATCGCAGCAGAGGCCGATATGTGTCATGCTGTAATATATATATTTTGATTTGCAATGGCGCTATCTGACCAGGATTCATCTTCACAGCAGAACCAGCCTTGCCGGCAGGTTGAAGAGCTTGCAAGGCTGACCGGCGAGCTCGCACACGAAATTAAAAACCCGCTGTCCACCATAAAGGTCAATCTCAAGCTCATCGGCGAGGAGTTAAGCTCCGTCGACCCGGGCACCGCCGCCGGTGACTCGAACCAGCGACTTGCAAGGGCCAAAAGAAAGGTGTCCGTTATTCAGCAGGAAACCGAACGGCTCGAGAATATTCTCGAAGGCTTTCTCAAGTATATCGGGCGGACCGAGCTGAACCTGGCACGGACGGATATTAATGAGCTGGTCGGCGAGGTCGTTGATTTTTATTTCCCGCAGGCACACAGCCATTCGATTACACTGCGACAAACCCTGCACCTGTCGCCGCTTATTTGCAAAGTCGATGCGGCTGCAATGAAGCAGGTCATACTCAATCTTTTCATCAATGCGCAGCAGGCAATCGGCCGCGGCGGCGAGCTGATGATTCGAACCGCCGAATCCGGTTCCAACGCTATGATTGTAGTCAGTGACACCGGCCAGGGAATCCCGCCGGATAAACTGCCGAGACTTTTCCAGCCGTTTTTCTCATCACGACCGGGCGGCTCCGGCCTGGGCCTGGCCACCGCCAAACGTATCGTCGAGGCACACAACGGGGAAATCACCGTCGAAAGCGTCGCTGGAAAAGGAACCGCTTTTACTATAGAATTACCGCTGCTGAAGGCTGAATAAGGTTTACGGCATGGCTGATGATATCGTAATGCTCGTAGTCGATGACGAAAGAAATCACGCCGACGGCATCGCCGAGGCGATGGAGAAATACTGCGCAAAGGCCATCCCGGTTTACACCGCCAAAGACGCACTCGAAATACTCCGCAGCGAAACCGTCGACATGGTCGTCACTGATTTAAAACTCGACGGCGAAGACGTCGACGGCCTGGACATACTCGACGCCGCCAAAAAGAATAATCCCGACTCCGAAGTTATCCTGATAACAGCCTACGCAACGATAAACACCTGCAAAGACGCCATCCGGCGCGGCGCTTACGATTATCTGGTCAAGCCGATTGATATCGACCAGCTTCGCACGTTGGTAGAACAGGCCGGCAAAAAAATCACTGCCGGCAGGTCCCGCCGTCGTTCGATTGACACCGTGCAGGACGGGTTTTTCTTCGAAGGAGTCCGCGGCAAAAACCCCGCAGTGCGAGGCCTGTTCGAGGTGCTAAAACGCGTGGCCCCTTCGGATATCTCCGTTCTGATTGAAGGAGAGTCCGGCAGCGGCAAGGAGTTGCTCGCACGGGCGATACACGACAACTCCAAGCGCCGGGATAATCCATTCAGACCGATTAACTGCGCCGGCCTGACCGAATCGCTTCTGGAAAGCGAGCTGTTCGGCCATGCCAAAGGCGCCTTCACCGGCGCTACAAACGACCGCAAAGGACTGTTCGAAATAGCAGACAGGGGTACACTATTTCTCGACGAGATTGGCGATATGCCGCTCAACTTCCAGGCCAAGCTGCTGCGGGTTATCGAAGACGGCGTCGTTCTGCCCGTCGGCTCGGATAAACCCATTGTCGTGGACGTGCGGATAATCAGCGCAACTAATCACGACCTCGTCGGATTAGTCGAAGACAAAAAATTCAGACAGGATTTGTACTTCAGGGTCAAAGGCGTAAGTTTAGTCGTTCCCGCCCTCAAAGACAGGCCGGAAGATATCCCCGAGTTCATAAATTACTTTATAGAAGAGGCGGCTTGCGAAACCGGCTCGAAGGTTTCCGGTATCAGCGACCCGGCCAAACAGCTATTAGTTGCTTATAGCTGGCCGGGCAATATCAGGCAGCTTCGCAACTGTGTTCGTACTATGGTCGTAATGTGCGATGGTGATGAGCTCGACGTCAAAGATATCCCGCCGGAGATTTACCAGGTAAGACAGCTTACGGGCCAGACACGTCCCGTCGGCGACCTCGGCGGAATGTCACTGAATGAACTGGAGAAGCAGGCCATTATCGACACCCTCGCCAGGACGGACAACAACCGCGAAAAAGCCGCCAAAATCCTCGGCATCGGCGAACGCACACTCTACCGCAAAATCAAAGAATACAACCTTTAGCTTTTAGGATTCCGGCTGCCGGCTATTCTTTTACCTCTGTGTCCTCCGTCGTCTGCCGTTCGTCATCCGGCCTCTGGTTTTTTACCTATTGAATTTCTCCCCAATCCACGCCTAAAAAAGGTTCCCGAGGCGAATTCGCATATCTAAACTTACCAAAAGAGGATTAGGGATTAAGGCTTATTGACCAGTATAGAGCGATAAAAACCGTATTTATCGGCCTAATTCACATAAAAGAGGCTTTTGCCGGTTCTGAGCGAGTTCAACAAATATCACATATCTGTTGCTAAGTCCGCAAAAAACTGAATGGGGCCGTAATTCGAGCCGATATAGTCAATGTAAGGAGTTGAAAGTCTTAAAAAAATTATTCATGGGGAACGTACAATGCAGACACAAGAGCAGAACTACGAATCCGCTGACCGCAGGAAGCATAAAAGATTATCTGTTTTCAGCTTTATGCATGCGACCGTAACGCTGTCGACTTCTGTTTCGACGGGGCAAAAAGGCCGCAGCGATAAAGGACTATACTGGACGGGACTGTTAGAGGACATATCATACGACGGCGCGCAAATCATCCTGCCTAATGATTGTGAGAAACACTTGAAAGAACAGCAGGATGTTGCAATAGACATTAAAACCACTTTTATAGAAGTCATGAAAGTCAATGTCACCGCCCAGGTGATACATATTGCGCCCGCCGGGAATCATAAAGGCGTGCGAGTCGGGATACAGTTTACAGGGCTGGATGAGAATCCGGAAACCCAGGATGCAATCCTTAAAATCTGCGAATACGGCCAAAAGCTCAAGGCCGTGGGCGCAAAGCAGGCAGAACAGACGGCTTGCCCGAACTGACCGCAAAAATCCGTGTAAAGCGGCGAAAATCATTTATTCAGCAGTTCCGGTTTTTCCCTTTGCAGCCAGAGTGGTAACTGTTCGCGAGTGACTTGTTTCCATAAACCTTTTTTCAGACTCCGCGCGCCCGATTCAAGTTGTTTGTACTTGTTATAGAAACTGTGGTCGAATCGCAAATCGGCATAGGCATAACCTTCCGTTAACAGCAGCTCATTGAGGTATTGGCCGTCGGGTAATTGTACATAGGCTAATAGTCGGCCGTATTTGCCCCGTGTGTTGTTGTCGTGGTCGAGATAGACTGTTACGGTTTTGCCCAGAGTTAATTGCCTTGTGAATTCCGAAGCCTCGTTGCCGAAGTACATTTCGCCGCCGGGCGATTTTTCGGTTTCGGGAGTATCGACGCCCCACAGGCGGATTCGAGTGTGAGGATAGTTCGCGTCAGGGATGTTTATATCGATAGTATCGCCGTCAACAACTTTCACCACGTTAAAAGTCCTGCCGTGATATTTCTCGAGGTCAACCGGATTGCTTAGGTTTGCAGCAGCAGGCGCTGTTTCACGGCGGGCGGTATGAACAGCTCTGTCGAGGACAGCGACCAGGGCCAGCAGGAGGACTATAGAAGCGAGGATGAAGTTTCGCCTTTGACGGCTCATGGCGTAAGGGCGTTTGCGTGTTTTGCGTTTCGATGCCATAAAAGATTTTATACAAAGGTATTATTAAAAAGTCATTTGTTTTCTTAACTACAGATTAACACAGAAAAAGCAAGGAATGCAGAATACAGGAGACAGAACAGTTTAACCGCGGATTGGCAGAACAGGAACTATAGTCTTTTCGACTAATCGAAAAGACTACGAGCGTTTTAATAACTGAGTGTTTTTGATTTTAAGGTATATAAGATTTGTTCAGCTACAGAGGATGTATCCGTGCTTTGCCCTCAAGGGCTACGCAGGACAAAGGGACAAAAAGTCGTAGGTTTTAGAAAGTGGAATGCCGCTTTTTTCTACATGAACCTGCTACCAGCAATCTTCCTCCAATGCGAAGTTGCAATTAAGCCAGTCTTCGGCAAGTATTGCTAAATCGTTGAAATCAAAGACTTCCAACCAATTTCCAGCAAGTATCACAAAGTCTGCAAAGTCAACTTTACAGTTACCGTCAAGGTCACCATCGATTGCTTCTGTGCAGTAATTATGTTGTGTGAGCTTAATTGTAACATAGTCCTTGTTTGTATTACTCTCATAACTATTTCCGGTAATATAGACGTTGCCCGAATCGTCCAAAGCCACGGCAGTACTGTAGTCGTTGTATTTCCACGATCCATTATAGCGAATGACCCACAACAGATTGCCGTTTTGATCGTACTTGACTGTCGTGTAGTCGTCAAATGTAGAAGAACCTCCGTAGCTATACCCGCCCACGTAGAGGTTGCCTGAAGCGTCTCGTAAAATCAGGCCGCATTCGTCATTAAAATTTCCTGGCCCGTTGTACCGTGCTAACCACAGCTGATTTCCATTAGGGTCGTATTTGATAGTGATATAGTCATCATGTTCAGGAGCACCATAAAGTTCGGTGCGGCTGGAGCCCGTTACGTAGGCATTGCCCAGACCGTCCACAATGACCCCCTTAGCATCGTCCGTCCAACTTGCCGAGCCGTTGTAACGCGCCACCCATAACTCGTTGCCGTTCGGATCATATTTGACCGTAGCGTAATCATTGCCTGTTCCACCCCCATAGCTGCTGCCCGTCACAAGGACATTACCTGAATTATCCACAGCTACGGCAATGCTACTGTCGTCGTCATTGGCTGGACCGTCGTAACGCGCCACCCATGACTGGTTGCCATTCGGATCATACTTAATAGTAGCATAGTCAAAATCATAATCACTCCCACGACTATTGCCCGTCACGTAAGCATTGCCCGACTGGTCCACCGTTATGGCCTTACCATAGTCATAATGATTTCTCGGACCATCGTAGCGTGCAGCCCATAACTCATTCCCATACATATCATATTTGATTGTAAAACAATCACGGAATGTACCAGAACCATCACTGTAACCTGTTACAAATAGATTTCCAGAATCATCCATCGTCATGGCACTTACTTCATCGCTACCACCGCCATCGTAACGCGCCACCCATAATTGGTTACCATTTGAATCGTATTTGATGGTAAGATAGTCCCAATAGTTTCCCACACTACTTCCACTCACATAGACGTTCCCCTGATTGCCCACAGCTATGGTAGCTGGTTTGTCATTTTTTGCACCGTTACCGTTGTAACGCGCCACCCATAATTCGTTGCCGTTCGGATCATATTTGACCGTAGCGAAGTCACTATTGCCTGTGCCTATCTCATAGCTGCTGCCTGTCACAAGGGCATTGCCTGAATTGTCCACAGCGATACCGACAGGAGAATCAACGCCATTCCCTACACCGTTGTAACGTGCAATCCACCGCTGTAGCGGCAAACGCTTCACCAACTTTAGTGCAGAATTAAGATCGACGCGGCCAAATCCATAACTCGTGTCAAAGCCAGGGTCACCTAAGTCTTTGGCAGAGGCATACATAACGTCTTTTACCTCTACGTCTGTAAAATCTGGCCGAAGTGAGAGAGAAAGAGCTGCTACTCCAGCTACAATCGGACACGAGCCTGAAGTGCCACCCATCTTGTCCGTATAGTCCAGTATACTCGGATTGCGGTTGTTATAACCGGCGGTGCCCACAATATCGGTTGTCCAGATATTACCCTGTAAGTTTGTCCTGCCGCTCGGTGCCACAAGGTCCAACTCACCCCCCTTACCGCTATAATTCCAGACTACGTCGAAATGACTTGTGGCCCCCACAGCTACCGATTCCGAATAAGCTGCTGGGTACATTACGTATCCAGAGGGATCCCAGTTGCCAGAAGCACACACAACGACACAACCTTTACCGCTACGCCCCATCCCATTTGGTTCAGTAATATCTTGAATGGCAGAATGAGTTGCCCCCAAGCCTGACGTTGTACCCCAACTGTTACTTAGAATGTCAGCACCACTGTTCGCCGCCCACCGAATTGCTGTTGCAATTTCTGTGTCTGTAACAAAGCTACCATCGTCTCCTATAATTCGTATAGGCATAACCTTGCAATTCCACGCAACACCCGTAACACCTATACCATTGTTACCTTGTGCTGCAATAAGACCGGCACAGGCCGTACCGTGTGCATGATCTCCTGTTGGATTTGGGTCACTGTCATCGTCATAAAAATCGTATCCTGCCACGATATTGTTTACCAAATCCGGATGGTCTGTATCGACCCCCTCATCCAGAACAGCTACTACAATATTAGGGTCTCCTGTAGTAATTTCCCACGCCTCCGGTGCTTTGATATCTGCATTAGGTGTACCACCTGATTGCCCCGTATTGTTTAGGTGCCACTGATTGGGGAAATACGTATCGTCAGGTATGACTTGTCCCAATAGCTGAGGGCTAAATGCAACGTTCGGAACTGCCCACTCAATAAATTCAGCTTGATTAAGTTTTTCAACCGTGCTGAATACACCGCTTGCATCTGCTGTCAGGACTTCTATAAGATACTCACGCTCAGTGAATTGTAGTCTGTGTTTAATCCTTAGATTGATGGATTGACACAAATCCTGTAGTTGCCCATCATCCGATATCTCTCTCAGCCGGACCACAATTTCGGGAATGATAGCTACCGTTTCCTCATTTGATGAAAAGAGCGGCGCTGCGTATTTTATCCTGCTGTGAGATCTAAGCATCGCGATAGTGTTTTCATTTTCGCTCGCTAAACGCTTGCTAAACACGACCGAGATGCCTCGCCGACCTGGCCCGCGAACTGCTCTTATATCTTTAGCACCAAACTGCCTCAACGTTCCGTCTAAAGTCTCAAGGGCACCTGCCTCTTCTCGTGAGACCACCACGTACCCAAGTTCCGGTCGGCGTACAAAGTGAAGCTGCTCGTTTGCTACAGTAACAACGTAATCATAGGGTCCCTCGGCGGGGCTTTTAATGGGACATAGTGCAAACAGGATGAATATCGTGACCAAACTGGCGCAATTAGATTTGCTCATTTGTCGGCCCTCCAGGGTTCATTTTCGAACAAACACGATACCAAATCATAGCGTTAAAAGCAATAGAATATCGGACGGTTTTTTCTTGAAGGCAGCGAAGAACCAATGAAATGAACCCCCAATATAAAGTTGGGAGCTAAACCAAACGAATTGACCCGTTGAGTGCGGTTATCTTCCGGATTTTTTGCGTTTGGTAGCCGGCTTGTCTAAATCAAAAGCCTTGCAGACTGCAATCAGTGCCTTTTTACCCTGGGCTTTGTCCACAACGCAGCTTATACGGATTTCGCTGGTAGTGATTGAATCGATGTTAATCTTTGCCCTGGCGAGGGATGAGAACAGCCTGTCGGCTACGCCGTAATGGGTTCTCATGCCGATGCCGACGACGGAAATCTCGGCAATGTCCTCGCGGGTGAAGACACTTTCACAGTGGACCTTGTTCTTGATTTTATCGACGGCTTTTTCTGCGGCGCGAAGGTCGCCGGCGCCAACGGTGAATGATACGTTGGCCTTTTCGGTGCTGATTTCGGTCTGTATGATGTCGTTTACGACGACCTTTTCCTGGGCGAGGTGTGAGAATATCTTCGCGGCGTTGCCGGGTTTATTATCGACGCCTACCAGGGTTATCTTTGCCATGTTTTCCTGCAACGTTGCACCGGAGACTACCAAATCTTCCATTTGAGGGACCTCGTGTGTTATCAGTGTACCTTCTTTTTTCTCGCTACTGCTTCTTACGTGAATAGCGACGTCGTATTTTTTGCCGAACTCGATAGCCCTGCTGTGCATTACGCCGGCACCGAGGCTGGCGAGTTCGAGCATTTCGTCGTAACTGATTTGTTTCATTTTGACGGCGTCTTTGAAGATTCTCGGGTCGGTGGTATATACGCCGTCCACGTCGGTATATATTTCGCACTGGTTTGCTTTGAGCGCGGCAGCCAGTGCTACAGCGCTGGTATCAGAGCCGCCCCGGCCGAGCGTGGTGACGTTGCCGTCTTCGTCGATTCCCTGAAAGCCTGCGACGAGAACAACCCTGCCTTTTGCAAGCTCCCGGCGGATTCGGTCGGCGCCGATGCTCTTTATGCGGGCCTTGGAGTGGACGTTGTCGGTAATAATCCGGACCTGGCCGCCGGTAAAGCTTATCGCATCGTACCCCATAGCCTGCAGCGCCATAGCGAACAGAGAGACGGTTTGTATTTCGCCGGTGTGCAGGAGCTGGTCCATCTCGCGGGCGGGTGGATTGGTATTCAATTCCATCGCGTCGGCAATCAGCTCGTCGGTCTGCTTGCCGCGGGCGGAAGCTACGACGACGACCTTGTTGCCGTTTTTGAGGGCATTGATAACTCGCAGGGCGGCACGCCGGATTTTCTCGGCGTCTGCGACACTCGTTCCACCATATTTCTGAACTACTATTGCCATAACAACTCCTCAAGAACGGGCGAATATATAACCACAGGCAGGTCAACTTTTCAAGAAGTATTCCATTAGTTCGCAGCCGTTTTCGATTCTGAAGCCCGACTTTGCGGCGTTGGCTTCGCTGAACGGGGCATGAAGTATCCCTGTTACGTCAGCCCCTGCCATGGCGAAAGGTACCGGGTCGCCGCAGTGGGCGCAGGTGTTTACCGGCGTGGGGTGGTCGGGCATCACGAGTATCCTGTAGCTTTCGTACTGCTGCAGGGCGTCGAAGACGGGGCCGATGATGTGTTTGTCAATCAGTTCGATTGCCTTTTTCTTCATCTGGGCGTTGCCCTGATGGCCTGCCTCGTCCGGGGCCTCGATGTGGACAAATACGAGGTCGTACTTTTTGAGGGCATCGATTGCGGCGGCGGCTTTGCCCTGATAATTGGTATCTATGAATCCTGTCGCGCCGGGTACTTCAATCAAATCGAAGCCGATGAGCTTAGCCAGTCCCCGGACCAAATCGACGGCGGTTATGGCGCAGCCTTTGATTCCGAAGCGGCTGCTGAAGCGGTCCATTACGGTTTTTTTGCCCTGGCCCCACAGCCATATTGAGCTGACCTGATTTTCGTTCAGGTCCATTCTTACCTTGTTGATGTCGTGGTCGGCGAAATGCCGCTGCGAGCGCGATATCAGGTCGATAAGTAAATCGGCGCCTTTACCGCGCGGCAGGATTTTATTAACTGCGGTGCCGAGATAGTCATGCGGCGGATACGTTTGAACGTCGAAATCGATTCCTTTGAAGACGAGCAGATGGCGGTAGCTGACGCCCGAATAAAAACGGATTTTTTCGTTGCCGAGCTGGTCACTCAGCTCTTCAATCAGTTTGGTTGCTTCTTCGGTCGAGATGTGGCCTGCGCTATGGTCGTGCATTTGGCCGTCGACTATTGTTACCAGGTTGCAGCGAAAGACCCAGTCCGTCAGGTCGAGGGGAATATCACGCGCGACGGCTTCGATTGGTGCACGCCCGGTGTAGTAGCGCGCCGGGTCGTAGCCGAGCAGGCTCATCATTGCCACGTCGCTGCCGGGTTCGAGGTTGGCGGGTACTGTTCTGACAAGGCCCTGTCGGCCGGCTGAGCTGATTGCGTCGAGGTTGGGTGTGGCGGCGGCCTGTAAAGGGGTCAGGCCGTCGAACTGCTCGAGCGGTTTATCAGCAGCGCCGTCCGGAACTATGATGACGTATTTGGTGCTACAATCTTTCATCTTCTTGTTTTTTGCGTTTATAACTTGTTTTCACATAAAATGTAAAGTTGTTGTTTTGAGCATTTAAATTTTTGATTTTTGATATTGTTTAGAATTTCGGATTTCGAGTTTAGGATTTTGGTCGCGGCTGAAGGCCGCGCCAGGTTCAATCCTTGTCCTCCGGGATGTCGACGATTCTTATGCAGACCGGCTCGTTTACGACGGTGTCGAGCTTTCGCAGGGCTTCGAGAGAGGCGTCGATTTTGGCCTGGCGAGTCGGGTGAGTGGTGATGACCAGCGGCACGGTGTTGTCTTCGCCGCGGCCTTCGTGCTGCAGGACGCCTGAGATGCTGACGAGATTGTCGGCGAGAATTTTACCGACCTGTGCGAAGACGCCGGGCTGGTCCTCAGCCATGAACCTGATGTAGAACCTGCTGGTGACGTTTTCGATTTTTTCAATCAGCGGTTCGACTTCGGCCCTTGCTTTGAGATGAAGATGTTCGAAAGTTCTCGCGGAGTTGCCGATGGCGACGTCGATGATATCTGCGACGACGGCACTGGCGGTCGGCATCATTCCTGCGCCTCTGCCGTAGAACATTACCTGTCCGACGGCGGAGCCGAAGACGCTGACGGCGTTGAAGGCGCCGTCAACAGTTGCAAGCTCATGGTCTTCGGCGATGAAGGACGGATGGACTCGCAATGAGACCTTGCCGTTATCCTGGCGTTTGCCTATGGCGAGGAGTTTTAGCTTGTATCCCAGCTCGCCGCCGAATCGCAAATCGTCACTGGAGATTGCTTCAATGCCCTCGACGTAAACGTCTTCGAGCTTTATTTCGTAGCCGAAGGCGATAGAAGCGAGGATGGCGAGTTTGTGTGCACTGTCGCCGCCGTTTATGTCGAGGGCGGGGTCGGCTTCGGCGTAGCCTTTCTGCTGCGCTTCTTTCAGAGCGGTTTCAAAGTCCCTGTCTTTGGAGGCCATATTGGTCAGGATGTAGTTGCAGGTCCCGTTAACGATTCCGTACATGGCCTGGATATTGTTGGCGGCCAGGCCGGTGCGAAGGGCTGAGACGATAGGTATTCCGCCGGCGCAGCTCGCTTCGAAGGCGATGCATCGGCCGTTGGCGTGTGCGGTGGAATATAGCTCCTGGCCGTGCCCGGCGAGCAGGGCCTTATTGGCGGTCACGACGTCCTTGCCTGCCTGGAGCAATTTTAGCTGAATGTCCTTAGCTGCGCCTGTACCGCCGACGAGCTCGACACCGATTTCAATGGATTTGTCTCCGAGCAGTGCGTTGAGGTCGCTGGTCAGAACACCATCGGGCAGCCTGACCGGGCGCGGTGATTTGGTATCGAGGTCGACGACCCTGGCCAGTTCGAGGCGAACGCCCATCTTAGCCTCGATTGCGTCGGCATTTTCAAGAAGGATTTTGGCCACACCGGCGCCGACGGTCCCGAACCCGACTATTCCGACTTTTACTTTTTTCTGTGCCATTAGGCCTTTCCTGCGAACTATTCATATCTGCCTTCACAGCAGACGCTCACCAATACTCAAAAGAGCGTTAATAATCAAGAAAAATCAGGTTCTCCCCCATGTTTGGTTTTGCCTCAGCAAAACCGTAGGGGTTGTTAGCCCACGGCATCGCCGGGGGTTCTTGCTTATACAATTTCACGAAAATCTCAAACTATTTTGTTGACAAAGTCACTATCCATTCTTAACATTTTCCCTAACAACTGTGAGGAGGAACCTGTGGAGGTCGGAATAAGTGATTTTCTTTTCGTAAAAAGCCAAAGGCCTGTGGCTTTGGGCCTTTCGGTAAATCCCCGCCGGTTCTTCAGTCGTTAATATTGGTTTTTGGCCCTGTCAGGGCCTTTAGAGAAGAGGAGATAGTGAGATGAGACCCCGTATTCTTGTCTATTGTATTTTACCCATTTTGTCCCTGCCGTCTTTAGCCGCCGACCAGACCAAAATAGTCTATGAAACTACAGACTTAGGCTCAGGACGATGGCAATATACCTACGACGTCTGCAATGTCAGCCTTAGTGACACAATTGAGGAATTTACTGTCTGGTTCGGTATCGGCTTGTACGATAACCTTGCTATCGAGACGCTGGACCCGCCACGAAGCAACTGGGATGAGCTTGTCTGGGACCCGGAGCCGTTTTTAGGCGATGATGGGGGCTATGACGCCTTGGCCACAGGCCTCAATATCGGAATTGGCGAACACGTCTATGGCTTCGCAGTCAGCTTCGATTGGCTGGGTATAGGCGACCCCGGCCCGCAATTCCATGAAATCATCGACCCTGAAACCTTTGAAACCATCGATTCAGGCTGGACCGTACCTGAACCGGCAACAGTATTGTTTTTGACTTTCGGTATTTGGCTCTCGCGGGACAGAAAAATCAGTTAATAAGAACTGTCTGTGTCAAAATGCAGTTCCCATTTATCATAAAACCGAAGGAAGGTCCATATGAAACGCAGTCGCGCAGGAGGCACCATTCATTTAAGCCTGTTTATAACAGTATTGCTTACGTGTATATCGGTTCAAGCTGCTCTCGCTGGTATAGGCGACGGCGGTTACACCGTGCAGCGTGGGTCAGCCGATATAGTTGCTCCGGGCGGCAACGCCAATGCGAGCATCAATTTACTTACACCGAGCGCGGTGATTGGCTGGCAGAACTTCAACACGATTGTAGGCCAGTCAGTTACGTTCGACAGGGATGGTATGAGTTATGCGGTATTGAACCGTATTGGGGCCGGACCAACACGATTCAATGGTAGCCTGTATAGTAACAATGGTCTTGTTATACTCACCAACCCATCTGGCGTTTTATTTGAACCGTGGTCTTTTGTTCAGGCCAGAAGCTTTGCGGCTGTTGGTTTTGACGTGAACCCGACCGATTTTATGGCTGAGGGTGAGAATTTTGACCCTCTCGATTTCGGGTATGAAGGATACAGTTCAAATATCGAATTGAACAGAACATTTTCGGGTGGTAGTTTGTATTGGGCTACAATAGATGTAGATGATACCCTCGCTCTTATCGGCAGGAATATTACTAACAAGGGCAGGATTTACACTACGCAGCCTGATGCTTATGTTTTAATGGCCGCTGGTGAAACGCTCCTGTTCTCCAGACAAAACGGGACTATTTCTGCCGAGGTTGTTGCTCCGGTGCCAGCAGATTTCGTAGTTGATAACGGTGGTAATCTCGGTACCGTCTCCGGTCGAATTTACGCTGACGGCGGCCACGTTATTCTGGTCGGAGGAAATATTTATTCAACCGCTGTAGAAGATGCGTGCTCACTTTATGTTAATGCCACAGGAGATGTCCAACTTAATGGTACGATTTCGGCTACTGGAGACATTAAATTAGTCGCTGGTGGAACGATATCCATTTACGAAGATGTCGTGGCGGGCGGCAATATCTTCATCGATTGCAACTGCCTTCAATTATATGGTAACCTCAATGCTGGTGGAACCATCACCATTATAGACAATTGCACCAATACTTTTTATGTTGACAACGATGCATTGAGTGATCTCGGGCCCAACGACCCCTGCATCAGCGATCCTTTTGAGGATGGGAGTATCGAACATCCTTATGACGCTATCCAGGAAGCTATAGATACCGCCTACGAAGGTGGTACTATAATTGTCCTGCCCGGCACTTACACCGGCCCTGGAAACCGCGATATCGACTATCTCGGAAAAGCGATAACCGTCCGCAGTACCGACCCCAACGACCCATGTGTTGTTTCAACCACCATAGTTGATTGCTATCGGTTTCCAGATTATAGTAACCATCGCGGATTTTACTTTCACAATGGCGAAGGTTCTGATTCCATATTAGATGGTCTGACTATAAAAAGAGGTCTATTTTATTATGAAAACGGTGGTGGCATACTCTGTGAAGATGCAGGTCCAACTATCAAAAGATGTTTAATAACAGGAAACTGGGGCAGTAGTAATTCATATAATGGAGGAGGGGGAGGAATCTTCGGCTCTAGTGGTCCCATTCTACAGTGTACTATCACTGGCAACCGAACTGGTGGTAGCGGTGGTGGGCTCGCCAATTGTTCTGGTTTAGTTAGCGAGTGTGTTATAAGCAATAATTCGAGCAGTCTATATGGTGGTGGACTTTGGGACTGTGGTTCGATTAAAAATTGTGTTATTAGCTCTAATGGTTGTACTAACTATGGAGGCGGAATAACTAACTGCAATGGGCTAATAATGAATTGCACTATTTTTGGAAATAGTGCTAATTACGGCGGAGCAATGATGGATTGTGGTGGTGAAATCAACGGCTGCATCATCTGGGGTAACATTACCGGCCATTTGTTTGGCCCTTTGAATAATTGTTCTGTACCTACTTATAGCTGCATTCAGGATTGGACCAGTGGGGGTGAAGGTAATATTAATTCAGATCCTTGTTTTGTGGACTCAAGTAATGGCGATTATCATTTGCTACCCATTTCATTGTGTATTGATGCTGGTCCCCTTGTGCAGCTTCTCCCTGGTGCAACAGACCTTGACGGAAATCCTCGAATTATTGGCCCGCGTATCGACATGGGCGCTTATGAATATCAGGGAATCTTTCTGTCTGACCTTGAGATAACCAGCGAGGATATAAACTTTGTACCGGTTCCGGGCGGACCGTGCGAACCAGTCACTATCTCAGCGACGATATGGAACATAGGAGAGGCTACAGCAGAGAACGTGCTAGTTGTCTTCAAAGACTTTGACAACATTATCGGTGATGTGAATATACAGAGTATTCAGCCGGGTGACCCGTGCATTATATCCATTCAACGCACCTGGTCAGAAGCTGGTTTCCATATGATCTCTGTTACAGTTGATCCCTATAATGAGATCACCGAACTTGATGAGGATAACAACTATGCGGCGAAGCTTTATCAGGTTGGAGAAAAACCTGGGCCGGGTGTAAGCATTGAGCTTTCTGTCAGTGCACCGACTGGATTTGCCAAATGCAGGACGGCTTCAATAAGCGGGACAGCAAACTACAGGATACCGATAACAGGTCAGCCGGACTATGAGTATCCGGTCAAAGGCGGCTCGGTTTCTGTGGGTATTTTCGATTCCAACGGTATAGAACAGGATACTCAGCAGCTTTTTACTAATACGACGGGTTATTTCCGGGCATACTTCGATGTCCCCGGTGACGTGAACGATGTGTTTGACGTCAACGTTATTGTAACAGATGGGACTTTTTCAGAAACATGGCAAGGGAGATTTGACGTTCTTGCATGTCGAGACATCTACCTTTATTCGAGTGATATCAGCTTCAGCGACGATAATCCTGACGTTAATGAGACCGTTACTGTCTCAGCGATGATTCATGCAGCATCAGATAACACGTACACAGAACCAAACGTTCCTGTAATTTTCTATGCTTATCCCCCCACTGGCGGCAAATACCAGATAGGCCAGACACAGTACACTGGACAGATGCCACCGGGGGCCGGCAAGTTGGCGTCGGTAGATGCAAATTTCCCCGATGAAGGTGCGTATTATATTCAGGTTGTACTGGAGCCGGACTTTTGGGACGACAACAATGCCAACAACCGAGCCGGACGCACCGTGATTGTAGGCCCACCTATTCCGCCTCCTCTGCTTACTGTATCCGCCAATCCGAAGTACAATGTGCATAAGGGCGATATGATACATGTCACGGTAGATGCCAG
>Ga0315554_1000662_pt1 | contig 20409 bp, 20 predicted proteins | sample SalMarSW160370MG_FD_202114 | JGI IMG/M metagenome (GOLD analysis project Ga0315554, IMG submission 202114) | Salt marsh sediment microbial communities from the Plum Island Ecosystem LTER, Massachusetts, United States - Salt Marsh Sediment SW1603-70 ... | reverse complement strand
CGGGTCATAGCGACCGCTGATTACATTGCCGCACATACATTCCAGAAACACCCTGCCCTGACTGTCACGAACCAGTTCGCCTGTCTCGTTCACCGAGCAAAGACTGTTTTCAGCCTGAACGAATTCGTCGCTAAAACCGCTTGTTACGTAATAAGGAAAGTCTTCTCCTTCGACAAGTCGTACCCCAACGGCCTCACAGTCCGACCAATCCCTGAGAAATACCGTGACCAGTCTCATTAATTCATGCATATGGTTGCTGGAATTAATAAGGCTCAGCAGCTTTATCATTACTTCCCGTTCTTCTTCGGCCTGCTTTCGCTTGGTGATGTCCAGACCGTACACATTGACAAAATCAGGATCACTAACAGGGGCAAACGTGAGTGAAAAAACCTTACCGTCACATTCCAGTTCGGTTTCCTGAGGTTTCTGGTTACTCAACACCTCGTTTACTAAGTCAATCCAGTCATAAGATACTTGTTCACCTTGTTTACAGCACCATTGCTTGAGAATAGGTGAGCTTGCCTGATTGCTGTAAAGGATAGTGCCGTCTTTGGCAATCCGCAGAACGGGGTATGGATCCTCGGAAGGGAATCTCGCCAGCTTGGCAATCTCTTCTTCGGCCTGCTTTTGTTCGGTAATGTTCTCAAATATAGTAACAAAATAGCTTTTTGCGGGACTATATACGGAAATGGACAGCCATATTTTCAAAGGTTTGAAGAAAATCTCGAATTCAGTCTCTTTTCCAATTAAAGCGACTTGGCCGTAAATGTCAAACAATTCGGGATGTGCTTCTTTAATGCCCGGTATTGCCTCGGTCACTCTCTTTCCAACAACGTCTTCCTTTTTTAATCCCGTCAGTCTTTCAAAGGCGTTATTGACGTCAATATGGATAAAATCTGTCGGCCGCTTTTTCTCATCAAGAATAATTCTGCAGTAGGCAAAACCGTCGAGCATATTATCGAACAGAGGCCGATATTTCTCATCGCTTGCTCGCAGCACATCCTCAACTGACATATGCTCGACCCGGCCGGCCTTTTTAACCTCGACCGGTTCAAGTTTGTTCAATTTGGACCGACGGACACGCTTTTCTTCAGCCGGTTTTTCTCTGGTCTTTTTCTGCTCCTTTGTCATTGATTACCCCCCGCAGACAATGGAATCCCCCCTGGAGTTTGAGAAGCCCCTTCCTTTTGCCCTCCACTGACAGGCCTTATTGCTTCCATTCCTGGCCCTCTCACAATCTCGAATCATACTAATAGTATTCGCTCCGCAAATCAACAATAAATCCTTTCAACTTAAAATTTTACCCCGGCAAGCAGTCTTTACAGACTCTGTACTTTTTGACCTTGCCGACCGGAATAAAACGGCTATAATATCCGGCCATAAGTGTTTTGGCCTGATTTAACCGATGTAACTGTTTTTATTGAAAGGTGATAAAAAAGCTGACAATCACCTTTGTTTTGGTGGGTATTGAATGCTTGCTTATTGACGAAATACCACTATACTGGCGGAGTTTAAGAAAAACATTCGTTTGAATGAAATTTATTATATGCTCGTAAACGGCCTTGCATAGGGCAAGTGAATCGGATTCAGGTTGAATAAGTAGGAGAAAGAATTATGAGCAGAGCACGGTTTAAAATTTGTGTTTTCCTTTTGGCGGCGTTGATGCCTGTTGTATTTGTCGGCTGTGATGAAGATAATATGTCGGCAAATAAACATAAAGTAACCATTACAAAGGAAGCTTTCGGAACAACGAAAGGCGGCGAGGCGGTGGATATCTACACTCTTAAAAATGCAAAAGGTTCGGTAGCTAAGATAATGACCTACGGCGGGACGGTTGTCGAGTTGATGGTCCCTGACAAGAACGGCAAAATGGACGATATCTTACTGGGTTTTGATAATCTAAAAGATTATGAAGAAAAAAGCCCGTACTTTGCTTGTATAATCGGCCGTTACGGTAACCGTATTGGCAAAGCTAAATTTACTTTGGATGGCAAAGAATATACCTTAGCGGCCAATAACAACGGGCAGCATCTGCACGGCGGTATTAAGGGTTTTGACAAGGTGGTGTGGCAAGCCAAACCTTTCGAGTCGAAGGAAGGTCCGGGCCTGAAACTGCATTATCTCAGCAAGGACATGGAGGAAGGCTACCCGGGTAATCTTGATGTTACTGTGACTTACACGCTGACGAATGATAACGAATTAAAAATAGATTATCACGCGACAACGGATAAGCCCACGATTTGTAATCTTACCAACCATTGTTACTTCAATCTGGCAGGTCAGGGCAACGGCGATATCCTTGGCCACGAATTGATGATTAACGCCGACAATTTCACTCCGGTCGACGAATACCTTATCACTACGGGCCAGATTCGTCCGGTCAAAGGAACTCCTTTTGATTTTACATCTCCGACGGCGATTGGTAAGAGAATTAATGCCGATAATCAGCAAATAAAATATGGTCCCGGCTATGACCACAACTGGGTGCTGAACAAAGATGATTTTGAGATGTCACTGGCAGCGAAGGTTTACGAGCCGACAAGCGGCAGAGTAATGGAAATCTTTACCAACGAACCCGGCATTCAGTTCTACAGCGGCAATTTTCTCGACGGTACGCTGACCGGAAAGGACGGTAAAGTATATGGGCACCGTTCGGGTTTCTGCCTTGAGACACAGCACTATCCGGATTCGCCGAATAAACCGAACTTTCCTTCAGTTATTCTGCTTCCCGGTCAGATATATCAGACTACAACGATTCACAAATTTTCGGCAAAATAAATCAGTACAATGAGAATATGGAAATTTACATCGTTCTATTAAAAGGGTATTGATATGCAGTGGCTTGATTGGCTCGTTATCGGTATTTATTTCCTGGGATTGGCATGTGTTGTATGGTGGTCCTCGAAAAGACAGAAAACCTCTGAGGATTACTTTCTCGCCGGGCGTAATATAGGCTGGTTCGCTGTCGGAGCCTCTTTATTTGCTTCCAACATCGGCTCAGAGCACATCGTTGGACTTGCCGGACAGGGAACAAACAGCGGTGTTGGGATGGCGCACTGGGAACTTCACGCCTGGGTAATGATTATGTTAGCGTGGATATTTGTTCCCTTCTATTACCGTTCCGGCGTATTTACTATGCCGGAATTCCTCGAAAGACGTTTCAGCCCGTTAGCTCGATGGATTCTTTCGATTGTATCCCTGATTGCGTATGTCTTTACAAAAGTGTCCGTTACTGTCTATGCCGGTGCTCTTGTTTTTCAAACCCTGTTGCCGGATGTAAACATTAACCTGTTTGGACATGTATGGGGGCCGTTCTGGATAGGCGCTTTTGCTACTGTTATCCTGACCGGTATATATACCGTTTTTGGAGGATTGCGAGCGGTGCTTTATACTGATACCGCCCAGACCTTTATCCTTTTATTAGGCTCATTTTTTATCACCTTTTTTGGGCTTAGTAAACTCGGAGGCTGGTCGGAACTCGTTTCAATATGTAAAACTAACGCCGAGCAGTTTGCCCTTTGGCGTCCAAACAGTAATCCGGATTTCCCGTGGCTGGGTATACTTATTGCCTCACCGGTAATCGGCATCTGGTACTGGTGTACGGACCAGTATATTGTGCAGCGGACCCTCGCGGCGAAAAACTTAAGAAATGCACGGCGAGGTGCGATTTGGGGTGCTTTTCTTAAAGTCTGGCCGGTTTTGATTTTCCTCGTTCCCGGCATGATTGGATATGCTCTGCATCAGAAGGGAATCATTTCTATCCCAATTGAAAATGGAATAATAAAAGGCGATATGGTCTTTCCGACTATGGTTTCTACTTTGCTTCCGATAGGATTGAGAGGTTTGGTTGTGGGAGGACTGCTTGCGGCGTTGATGAGTTCACTCTCTTCGTTGTTCAACTCCTCGGCGTCTTTGTTTACGGTGGATATCTACGAGAAAATCTGGCCCGGCCGTTCGGAGAGGCATTTGGTAACTGTAGGCCGTATGGCAACGGGTGTCATTGTAGGTTTGGGAATTCTCTGGATTCCGGTTATGCACAGGATTGGCTCCGGCGGATTATATCAGTATCTGCAGAGTGTGCAGGGCTACCTCGCGCCGCCGATTACAGCGGTTTTCCTCCTGGGATTATTCTGGAAACGAATTAATTCAAAGGGCGCCGTGTCTGGTCTGGTTATAGGTTTCATAGCGGGCATGTCAAAGCTGACAATCCAGGCTTTCTACGGGGCCGCTGAAAATAAGATTAACAGCCCGGAAATCCTGGCGCAAATTGGTGACTACAATTTTCTCTTTGCCTCCGGCTGGCTGCTGGGCCTCAGTGTCGTTGTTATTGTATTGGTTTCACTGCTTAGTAAAAAGCCCTCGGAAGAACAGATTGTGGGCTTAACTTATGCGACAGCTACCGAAGAACAGAAGCGTGAAAAACGCGAAAGCTGGAATAAATGGGATGTAATAAGTTCTTGCATCGTACTTGGCCTTGTCCTCGGTTTTTACCTCTATTTCAGCTTCTGGCTGAATTAAGAATTTAAATCTTAAAATCGATTAGCCCCGCGTTTTACGCGGGGCTTTTTTTTATACACACTCCAGTACCGCCGCGAAAAAAGAAAACTCATCACATAATTAGCCCCCAAGCCCGCTTGGGGCTTATTTAACTCTCCCCCGGCACGGTCAGGAGCGTACTTGTCATTCTTGCGCACGCAGGAATCCCGACAATTTAAATTCATAAATTGTTAATGGTTTCGTCTTTCTAATATTTCTATCCACTCTGCTGTAGACTTATGCCATGCTTCTATGTTTTTTCTTGACATTAACTGGAACTTAAAATAAAATTCAATATATATACATAAATTATGCTTTTATAGGGCACTTACAAATGCCTAATAAAGAATGTTATGCTCAACAATATGCGGAATACTCAAAGACATTAAGAAATTGGCTGATTGTTTATGGTGTAGGTGGTATCGGTGTTGTTATAGTAGAGAAAGATTGTTTTGCTAAACCGGATACGGGTGACCGGCAGCTTATAATTTTATTTTTTGCTGTTGCTGTTTTTTCACAAATTATCATTTCAGTCCTGAATAAATGGTACAACTGGAAAATATACTCAGATCTACTAAAAAAAGAAGAGGAAAAAAATACCGAAAGACATCAAGAAATATACAAAAAAAGGGTTCACAGTTACGATAGATGGTTTTTTGTTTTTAATATCATATCTGATATCATTGCCTTTTTATGTTTTTTAATCGCTACCATCTTAGTATATGAAGCTTTGTAGGCAGGAATCATAATATCGGACGTGTTCCTTGGTCTGTTTCTTCCGGGGGAATATTTTTAAATTCTTCGATTATTCTTGATATTTCTGCGATTTCTCGTCTGGAGATCTGAACCGCGGTGAAAACAGAGTTCTCTTCATCATCATCTTTGAATTGTCTTATATATTTCATCATTGCTTTAATTTCAGCCTCTTTGTTTGCAACCTCTTCTTCAAAAGCGATTCCTATGCTCACAATCTTATTCTTGATATCAAAGCCAACCTTGCTATAGTGCTTTTTAAGGTTTCTGACCTCTCTTGCGTAAATAGCTTCAAGGGTGGCCCATAGCATACATATTATTCTTAAGGCCAGAACAACCAAATTTGTTTCCGTATTATTTTTAAAACCTCTGCCTATTATATTATCGATCTCTTTTTGTAGGGGTAGAACAATATCGTTTATAGAGTTTATACCTAATAGTTTCTTAATTTCCAGCCAGTCTTCATATTTTAGGTTTTTTGCTTGTTGGCCGTTTTCATCGCATCCTTTTGTCATGAACTGGTAGAAGCATAGGCAAAGTCTACACAACTGCTTTAAGCCGCAATCATTAAGGTTAATTTCGCTGGGGATATATCTTCTCAATTCAACTGGTATTATTTGTCTATTCACATGGCCTAATTTTAACAGCTCAATGTTAACCGACAAAATTGCTCCCCAATAATATCTTTCTTTACAAACATAGCTTCCCGACTTAAGAAGGCTCAGCCCGCCTCTTACTAAAAAATGTTCACAACCTATTCCCTCTTGTTTTCTATTAAGCTTTTTTGCCTGTCTGTTAATGACAGGTGAGTCTTTGCCAAGTATTAGTATCCCAATAGCATTTCGTACTTTAACGTGATCGATTGAACCATCCGAAATAGTTTTGTCTAATTCGTAAATGTGAGCGTGAGCTATATTGCATACGCACGGTTTTACACTTGTTTGTTTCTGAATCATTTTCGATAGATTAGATAGTCGTTATGATATGAGACTTTCAACGTATTGATGCCTTTCTTCCCGGGTGTATTTTATATTATTGTTTTTTAGACTCAAAACGAATCTCGGGTAACGGGTAACGTATCTTTCTATATATTTTTGCATTTCTGGTTCAACAGGAACTTTGTCGATACTGTAATTTGATATACAAGACACATTGTCACTCTTTGGAAATTTTGTGATCACAATATCATAACTTTCACCAAATCCAATATAATCTTCAAATCCGCTTAGTTTTTCTAAAAGGCTTTCTCTTTGTTCATCAAAAGCGTTTAGAAAGTCATACTTGATTTGCAGCATTAAACTTTCTGGCCCTAATATATTAAAATATGGCCTGTTACCAATCAGCTCTTCATAGCTTTTGCCTTCAATAAAGATTTTAAAAGCAAGTAATTGAGGCCCTGATTTTCTAAAAGGACCGAGCTTGATGATTGTGAAAGGATAGAAGAGATTTAAATCATATTTTCCTTCTGGATAAAGTTTTTCGAAAGGTAATTTGTCTGCATCGTATTCTTCAGATGGCCAAATCGTCGCATTTTCATCCTCTTGCCCGTACCATGTATCCCACGCACTCAGCGCCTGAACTTGGTATAATTTACCTTCTTTTTTCTCAAAAGCGCGTCCGTAGATTTTTGTTAGTAAATTTTCTTGTGATTTTTTCTCTGTATTTTTTTCAGGTTCATCGCAACATGTAGGAAATGGCCAGGGTTCATAAATTAATTCGAACCTGATGTTTCCGGGATGTAATAGATAAAGATAATTATTTACAGCGTTATTCTGTAAATACAGGCCGAAAAGGATATTTGCCTTTTTATTGGCGCTTTGATATCCCACTGCCTCTATTGAACGCCGGCCCTTCCAGGCATTATCATCTTTACCTTCCTCGCCTCGTGTTATTATGCACATAGAAAATTTATTTCCAAAACTATCGAAAAATTGGTATATGGAAATTTAGCTTATATTCAGTCCATCTTCAAGCAAAAATGTTGCCTCTTTGAAAAAAGTATATTTTATATTTGTGATATACTTTGGGCAATAAAATTCGCTTACTACCCTTCTCCTAATTTTGCTTTGTTAATATATCGGTTTTAGACGGAATGGTCAAGTTCTAATTATATAAAATAAGAACTTACATAGCATTAATTTATAGATTTTATGTTAGAAATCCACATTTTTAACACAAAAACCAAATTTTTCACTTGACTATTGTTCATAATCTGGTATAATACCATCTTTGTTTGGTTAATTGTAAACCTACGCAAACCAAAAGACCGGAAGACAGACGACAGAATTTATCAAATCAGGCTATTAGTTAATCAGTTGAACGGAAAGCGAATGTCCACAATTTCTTACTACATAACGACTTATAAATTTATATCCCTCTGTGACCTCTGTGTCTTCTGTGGCTTTATTAACTTTAACTTCTCTGTGGCATTGTACATGCCGCTCTACATTTGTAGATTATCCTCTACAAATCCACCTTTTTATGCAAAACGAACCCAATTTTCGCCCTTTTTAGCACAAAAACAGCGATTCGGAGAAAAAACGAACCCAAACGAACCCAATTCAAACCCAATCAAACCCAATTTTTGCTCGCCTATTTGGCGGAGGTGCGGGGAGAAATATGACGGAGTTATTTTGGTGTGTAATATGTGGGGATTCTGCCGTGGCTATCGCGTTTTGTGGCTTCGTGCATAATCGCTTTGCCCAGTGAGCTTGTGGCCGGCACCCATTCTTTATCATCGACCCTCCGCAGCAGTTTACCCAGCCCCCAGTCGCTTCGCTCGGCAATCATAGTTTCCAGGCTGTCCGTCTTCTGTGCGAAATTAGGGTCGGGCATTTCGAGATAGCCGATTATCAAATCATTCTCGTTCGGGTCATTAACATACGTAAAGACGTGCGCTTTAACACCGGCCGGCTGACCGTTCGGCAACGGTCCCGACGGCGCCTTAATCGGGCCGTCCTGATTTGCCTTGCCTTTGAACAGCTTTGCCGTATTCAAGTCGTAGAACCAGGCCTTCTTCGATACTTCCACATTAGGCCTGGACGGCCCCGACAGTATACTTATCAAAATCAGGAACAGTATAAAGCCGCTGGCCAGCGCGATTCCCCATACCGCTCTGGGATTGTGGTTGATGAACGCCCTGCCCTTTCGCAGCCGTTCGAGCATCTCGTATCTTAGCCAGTCCGGAATTTCGAATCCCATATCAAGTTTCTTTTAATATATTTTTAACTTTCTATAAACATCTAGATTCCTGCTTTCGCAGGAATGACAGATACAGGCTCTAAAATTTATCCATCGGTCCTCTGAGAACCTCTAAGAAGAAATCCAGGTCTTTATTGTTGCCGCCCATATTTTCGGCTGAGGTGTCCCAGTTTCCAATAGCAGTCGTTCTCTGGTCCCGCCACCTGCGATACTCGCAGTGTGTATCGGCGAACGAGACATTAGTCCCTTCGCTGTGTCTCGAAGTTAGATTATTGTACGAGGGAATCGCCCAGTGTGCTGTTGCCGGGTCGATATCAGAGATAGGCCAAAAGCCGCCGTGAATCCATTTCGGCTCACCTTCGGGCAAAACGCTGTCGGCATCGATGAATACTAATCTGCTCGAAGGCTCGACAATCTGCCCCCAGCCTGTATACGGCATCGTCATATTCCCACAGCCGCAGTTGTACCCGCCCATCGTATTACTAATCGAGTAGCTTCGCAGCAGCTCAGTGTTGTCGCTCTTGCATTTGTAGACCTTGGTGGTATAGGAAAGATACGGCGCCAGCACACCGTCCCTGATAGCCTCTTCGGTTCCACCGATTGTATTACCAGGGCTATCGGGTCCATCGTCGACCCATGTGTAATCTATTGCGTCAGTCCGGTCCGTATCAGGCGAGCAGAGCGAGTCGTCATTTTCTATTGTGTAGGTGTACCAGGCGATTGTCAACTGGTGCATGTTCGACTGGCAGACGACGCGTCTTCCCATCTCGCGTGCGTTGCTGAGGCCCGGCAGCATTATCGACATCAGCATTGCGATTATCGATATAACAACGAGCAGCTCGATGAGCGTAAAGCCGCCTTGCCTGATTGAGTATGCCCTGTTGTGTTTACATTGCGACACGCGATTATCTCACTAATAACCGAACCACCCCAATCCTGAACATATATATAAATTATACACTAATGCCCGAAGCTGCACAAGGCCATTATTTATTCGCAGCTCTGCGCCCAGTGAAGCGTCAGCCATTGTAAATCGTACTGGTCAACCGTCCCATTGCCGTCGATGTCACCATCGAGGGGCCCATAATGCCTCCAGCCGGCCGCCATTATCGCAAAGTCTGTCAAGTCAACCCCGCCGTCGCCGCTGATATTTGTCTGCTCACACGAATACCTGTACGTCAGCCATTGTTCACAGAACGCGGCGATGTCTTTTAAATCAATCTTATTGTCATTGACCAGGTTTTGCGTAAGTGTGCCGCCCTGCTGCATCCATTGCGAACCGACGTCGGAGAAATCTATAAAATCCACAAAGCCGTCGCCATTCAGGTCCGCCGTGGCGGTCAGCGGTCCGATTCGGCCGAATATCCCGTCGTATGAGCCATCCTGTCCGTTGCTTTGCCAAACGCCGACAAATGTTCCGTCGCTCCTGCCGGCCATCGCCACATTCCGCTGGTCCTGGTAAACATAAGTGTTCATCCGAAACTCATCGCCGATTCTGACCGGCTCTGCTATATATTCGAACTGGACAAAAAAACGCCGACCGCATATATCTCGTTTGCTTTTGTCGTCGCCGGTCTCTGCCTCCCAAAGCACAACCAACTTTCCATCGTCATCTAAAGTCAACGCCGGATACCACTGTGCCCCGTCATTTACGTCGTTGACACCATTTACCTGATACTGTTGCTGATTCGCGCCACTCCAGTTATACGCCCGCAAATAAATATCATCTTCATCATGGTCTTTTGGATGCCCGTCCCAGGCGATGACATAATTGCCCGCCGAATCCATCGCAATCACAGGCCGCGTCAGTGAACTAAAGTTCGGTGGGTCGTCATTAACTTTCACTGATCCCAATACCGGTGCATTGCCATCCGCAGCAAACCCTCTCCGCCAAATCTCCTGTGTCCCCGAGTCTCTCACCCACACAACCACTGCCTGGCACGCATCACTCAATGCTACCGCAGGAAATCTGTATCTATCGTTACCATCACTTAAAACAAGTTCGCCTTCAACTTCGTTACCGTCGGCATCGAACAATTGTCCGCAAATAGCCTTGGCCCCGACAAGCGGTACACCTTCGCTTTCCCAGACAATCATATGCAGCCCCGAAGAGTTCATCGCAATATTCGGGCTTACCTGCTCATCAACTCTGTTGCTGTTCACAATAAACTCATCGGCTCCTGCTGCACCGTTCGCATCGAATCGCCTGCACCATATATCATTTCCATCATCACCGGGCCCCTGCCATACAACTATGAAACCTCCGGCTCCATCCGTCACCACCGCAGGCTCTTTTTGATTTCCTGCCTGAGTCTGGTTTGTCTCGATTTCACCAGTTAAAGCTGCTCCGTCTTTGGAAAACAGCCTGGCCCTTATCTCATTGGACTTGTCTTGGTAATAGCTGTGCCAGACTACGACGAAATTACCGTTAGGCTCTGCGGCTATGGCCGGATATGCCTGGTCAAGGCTGGTGCGTACATTGACAGGAAAGTCCCCTCTTGCCGAGGATGTGAATACAACCACCGCCGCTAAAATATATCTCGCTGTACTGTACAACATATAAGCCTTCGCTGAAAACCTCCACATTAAGAATAGGTATTGTACCGGCCTGCCTTCTACTGTCAACACTTCCCGAAGCTCAAGCTGAACGAAAAAAGCCGGTCACAATGACCGGCTTTTTCATTCAGTCGGGGAGACAGGATTTGAACCTGCGACCTCTGCGTCCCGAACGCAGCGCTCTAGCCAAGCTGAGCTACTCCCCGAAACAATCGCAGCAGTTTAACTCACACTACTTCCGATTGCAAGCCTGTTGTTTCCCATTGCCGCCAGATGGTCCTATCTTGGCCCAAGAAGTGTGAACGGGTAAAAAGGGAGATTGCGGCAGAACCAGTATATGACAATTACGACAAGTGCTATCCAGCCAATGGAAGGTCCGGACAAGAGCCGGCGAAGTGGCTCTGTAAATCTGTTCTTAACCTTCAGGGCAATGAAAATCAAAACCATCGCACAGACAAATATAACCATCAGCGGATTTAATCGAAAGGCTGATGTGAAACGGCCGTGCAGTATCTGGTGGACTGCGCGAAGAGAGCCGCAGCCCGGGCAGTAAAGGCCGGTCAGTTTTTTAAACGGGCAAGGGGGGAAAACCTTCGAGTCTGCCGGGTCGAACCAGAATAATACCCAAAGCCCGCCTGTAAGGCCTGCGGTAATTGCCGCGATTTTCCAGAAGCCGATTGAAGGCTTTTTGTGTTTGTCCCTCGTTGTCATAGTCGACCACGAAATTTAATCCGCAAAGCCTAAAGCCGTCCTTAGCACTACACACACGAAGAAAGGCAGCAAGATAACCAAACCGACTCCGAAGGCTATCCAGCACCATATTGCCGCCTTTTTTGACGCATCTAATGCGGCGGCGTAATCGCCTTCCATTAGTCGCGGATTCACCTGCGCGGCGTATATCATCGCCAAAATCCCAAACGGCATGCAACAAAAGATGGTGACAAGTATCCCCAGGGCGAGATGATTTGGTATGGATTTTGGCGGCTCGAAATTTCGTTCATCCGGGTCCAAAGCTGCGCCGCACCGGGCGCAGTAACGGTCCGTATCATCGTTTATCAAACCACATTTGCGACAGAGCATATACCCTCCGCGCAATCACTTATTCTGCTCAATAACCGCTGCTGCTGGAGGCTGCTGCCCCGATAATCACAACAAACAGATATATCAGCGTGCCGGCCAGTCCGAGTCCGAAACTGACCCAGCACCAAACGGCTGCTTTATGTGCGGAATCCTGTGCCCCGGCGTGGTCGCCCGCCGCGGCCTTGCCGTTGACCTGGGCGGCATAGATAATTGCTACTATCCCGAGTGGAAGGCAGCAAAAAAGGGTACAAAGAATGGCAGGGACAAGGTGCGACGAAATCTGAGGACTCGGAGCACCGGCAACCTGAACATTCTGCCGTATCTGTTCCGAACATTGCACACAAAAGTCACTTTGGTCTGAATTTTTGGCCCCGCATTTTGGACAGTACATAGTCGCTCCTTCAATATGTGTGAGTTTTGTGAACGTTTATTTATCCTACTGCAGCCGTTTCGTCAACTCTTTTATCGCCCCGGTCACAGCAAGTTGACCGGGTCGATATCGACCGCTACGGCGACCACAGGTTTTATCGGCCTGGCCGCCCGTAAAGACGCAAAAATCTTTTGTATAATTGTTGCCTGCGGCGCCTGGACGATAATCTGCAGCCGGTGAAACCGCTGTATTCTGCTGATGACCGGCGGTATCGGGCCGCGGACAATCGCTTCGAGATTGTGAGCACTTATTATTTCATCGATTCTCTGTCGCATGTTCCCGGCAGCCTGTTCGAGCTTTTCATAGTCACCGTGTCGCATCACTACATTTGCCAATCGCCAGTACGGAGGCAGGTTACATTTTTGCCGATGCTTGAGCTCGGCGGTGACAAACCCCTCAAAATCGTTCTTCATCGCGAATTTAATGGCGGGCTGGTCGGCTAAAAAGGTCTGCACATAAACGGTACCCTTTTTTTCGCTTCGGCCTGTCCGCCCGGCCACCTGCTCGATAAGCTGAAACGTCCGCTCGTTGGCACGAAAATCAGGCAGATACAGGCTGGTCTCGGCGCTGATGATTCCGATTACGGTGACATTCGGGAAATGCAGCCCTTTTGCCAGCATTTGTGTTCCCGCCAGGATATCTATACTGCCCCGGCTAAAATCCCTCAGCAGGCGGTAATAGTCGCGCCCCGCCATAGCATCCGAGTCGATGCGCGTCACGTGCGCCCCCGGCAGCTTTGCTTTAAGCTCCTCTTCCAGACGTTGTGAGCCGTAACCTATCATCGCCAGGCCCTTACCGCACAGGGGACACTTTTCGGGAACGAGGGTCTGCGAGCCGCAGTAGTGACACATGGCATAGCCGTAATCCATCAGCTTGCCGCCGAGGCCGTGCATCGGCGAAGTCTGCATTTTGGATTTATGGAACGTCAGCGTGACATCGCAATTGCGGCAGTGCAGCATGTACCTGCACGCCGGGCAATATACGAAGTTGCTGTACCCTCGTCGGTTCAGCAGCAGCATCGCCTGCTCGCCGCGACCGAGTGCCGATTTCAAATGTTCGAGCAGCGGCGGTGATACGAGATTCAGAGGGTTGGTGCCGCTGTGGATTTTGCGAAGGTCCACCAGTTTCATCTCCGGCAGCGGCAGATTATTAACTCGCCTGGGTAATTGCACGAGATAGTAATGCTTTTTTTGTCGGCTGTTGAACAAACTTTCGAGGCACGGCGTTGCGCTTCCAAGAATACAATGCGCACCTGCGAGCTGCACACGTTTTATCGCCACGTCCCTGCCGTGGTATCGCGGCGTCGTATCCTGTTTGTAACTCGGCTCGTGCTCCTCATCGACGACCACAAGGCCGAGATTATCAAGCGGCGCGAACACGGCCGACCGCGCCCCGATAACGACACGCGCCGAGCCGGATTTGATACTCTGCCACTGCGCGTTTCGCTGCGTGCCGGAAAGCTGCGAGTGCATAACCGCTATCTTCTCGAACCGGTCGCTAAATCGCTGAACCGTTTGTGCGGTCAGCGCGATTTCGGGCAGCAGTACGATAGCCGTTTTGCCCTGTTCCAGGACATGCTCGACGGCCCGGATATAAATCTCGGTCTTGCCGCTGTCGGTTACGCCGTGCAGTAATGTCACACCGAACTCGCCGCTATCCACACACCGATTAAAATGCTCCAGCGCCTTTTCCTGGTCATCATTCAGATGCACTGATTCGCTTTTCAGCGACATTCCTTCCGGGATGACGGGCAGTGAAACCAGAACAGCCTTTTCGGTCGTCTTAACAAGGCCCTGTTCAGCCAGTTTTTTGAGAGGCGTTATCCTGCAGTTAACCTCACTGAGTACTTCCAGTTGCTCGACAGCGCTATCGGAACCGAAAGCCCCCCTTCTCTGGAGCAGCGTGATAATCTGTTTTTGCTTCGCGCCGCGGACTGATTCGATAACACCGGAATCTTTCGTTGCAAGGTAAACCAATTTTTGTTTTTTTACGCCGGCGCCCCTCTTAACCGCCGAAGGCACCATTGCCGCGAGGACCTGACCCAGCGGACAGACGTAATAGCTGCTTATCCACCGGGCCAGGGCCATAAGCTGAGCGTTCAACAGGGGCTGATGGTCGATTATCTTCGATATCGCTTTTAGCCTGAACCTGCCCGACACCATTTTTCGTATATCATCGCTGCCCGTCTCTACGCAGAACCCGACCTGGTGCCTGTTCTTTTTGCCGAAAGGCGCCTCTACGCGTTGTCCCTGCTCGATGGGCCAGAGCTCGTCGGGTACGATGTATGTAAACTCGGTGTTGGCGCCGGATTCGAACGCAACTTTTATCGCGTGTCGCCCCTGGGCCCTGCCGCCGTTTTCATTGAACTCAAACAGATTTTGTGTGCTATTCGTCATCTATGCCTTGTCAATAATTACGCCGGCCGATTGTGACCTGAGCCCGCTTTTCTGTCAAGTCCGGGTTAAGGGCGGTGATAGAAACAGGCCCAGAGAATTTGTACTGTGTCACACCGGGCAATTGGTGTAATGCGTGCGGCCGAAACTAAAGGGTCCTGCAAATGAACGACGAACAAAAGACCAAAGAACAGCTCATCGAAAGTAACCGCAAGTTGTCAATGATGATTGAACATCTGCCCGGCATGGGTTACGCCTGTAAAAACGACGAGCACTGGACTATGACGTTCGTGAGCAGCGGATGCGAAGAATTGACAGGCTATACGCCGGAAGAGCTTTTGGATAATACAAAGGTATCCTATAACCATATTATATATCCTATCGACTTCCATTTCGTATAACAAAGTCATAAATTTTAACACAGTCGTTTTCTGACTGAAAGAAAAAACACCTGCAGGAATTACCCTAAGGATTTGTTGAAGCGCAGGGAGCTTATGGTCAGGATGGCGATGCCCATAACGAGCAGGGCGAGAATCTGAGGCCAGAGGATATTCAGGCCGATGCCTTTGAGGAATATGCCTCGCAGGATGACTATGTAATACCGCAGAGGATTGAGAATTGTAATGTACTGGATGAGCATGGGCATATTCTGGATGGGGAAGATGAAGCCGGAGAGCAGGTTGGCGGGCAGGAAGAACAGGAAGGTTGACATAAGCGCCTGCTGCTGGGTGGATGAGATGGTTGAGATGAGCAGGCCTATGCCCAAACTGACAAGCAGGTAAATGAGGGTGGAGATTAAGAGCAGCAGGAGATTTCCGTGGATGGGGATTTTGAACCACAGGACGCCGACAAGCGTGACGAAGACGGCTTCGAATACGGCGATTGCCGCGAAGGGGATGAGCTTGCCGATGATTAATTCCACCGGTGTAAGTGGGCTGACGACAAGCTGCTCGATTGTGCCGATTTCCTTTTCCCTGACGATTGCCATTGAGGTGAGCATCAGTGACATAAGCGAGACAATCAGGGCGATGACGCCGGGGATGTAAAAGTTTTTTGAAAGAAGATTTTCGTTGAACCATGCTCGGGTCCGCAAATCGACGGCGGCAATTGTGCCGACTTTTTGAAGGACGAGAGCGATTTGCTGTGAGGAAAGGTCGCCGGAGTATTTTTGTATAATGCTTGCGGCATAGCCGAGGACGACGGCTGTTATGTTTGAGTCGGTGCCATCAACGATGAGCTGGACCTTGGGGTTATTGTTGCCGAAGATGTCGCGGGCGAAGCCGTGATTTATGTGAATTACGGTATTGACGATGGAGTGGTCGAATACTTCGTTAAGCTGACTGTCGTCGGTTATGAATTGCTTGACGTCGAAATAATTCGATGAGGTGAATGCCCTGACGAGGTCTCTGCTTTGCCGGGTGTTGTCGAGGTCGTAAATGGCGGTGGGGACATGGTTGACGTCGGTGGTGGCGGCGTAGCCGAAAATCAAAACCTGAAAAACAGGTGTAATGAAAATCATCGCCCTCATTCGCGGGTCGCGGAAGGTCTGCCTGAACTCTTTTTCGATTAAGGCTTTTATTCGGCCGAACATGATTAAGCCACCTTCTTTTTGAATTTGCGTTTCGCCAGCAGAACCATAACCGACGTAAAGATGATTAAAAACAGGACATCGGGCCAAAGCTCTCGAATGCCTATGCCCTTGAGGTAGATGCCTTTGAGGATGGTAATGAAATAGCGAGCCGGGACGATATAGGTTATCAGTTGGATTGCCTTGGGCATATTGTAAATTGCGTAAGCGAAGCCCGACAGGAGAAACGCGGGCAGAAACGTCGTCAGGATTGCCATTTGGCTTGCCATAAGCTGGTTTTTGGCGGCGGCGGAGATGAAGATTCCCAGCGACATAGCGCCCGCGATAAATACTGCACTGAGGATAATCAGCAGAATCAGGCTGCCGCGGAGGGGGATGTGGTAAAGGAACTGTGCCATAGCGATTGCGATGAGCAGGTCGAGAAAGCCGATTGCGAAATACGGCAGGAACTTGCCTAAGATTAGCTCAGTCGATTTTACGGGCGTCGAGATCAGCTGCTCCATCGTACCGCGTTCCCATTCTCTTGTGATAGTCAGTGACGTCAACAGCGCGGCGATAATCGACATAATGACAGCGATAAGGCCGGGGATGATGAAGTTTCGGCTTTTGAGGTCGGCGTTGAACCAGACTCGCGGCTCCATATCGAGCTGGGTCGGGGGATTGATGCCGAAGCGGGACAATGTCTGGGCGGTAAGTCGGGCGTTATATGTCGATGCGATGGCGGCAGCATAGGAGACGGCGATTGTTGCGGTGCTTGAGTCGGAGCCATCGACAATTAGCTGGACCGGCGCGGACTGGTCGGCAAGGATGAGTTTCGAATAATCGACCGGGATTGTCATGGCCATCATGGCTTCGCTTTTGTCAATCCTGTCCTGTAACTGCGCGTAGTTGTCGCAGTAGCCGACGATTTTGAAATAGCGGGAATCGGCGAAGTTCAGGATGAAGTCGCGTGATTCTTTGGATTTGTCCTGGTCCCAGATGACGAGGCGGACATTATCGACGTCGAGGGTCAGGGCCGTGCCGAACAGGATTAAAAGGAGTATCGGGATTGCAATCGCCATCGCCAGCGAGCGAAAATCGCGGACAATCTGGATAAACTCCTTTTTGCTTATCGCCCAAACTCTTTTGAGTTTCATTGTTTTTCCTGCTTGTCGTAATTTTCAATCAATGACACGAAAACGTCTTCCAAAGACGGCACAACGTTTGTTGTAAACTCTTTTTTGAGCTGACTGCTTGTCCCCATCGCGATAATGGTGCCTTTATAAATGAGCGCAAGGCGGTCGCAATTTTCGGCGTCATCCATATAGTGGGTCGTGACAAAGACGGTGACGCCTGTGGAGGCCAGTTGTTTTATGAGGTTCCAGAAATTTTTTCTGGCGATGGGGTCAACGCCGGAGGTAGGTTCGTCTAAGAAGAGGATTTTTGGCTCGTGGAGAAGGGCGCAGCCGAGGGACAGACGCTGCTTGAAGCCGGCGGAAAGCGTTTTTGTGAGGTGAGTTTTGAATGATTCAAGGCCTGCCATTTCAATGACCCAGTCCTCGCGCTGCTGTTTTTTTGACGCGGAAACGCCGTAGATGCCGCTATAAAATTTTATATTTTCCTCGACGGTGAGGTCGTCGTAAAGCGAGAACCGCTGGGACATATAGCCGATATTCTGTTTGATTTTGTTTTGCTCGCGGATAATGTCGAATCCGCCGACGGTTCCCGAGCCGGAAGAAGGGGTGAAAATTCCGCAAAGCATTTTGATTGTGGTGGATTTGCCCGCGCCGTTGGGGCCTAAGAAGCCGAAAATCTCGCCCTGGGCGACGTCGAAGCTGATGTGGTTTACGGCGACGAAAGAGCCGAACCGCTTTTCGAGCTTACTTACCTCGACCGCATTATGATTTGCTGTGTTCACCTCGTTCATATTCGTTAATTATTGAGATAAATGCTTCTTCCATAGATTTTGCGATGGTTTGTTTTTTTATGTTTGCGGGGACATCACAACGAAGCAGTTTGCCCCTGTGTATCAGGCCCACCCTTGCGCATCGGTCGGCTTCGTCAAGATAGGCGGTTGAAAGAAATATCGTTACTTTTTGTTCGAGCAAACGATAGAGAATCTGCCAGAAGTCCCTGCGAGAGACAGGGTCAACGCCGTTTGTGGGTTCGTCGAGGAAGAGGACTTTGGGCGTATGAATCAACGCGCACGCAAGGCCAAGTTTTTGTTTCATACCGCCTGAAAGATTTCCGGCCAGACGTGTTTTGAAAAGGAGCAGACCGCTGAAACCCAGCAACTCGTCGATTTTCGCAGCCCTTTGTTTTCGCGGGATGCAGTAAACGTCTGCGTAGAAATTGATGTTTTCGCTGACGGTAAGGTCTTCGTAGAGGCCGAACCGCTGCGACATATACGCGATATTTTCTTTGAGCTGCTCGGTCTGTTTAACAGTGTGCTTGTCATCGACCCAGGCGTCGCCGGCGGTCGGGTCGAGAATGCCGGTAAGAAGCCGCATCGTGGTGGTTTTGCCCGCGCCGTCGGGGCCGACAAGGCCGAAGATTTCGCCCGCTTCGATTTGGAGATTGAGATTATCTACGGCGATTAGTTCATCGAATTTTCTGGTAAGGCCGACCACTTTGATTGCTGCCTGCGGTGAGTTTATCGAATCCGCCATAAGTTAATCGACCATTATATAACCGTCAGCGGGCATACCCGGCTTTAGCTCCTGGTTCGTGTTCGTGACGGCAATTTTTATTCTATAGACGAGCTTGACCCGCTCTTCGGGCGTTTGAATCTGCTTTGGCGTAAATTCCGCCTGTGCGGATATGAATGAAATACGGCCCTGGTATTCTTTATTGGGGAAGGTGTCGGTTTTGAGGGTTGCCGGCTGGTTGAGTTTTATTTTGCCCAGGTCGGTTTCGATGATATATGCGGTAAGCCAGATATCATTGAGGTCCGCGACGGTGAATATCGTAGAGCCGGGCTGGACGACTTCGCCTACCTCTGCGCTTTTGGTTAGTACGTAACTATCGACGGGGGAATTGAGGTCTGCGTAGCTGAGATTTATCTTCGTTATTTCGAGCGAGGCGGCGAGCAATTTCAATTGCCCTTCGGCCACTTCGAATTGGTTTTTGGCAGCGTCTCGCTGCTGGGGCGTTATATTGCCGGTTTTGAGGAGGTTTTCCGCACGGTCGTATTCAATTTTGAGCCAGTCGCGGTTGGTTTGCGCCATTTCGAGAGCGGCCTGAGCATTATCCTTTGTCTGCGAGAGTTCATTTTTATCTAAGCGGGCGACGATTTGCCCTTTGCTGACGGTATAGCCCTCATCAACGAGAAGCTCAGTGATTTTGCCCGGCACCTGGAAAGATAGTCGCACCTCGGTCGCCTCGATATTGCCTGATACGTGGATGGTTTTTGATGAGCCGATGCTGGCTGTGTTAAAAAAGAGATATGCTGCGACGCCTGCCGCTATGATAACGATTATCACTAATATTTTAGATTTCGCTTTCATATTTGAGCAAGGGAGATTTTAACTGGTATTTCTCATATTAAACGCTTGGCTACACAACCAAGCCTTCCAATTATACAGTAATATCAAAATCTTCCTCAGATTACAATCACTGAGATTTTAATGAGTTTATGGTTGTAAAAAACGAGGCTAATCCGTACAACCGGACTACAACCCAAAGACTCAATAAAGTGTAAAATCTCAAAAAACATGAACCCGTAAGGCTTATAATATCAAAAACTTACAAAAATATCAGAAAAGATAAACATTTTATATGTCCTGGTGACAGGGACTATATGCGGGAACATGTCGAGGAGGCGTTGGATGACAAGCGGTCATGGCGGCTCCTCTATCGGATACAAACAGCTCAGGGCGACGAAAAATGGGTAT
>Ga0315554_1000660_pt1 | contig 20447 bp, 16 predicted proteins | sample SalMarSW160370MG_FD_202114 | JGI IMG/M metagenome (GOLD analysis project Ga0315554, IMG submission 202114) | Salt marsh sediment microbial communities from the Plum Island Ecosystem LTER, Massachusetts, United States - Salt Marsh Sediment SW1603-70 ... | reverse complement strand
TTGAGTCCACTCCGAAAAGTCGAGAGAAAAGATAAAGAAAATAATTAAAAGAAGGAATTTAAATTGTCCATGAGAGAAAAAATTAATAAGTTGTGGTTCAAAAAAAATTGAGAAACAGGAAATGTATAGACAACATAAAACGGCTACACCAGGTACACTATTTACCAGTTTCGGTCAGATATTAGGTGAACAAAAGCTGAAAAGATTAGAGGATAAAAAAAGCTGGGATAATATATTCAGAGAGCAAGTAACCTTAGCAATAGATGAGCAAGTGTTTTCATCGATATATAGTCAGAGAAATGGAAGGCCAAATGCGCCGATAAGGATATTGGTAGCAATGCTAATATTAAAGGAAGGGTTTGGCTGGAGTGACAGTGAGCTATATGATGAGTGCAGATTTAACATAAGAGTAATGAATGCATTGGGATTATCCAATGCCAGTGATGAAGTACCGGTAGAATCGACATATTATGAATTTCAGAAGAAGCTGTACGAATATCAGATAAAGGAATGCAGGGATTTGATGTCCGAAGCAATTGAAAAAACGACTAAGGCAGAAGCAGAGATATTTTCAGTGAATTCAAAGTGGATAAGAATGGACAGCAAATTAGTAGGATCAAACATAACAAAATGCACAAGACTTCAGTTGATAATCAGTTGCTTACAAGAATTTTATAAAAGCTTAGATGAGAAGATAAAAAGAAGACTCAGAAAAGAAGACCGTGCAATATTGGAAGAAATAATGAAGAAGAAAGCATATCAGATAGTATATCAATCAAGTAATGAACAAAAGGAAGCATACTTACAGAGGTTTGGAGAACTGTTATCAAGGTTAGAGGAGATATATAAAGACAAGAATAGTAGAGGTTCTGGTAATCCATCCCTTCGGGAGAAGTTAGAGGAAGAAAAGTATTCGATGATAGTGCGTTTGTTCAAAGAGCAATACCAAAGGAACAAATCAGATGGAAAAATAGAATTAAAATTGGAGTCAGAAATTCCATCGGAAGCCATACAATCTCCATATGATATGGATGCAGCATACCGGAAGAAAGGGGATAAAAAAGTAAGGGGTTATAGTCTTAATATAATAGAGACATGTAATAAAGGAGAATTGAATCTTCTGTTAGGGGCAGAAATATACAAAGCAAATAAATCAGATAATGAAATCTTTGAAGAAGCGGTAAAGCAGGCAGAGAGGATAAGTGGAAAAGTAGAAAGGATATCAGTAGATGGAGCATATCACAGTCCGGAGAATCAGAAATATGCAAAAGGAGAAGGTAAGGAAATACATCTAAGCGGAATAACAGGAGCAGGTGGTGATTATGATTTTGAACAGAAAGACGGAAAGCTAAAGGTAAAGAATAAAGAAACCGGAGAAGAAATAATAGCACATATTACAAAAAAAGGTCATTACAGAATTAAGGAGAAATGCGGAAAGAGAAGATATTTTACAAAGGAACAGATTGAAAGCTATATGATACGCAAAGAAGTAGAAGAGCTACCAAAAGAGATAAGAAATGTAAGATGCAATGTTGAAGCCAGTATCTTTCAAAGTTGTTATCATCTAAGGAAAGACAAGACAAAATACAGAGGTTTGTTCAGACATCAGCTATGGGCAAAATGTAGAATGATGTGGATAAATATGATAAGAATAAAAAACTACATAAACAGAATATATTTGAAAAAACAAAAAGCAAACCCTGTATTTGCATAAAGAGTTCTGAAATGGTAAAGATAACAGACTGAGGTTTAAATGAAACGAGAATTAAAAATATAATTAACTAAATGTGATAAAATTATTCCGAGAGTATCAAGGAGTTTATCCAAATGGACTTTTCGGAGTGGACTCAATCTTGTAATCTTGTAATATATTTTCCAATTTGTGCATAATTTAAGAACGAAAGTATTAATTATATCTTTCCGGTTTAAACGGTGTTATGTTTAAAGATATTTTTTCATTATCAATAATTTCCTGCACAATTTTACCCGAAGCCGGGCCGAGACTTAGCCCCATCATTGCGTGTCCTGCAGCAAATACAAGGTTATCAAAATTTTTAGATCTCCCTATATACGGCAGCCCGTCCGGTGAACAGGGCCTATGCCCAGACCAGATATCTTTTTTTTCCGGTACTGCGGGATCTATTCCGGGATAATAATCTTTTATTTTGGTTAAGTACCATTTTACCCTTCTGATATTAATCTCATCATCGTTTGAGCCAATTTCCATAGTGCCTGCTAACCGCAGATCATTCCCCATTGGTGTAACAGCAGCTCTTGTTTCCAATAGCAAAGACGGGTAGCGGGGAGGATTTTTAAAATCTTTTATTGTTATGCTGTATCCTTTACCCGATTGAATCGGCAGATTAATGTTTAATTTCCTGCTTAATTTACCGGACCACATTCCGGCAGCAAGGACAAAATAATCAGCTTCAAACTTTTGGGTCGATGTTAAAGCTGCATAAATTTTACCGTTATTCAATTCAAAGTTTGTTATTTCACTATCGTAATAAATCTTCAAATTATTTTTTTTGAAATATTCAAGCAACGCGTTTATAAGTTTACCGGGATAAATATGTGAGTCACATTTAAAATAGACTGCACCGGCAACATCAACTTCAATTTGTTCAATTTGTTGAACTTCTTTTCCGCTTAGTATCTCAACATCAAGCCCTAGACGATTTGCTTCTTCTGCTGTTTCAATTTCATTCTTCCCGCCTTCTTCGGTTTTAAACATTTGGAGAATGCCGGTGTTCTTTAAATTAAAATCGAAACTTTCAGACAACTCCTGGTATAATTCTTTACTAAGTAAATTAAAATCACGTAAAGAAATTTTAGATTTATCAACATGATTTTTACTAGAAGATTTATAAAATTTCCAGAGCCATGAAATTAAATCTTTATTGAAAGAAGGTTTAAAACCAAACGGACTGCCCGGGTTAAACATCCATTTTAAACCCATTGAAATCATTCCAGGTGCAGCAAGCGGGATTATATGACTCGGTACAATCATCCCTGCATTTCCATATGAACAGCTTTTAGTGAAATTATATTTATCTACAATAGTTACTTCGTGCCCTGATTTATTGAGGTAATATGCACTCATTAGGCCGACAATTCCACCGCCAACAACAACCACTCTGCTCATTGTCTTCCAGTTTTAAATTAATTGAAAACCTTCCGGAAAATCGTCTTCGTCGTCGATAATAATATTGTTGTATCCAATAACTCTTGCTGATCCTTCAATACTTGGAATTATTCCCTGGAAATTACCAATCTTTGCAGTGTTTTCGACTTTTCCGGTAAATTTAGTCCCGATGATACTTTCATGTATGAAAGGTTCTCCGACTTTTAATTTTCCCTTAGCAAACCATTGAGCCATTCGTGCAGATGTACCGGTGCCGCACGGAGAACGGTCTATTGCTTTCTCGCCGTAGAGTACAGCATTTCGTGCTGATGCATTCGGGTCAATTGTTTTTCCAGTCCATAAGACATGACTCAATCCAGAAATACTAGAGTTTTCGGGATGAACAAAATTATGTTTTTCTCTAATTGATTTTCTGATTGCGCGCCCCCAATTTATTAATTGTGCTGTTTCAAAATTCTCTAAGCCCGGAAAGTTTTTTTGAACGTCAATAATTGCATAGTAGTTGCCGCCGAATGAAACATCAACTTTTAATATCCCGAGATCGGGGCATTCGATTTCTAAATCGGTAGCGGCTAAATATGCAGGTACATTTGTAAATTTAACGGATGTAACTTTATTCCCAACCTGTTTATATTCTACTGAAACTAAGCCTGCAGGTACCTCAAGTCTAAGTTTGCCAGGCGATTTGGGTGTTATTAAGCCTTGTTCAATTCCGGCAGTTACAGTACCTATAGTTCCGTGTCCGCACATAGGCAGGCAGCCGCTAGTTTCAATGAATAAAATTGCAATATCATTTTGCAGATCATGAGGCGGGTACAAAATACTGCCCGACATTATATCGGAGCCGCGAGGTTCAAACATTAATCCTTTTCTTATCCAGTCGTACCTTTTTAAAAAATCCAATCTTTTTTCGCTCATATTTTTGCCTTCCAGTATAGGTCCTCCTCCGGCAACTAAACGTACCGGATTACCGGCGGTATGAGCATCAATACAAAAGAAAGTTTTTATACTCATAATTTTTCCTGTTTAATCACTAGTTAAACAATTTAAGATAAAGCACTTGAGATTTTTTATTTTCTAGACTTTTATACTCAAATAATCCGGCACTTTGGGTCTTGTTTTCATTGCGTTATCAATTATTTTTTGCACCCGTTCTCTTTCTTTACCAATTAAAGGCAGTCTTGGCATACGGACATTTTCTGTTCCCATCCCAGTTGCAGCTTCTGCCAATTTAATATTTTGAACCAGCTGCGGACTCACATCCAGTTCAAGCAGAGGCAGAAACCACCTGTAAATTTTTAATGCTTCATTAATTCTTCCGACTTTTATTAATCTATAAATGGCAACAGTCTCACACGGAAAAGCACAAACCAATCCGGCTACCCAACCATCTGCACCCATCAGCAAACTTTCCATACCTAATGGATCTACTCCGGTTAAAATATTAAATCTATCGCCAAACCTGTTTATCATTCTGGTTACATTATGTATATCCCGTGTTGAGTCTTTTACAGCAATTATATTCTCACATTCCAAAAGTTTTTCGAACATATCGAGTTTGACTTCAATTTTATAATCAACAGGATTATTGTAAATCATAATAGGAAGGGAAGTTGAATTTGCAACGGCCTTAAAGTACTCAACCGTTTCGTAATCGGTTGCCTTGTACTTCATAGGGGGAAGAAGCATTAAACCATCGGCTCCATCTTCTTTTGCCATTGCAGCAGAAAGTATTGCCTGCTTTGTAGATTGTTCGGAAATATTCATAATTACAGGAATTCTTCCATCAGAAATTTTCACTGTTTCTTTTACCAAAACCGATTTTTCCTCCGGGGTTAATGTGCTTGCTTCTCCGAGCGAACCCCCTATTACAATTCCATTAATCCCGGCATTAATCTGTGCTTTAATATTTTTTACAAACATTTCCAGGTCGAGATTATCATCATCCGTAAACTGAGTAGTAGCAGCGGGAAAAATTCCTTTCCATTCAAATTTCATTCTCCACCTTATTAAAATTTAAAATAACATTAAAATATTTGGGAATATATTCTATTTATAAAGGTTTAATTTAACAATAAAAAAGCTGTAAAAATATGAAAGCATTATCATTTAAAATCTTAAAATTGCTCTTGCCTTAATTCATATTTTTCCAATCAAGTAATTGTGAATAACCCAATAAATACATTGACCGGCAAGAATAAACCAAAATCTGATCCGCTTCAATAGATGAAATTTAATTTAATTGGTTAGACGTTTTTAAATACGCTTAGTTTCAGGAAAAATAATATTCAAAATATTATAAAAACTTTCTAGACAGGTTTCTCCCTTTAATTGTTTAATAAGCTAATCGCTCCAACACTAAAAAGGCTGCTCTGATTTGAACAGCCTTCTTAATTTATTTACATTATTCTTTATTTTCCTTCAAGAATTTTTTCAGCTCCAAGCACGGCAAACATATAGTAACAGGGAGCTGTGATGATATATTCTCTTTCCTGCCATAAGAAAGGCCATACTTTGTCTTCGGCAAAATCGGGACTAACTAAATTAACTGCATTCCAGAAGGTTCCTCCGGGGATATAGCTCCAATCAGCCCTATTTGTACCATATGCAATTGTAGGTGAATTAGCACCAACGCCGGAAACAAGACTGCTGGTTGTATTTCCCGGCTTGCATCCCAGCAAATAATTAATAATATTGTACAAATTGTCCGCAGGATAAATATCAGGCCAATATTTATACAAGAAATACTGGCGGAAAGCTATATATTCGGCATGAGACAGCGGTGAACCAAACGGCGACTGCCCCAGCATTTTATCCTGGATAGGTTTGAATACTGCCGCAGCTTCATTAACCGAATCTTTAAAATCATTACAATTCATGCGGTCTAAAACACCGCCCAATGACCAGCCTATCCATCCAAAACTATTTCTAACATCCGGTGCAAATTTACATAAGGCTTTTTTATATTCATCTTTATCCGTAGCAAGAATCAACTCAACAAGTGTTTCCATCTTTTGGGAATTAACCCGCCACCTACCTTTTCCATCTTTATTCTTTTGCCACAAATCTTCTGCAGCATCAATACATTCTTTTGATAATTGAGGATTGTAATCTTTTAAGACGCGTGAAGCAGCCGCTAAACCGGCTGCACCGCTTAACTGCCACATCGGGTTATCCTCCATAAATACCAGGCGATCATCCAGACCCGGAACAACCAATTCAACTTCATCATGATTTAGTTCGGGATCAAATATATTAGAGTAACGGTTGGCTATTTTTTTATACCATAACTCATTAATTTTTGAAGCTTGGGAAAGCATTTCAGTATCATTGCATACCTTACTGTCCGTTTGAGTTGAAGCATCTCCAAGATGAACATATTGTCTTAAAGTAGGAACAATTATTCCCCTATATAAAGTACCCATTTGACGGTACCCTGATAATATTGCAAGAACACCATGTTCTACCTGCTGCAGTATATCGGCTTTCCCGTCAGGCTGGAAAAGTTCAACAAAATGATTATTCTGATCAATTAATGTTTCGTCATAATTTATTCCGAACTCTTCATATGTATAAGCAAGGGCTAACACAGTCTCCGCCTGGGATTCAACCCTTAAATCATAGTCCCCTGCATCGTGCCAGCCTCCAACATTCAGACCGGGAACATGTTCAAGAGAATTATATTTTGATAGAGTGGAGATTTCTTTTTCATTATTATATCCATCGAAATGACGTATATCCAGTGGAGCCATTAAGGCATCATCCATATGGCAGAGTCCATGCCAAACACGGTATTTTTGATTAACTTGCATATGGCACATTTGTACCGGTATAAAGTATTCCAAAGTCGGCTGCCAGACATGACGTTTATAAATATCTTTATTTATACAGAAAATATTTGTTGTGAAATCACCATGTTTAACTATATACATTCCTTCATCTTTAACCTCCGAAAAATCAAATTTGGCATATTGATACCTTAAATATTGTCCCCACCTTTCAGGAATTTCTTCTTTAATTAATTTGTAGCTGCCGTTACTTTCAAGCTTCATTAAAGATGTTTTAAGAAGGTTTTTATCTTTTTTATCTAATTCAATAAAAGCTGTTTTGGCTTGATCCGGATGATAACCGACCTGGCTGATATGTACAACCGGTTTGTTAATCCATCCATCGATTACATTGGGTGATATCTTCCATTCTATGGCTCCTTTTACTGCACCCGCAGGGATTAAAGAACGGACTGTAAACCAGCCATTATTATGTTTAAGACTTCCGTCAAGCAGTTGCATTTTGGCACCCGGACTTTCAATAACCATTCTCAGCAAATCGCTTTCCGCGGCAACAACTAACCTGTTTCCTTCTGCCAATGGTTCTGCCTCAGCTTCGTTTTCCGTGTTAAAATAAGTGGGTCCGTTTGCCTGCCTTGGAAATATTCCGCTTGTATTATCCATAAAATATGTTTTACCGTAAAGATCGCCGGGGAATAATTCCAGGTTATAACCTACTCTGCCAACCCATTCGTCAGGAACCGGCTTTTCAAGATCAACTGTAATTATAAATGATTTCCCGACACCTTTAACGTGGACAGTATATTTAATCTGCAGATTAGGATAAATTATAGGATTAAATCCCTGCCGGGATCTACTGCTGTCGGGATAGCTGCACGGCATACTAATTTCATTATTAACTGTATCAATTACACGGCTTTTCAAGACTACACCCTGCGGACTTACACCCCTGGCTTCATAACCAACACCCAGCTTTGGTATGGGCTGCCATTGCCCGGGAGAAGGACTCAATCTTAATTCACCGTTGGTTGCTACACGAACTCCGTGCTGAATTATTTCAACACCCCCTTGATGCCCTTCGGGAAATGTATTATTGTAAACAAGTACATTAAGCCCCGGCATTTCAAAATATCCTGACTTGCCAATAAAAAGACCCTTCTCCTGTCCGAAATCATAAGGGATACTCAAAAAAATAATAAAAGAAACAAGATGAAATTTTAAGAATATATTATAAATGTACTTCATAATTTTTCCCTTTTTTTCTGAAAAATTTTGTTTCCCTCTCGATAATTAAGCCCCCAAAAATATTGAAAGAACTTACAATTAAATTAATTATTATGCAAAACTATCCATCATTATTTTACTTAATACAATTTATTTATAAAAGTATAGGATAGATGGAAGTAAGTAATATTACGCCAAAGATGAAAAAACTGTTAAAACAGTTACACTTAAGTTTTGGACTCCCATTAACCTCGGGATTAAGAGGCTGTGTTATAATACCATTTCAAGAGCTTTCTTATTTTTCCCTCGCCTCGAATTTACTATCCTTAATCTCAATTTTTTAATTTATCAGGTTTTATTAATAATGAAAACAAAAAACGACTTTTTATGTTGTTCTCCACTTGTAATTTCCTATTTTTATAAATAAGCTTTCGAATGGTTCAATATTAATTAATCGTTTCAGATTATACACAGTTGTATAAATGTTAATCTCAGTGGACACCTTCTCTTGTCCTCTTAACAATATAGGGATCTTACCCATCAGATATTTTATCGTGCCAAATGGATGCTCCACTATCGCCTTTCTAAGTAACATCTTTTCTTTGCCTATTTTACTGAGCATTTTTGCCTTGTAATCATCTCGCCATTGCTGATTTAAATATCTGTTAATTATCCTCCCTTTCTTTGAACTCGTACATTTATCCCTTAATGGACAATTTTCGCATTCAATACCTTGATATACGTTAACTAGAGATTTATTTTTTAATTTATTCTTTTGTACTAGAACTAATCTTTTTCCCAATGAACACCTATATTCATCTTTCCCCGAATCATATTCAAATTTAATTTCTTCTTTGTCTTTCCTTGTTTGCTCTTGTGATACATATAGCTTTATTCCTTTTTCTTTCTTTTCCGTCTTTTCTATTAAATCCGGCTTACTGTATCCTTTATCTGCTATTGCTTCTTCAGGTACTTGACCTAGTTCTTCCTTTATGGAGTCTATCATTTCTGGTATCTGATCTAAATCAACTTCATCTGTTATTACTTCACTGTCTGCTATCATCTTATTTTCTGCATCTACTGCTATCTGTACGTTATATGCCGGTATCATTCCATCTCTGCTTTTCATCAGTCGTGCTTCTGTATCCGTACTGCTTATCTGTTTTCTGTCTTCTTTCTCCAATATCTCTTTCTGATTCTGCAATTTCTCTACTTGTTTTTGTAATTCTATTATCTTTGATATATACTTTTGATTGACATTTTCTATCCCCTCAACTAGTATTTCATCTATTATATCTTCGCGACTATCATTTTCTGCTATCTTTCCTAAATATTCTTCTATCTTCTTATCTATTCCTTCTAACTTCAATTCTATCTTTTCTTTTGTCAACATATCACGATTTGTATTTGCTTTGACTTTACTGCCGTCTATTACTACTGTTTTTAGTTTTATATATCCATTATCCTTCAGAAACTCTCTGAACTTTTTCGTTACATATTTTATATCTTCTCCATTTTCTTTCCGGTAGTTTGATATTGTCCAGTGATCTGGTGTGAGATTTCCAAGTAGCCAAATTACTTCCTTATTCCTATGGGTTTCTACTTCTAATTTTCTTGAACTGCTTATTCCGTTAAAATATCCGTACAAGTATAGCTTTAGATGTATTGATGGATGATATGCTGACCTTCCAGATTCGTTCTCCCTTTCTTTTTCAAATCTCTTTATATCACTTGATGTTATTGATTCTACTATCTTATCTATTATTCTTACCGGATGTTCTGGCGATATTAAATCATCCAGGCTGCTCATTAAATGATACTGTTGTCTATCTGCTGGTTGTATATACTTCATTGTTCCTTCTAAAATTTTCCTGCAAAACTATTATTTTTTTTCGTGTTTTCATATTAATTTAAATCTACTTGATTAATAATTTTCACACAGCCTCTTAATCCGTGTGTTAATAAAAACAAAAGTGATATTTTGCAACTGTTTGAACAGTTTTCTATTTTACTTATTCCTATTTCACTCAACAGGTTGATTTATTTAAATACCAATACCAGAAATATAACTGCAATTATTTATTATTATAATTTTTAAGCATTGTTTTCAATTTTATCGTATTTTTCATTTGATCTAAATTCTTTGACATATCCCACCAGCCATGTTTAAAAGCCTGATAATCAGGTGCACCGGTCATTGCCGCTGAATATCTCATAGTGTTTGCATAAAACAACCATTGTTCAATCCACATTTTTTCAATTTCTTCATCAAATGGATTGGTTTTATCTTCTACTCCTTTTTCCCAGGCTTCTCCAACAAGCTGAGTTGCAGACTTTATCATCTCATCAGTTTGAATAACAACTGAATCCAAATGGGCAAAATGGTTTTCCGTCCAATTAGTGCTATGGCAAGATTTACAAATAGATTCCATAATATCCATTCGTCTTGTTTTTTCTTTGAAATCTATGAGATATTTATCAGCTAATTTGTCGTTAAAAGTTGTAGGTAAGGGAAGATTATCTTGATTCAAAATAATAGTAGTATTTCCCGATTTTGGCTGGGGATGAGAATATATTAATCCGAATATTCGTACCCAGAGTCTTGCACCAAAATCATGATTTCGTTCAGCTATAACAGTACCATCAGGAGAAGTTAATAATGAATTATGACAGGCAGCGCAAGTAGGAGCTTGAAAATCTTTTCCAACAACCCAGGGCACATCGTTCATATTCCATTCATTACTTTTTGAGAAGAAAATATTGCCATGCTTGCTTTCACGGTATATTTCCCATGCAGGTACGTCAGGTTCAAGATGGCATTGAGAACAAGTATAAGGTTTTCGGGCGACCTCAATAGAAAACCCATGCCTTGTATGACAAGCAGTACAACTGCCTTTTGAAGAATCAGGATTTATTCGTCCTACACCCTGGTTCGGCCAATTTGAAAGTTTTGGAACTACAACATCCCCTAAGGAGCTATGAACTGTATCATTCCCCACTACCTGCACAACAGTTCCATGGCATCCAAGACATGATTCGTTCAAGGTAACGTCTCCGGGATTTTCTGATATTATTTTATCATTTTTAATCTTCTTTAAACCGTTTATTGTGTTTACAAGAAGGTGATAAACCGGGTTTCCCATTAAATTATTATAAGCATTCGCCTTCTTGCTTTTTTCATATTGTAATACTTCAACCGGATGACATACTGCACAATCATTCGGTGTAACAATTACATTAATTTTATATCCAAAATGTTCGAAGCTGTCTTTATGTTTTTCAATATTCCTGGAATGACACTCATAGCATCCAACAATATGATCCTGTAAACCGTCAGGAACATTTTCTGCAGATACCCTTTTTTGAAGAGCAGATTTTAAAAGAGCATCCTTTACAATAACATGAGAATGCCTGCTGGACTCCCAGTCTTTAACAATTCCCGGAGTTACATTAATGTGACAATCAATGCAATCCTGTGTTTCTGTGCTTATAGAATCTTTTGCTGATTTATTGAAATTTGTTTGGTTCTTTAAAGGATTGAATTTTACGAATCCGAATAGAAAAACGGATAAGATTACTATAATAATAAATATATTTTTTTTCAGAATTGAACTTTGATTTGACATAACAAAATCTTCCCTGAAATTAAAAATCCCTTTTAACTATGATATAAATCTAAAAAGATTTTTATTTAAAAACTTATAAAAATTAACTTCTTTTAATTCTATAAGTAAAAAATTTTATTATGCGAATTATAAGTGCCCACCGGATTATCAATTTACTGTGTTAAAAACTACTATGAAAATGACTTCCTTATTTTTACGAATATGCATAACATCCCAATCATAGTATATTCATTAATTATTTTTTAATTTATTTTATAATTACTTAAAAGTAATTTGTCTGAGCAGGGAAAAGTTAGTATCACGAATTCAAATTTCCCTCTAAAATTTTGTATCTAAAGGAAAAGGATCAGAGGATAATATAGTGAACAAAAAATGATAATTTATTTACATAAGATCCCGTAGTCCGATATATATTCAAATAATATTTGGCGGGAGAAAAGGAGAATTCTTATGAAAAGAATATTTCAACTATTTTTTTTGCTTTTATTTGTAATATATTCTCCCACCTTAGCCCAGGAAAAAAAATCTGAGCCTTCCATGAAAAACGCCTTAACAATTCCATCTAAGATTAGTTACCAGGGTGTCCTCACGGACAACAGTAATAAACCGCTGGATGGTGTATATTCCATGCAATTTGGTTTATATTCAGTTCAATCAGGCGGTACTGAACTTTGGAGTGAATCACAAAATGTATCGGTTGTTAACGGTGTTTTCAATGTTCTTCTTGGATCCAGTAACCCGATTCCTTCTAGCGTGGCTTTTAACGTTCCTTATTGGCTTCAAGTAACTGTTTCAGGTTCAGCTTTACCTCGTATTGAACTTACATCATCTCCATATAGTTTTAATACAACAAGGATACAAGGGCAGCCTGTCTCGACAGGTTCTCCTTTATTAGATCAAGTACTTAAGTGGACAGGTACTGAGTGGGCTCCCGGGACGGATAACTCGGGGGGTAAACCTTCAGGCAACGCAGGAGGAGATTTATCTGATAATTACCCAGATCCTTCAGTTGTTAAAATTCAAGGCGAACCTATTTCATCATCTGCCCCTTCCTCAGGCCAAGTACTTAAGTGGACAGGTTCTGAGTGGGCACCTGGTACGGATGATTCAGGCGGTAAACCATCAGGCAGTGCGGGGGGAGATTTATCTAATAACTATCCGAATCCTACTGTTGTAAGAATTCAAGGCAATTCTATCTCATCATCTACCCCTTCCTCAGATCAAGTGCTTAAGTGGACAGGAAGTGAGTGGGCTCCCGGGACAGATAACACAGGCGGCAATCCATCAGGCGGTGCAGGAGGAGATTTATCTGATAATTATCCCAATCCTTTGGTTGTAAGAATTCAAGGCAAACCTATATCATCATCTGCTCCTAACTCAGGACAAGTACTTAAGTGGGCAGGAAATGAGTGGACTCCGGGCGCAGACAATACTCTTACACTTCCATTTTCAGGTTCAATATCAACTATAGATAATGTCTTTCTGGTAGAAAATACAAATACAAATAATTCCAGTGCTGTAATAACGGGAATATCTAATTCGTCTACCGGCAGAGCAATTGATGGATATGCAGCTGCCAGTAGCGGTTCTAACTATGGAGTTTATGGGGAAACTGCTTCGAGTGATGGAATTGGAGTTTATGGTTTGGCATCACTCAGCAGCGGAAATAACATTGGTGTTTGCGGGCAATCTTTATCACAATATGGTACAGGGGTTTTGGGTATAGCGAATATCCTCAATGGTGTTTCTCAAGTTGGTATCTGGGGTCAATCATCTAATGACGGCTATGCAGGATACTTCAGCGGTAATGTACATATCAATGGCACCCTTGAAAAATCAGGAGGCTCATTTGAGATAGATGATCCTCTCGATCCGGAAAATATGATCCTGCGTCATAGTTTCGTAGAATCTCCGGATATGATGAATATATATAATGGTAATGTGACAACTGATGCCAGCGGTATAGCCGTAATTCAACTACCCCATTATTTTGATGCCCTCAATAAGGACTTTCGGTATCAACTAACAGTAATTGGTCAATTCGCTCAAGCAATTGTTGCAGAAGAGATACAGAATAATCATTTCACAATTCAAACAGATAAGCCAAATGTTAAAGTTTCCTGGCAGGTCACCGGCATTAGAAAAGATCCGTGGGCAGAAAAAAATAGGATAGTTGTTGAAGAACAAAAAAGTCCGAGAACTAAAGGTTATTACTTAAATCCCGAAGCGTATGGTTTATCGAAGACGCGCTCTGTGGAATATGCTTTACATCCTGAAATAATGAAAAAACTAAACGAGGAGTTTTCACATATTAAATCAAATGGTGAGAAATAGTTATGAAACCTATACAATTTTTTATCACTCTATTTTTCCTGCAAGTTTCTCTCATTGCTCAATATCAAATTCGGATAAACGTTTTGGGTAATAGTAGCGGTGTTGTTTCAAATTCAGACTTCCACATCGTTTCAACAACCGGTGAAACATTTATTGGGATAATACACGGAACGAACAATACGTTACATGCAGGCTTTTGGCAGCCGGTACAGTTACTAACTCTAGTAAAATATATTAAAGAAGTTATCCCAAATGAATATATACTTTTACAAAATTATCCAAATCCGTTCAATCCAAGTACAACAATACGGTATTCAATTCCGAAAGAGTCTTTCGTAACCATAAAAGTATATGATATAATAGGAAGAGAGATAACCACAATAGTAAATGAAAGAAAACCTGCAGGTAATTATTCTTTTAATTTCAATGCTAGCAATTTCTCTAGTGGAGTATATTTTTATAGGATGCAAGCCGGTGGTTTCACTGAAACAAAGAAATTCATTTTAATTAAATAAGAAAAATCTTTTTAAGCGGCCCCTAATTCACTTATCCTTTAGGGAAACTTTCGATGCTTGTATTTTGGTAGGTTTTGAAACAAGTAAATTAATATAACCCATTGCGGAAAGAAAAATTATGACAGGCTGAATTAATGATTTATCTTCTTCTATTTTAGTTAATTAATTATAAAAAAAGCAGGTCATATTGCCTGCTTTTACCATCAATTAAATTATATAATCCTAAACTTTTTTATCTGACCCAGCCACATACTGAAAAATGTGTTATTAAAGCATCATCCACTTCAAGCTCACCTTTATCAACTTTTACTTTAATCTTCTTATAGTTTACTGATTGATTAGAACCATCTGATCCTAAGCGCACAAAATCCATTGAACTTGGATCAACTCAGCTTAAATCGAGACCTTGAATGTCTAAACTAAAAACTAACGGTATATTAAAAGTAACAGGGTTTGGATAAAAAGTTGCAGTTCCATTATTGCTATTAATGGTCATTGAAATGTTTTTTTCACCTTTGTAAGTTCCTTTTGGAACTTTAATTTTGGCTTCTATCTTTATGTGAACTGAAGATTTTGTCTTATAATTAATATTTAGCTTTACTTCACCCCCTTTACTGCCATCAATTATATTTGACGCAGAATAATCATCTTCAACCGTCATTTCCGTATTTTTAGGTAAAGTTATCCAGCTTTTTTGACTATTATTTACTTCTGGATTTACTATTGAATCACTGCATCCAATCATAAAAGGAATCACAAGCGCTATAGTAATCAATATTTTTTTCATTTAAACCTCCGTGCTATCAACAAATTTCCTTTAACAAAAACAAGGGGGATGCCAAAATGGTTAAAAGTAACTATTACTTAGTGAAATTGTTGGTAAATCTCTTTCGGTATTAATTACTTTAATTATTCGCAATATTACTTTGACCAAGACAATTTAAAACCCACTTAACCTAAACAAGAACTCATTTTTTTATTTTAATAACACCATAATCGGCCATGTAATTAAATCGCAGTCCAGTTAATCAATCGAAGGTTGTCGTCTTATATTACTTTAAAAAACTATTTCAATAGAATCATCTTCTTTGTCTGAACATAATCTCCGGCTCTTAACCTATAAAAGTATACACCGCTTGCATACTGTTCGCCATTGAATGTGATGCTGTATCTTCCCGGCGCTTCATCCCCGTAAAAAAGCGTTTTTACTTTCTGGCCGAGGATGTTATACACAGTTAGTCTAACCAGAGATCTTTTAGGAATATAATAATTTATCTGCGTTGTCGGATTAAAAGGATTAGGAAATGACTGGTAAAGCTTGGGCGAATTTGGCATCGTTGCAGCTATAGTTTTAACAATGCCTGTTAATGGCTGCTGACCAAGAATATTAAATCCTTTGTTGTTATCTTCATGAACTTCATTAATTTGATTAGCGGGATCGATTACACCATAAATTTTTGGGTATTGAGGCAATCCGCTGGGTACTACCCATCTAATTGTGGCATCTGCCCAGCCGCGTGCATTGATGGCTTCCTTTGTAGCTGCTGAATCAATACCATCGGAAGATACTATGGCTATTCCGCCTGAATCCGGATCTCCAACATAGAATTTTACTTTGACAGCCTTTTGGGTTGAGATCAGACTATAATTCCTAACTCTCGCAGTAATGGATATTGTATCACCAGGTTGAGGCGAATTATTACCGAAGTATATATCTGTCGTCTGGTAACGCTTTGCCGGCTCGCTTAGTACAGATCCTTTTTGAGGATCGTAGAACCATGGAAGAATAAACGTTGGATCTGATTGATGACCATATTTCTGTTGCCACCAGCTTTCGGGAAAACCGGGAGAAGCCAACACCGGATCCACAGCATAGTTGATTACAATTGCTCCTTCTTTCGAACGGTAAGCATAAGGATAAATGGTGTAGGCAGCTTCATTGCCTAGACTATCCACTAAACTTCCAAAAGTTGCTTGAAGGTCAAAACCACTCATTATGGTTGTGGTGTTAGTTGTCATATGGACATTGTCACTTTTTCTTGAAAACGCACCTACAAGGTTAAGGTTTATATCCCATCCACTATTCCATTGCGTGCTGAGTGAGGATTGTACATACTTCGAATAGTCTAAATCCCAAAGAGCACTGCTCTGTCCGGATATTGGTAAACCCTGGCTTTGAGAAATGGAGACGATACTTGAATCAATATCAGGATTATCCATTGCACTATTTGAGGGAAGATACGATAGAATATTTCCCACTTCATGGTTAGGTATATAATTGGTACTGGCATACGTTTTACTCGGATACCATTTATTGTCTTTATTTATAGGTGACGTGAAATTGATATAATTGACCGGTGCAGGAGCATTCCCATCATAGACCGGATACATCCAGAGATCGTATGAATTAATTATCGAATATATTTGATCATCGCCCATGGCCGATACACCGATTTTAAGCGATGTCGTTTGTGTTGAAGATGTATCGCTTGCAAAAGTATGCCCCCAGGTTTTCTCAACCTTGAGCTCAAAATTAACATTAGCACTATATTGGACACCTTCCCCAACCGTAATTCCAAAGGACCCTGACAAATCTATTCCCGCAGCGTCCGAGACATCATTATGAGTCTGAGTTTGCAGATTAACACTTCCCGAACTTTGCTGTTCATATTTTGAATAAAAGCTGCAGCTATTATGATCGAAACAGTTGGATAAATCATATTGTGTGCCGTTTATTATATCGAAGTGAATTGGCGGTGTATTCAATATAACCAGGGCTTTACTATGTTGCTAACGACTGTATGCTGAGGCTCCCCTATCTTAAAATTGCCGCCATCGAAAGCACCTACTGCAATAGCATAGTGATAATAACTGCTGCTACCATTATCCTCAGTCGTATCAGTTGATATAGTAGCTATCAATGAGTCAGATGTTAAATCTTGATTAACTCCATATGCAGCCAGTTGAAACCAATGGTTGAAGCCATCCCCGTATATATCTTTTGCTACAATTATATCATAGTTCTCATTCTGATTCAGGATTCCAGTGGAAATAAAGTCATAACTTAACTGATCATCTTCGGTTCCTCCCGATATACCACTTAGTGAAAGCCTGTAAGTAAGATTTAATGAGTCGTCTGTGGAATAAACATAGATAAAGTCATCTAAATCATAAATTAGTTCATCCTTCCCTTCGTTGTTTAGATCTCCTGAAGTTATACTGAAATCAGTCAGTGATCCGCTGGTACCAATTTTATTTGAATCAACTTTTGAAGGATCATAAGTAAGGTTGCTCAAATCCGGTGATGCCTGGAGCATATAAATAAAAACATAAGCGTTGTTACCGTTAGATTGATTAGCTGCACATACCAATGCTACTTGATCTAGACTGTCTTTTGTAAATTTTCCTGCGGTACATCCAAATTCCGGGGGCTGAATAGTATAACTTTGTGGCTCCTTAAAAACAATACTGCGTGCTTCAGGTATAATTGCGGAATTTTTCAATTCATATATTTTTGAATAAATTGCCCAATTCCCTTGCCCATTATAATTTTGTTCGATGCCATCCATAATTATTTCATCTTTACCATCACCATTTAGATCTCCGGTTGTAATGGAAAAACGGGCATATAAAAGCGGCAGTGGTAACAGTTTTTCATCATTAATGGAAGCAATTAGATGAATACGCAAGCTATCATCTACTCCGTAAACCTGTACATGGATTGTAGAATCTGCCCCATGGAACGCAAGTACAAACTGGTCGTGTCCGTTTCCCAAAAAGTCACCGGTTCTAACAAAAATTCTGCCCCGTTGTCCGGCACCGTATGGAGTAACCGGACCTTGAACCGTCAGTTCAGTAGATGATGACCACAAATCTGCTGTTGAATCGAAATGCGGGACCATAATCTGTATGTTTTGGTTAGGCCCTTCCCATGCAGCAACAATATTCTCATATATTCCACTTGTAAAGTATCCTGCAGCAACATCCGTTTGCATATTACCATTTACGGTAGCTAACGAATCATTATGCTTTTGAATCTCAAACAACCTTTTGTCCGGTGGTAAATTGCTGCCTCCAGAAAAATATTTGAAATCCTTCTGGTAGCTTATTGTCGATCCGTTTTTAGAATTTTGACTCCACAGTAGGAATATATTGTCGGATCTTAATGAGATAGGCTTGGTCCAATTAAGTGGATCGCCTGTACTTTGTGCTTGTGAATATGCCGGTAATAGTAATATTACTAGAACAAAGAATAAAATAAACTTAGACATAAGTACTCCTAGGAATTGAGGTTATGATCTTTATAAGTTGTGGGGTGTATAGAATTTATACTTTTTAAGTTAACAAATAATTAATCGAAAAGTTCAATTATTAAATCGGTTCTGTTGCTTATGTGAATCGTAGCACATGGGTATGCGAACCCGGGAGGTATTCCTTCGGGAATCCCAAATGGTGCTTATATCGTGTTACTAAGAATGTTAGGAAGTTTGAGAGGGAGAATTAGTTTTTAATTTTGAAGGATTTTCTATCTGGTAAATTATCTCAAGTAATAGAAGGTATCTGGTTTATACTCGGTTAATTAGCGTCTTTATAAAATCGTTCGTAGATTATAACGTTTGTCTTAGTAAACAATCTAAAAGGATTATTATGTTAGGTATTTTATTATCAAAACGAGGTTATAAAAAAACAACTTTGTTTTTATTATCTCTGTCTATAATTCTTATTATTATAGGTTTAGTGGTTGCATTATAGGTGATATTTTATGTTGAGTAATATTAGATAACTTTACTAGTTACTACTTTTTATGTTCTTTTTTTTATTCGATATATCTGGAATCCAACTTTAGCAAGATACTTTGGAAGATCTTCCACTGGATTTCGATCCAACTTTATTGCATCCTCAGTTAATTTATCTGTTGGAACTAGATCGGGAGTGGTTTTTTTCCGGATATTCTTTTTCAATCCTTTCAGTTTCCAGCCAGCTTGAACACGCTCTGACAACCAACGTTCGTGTTCCATCCTTGCCATTAGATCAATTTCTTCTTTTGTAAATTTAAAAAGTTCAGCATCCCAATCAGTCATAGGTGCGATGGCACAACCGATTGCTTTCAATTTAAGTCCGATATGATTTAACTAAAATCTATTATCAAAATGTCAGAGATTATAAAATAAAGAACAATAAAGAAAGAATGTTTTTGAATGACTGGGGAGCACTGCTCCCGGCATGGCAGGAAGAATTCTCGGATAAATTTGTTGAGGTTGAGGGAAATATTGTTTTCACCGGCCGGGGAGGTTTTGAATACGATAAGGAAGAAGATGAGGTGGACGACCATGGAAAAGTAATCCATAAGGGACAATTTGTTAAAATCGGTATTAAAATGAAGATTGCGGGTGAGACACCTTATGAAACTGATTTAAATGTTTGGATGCAGCTGGAAAAGGATCTTGACAAAAATAAAAGACCCGTTCAGAAAAATGTTGGTTATGTTCTCAAAGACAGAAGCGATACGATAAACGGGAAAAGATTTGAATTTCCAACTTATAGGAATTTCAAACCGATAATAAATTTTATCTTAGGTTTACCTGTAGGAGAGGTTTCAGGAGAAACTTTCAGCGATAATTTAACCCCGGAAACGATGCAGAATATTTTGAAAAAAGATTAAGGCAGCACTAGTAAAGTAAGACAACCACATGATGAAGATTTATTTAAGTATCTTGCATCTCATTATCTTTCACAACTGTTTTTAATTTTTAATATCTCTGCACCAGGTTGTTTTGATTGTTACTTAAGTAAGATAAGATCTTCAATGGAATAT
>Ga0315554_1000659_pt1 | contig 20512 bp, 13 predicted proteins | sample SalMarSW160370MG_FD_202114 | JGI IMG/M metagenome (GOLD analysis project Ga0315554, IMG submission 202114) | Salt marsh sediment microbial communities from the Plum Island Ecosystem LTER, Massachusetts, United States - Salt Marsh Sediment SW1603-70 ... | reverse complement strand
AGTCCCGGCCATTGGTTGTCTTCCCAGGGAAAATCCGGGTCTACTATCCGGGAAGGCCCGTGAACTCCCTGGGGCTGAAAACGGGAAGCGGGGTCCGGGAATTCTGTTTGCCCGTCCAGGCGATAAAAGTAGAGGCTTCCTGCTAGTACGCCTTCGGCGATTGTCTCGAAGTAGCCCCGGTTATTCTTATCCAAAGGTAGTATTCGTTCCTCGGGCCCGATGATATGTGCCTCCACCTGCTCTGAGAATGGCGCCCATACTGAGAAACTGGTTCTATCATTCCCTAGATACGTAGCACCGAGGATAATATCCGTACTCATTTCTCCGCCTGTTTCCTGAGCCTGTCCATTTCCTTCAGAGTATCACGAAACTCCGGCAACTGGCAAAACTCCTCAAGTGTGTAGCGAGTCTTTCGGCGCCAATTGGGATTTCTGTCGTCGGTACTGGGTACATTCTGGGACTTGGTTTCCTGCCACAAGTCTTCCAGATTTACCAGAACGACACTGGCCAGGCTGGCACTCAGGAATGATAAACAGGCCCTGAAAACAGCACGAACATCGGTATCATCGCCTGGCAGCCAGCCTTTATTGTGTAGAAAGGTTGCCAGAGCACGCCTGGTTTTCTGACGCTCTTTTTTCTCAGCCCGAGCGCTTTCATCATTCAGCAGCCCTAGATTCAGCCTTTCCGGAATATCAAGTCCCTGCCAGAAAGAGGCGAAGGGGGGCATATCATGAGTATTCAGGCTGGCAACAGTGTTTCGCTGTGGACGATGTAACGTATTTGAATCAGCAAGTTCGTAATGTAACACATACATGCGCTGGAGGCCATGCCGCGACATGGTCGGTCTGACATAGGACGGCACCGTACCCAAATCTTCTCCTACGATAACGCTCCGATGACGGTGAGACTCGAGCATCAGGATGGCGTAAAGCTCCTCGGCTTGATAGCGTACGTAAACGCCATGGCTGGCGTCAAGACCTTTTGGAATCCAGAAGAGCCGGTGCAAGCCCATGACATGGTCGATGCGAAGCATACCGGCATGTTGGAGATGATGGCGTAGGTAGTCCCTGAGGTAGCAGTATCGCTGGTCCCTTATTCTTTCCGGATGTAGTGGTGGAAACAGCCAGTCCTGTCCCCAGGTGAAAACGGAATCGGGCGGTGCTCCGGCCGTTGCCTCCAGAGCGAAGTTTTCACGCTCACGCCACACGTCATAGCCTTCGGGGTGGGTTCCCAGAGGCAGGTCAAAATATAATGTCACATCCTTTTCGCGGGATTTCTCAGAAAGAGCTTGAACCTGCTCATGAGCTAGCCACTGGGCATACATATGGTAAAGCTTGTTTTTCTCTTCATAGTCGCCTTCATTCAGGGTGCCATCACGTAACCGTTTTGGCCAGTTTGACCAGGGAGAACGTAGCTTTTCCATGGTTGCCCGGAAACGGGCGTAGTCCTCAATGATGGGATTAGCCTGAATGAATTCCCTGAAATCCTGGAACCGGTCTGACTTCTCTGCAGTCAGGTAGATGCAGGATTCCTCCAGAACGCGGCGCTTTAACGCCATCTGTCGGCGGTAGTCTACCAGCGGCAAATCCCGCAGCTTCTCGATTTCGGAGAGAAACGATGATGATTGCAGCAGCGCCTTTGCCTGCGAGGATTTAGAAAGCTCTGGCACATTTTCTATATTGATATAAAATTCGTTCCAGAGTAATCGGCTTACAGGTGCGTAGGGACTGGGTTCAAAGGGTTCATCAAGAAAGGTCGGCAGTAGCGGAAGTGTGGCTATAGTCTGTCCACCCAGTGACGATATCCATTCAGCCAGAGACCCGAGTGCTGCATAATCACCGCTGGCCCAGCTGCTTCGGTTGTGCAAAGCGTACAGTGGTATGAAGACGCCCCAAGTATGGTTCCTTGGTTCTCCGGGAGGCAGGTATGCCTTATCGGGTGCCGATATTATAAGTGTCTCGGCATGACTCCCCTCTGTTACTAACGAGAATCTATGATAGCCCCACGGGAGGCTTTCCGGCAGATTAATCTGCTTTACTACGTAGCTGGTCCCCTCGATATCCGTTTTCTCCAGGACGGGCAGGTCGGCAGCCGGCCATTGCCAGGTCTTTCGTCTGTTATCCTCCATATCCAGTTGACCGCGCCAGGGAGCATCAGCAGTACTACCCGGTACACATACCCTGATTATCGGGCGTTTACCATTCCAGACTACGGTAACCGGTTCCAGAATCCGTTGCTGGAGTGCCTGCCTTCTTTTCCGTAAAGCCGAGGCGACATCATTCAGGGAGGCTACCGGTGCTCCCAGGGCTTTAATTACGGCCAGCAGGCTCTCTACAGAGGCTTGCCGCCTATGGTGAGACACATCATAGTAGGCTGTCTGTATGTTATACAGATGTGCCAGTTGATAAAGCTTGGTTAAGACAAAAGTGTTCATCTCTATCCTCAGGCTCTCATTGCTTATTACCTTTAGGATTATATCTTACTAAACAGTCTATTGAATAGCTAGATCAAAATCCATAGTTTAAGATTCACCTTGGACGCTGTTCTTTTGGCATCTTGTTAAATAAATCATTAAACATGATTAACATATTAGTAAAATGTGATACGGAAACACGATATAGCTTGGACAGGCCGGATTATCAGGTCAGGAGAAATAGGTCGGAATTCTGGATTCAACTCTTGCGTAAAAGTGGTGTTACACGCATGTATTGTAAAAGCGATGCATTTTACATTCCATATCGGAACATAACTCACAGAAGTAGTTTCTTTACCAAACCCAGCCGTTGGAGAAGACCAATGTAAACACCACGACGGGCCTTTAGAACTATTTCCTCCTCGACAAGTCCCAATCTCCCTTTTCTGGGACTGAACTGGTTCTCCGTATAAAATCTGATAATATTATTGAGAGCATTAGCCTGCTCGGGCAACTCTATCGCCAGCGTATTAGCGAATTCCTGCGGTGTCTGTTGTGGTTTGGGTTCCAGTCCGACTATTGAGGCGAGTCGGCACATCCTGGAATACACCTTTGATGCCAGGTGCTCTCTATCCACCCGCCATAACCAGCGACGAAACACTGACCGGAATGCCAGACGGGCTACAAATAGGAGTAACAGAGCACCTGCTGCGATAATGAAAATATACATGGCCCGGTTAAGTCCGTTTCCAGAAGATGACTCACCCGGTGAAACGGGTGAGTCTACTGCCGGTTCATCCAGTGGAATCCCGTACAACTGGCTAAAATATTCCGGTGTCTGCCAATACAAGTTAACATCCACCGGGGGATTTTCTGGATTAGTGACCGTCGATACAAAGGGGGTCTCGATGTTTACCGGGCTGCCTCCGCTGCTGGGAGTCGCTTCTATGTCAACCCAGCCATAGCCGGCGAAATATACCTGAGGCCAGGCATGATAGTGCTTATTGCGCAGGATATACTCTCCTTCATTCTCACCGAATTCACCCGGAACGTAACCAACGGCAAGTCTGGCGGGTACATCGACGGAACGGAGCATTACCACCATCGCCGAGGCAAAGTAAAGGCAAAAACCGGATTTCTGGTTGTACAGGAAATATTGCACACCATCAGCGCCCTCCGGTGGAGGTTCGATTTCTTGTGTATAGGGAAACTGCGAAAGGTAGTTATCTATGGCAGTTACCTTTTGATAGGGGGTTTTGGCATCGCTGGTTATATCTTTACTCAGTAGTTTTATCTCATCAGGGAAATTAGCGGGTAGCCGGGTGTACTCGTGTGCAATTGACGACGGATAGTCTTCGCCGACCAAGGATAGATCACTGGATGAAGGAGAAGAGACGGTGGAAGTTACGGTATAGTGTTCTCCGGGGCTAAGTACGCGAGGTGTCGTAACCGCGATTACGTCTCTGTCACTGACACCTACCAGAACGCTGGTGTCCGATGATACAAAGCTGCCTGCCGTCAACATGGCATCTGTCTTTATATTCGTCGTGACCGTATAAGTAATTGTTTCGCCGCTGGTAATAGCATCGGCATCTTCCCAGGGAACTCCTTTTGCCAGTAAATTATCGACGACCGGGCGGTTTGTCCAACCCTGAGAGGTGTAGGTATCATACACTTTTATCCGCCAGTAGGAAGGTTGCGGGGAAAGAATGACGAAATCAACATCATCTTTCTCTTTCCAGACAGGGCCGAATTTAATGTCCTGACGCGTGCTGCTCGTGTTCAATGGCTGCTTCGAGGGGACCTCGGCGAACAGGTTGAGAAATGAGCCTTCCAGATCCTGTATCCATAACATCTTGGTCGCGATAAATGTCTGGAGTTGAGGTATCCGCATTTCCGGAGTTATCCGGGCAAAGGAAACTGACACGAGGATGATACACAGGAGTATTGTTAACGGGGAAAGCAGGCTTCGCTTGGAAAATCCCGTGGCATGCCCCGATACATTCTTTTGTTTGATAACGCGCATCCGGATTATCAGGAATATGGCGGCGACAAAGTAAAGCCCGAAGAAGAAGTAATAACTTGCCGGAAGGTTGCTTAAATTTACTATTACAACCAGTGTACCTATGCAGACGGCTACCCAGGCATTATTGCGACGTAAAATATACCATGTCGAGAAATAGCCCATTAACCAGATCAGGAATGAGAGGAATATGGCAAAACCTACAGTCTCGGAGGATGACAGCTGGTATGTCTGCCAGGCTGTTATACCGATACCGACAACCAAGGCAATGATATGCGTTACTATACCGGGGAGACGACTCCTGGCAAGATACCAGGCCACTGCTATCGAGAAAACGAGTATCAGAGTAAATGACGGTTGGGGGGTAATCCACCGGGCCCGTTCTACCGAAAGGACGGCAATTTCCAGGACCAGGAAAAGTAAGATAATGGTTACCCAAATCTGCCGATCGCCCAACCGGGACAGCTTATTTCCACGTAGGCTTTTCAATAACGGCGTATTTACCTGCTTTTTATCAGTTCTGCTCATCGCTATACTCTGTCCCTCATATATTGAAATCGTGAGGAATACAACCGGCTATCCAACGCCCGAGATATTTCCATTCCCTGCCTGACCATATAGACATGAAAACCCACGGAACTGAGGTAGCGGGTATTATTATCAGGAGTGCTTACACCACCGAAGCTGAAGGAATCGAGCAGGATGACAATAACTTTTCCGTGGCGGTCGATGACGTGACGCAGCGATTTAGCTATTCCGGGATTTGCCGAGGGCATAATAACAATTACGATGGATTCTGCCGTAAGATGCTCTGCTCTTGAATCAAGTAAGCCATTTATAGGCACATCACCGGTAGCCTTTATCAGGGCTAAAGAGTGCAGGATGTTTTGCAGGTGGTCTTCTCCTGTCTGGGGAGATAGTAAATAAGAACGGTCACCCGTAGTTATTAGACCCACCTTTTTCCCGGCGTCCAGATATTTTTTTACCAATGATGCGGCTACGGTTATACCGTATTCCTCGGTGGTTTCATCGTCTTCACCGAGTTGAGAACTACGATGCATATCAAGGACAATCCAGATATCCTGGTAGCTGGACTTAGCACGGTCGGGGTCGAACTCACTGACCATAAGATTTCCGGTATGAGCGGTAGTATGCCAGTGAATGTGGCGGAGACTGTCACCGTTGATATATTCGCGTACGCGGGAAGCATTGGGACCAACCATGCTGGCTAGCCACCGGTTCGAACCCATTCCGCTTTGCCGCTCCGGAGATAATTCGAAGTACGGCAGCTCTACCGTTGCCGGGTAAATGACGATTTGCTGTCCCTTGCTAACGTATTGTTCTACCGGCCAGAAACCGAGAGGGTCGCCTGCCCTTACCTTAATAGCACCTATTCTGTAGGGTCCTCTATGCCGACAATGGACTTCGGTTTTCCAGGTAAAAGAACTCCGTGAAGAAAGACTGAGGGTCAACTCGTTTCTGTAGCCCGGTAAATCGGTATCCTCCCGGGTTTCAATCAGTGGAGAGGGTATTATATTGTGGTTGGTTAATGTAAATTCTTCCTCGAAGCGCTCACCGACCTGGCAGATATCGGGAGTTTCTTTGACATGGCACTCGAGTCTGCGGGTACTCAACCACGACCATAAATAACCCAGCAGCAGCAGTACGACAAGGAATACGAAGAAACGCCAGAGGAGCGTAAAACCCCCGAGTATGGCTATTGTTAAGATAAGAAAGAGAAATATAATGAGAATCCATCGTCTGTTCATGGTTTTTATCCTGAGATAGTGGACTTTGTCATGTTGTACCAATCCAACTGATTTTAACGTTCGGGGATTGTGCCCGGTACGGGTACTGTTTCCAGTATCTCGGCGATTATGGCCTGGCTATCCCTTCCCGTTGTCTGACCTCCGGGCGACATTAAAGAGCGGTGGGCCAGGGCTGATTCTGCCAGGGCTTTAACATCATCGGGTAGAACATAATCTCGTCCGTGCAGCAGGGCTCGGGCTTGAGTCGTACGGAAAAGCGCCAGCGAGCCGCGGGGAGAAGACCCGAGAAATATCGAGGGATGCTGGCGGGTTGCCTCCACCAGTGCTACGATGTATTCCTTAATCATGTTATCTACGAATATTTCTTTAACCGTCTCTTGAATCATCAAAATGTCCGAAGCATCCACTACGTAGTCGATTTGCTCGATGGGATGAATATACTGTTGATTTTCAACTATGGCTATCTCTTCGGACGAGGTGGGGTAGCCGATGTTTATACGCAGTAAAAACCTGTCCAGCTGTGCTTCCGGGAGGGGGAAGGTTCCTTCAAATTCGATAGGATTCTGGGTGGCCAGGACATGGAAAGGCGAAGGCATTTGGCGGGTGATACCGTCCACGGTAATCTGTCTCTCACCCATGGCTTCCAGCAAGGCGGACTGTACTTTGGGTGTGGCCCGGTTGATTTCATCCGCCAGCAATACCTGAGTCATAATCGGGCCGGGACGGAACTCGAAATCGCTGGTTTTCTGGTTGTATATCGTGACTCCGGTTATATCGCCCGGGAGCATGTCGGGCGTGAATTGAATCCTTTTGAAGCTGCAATTTATTGATTTTGCCAGGCTCCTGGCCAGTATTGTCTTGCCGACACCGGGGGTATCTTCGATGAGCAGATGTCCCTGACTGATTAAGGCGATTACGGCCAGCTGCACTGCTTCGGTCTTGCCGACCATTACCTTTTCTACGTTTTCTACTATTTTCTCGGCGAGTTGTTGGGCTTTGGAAAGATTGTTGTCTGCCATTGTCTGTCCGGAGGAATCCAGGAGATTGAGTTCAGAATAAATGTTCCCCCTGATTCGAGTATATCATAAGGAATAATTACTAACAAAAATACCAATTGAAAGTTTATTAATAATAAGGTCGTATTTATTTTTAGTTTATAGGTGTATACCTCACCCCTGACCCCTCTCAAACAGAATGGGATACGAGTGCGAAAAATGAATATGTTTGAGAGGGGGCAGGGGGAGAGCATCTTCAATCAACCGAAACCAACCAAAACCAATAATAAGTTGGTTTTACAGCCGGGATATAACAGTGCGTCAGAACCAGAAAAATAATGATATTGTTATGAGGTCAATCACTGACATTAAGAAAGACCGTATCAGGATTTTCCCACCATGAATGCCCAATCGATTCCAAACCGGTCGCGGAAGCCGACAACACAGGGACTATAGTCTGTTTCCTGCACGGGAGCAGTGACCTCGCCCCCTTCTTTCATTATTTCATAAGACTGTATTAAGTCTTCTTTATTATCATAAATGACTACCAGGCATGGCGGTCCCAAATCCTCATCATTCATCATGATTCTTTGTCCGTGGATAAATATTTCCGCATGCCTGACACCCTTTTTATCTTCGTCTTCAGGATAGGGAATAACCGTCTTGACCTCGGCTCCAAACGCTTTGGCATATTGTGAGATAGCTTCTTCACTTCTTCCGTTGAAATATAGATGCGGTACGAGCATGATTAGTTCCCCCATTCTTTTCATTCCTAAAAAAGTGATTTCTCCCCGGGATTTAAGAGACCCTTATTCTCTAAATAATCAAAGACTTCCTGGTTATTTCTAGGGTCTTCCCCGGTATGCAGAACCGGGCCATAACCCCAGTCTATTACGATAGTGTTATGGCTTTCATCAAGTTTCATCAGTGCATCTAGAATAACGACCCCAGAATAGGACAAAGAAGATACCATTGAATAGAATTTTCCTCTGTAAATCTCTTTACCTTTTAATTTAACGACGAAATCATCCTGATACAGGGTTTCCTGAAGCTTGGGTATGCCACCGTAAGTCATGTAGGAGTTCCATTTCTCTATCCCTTCTTCGTTCAACTCAATGGTATGAGAATCCTTATAATATGCCTTAATATGATGCTCGGATAACACCAGCTCCCCGCTATCGACCAGGTAGATACCGAAGCCAGGCTCATTATTACAGGCAGAAAGACACGCAAAGGCAAGTAGCAGGGTAAGAATAAGAAACGGAGAAGTGCTTTTAGCCAACCTATAAATTATACTTCTCATAATACTATCCTGTGTAAATCAATTCTCAGGTAAATAATTATACTACGTTTGCCTTGTATGTTGGTAAATGTGTAAAATGACTATGAAGGCAAGCTTTTCCTCAACTATTCACCTAACCGCAAAATATCGTAACTATTAAGTGATTATCCTCAGAGGCAAACCCTCTGGTCAGGAGGAAAATATTGAACGAAGTAGCTGAGTTAACGGTCAGTTCCGATGCCCCCGGTGCCAGGCTGTTCATGCTCGGGAACGAAGCATTCGCCAGGGGTGCCATTGAAGCCGGTGTCCAATGCGTGGCGGCATACCCCGGTACGCCGTCGAGTGAAATCACGGAAACGCTGATCAATGTCTCTAAAGACATCGGTTTTTACGCCGAGTGGTCGGTAAATGAGAAAGTTGCCCTGGAAGTAGCTATCGCGGGTTCCGTGAGCGGTCTGCGTTCGTTAGCTATCATGAAGCACGTCGGCGTGAATGTCGCCCACGACCCCCTGATGACGGCCAGCTACATGGGCGCCCGCGGGGGACTGGTACTGGTGTCCGCCGACGACCCCGGACAGTGGAGCTCGCAGAACGAGCAGGACAACCGTTACATTGCCCGGCAGGGTTACATACCGGTTCTGGAACCGGCCACCGGACAGGAAGCCAAGGACATGATGGCGGATGCCTTCCGCCTATCCGAGGAGTTCGGGCAGATGTTCATGTTGAGGTCGGTAACGCGTATCGGTCATGCCCGGAGCGATATTGTCTTCGGTGAGATATCCAGTGATGTTCGGGAGGGCAAGTTCGTTAAAGACCCGGTCAAGCTGGTATGTTTACCGGCCAATTTCAGAAAAAACCGCCGTCTGGTGATAGACAGGATGGCGAGGATAAGGAAAGCGGTGGATTCGCTGCCTTTCAACCGGCTTGCTCTTAAAGACGGAGCAAAACTGGGAGTTATCGCCAACGGTATTTCCTATGGATATACGATTGAAGCAATCAGATTGTTGGGGCTGGAAGATAAGATTTCCGTGTTGAAGATAGGTACGCCTTATCCTTTACCCGCAGAGCTAACCAAGCAGTTGCTGAAATCGGTACCGACCGTCCTGGTGGCGGAAGAGCTGGAGCCTTTCGTTGAGGATGAAGTTAAAGTCATTACCAAGGACAACGATATCGACGTGAAAATCCACGGGAAAGACCTGCTATCGCTGGTGGGAGAGCTTTCTACTCGCCAGGTCGCCGAGGCTCTCAGTACCCTGACCGGAGTCAAACCATCGGTTGATTTTGCGGCGATAGATAAGATAAAGATTGAGACGGAGTCGCTTTTGCCCGTTCGCCCGCCGACGATGTGCGCCGGTTGCCCGCACCGGTCGTCTTTTTACGCTATTAATATCGCCTGCCAGCGTTATGAACAAGAAACCGGGAAAACACCGGTGAAGACCGGAGATATCGGCTGCTATGCTCTGGCGGCTAATCCGCCGCTGAACTCCGATGACATAGCTATCTGTATGGGCGGAGCTTTTGGGTTGGGCAGCGGCTTCCCGCACGTTCTCGACGTACCGGTGGTAGCCCATCTGGGTGATTCCACGTTCTTTCACTCCGGCATCCCTCCGATGATTAACTCGGTGTTCAATAAAGCCTACGTGACCATGGTGGTCCTCGATAACGGCACCACCGGCATGACGGGATTTCAACCCCACCCCGGTGCTCCTGCGGACGATAGTGTTCCGGTAAAAATCGAGGATATCGCCAGAGCCAGCGGCGTTAAATTCGTCGAAGTCGTGGACGCGTTCGACCTGTCTGAGCTTATTGATACTATGGAAAAAGCTATCAGATTTGAAGGGCCTTCCCTGGTTGTCGTACGGCGACTCTGTAATATTCTGGATACCCGCGAGAAACGTCGGCAGGGAGTCAAAACCCTGCCATACGAGGTCGACCAGGAGAAATGCGTTGCCGGCAGCCCGCCCGCCTGCCAGGCTACCTGCCCCCTGCATATCGATATTAAAGGCTATGTGGGCTTGATAAAAGAAGGTAAATTTGACGAAGCCCTGGCGTTGATAAAAGAGGCTTTACCGTTCCCCGGTATAATCGGGCGGGTCTGTACGCGTCCCTGCGAGCAGAAGTGCATACGGGCTGATATCGAGGAAGCTATTGCCATCAATGCCCTCAAACGCAGCGCCGTCGATTATGGCCAGGTTGCGGACGACTATTCAATCGCCACGGAAAAAGGCAAGAAGGTGGCGATTATCGGCGGCGGGCCGGCGGGAATCATGGCTGCCTATAACCTAAGGAAAGAGGGCTATAGCGTAACCATCTTTGAAGCGCTGTCCAAGCTGGGTGGCATGATGGCGGTGGGTATTCCCGAGTTCCGGCTGCCCCGGGATATCTTGAATAATGAGATGGATATTATCGACAAGCTGGGAGTGGAAGTAAAACTGAATACGCGATTGGGCAGGGATGTGGAACTGTCGACTTTACATAAAGACTATGACGCTGTATTTATTGCTATCGGAGCACATAAGAGCCGCAATCTCGGGGTTGAGAATGAGAATGCCGAGGGTGTTATTGACGGCACTGATTTACTCCACAAAGTCAGTATGGGAGATAAAGTACCCACTGGGGAGAAAGTGGTCATTGTCGGTGGCGGCAACGTAGCCGTCGACTGCGCCCGTACCTGTGTACGCCTGGGCTTTAGAGATGTGAATATCGTTTACCGGCGCTCCCGTGCCGAAATGCCGGCCATCGAGGAGGAAATAGCCGAAGCGGAGAAAGAAGGAGTAAAGCTGCAACTGTTGGCCGGACCGAATCGCGTTATTGCTGATGGGGGTAAGGTTATCGGTATGGAATTTATCAAGAATAAGCTGGGAGAGCCCGACGAAAGCGGTCGGAGACGACCGGAACCCGTAGCCGGCTCTGAATTCGTAATAGATACTCCTTTGATAATCTCGGCTATCGGTGAGCAGCCCGATTTACAAATGATGTCCGGCGAAGCTTCGAAAGCGGTATCGAACGGACTGATTAAAGCCGACCCGGTAACGTTGCAGACCGGTATTAAGGGTATCTTTGCTGGCGGTGATGTTGTCAGCGGACCGGCTACCGTTATCGAAGCCCTGGCCGCCGGTAAGAAAGCCGCCGTATCCATCGACAGGTATCTAAAGGGCGAACCTCTGGATACTGGTCGGGAGGGCGAAGGCGTTTACGAGAGCAAACTTACCGTAGATACTTTCGGGATTGGCCAGCAACCGAGGGTTGATATGCCGATAATTCCGGTTGAGCAAAGACAGGGCAATTTCCATGAGGTAGAGCTGGGCTTGAGCCGGGAAGATGCCATCAAGGAAGCGGAACGCTGTCTTTCCTGCGATTGCCGAATCTGTATAAATCTACTTGGCTGTCCCGCCATCATTATAGAGGGTGAAGATGTGATAATAGATAGCACCCAGTGTCCGGGTTGTGGGGTCTGTGCCCAAGTATGCCCGCACGATGCTATAATAGCAGGAGAGAAAAATGGCTGATAACAAAGTGCTGGAAGTAATCATCTGCGGTGTCGGGGGACAGGGTGTGGTGCTGATGTCCGAGTTGCTGGGAACGGCAGCGGTCAAGGGCGGTATCGGCGTCAAAGGCTCCGAGGTGCTGGGCATGGCACAGCGGGGTGGCTCGGTGTTCAGCAATCTGCGGTTGGGCGACGATATCTACTCGCCGCTGACCATGGAAGGCAAATGCGATATCCTCCTGGCGGTGGAGCCCTCGGAAGCGGTAAGGAATATCCAGTACCTCTCCCGGTCCAGTATCGTGATACTCAATACGACCAAGGTGTTACCGTTCACTGTCTTTCTGGGGCAGAGCGGTTATCCGACGATTGAAGCCATACTGGAAAAACTCAATAGCGTTTCGGAGAAAGTAATTGCCCTGGACGCCAGTGAAATCGCCAAGGAAGCCGGTAATATCCAGACAACCAATGTTGTTATGATGGGGGCGCTGTTCGGGACCGGACTGCTGCCGATATCCGTGGATATCGCCAAGGAAGTGGTGCGCAACCGTGTTCCTGCCAAGGCTATCGATGCCAATCTGAAGGCTTTTGATATGGGCTATCAGGAAGTGCAGAAGAAGCTTAAGGGGACGACGGCCAAGAAGTAGTCTTTTGAAATTTGTTTATTAAGTCCGGCGGGATGTTAGCTCTTAGCCGGACTTTCTTTTTCTGCCCCTCCCTACACTTTTACCCCTCCACTCCCACCCATCCCGGATTTTCTTTCCCACCCAGGCCCACCCCCGGGCTTTCATATATCATCCGTAACAAGTATCTCACTGCCTAGTCCGATAATAAGGAGGACTATTAGAAGTAATAGTGTTCCCGAAAACTTGTGGTGGGGAGGTGCATATTTATGGGGCAAATGGTCTGATGCCGCGAGGATGGCCGGGTGGGAATAGATATCTTTAAATTGGGATGGGTAAGGGGGTGGTAAGACCGCCTCTACTTTCTTTTAGTAATTTCTATTTGATATCCGGTAAATTCACTCCCTGTTTGACGAGGTTCTGTCGCAGGGCTTTGTAATCTACATGCCTCGGTTGAATGCCTTCTTTGACAGCTATGGCCGCGGCGGTACCGGCCGCCTGTCCGTAAGCTATACAATGGGGGATGATATTGAATGATTCGTTAATGGTATCCGCCGATGAGAACGCCCGCCCGGCTACCAGCAGTCCGTCCATACGCCTGGGTACGAGGCAGCGGTAGGGAATACAGAGGGTCGGGTGTTTGGCGGATATCTCGTGGTAATCGTTGTTGGCCAGTATCGCTATCGTATCTATGAATATCTCGTCGGTCTCCAGGTCTTTTTCGGTTACCGTATATTCGCCGATGATACGCCGACCTCCCTGGGTACCAAGCTGTGGGGCGGTCTGCATGATGAAGCACTTTTCAAAACCGGGGACAAATTTCTTCATGAATTCGTAAGTAATCAGGGCACGCTTTCTGGCTCTGATGTCGATTCGCGTCAACTCTACCACGTCCATGGCATCACTGCGCTCAGGTTGACGCTGCATGCAGTGGTACCAGACGACGCCTTCCTGGTTTTTCAGGACGCCCTTGAAGAACATGGGGTAACCGCCGAGTTTACCAAGTTCCTGCATTAATTCCTTGTACTTATCCGGTTGTGAAGCCTTAAACTCATCGTATTTCTTTAAATCGACGTTTGCCATCCACCATATAAAAGCGAGCCAGGCGGTACGGCGTGAATTATCACATTCATTATCGAACTCGGCGCCGGCCGCCACGAAAATATCGCCGTCTCCGGTGGCATCGATGATGACTTTGCCCAGGATGGCCTGCCGACCCGATTTACTCTCGAAGAAAACGCCTTTAGCCGTGTCTCTGTCCATAATCGGTCGGGTGCCCCAGGAATGAAGCAGTAAATCGACGCCGGCTTCATGAACCATGTCGTTAAATTCATCCTTGAGTATCTCGGGGTCGACGACGGCGGAATAGAGCACCCGTTGCTGGTCGATATTATGGTCCTGACGGACGTAAAACCAGCCGAGATTGGCATCGAGATAATAGTCGACGACTTTCCTGTCGGTAGTACCCCAGTCTTTCTTGTCGGGGTAAGAAGCTCCTCCCCGCCGGTCCAGCCGGTCCAGCAATTCCTGATTAAGTCCGAAAACATGCTGTTTACCACTGATGTCACTCAGGTTGGGGATAATATTAACCAGTCCCCCGGTGGCCATGCCGCCGAGATGACCGTATCTCTCGATGAGTATTGTTCTGGCACCGCTGCGGGCGGCAGCAATCGCTGAGCCGATACCACCCGGACCGCCGCCTACGACCACGACATCAGCTTCCCGGAGTACTTCTATCTCTCTCGCCGGTTCGGTGACGGTTCGTGTTGAGGGTTTATTCACCATACAAGACCTCCGAATTTTAAGGGGGTAGCTGTTTACTACCCCCTGAGTTCCGTTGTATTATCTAATTCACTCCCCTTGGCTCCGCCGTCTAGTGTTGACCGAAAGGAGGCGTGCTCAACGCCGGACCGGTGTATTTATAGTCTACCTTTTTTGAAACGTCAGGAAGCGGGACGCCCTGGTTGGCAAGCTGCTTCTGCAGGGCTTTCATATCCACGTTCTTGATGCCGACGCCGGCCCGGAGCGCCATCGCCGATGCCGTGCCGGCAGCTTCGCCGAAGGCTATGCAGTGCGGGATAAGGTTGAACCACTCCTGGACATGCTCATCGGAGGAGAAAGCGCGGCAGGCAACGAACATGTTATCTATGTTCTTCGGCAGCAGGGAGCGGTAAGGAATGTACATGTTGGGATGGTCCAGGGATTCCTGCCCGCGGTCGAGGTCCGGGAAGATGGCGATGGTGTCTTCGAACGGCTGGTTATCGGCCAGGTCTTTCTGAGTAAGCTGGTACTCTCCAATCATGCGGCGACTGGCGCGGGTACCGAGCTGCGGCGCGGTAAGGACGAGGAAGCTCTTTTCAAAACCCGGCATGTTCTTTTTAAAGAATTCCAGGGTCTTTACAGCCACTTTACGGCCGGTGAACTCGACGCGTGTCAGTTCTTCGACATCCACCTGGCTTTTGTTGGAGTAACGGTTATGGAACCAGACAACGGCGTCCTGGTCGGGGAGGTTACTGGCGAAGAAGTTACCTTGACCGCCGCCTTCCATGGCTTTACGGGATAATTCCATGAATTCCTTGGGATTTTTCTGACGGAACTCATTTACCTTGTGAAGGTCAACACCATCTACCCAGAAAACCAGGGCCAGGTTGGCGATGCGGAAGTTCGGGGGGATGTTGTCTTCGAACTCAATACCAGCGTAGGGCAGGAGGTCGCCGTCGCCGGTGGAATCGATAATAACCTTGCCGAGTATGGCCTGTCGGCCTGATTTGCTCTCGATGATAACGCCCTTGCAGTGATTGCCCTCCATAATAGGCTCGGTGCCCCAGGCATGGCAGTAGGTTTTAACTCCAGCTTCTTCCACCATCTCGTTCAGGATGAACTTGGATATCTCGGCATCAATGATAGCGGCATAACTTACTCTGTCCAACCGCGTCATGAAGAAGCTACGCTGGAAGTAATACCTGACGATTTCTTTATCCATGGAGCCCCAGTGCTCTTTCTTGGGATAATCGACGGCATTATGGGCGATAAGACGGTCAATCCATTCCTGAGTAAGCCCGATAATCTGCTGTTTACCCGTGTAATCGGTCAGCAGCGGGATAATGGTAACCAGTCCGCCGGTGCCCATGCCCCCCAGGTAGCCGTATCTTTCGATAAGAACCGTGTCGGCCCCGTTACGGGCAGCGGATACGGCGGCGCCGATACCACCGGGCCCCCCGCCAACGACCACAATGTCGGCTTCACGGACCACCTTCGTTTCTCGGGCGGGTTCGGTAATTGATTTCATTAGCTTGACCTCCTGAGAAGAAACAATCTTTTGGGAGAGAATGTCTTTACAGTCAAAAGGATATAGGATACCAAGCTTTGCTGTCAACTTGTGATAGAGACAAAAATCACATACTGCAGACTCGGTTTGTATTAGACTGTAGCTAGTATTACTGGAACGGTGAGGGAGCATAAATATGCCAATATATGAATACGAGTGCCGTAAATGTGGTGAAGAGTTTGAATCATTCCGGGGACTATTTGAGAACGATAATAAGGTTACCTGCCCTATGTGTGGTGAAAAGGGGCCTAAGAGGAGAATATCCAAAGGTTTTACCAAGGGCTCCTCGACAAAAGGGAACCTTTCATTTCCTACCTGAGGATCCGGATGTTAAAAAGCCGTTGGCTTTAGTAGTCGTGACAGGATGGGATTAAAGATGGTACAGATGACGAGGAAAACGGCGCTGCTGGATTACACCAAGTGTACCCCGAGTGAGTGTGACGATGGTGTTTGTGCGGCGGCACAGGTCTGCCCTTCTAAACTGCTCAAACAGGAAGAGCCGTATTTCGTGCCCATGACGGAACCATCTTATTGCCGGGCATGCGGAGATTGCGTAAGAGCCTGTCCAGTGAAAGCGATAGAGATTGTCAGCCTTTAGGATATATCAATCGAAAGGTAGTTATTAAATGAAGAGTACCAGGTTTTCGATTATAATTATCGCTCTATTAATGTTGTTAATTGTCACAGCTACTATTTTAACTAACTGCACAAGCGAGGAGTTGAGTGTCATGGGTATGGATAAATTAAAACCAACGTTAGATACAAACAGACCGTCAGTCACTGAGACGGCTACATTTGCATTGGGTTGATTCTGGGGTCCCGACTCCCGGTTCGGGAGTCTCCAGGGTGTCATCAGCACGCGCGTCGGCTATGCGGGCGGTGACAAAGAAAATCCCACGTATCACAGTCTCGGCAATCACAGTGAAACGATTGAAATCGTATATGACCCGTCGGTGATTTCTTATCGCGACCTTCTGGATGTATTCTGGTACAGTCATACTCCTACGACTATGCCGTGGTCGGACCAGTACAAGTCTGTTATCTTCTATCATAATGATGAGCAGAAGGCGCTGGCCGAGGAATCCAGAGATAATCTGCAGGCAAGTATGAACGGGCAGATATTCACCGAGATTGTCCCCGCGGGAATATTCTATCCGGCCGAAGACTATCATCAGAAGTACTACCTGCGGGGAATACCGCGACTGGAAGCCGAGTTCGAGGCGAAATACCCTGATATTAACGATTTCACCCTGTCTACAGCGGTAGCCCGTGCCAACGGGTACGCTGGCGGTTTCGGGACACCTGAAGTTCTGCAGGAAGAACTGGGATTACTGGGATTATCTCCTGAAGGTGAGGAAATCATCAAACAAATTGCAGAGCGGCGGGGAATAATACCTGCCTGCCCCGTATCAACGGCTTCCTGATATCAGTCGTCAAATTTGCTCTCTGTCGTATCGGGCGGTAGGCCGTCTTCGTCCCAGCCGCGTTTCCGGTAATACAGCGAGAGCAGTTCCTGAAAATGCTCTTTATCCACCACTTTGCCGGCATTTGGTCCGGTTAACGCCGGGCTGGCATGGACTTTATGCGGTAAGGTATCGTCTTTGCGGCTGACGCCGAGACGCACGTTTATCTGGCGGGTAAGGTCATAAATGTCTTTCGACAGTTTAAGCAGCTGTTCCAGGGTGAGCTGATTACCCGTGATGTGCTGGTAAAAATATTCGTAGTGTTTCTCATTCAATCCCAGCTCTATCCAGGGCAGACGGCAAACGCCCAGCATATCGAATAGGGGACGTAGCGTCTGGTGGTATATTACGGTCTCGACTCTATCTTCGTCTGACCAGTTTTGACCCTCTTCCATTTCGCGGGCGATAGTCCACGCCCTGGTATGATGGGCTCCGATGTCCGACGTAGCGTAGGCCAGCGCCATGGAACTGCCGGCGCGGCTGTCGTAGGCCGACTGCTCCAGTCCCTTTACCTGAAGGATGATATCGTCCATTTCAGGCCATTTCTCGATGATACGGCGCGGTCCGTCGGCAAGGATATCACCGATGCCCTCGCGGTGAGCTATCTTTTTAATCAACTCGAGTACCGCGTCATCGTCTCCCCAGGTGATATCCTTTCCGTCGAGGTCAGTTAGAGAAATAATCCCATTTTCATATCCTTCGATGATAGCCCCGATGAGGTTACCGGTTGAAATAGTATCCATACCGAGTTCATCGCAAAGCTGGTTTCCCGCCAGTATCGCCGCGAAATCATCGATACCCACATTCGACCCGAGCATGGCGCAGGATTCGTATTCGGGGCCTTCAATTACGGTGCCCGTGTACTTGCCGTTTTTCACCAGGCAGATATTGGCGCAGCCCATGGCACAGGAAAAACAGGCGGCGTCGCCTATCTTGTAGTCGGAAAGCATTGTCTCCCCATTTATCTGTTCATGCCTGGCGAAAACGCTGTCCTTGAAGTTATACGTCGGTAGAATGCCCTTTTCGTTGGCGTACTCGATAACGTTCATCAGTCCCTGCTGCTGCCATAGTTTGTAAAACTTGTGCTCTTTCAGGTATTTAAAAGCCTTGTTAGCTTCGGCAGTCAGTCCCCGGATATCATATACCGGGATATCATGGTGCCCTCGGACGACAATTGCTTTAAGGTTTTTAGAGCCTAAAATAGCCCCGAAGCCGGTGCGACCAGCATTACGACCCCAGTCGGTATTAACGCAGGCGAACTTTACTAAATTCTCCCCTGCCGGTCCGATAGTGGCGATGTGGGCGGTCTGTGTTTCCAGCCGTTCCCGGATAATACCCTCGGTTTCCAGGCAAGTTTTCCCCTTCAGGTCGGGCATGGGAATTATGGAAGATTCGCTATTATCTATATACAGGACAGATAGCTCCGGAGCTTTACCGGTTATAGAAAGAGCATCGATTCCCGACTGCCGCAACTCAACGCCGAAACCGCCACCGATGGAAGAGTCACCATAAAGCCCGGTTGCCGGTGAAATCGCCACGAAAGAGTTCTTCCCGGACGAGGGCAGGTAAGCACCGGTCAGCGGCCCGGGGGCAATCACCACCAGGTTTTCCTCACCCAGGGGATTGATTTTAAAATTATGCTTTTTCAGGTTATCCCAGACAAGCTTGGCACCGAAGCCACGCCCGCCGATATACCTCTCAAGGAAAGCGTCCGACAGCTCGCGGCGGTCCAGGCTGTTATGCGTAAGGTCAACCTGCAGATATTTCTTGAAATAGCCGCTCTTGATGCTCATAGCTCTTCCTTCCCTATCTCGGCGTAATGGATGGTCTTCTTCTCGCCCTTCTCGTAAAACTCTATCTCTCTCATCTGGGTATAGCTCAGGACATTGTTCAGCCTCTTAGTCTCACCGAGAGCGTGTTCCGGTATCATCCTGAGGGCGCCGAGAGGGCAGTTGATGACACACTCGGGTTCGCCGCCGCATAAGTCGCACTTAATGGGCAGGTCGCATTCTTCATGAGCGTAGATGGCCCCGAAGGGACAGGCTTCCACGCATTTAAAACAGGAAATGCAGCTTTCCTTATCGAGTTGAACGATGCCGTCGACCAGATGCAGGGAATCGGTGGGGCATACCTGGGCGCAGGCGGGCACCTTGCACTGGCTGCAGACAACGGGCATTCTCATCACGGGGTGAGGGTAGGTATTGATAATTCTTATTGCCGATTTTTTAGGATTGTTCACCCCGAAATGCTTAATGGCGCATACCAGTTCGCAGATACGGCATCCCGAACACTGCTCCGGAATGACGGTGAGTTTTCTAGCCATTGGTAGTCCTCCTGAAGGCTCATACTGTCATTATAGCATTGTAGGCATACCTATCTCTACTGGTTATGTCCGGTGAGGGATTGGGAGAATCAATACCGGTAAGAAATACTTTCTGTATCCTGTTGATATCTTTGCCTCTCCCCTGACTCCTCTCCAGCCTTGAGCATCAAGGCAAGCCTAAGTAATAATTGATTGGAAAGGGGAGTGTAAGAGAGAGGGGGCTTTGCCCCCACTCAAAATCTCTCCCCCTCTACGACCAGTCTAATATAATTATTTCAGTAGAGAACCGGGTTGGAGAGGGGGAAAAAGGGGGTGAGGTAAAATAGGCATGGTCAGGGAAAACAGTGAAATTACCAGATAGGATAGGAATTAACTTGACAGGATATCGACCATAGTTATAATTGATTGGTATGTAGTTGGGATTTAAATACGGTCATGTGGATGATTCGAAGGAGGAATAGATGGCATTACAGGATTACCGGGAAGACATGGAATTATGCAATAAATGCAATATCTGTAAATTTATTCCTCTGGAGAAAGTGGCGGGATATCAGCCTGTTAACGTCTGCCCCAGTATATCCAGGTATAACTTTCACGCCTATTCCGGTGGCGGCCGTATGGGTATTGGCGTAGCTATGCTGGAGAACCGGCTTGAATATACAGACAAGCTTCTGGATATCATCTACAACTGCCAGATGTGCGGGGCCTGCGACGTATCGTGTAAGTATGCCATGGACATGGAGGTAATAGAGCCGATATACGAGACGAGGATAAAAGCCGTCGAGGAAGGGCATACCAACCCGGCTTTA
>Ga0315554_1000658_pt1 | contig 20522 bp, 19 predicted proteins | sample SalMarSW160370MG_FD_202114 | JGI IMG/M metagenome (GOLD analysis project Ga0315554, IMG submission 202114) | Salt marsh sediment microbial communities from the Plum Island Ecosystem LTER, Massachusetts, United States - Salt Marsh Sediment SW1603-70 ... | reverse complement strand
TTGTGTTCCGCACACTGAAACAGCAATTGCTTATGCAACTCACTCATCTCTGTTCTTTTAAACCAATCTTCACTTTTCAGCCTACCCAAAGGAACAAAAAACAAGGGCACGATAAGACTTCGAAACTGCTTGAGGTCATCTACCAGCTCCATCGTTTTTATCACATCCTCTTCTTTCTCTTCTGGAAGCCCCACTATCAACGTGCAGGCTGGAACCAGCTTGTTATCATGCATTATTCCCATGCCAATGCGGACAACCTCAGCCCATTCCTCCGCTTTGAACGGATGCGCCTTAGCAGGCATGATTTTCCTCGCGATTTCTGGAGAGCCTGTTTCGATGCCGATTTCTGCACCCCACCACGGCTGTTTTTGAACAATTATCTCAGCGATTTTTGAAAAAATCCTCGGCTTTGAAGCTACTGCCGCTAGTGAACAGTGGCTCCAGCTTAGTCCCCCGTTATCCTTTTTCACGGCAAACTCATGAAGCCTAGTTAATTTCTCTTCATTTGGCGTGGTGTTCTTGGAACCGTACAGCATTACGTCTTCTGCGTGGAGGCAACAACCGTTGACCTTCTCCGACTTGACGTTAACGTTTATTTCTCGCTGTATCTTATCGAGCGGATACCATCTCAGAGGTCTCTGCGTTACATTACAGAACTCGCAGCCTCTGCAGCAGCCCCGTCCGATTTCAACTAAACCGTTGATTGAAGGCTGAACAATGTCGGGTATCTCTTCCAAAGCAGGCGTTTCGCTAAGGCTGACTTCATAGTACTTGGGAAGGTCTTCTCCGTCAAGAGCGGCTCTAAAAATCTTGCCAATAACGTTTTCAGCTTCTCCCTCAATTATGCAGTCTATGGCGTGCTCTTCAACAAATCTTTGTCTGTAACAAAACTGCCATGCACCAGGTCCTCCCACAACGACTTTTAGCCCTCTCTTTTTAGCCCTCTTAATAGCTGGGTTGTTAATTAAAACGTGGAAGTACTTTGCCAAGTATGGTTCTTTCTTGAAAATCGATGCAAGAGTGCTTGAGGCTGGACCTAAGCCGAAAGGGTCCATTGTGTGAATGCCTAAAACCTTGGCTTCTTTAATGTACTCTTCTACGTGGTCTGGATTAATTGTGATAACATCGAAGCCTTCTTTCAGGAGTTGGGCTTCGGTTTTTCTCAGGCCATAAGGCGCTGCTGAAGGGATGCCTTTGTCTGCTTTTAGGGGAGGGAAAAAGAGGAAGCTGTAAACCCATTCAGGGATGAAGTTTGGAGGGGCGCATGTTCCAAAGCCTAAGAACTCGTTGTCATGATAGTTGCTCATGAGCGTCCTGTCAGCGGTTAAAAGAACATCTGCCATTTTCCTCTCCCTCCTAGCCTTCATTTCATTTTGAATGGAGAATTGGCACTGTATCTTCTATGAGCGTTCCACTCAGATATAACTTTTGTTGCCTGCTTTCGACGGCGACTATGCGGCTCGATACGGTAAAACCATAAAAGAATATGTTCAGCATCAGTTTGATGACTTTAACTGTTATACGTTAGTTTTTGCTGTTTTCTAGAAAAACGTATATGAAGGGATTTCCCTATTATTGAGAAGCATCGAAGGGAGAAAGGTGTTATTTGAAAGATATTACTGAGTTCAGGTGGCACGGCAGAGGCGGTCAAGGTTCATGGACAGCCAGCGAAGTTTTAGCGCGAACAGCCATCCTCGAAGGCAAGTACATCCAATCGTTCCCAGAGTTCGGTCCCGAAAGAATGGGTGCACCAGTGACAGCTTTCACGCGGATAAGCACTAAGCCTATCAGGATACACTGTGCGGTTTACGAGCCAGATGTGGCTGTCGTTTTAGACCCTACACTGCTGAAGACCGTTCCAGTAACCTCTGGAGTAAACGAGAACGGCATAATCATAATCAATTCTGCTGATGAACCTGCCAAGGTAAGAGAAAATCTGAAAACTGAAAAAGGAAAACTTTGGACCATACCTGCAACACAAATTGCCCTAAAAATCTTAGGGATGCCCATAACCAACACAGCCATGCTCGGCACTGTTGCCCGAGCCACTAACATAGTTTCTTTAGAAACCATGGAGAAAATACTCAAAGAACGATTCAGACCAGACTTGGCGGAGAAAAACTTCGCCGTAATAAACGAAGCCTATAAGGAGGCAAAACAAGAATGACTAGTCAAGAAAAAACCTGGAAGGAAATCGCGCCTGCTGGCGTCTGCTCAAAATCAAGCAGTGAGTTCTTAACGGGCGATTGGAAGACTTACATGCCTGTGCGAGACTTGGAAAAGTGTACACGCTGTTTGCTATGTGTACTCTTCTGTCCTGATGGCGCCATACGTTGGTATCCGGAAAAAGGGGACATAGCATTCGATTACAGTTTCTGCAAAGGCTGCGGAATTTGCGCCAATCAGTGCCCTACTAATGCGATAACGATGAAACTTGCACAGGAGTGAATGTGATATGCAAAGTGTAGCTAAACAAAAAATGATGGCGCTTGCAGGAGACGAGGCGGTTGCTTACGCCGCTAAGCAGTCAGACGTGGATGTAGTGGCGGCTTATCCGATAACGCCTCAGACTATAATTGTTGAGAAGTTTAGTGAGTACGTAGCTAACGGTGAAGTGGAAACCGAGTTTGTTTGTGTTGAGTCTGAGCACAGCGCTATGGCTGCGTCGCTTTCAGCTTCTGTTACGGGCGCTAGAGCGTTCACTGCAACTGCTTCTGCTGGCTTAGCCCTTATGCATGAGATGCTCTTCGTGACGTCGGGTTGTCGTGCGCCAGTGGTGATGGCGGTTGCTAATCGTGCTTTGTCTGCGCCAATTAATATTCATGGGGACCATTCTGACAGCATGGCGCAGAGGGACAGCGGTTGGATACAGCTCTACGCTGAGAACGCTCAGGAAGCTTATGATTCGATAATTCAGGCTTTCCGAATAGCGGAGAACCTGGACGTGCTTCTGCCTGTGATGGTGGGTTTGGACGGGTTTACACTCAGTCACACGCTTGAGAACGTTGAGACACTTTTGGATGAGGGTGTCAAAGAGTTTATCGGGACACGTCAGTTTCCTAAAGTGCTTACACATGAGGGAAAAACCGTGCCTTTCAGGCTTGACCCAGCCAATCCAATGACTGTGGGGCCTCTTGCTTTGCAGAACTATTATTTCGAGTTTAAGCGGCAGCAGGAAGAAGCCATGGAGAACGCGCTTGCGGTTATTCAGCAGGTGAACAGCGAGTACGCGAAGATAAGTGGCAGAAGCTACGGAAACGGCTTGCTCGAGGCTTATCGCCTTGAAGACGCTGAAGTCGTAGCTATCTGTTTAGGCTCAACAGCTGGCACTATGAAGACAGTTGTGGATGCGCTTAGGCAAGATGGCGTTAAGGCTGGGCTTTTGCGACTGCGCACGTTCAGACCATTGCCAGTCGAAGAGATTCAAAGTGCACTTGCGGGCGTGAAAGCTGTGGCGGTTATGGATAGGTGCTTGAGTTTCGGCGGAAATGGCGGTCCAGTTTTCCATGAAGTCCGTCATTTGCTTTACGAGGCAGCTAGTCGCCCTTACGTCGTGAATTACATTTACGGTTTGGGCGGAAGAGACACGAGTCCAACTGAGTTGCGAAGCATCTACGAAAACCTGCAGCGTATAATTCAGACTCAGCGTGTTGAGAAGCCTATACAATATTTAGGGTTGAGAGATTAAAGGAGGAATGAAAAATATGACTACTCAAGAATGGAAATTCACCACGAAAGATATCGCTGCGAAACCTGACTTGTTCCTGTCTGGGCACAGAGCTTGCGCGGGATGTGCACCTGCCACGGTGCTGCGGTTGATAATGAAAGCCACACGTGGACCAACTATTGTGACTGAATCCACTGGCTGCATGGAAGTGGTCTCGTCGATTTATCCGTATACATCTTGGGCTGTTCCTTGGCTGCACACTGCTTTCGAAACTGCTGCGTCCAACGCTTCAGGCATAGAAGCGGCGTTGAAGATAATGAAGAAGAAAGGCAGGATAAAGCAGGAGCACGTGGATGTTATCGCGTTTGCCGGAGACGGTGGCACTTATGATATTGGTATTCAGGCGCTTTCGGGTGCGGTTGAGCGTGGTCACGACTTCTTGTTTGTGTTGTATGATAACGAGGCGTACATGAACACGGGGATTCAACGAAGCGGCGGAACTCCGCACGGTGCAGCTACGACCACATCGCCTGCGGGCAGCGTGATTCCGGGGAAGCTGGAGTACAAAAAGCCGATTGCGGATATTATGGTGGCGCATGACATGCCTTACGTGGCTACTGCTTCGCCGTATTACTGGAAGGATTTGCTGACGAAAGTGCGAAAGGGCTTGGAAGTTGAGGGTCCTGCGTTTCTGCATGTGTTTGCGCCTTGTCCGCGTGGATGGCGAAGTAACCCTGCGAAGTCTATTGAATATTCGAAGTTGGCTGTTGAGACGTGTGTGTTTCCAGTTTGGGAAGCAGTAAGCGATGAGTATCAGTTGTCTACGCCAAGCAAGCTTGTTGCGCTTGCGCCGCAGAAGAAGAAGCCTGTGGCTGACTACTTGCAGGGGCAGGGGCGGTTTAGGCACATGTTTAAGCCGCAGGGCAAGAAGCTGTTGGAAGAGGTTCAGCGGATTACGGATGAGCGATGGCAGCGTCTTCTCATGAAGTGCGAAATGGCACAAAAACCCTAATTTTTTCTTTTTTGGATTTTTGCTTTGACTTTGATGTGTGGAAAAGCTTATACCCCCTCTATTTATAGCTTGAACTTCAGGGTAGAACCTGTGTGTGGCTTGAGCGCTTGGGTTTGACTGATGGCATAGAGGTAAGTGAGCGTGGCGGATAAGCAGAGAGGAATCTTGTTTGCGGTTTCGGCTAGTTTGATGTTCGGGTTAAGCCCTGTTTTTGTGCGGTTGGTTCTTGACTTTGTGAATGTGGAGACTATGAATGTTTTGTTCACTGTTTTTGCTAGCTTGTGCTTTGTGGTGTTGTTTGGTGCTTTCAACAAAGCAGCGCATTTTAGGATTGTACTCAGGAACTGGAAGAAGGTGGCTTTGCTGAGCCTGTTTTCTGCTGCGGGTTCCCTGCTGTTCACCTATGGCATTTTCCTGTATGGACCCGTAAACGCGGCTTTCTTAGTCCAGTTCACCGCGGTTTTCACCATCCTGTTTGGCGTGGCGTTCTTCCATGAGAGGTTTACGCGGCTGGAAGCGGTTGGGGTTTTGGTGGCTGTTGCTGGCGTGTTCGTTTTGGCGTATGGCAATTTGGCGTTGGAAATCGTGAGCACGCTGGTTCTGCTGGGTGCAGCGTTGCTTTTTGCGTCGGCGAATTCGCTTTCAAAAGCTTACGTGGAGAACGTGAATCCCGTGAGTTTGGCTGGCGGAAATGCCATGTTCGTGTTCCTGTTTGTCTTCGCCTTTGCGGTTTTGTCAGGCAGGCTGGAGACGGCTTTTCCTTCAGTGACGCTTGTGTACGCGTTTTTGGGTTCAGTCACGGGTGTCGTTTTGAGCTTCATCTTGTTTTTTAAGGCTCTGAAAGTGTTTGAAGTGTCCAAGGCTGCAACGATAAGAACCATGGAGCCGTTCTTGACCGCGATTTTCTCTTTTGCCATATTGGCTTTGACACCTACGGCGAATCAGCTTGTAGGCGGAATCTTAATCGTAATAGGCGTTGTCACGTTAAGCCTAACCAAAGAAAAATGAACACAGCACTCACTGCAAATCCTTCGCAAAAACCTCAACTTAAATACCTGTGAACCGCAAAGAAGAAGCGAGAAGAATATGCCAAGCAAATGCAGATGCCCACGTTGCGGAACACCTCTAGCCCTAAAAGGAGGCAGGAAAGGAGAAGCAAAGGCTAAAGCGAAACTGCTGCTTACCATGCACGCTGAGCGAACCTATGTCTGCCCAAAATGCGGTTACGAACACCAGAGCCACACGATAATCATGAAATAGACTTGTGCTCGGAAAAGACTATACCCCCTTATATAAAGACGGAAAACAAAATAGAGCTAACACTTCACTGCTTGGAGTTAACGGCTCTGAACTATTTTCTTTGGTAGTTGTTTACTTTAACGGTTAAGCCTTGAAAGGTATTTTTCTATTTCTTTTTCTGCGTTGTCCGCCTTGATGAATATAGGCACGTTCTCTATACCCGTGGCAATGTAGCTGGATAGTAGCCACTCGCCCGGCGCAAACTCCAACGTCTTTTCAAGAATGCCCTTGTCAATCATGAACGTGTCGCTTATGAGCAAGCGGTCGTAAGGTCTCGGCAGCGTGCCCACGAAGTAGGTGTGAAGCTGTTGCAGCGCGTTCGTGTTCAAATTCGCTATGCGCTGAGTGGAGACGCAGACGCCTAACCCGTATTTCCGTCCTTGCCTAAGCACAGTTTCCACTTGCCGCGTACACTTCTTGTCTATGCCGCCCGAATCGCCTGTGGCTGGGATGAACTCTTGCGCCTCGTCGAAAACCAGCAAAATGTACGGCTTCACTTGGAACCTGCGTTTTCTGTGGGAAAGTAGCTCCTGCGTTAAGGCTATGGCGAGTTCTTTTATGCTGTACGGGTCTGAGATTGAGAGGCACACAAGCCGAGTCGTCTTGTCCTCCACTAACTCGCGGATTTTTTCCGCTGTGAGCCCGTCTGTCTCGGCTGTTTCCTTGTCACGCTTGCTCTTAATCGTGTCCAGAATCGTGGTTCGGGTGGTCGCCCACGCGTACAAGCCGCTTTTGTCGTGCACTCGGAACTGCTCCACGGCTTCCCGCGCAACCGCGTCTATGTGCTGCACGAACGCCTCGTTCACTTCTTGCCCTTCGCTTAAAGCGTTCTCCTCCATGTACTCCAGCACCGCGTCGTGAATCTTGTCGATGGCGTTCATATAATGCGGCTTTCCAACGTTATCCTTCCGCTGCGCCGCCAACTCGTCAAGAAACTGCAGGTACTTGGGCACTTTCTGCTTCGGCTTCGTGTAATACGCCACTTTTCCCTGCTCCATAACCCGTTGCAGCCCCGCCTTAATCCGCTCATCCTCCTCGTACTCTCTGGGCTTAACCACGGAGTTAAAAAACTGCTCCACCGAATCAACCCTGTGCTCCAACACAATCGTCGACGGAAACGCAGGGTCAGCAAGCACATCAAGCAGCAGAAACGCGTACTCACAGCTTATGTCAAAAAGAACAACCTTCATGCTCTCCGCGTCCGTGTGCAGCAAAATCCGCCTCAAAACGTTAGCGGTTAAGTTGCTTTTTCCGCCGCCCGTGAACGCGAAAACGCCGAAGTGGTACCGCACGAGCTTCTCAAAATCCACGTAAATCGGAATAACCGTTTTGCTCGCTTCAAACATCTTGACAAGCCCCAGACGCGGGTCAACGCGGGCGTCTTCCACGGTGCTTGACGCGTCTATCCCCAGCTGGTCCGTAATCCGCTTGTTGTACATGCGGTTTATCATGTCGCTGTTCAGCAGGTAAGCGTGGCTGCCCACCACCGGGTAGGAGAAGCCCTTGACAAACTCGAACTCGCCGCCTCCGCTCATGACCAAATCGTAGTTTATGGGAATCGCGTCTATCTGAATCATCATCGTGGAAGTGTCGTCGGTCTGCCAGTCCTCCTCGCTCTGCTCGATAATCTCAAACTGCATCGGATAATAACCATGATCGCTTAAGCCTCGCAAGCCGAAGTGTTCAGGCCAAACGCGGCTGATCTCCATCAACGTGTACCGCTCCGCTCCGTCGTCTGCCCGCTTGAAATTCCGTACGGCTAAAAGCATGCCCTCCTCCAACAAACCCATCAAGTCTTTCTGGTACTCGATTTTGACGCGGCACTGGTAGCGGGCGCTCGTGCCCGTAACTTTTGACTCTGCCCCACCACCGAAGAATCGGGGGACAACCGCGGCTAAACGCGCACGGAATTTGCCGCCGAAATCCGTGAAGCATCTGGTTTTAACGATTTTCTCTTCTTGCTTGCTCAATGCTTGCTCGCCTCTCCCTGAAAGTGCTCATGTAAAATATGAACTTGCGTAATTTATGATTATTGAGAATCCACGTGGCGGTGGTGTCCACCACGCACTTGAACTGGCTGTAATTCCACTTGGCAATCTTATCCGCTATGAACAACGCCTTGTTATGCCCAAACGCTTCGGGAATGTTCGCGGGCGCCATAGCCACCAGAACGCTCATCACAAGGTTCTGCAGCCTGTTCCGCACCGCCTTGTCCCTGAACAATATGGTTTCCACAGGCTCTCGTGTGCCGTCGCTCAGCTCATTCCAGAACTTCACAGTGCTTTCCGTTTTCAAGTCGTACTCAGGATAGGCCAAGCGGTCTACGAGAAGCACGTTGCTCCGCAGCAACGGGTCTGTCCGCGCTTGACTCAGCTGCACATAGGTCTTCACAAACGCCTTTTCAAGGCTGATTTTGTTTCGGATGGCGCCTGAAACGTAGCCGCGGCGGCTTTGCCGGTCAGGAAGAATTGTTCTGAACGCTGAGTCATACTCGATTAGGCTCCACGGCGGAGCTATCTGATCCACGTTGAACACGCTTGCGGACTGGAGAATCATACGGTCGGTGTTCGGAAGAGCCTGTAGCGCCCTGAGGTTCACGGCTGTTTTGAGTAAGCCTTCCCCGTACATTATGGGAACGAGTTGCCGTTTGAAGTCACGTGCCGCCGTGTCCTTCGTAACACCGATGAGCAAGAGACGCTTTTTCCAGCACTCCTCCATAAGCATCTGCAACGTGAACAGTGTTAGGAAGGCAATGTCAACAGTAGTCAACCAATGCTCTTTGCCGTCTTTCAGGATTTTCATGGAACTCGCCGTTTCAGCGCCGGGAGTTTTGGCGAAAAAAAGCCTGTCGCCTACTTCTGTAGTGACTTGTTTTATGCGTTCCCAACTCGTCACGTACTTCGGGTCCAGCGCGTAAGCGCCGTTTTCCACGGTGAGAATTTGCCGTTCACTCAAGCTCTTTAGGGCGCGTTCTATTCTACGGGTTCTTTTTTCATCTGTAGCGCCGAACGCCGCGGCAATCTGACTTGCCGGTAACGCTTTACTCCGCTCTAGCAGGCAGATTATTGCCGTCCGCAGATAATCCGACCTTGGCGGCGGCAACCCCAGCGCCATGTTCGACACGTGCTGTCGGGCGATTATGATGTCGTTCTTGTCGATGGGGATGTCGTCGCCGCTGGCTTTGCAGCCGACGAGCGCGGTTTTTGCTTTCCAGAAACCTGTTTTTCTGGTTTCGTAGAGGAGGCTTGCGCGTTCTGTGGATAAGCTTCGGTCCATGAGGATTACATGTGTTTTTTGGTTTGGGTCGGCGGCGATTTTGTAGGCAAGGTAGTATTCGCTGAACGTCATGATGGCGTTGGCTATGAGGCTGTTGTTCGCTATTTCCTCGTCTGTCATGGGCTTGGCGGGGTTGACTTCGCCTGGCTGTTCTTGCGCTGCGTATGAGGTGTCCACGTCGGGGATTTCGTTGATGTAGATGGGGACTACGCTGCTTATGCCCATGCTGCGCTGAAGCGTCCTCTCGTCATACGTGACTTCTGGTTCTGCGGTCTTGGAAAACCGTATGGTGCCGGTTGCCGCGTAAGCGCCGCCGAAGAATATAACCATGTCGAACAGCGGCTTTGAGTACATGGTGCCGTCTACGCCTGCGAACCGCACGGTGGTGCTGCCGAAGAATTCCCGTGCGGTTTCGTACGCCTGTTTCGGGTCGAATCTCTCTTTTATGAGATTTGAGAGCAGGTCGTCGTAGATGTTTTTGATGCTGGAAAATCGCTGCTCGTAATCCGTGACCTGTTTGGTTGCGCCTTGCCTAAGAGTGTCGCATGTGCGTTTAATTGCGTTGCTAAGCGAAGGCGCAGTCACCTATTTGTCACCTGTCGTTTGAATGTTCAGATTTGAGGTAAAAAGGATTGTTGACACATAAACGCCTAAAACCCGTTTCTAATCCTCGATGGCGTAGGCTCTGAATAACGATAAACAATAAAAATGTGGTAACCGTATTGAGATAATGCTTAGCCAACTCGCGAGCGGGGTTCCCCAAGCCTGGTATGGGGCAGGCCTGCTAAGTCTGTGGTCGAAAGGCCGCGTGGGTTCGAATCCCACACCCCGCGCTTTGTTTCTTTTACCAAAAAAACCTATTATAGCGGTTATTTTTGACTTTCGCTCCGATTTCTGCTCAAAAATTTTGCTGTACCCCCTACGAGATCACGTTTAAATTAGACGCGGTGCACTGACCCAAAACATATTATGACAGAAAGACCCAGAAACCTTCCAGAAAAGATACAATTATTATTTTGTGGTATGAAGAAAAAGAAGCGGTGAACGCGTATCCGTTTAGGAGGAAGTTCTGCTCGGCCCACATAGAGCCTCATTTTAGATTTGTGCGAAGTTGTTTTTGTAAAAACGTCAAAAATTGAGTTTTATAATAGGTTCTATCTTTGTTCTTTCTGCAATAACAATCTCTTCGAAATTTCCTTAGAAATCTTCTCAAGCCCCTCAGCTAACTCCAGACGACTGACTTCATCTAATGGATACCATTTTCCATCCTTATCGACGAATACAAGCTCCAACTTCCTATCGCCCATACTTTCCACCTCCTTCTATAACGGCTATTATTTTGTTATTCTTTAATTTCTTGCATAAACTACTTTTGCTTGCCTACCATAAGTTCAGGAAAAATGCGATTCGAGTTTAGCGCGCTCTCTTTATATTGTGCAAAGACCCTTTGACTATGTTGAGGGAGTAAATGAGCAAAACAAGAAGAAAGAAGAGTCACACACGCACGGGCGAGAAAGAGACAGAAACCGAAGACATTTATGATGAAAAACAGAGAGAAAAAATGTTGGATGAGGATGAAATCACTGCTGCCGAAAACGCGTTCATGCAGGGAAGAGAGATGCAGCCAGATAAGAAAAAACGCCCCGCACATAAAGACACAGTGTCTGTTGAACTCGCTGAAGAAGAATACGAAGAAGACTAATTACACGCACGTAAAAAAAGCGCGCTGGGGTTTGGTTCCGAACCCTTTTAGGTATGGGTCCCGTCGGTTCTACTTCATTATGTTTCTTGGACTTTTTCGCGTGAAATTTGAACGTGGATTTGAAGCTAACACCCCGCGCTTTGTTCATTTTTGCTTTTTTAAAGCAAAAACATGGATTTTGAAATCATAGTTGTCATCAGAAAAATTTAAAAACAATTCGCAACAACATTTCCCTGTTCCTTTAGTTGACATGTTGAGGTATGTAATTTGCGCGGAGCAGCTATGTGGATATTAGGTTTCTTTTCTTTTCTATCAGGATTATTTGCAATTCACGCTATAGTGCTGGCAGCCAATCCAGCAATAGGCATAGAAGGCACGTACCAGCCTTGGCTGATTGGTAGCCTAACTGGGGGAATTCCAGTATATGTTTATCTGGCGGTCTCTGTAATTGTAACTTTGGTTTTCCTGGGGGGTACCTCCAGTAAAGTAATAAGCGAATTATCAAACAAAGAACTGCTTAACGAGATTAATGAAAAAGCGAATAATTTAGAAAGCGGTCAAAAGCTCCAACAAAAGTTTCTAGAAAGCTTGCAGGCAAGGGTATTCCTAGTCGACGAAAACTTAGGCGCCGCTAGGAAGGAAATCTCTGAAAAGTTCAGTAACCAAGAAAAGGAGATAAAACAGGTTTACACGAATTTGGTCAACAAGTTTGACAGGGAATTAGCTGCTACGAAAACTGCAATTGGCAAGCAAGTTGGAGAAGGATTTAATGAGCAAGGAGAGATGCTGAAAGAGTTTCACGCCAGTTTAGCCAGTAGATTTGACACTGAATTAGCTGATGTGAAAGATGGAGTGACGCGGAAACTTGGGGAAATAGATAACGCCATTTCGAGACATGCACAAAGAAACACAAAGAACGCAAAAGCCATCTTGAAGCAGATGGGTGAAATTGCAGACATCAAGTTGAAATTGGAAAAATTAGAGTTTGAGTTAACGAAGATGCCGAAACCGCAGCTGACAAGTCAAAGCGATCCAGAAGAAGTCAGGGGAATAGGGGAAAATACTGGAAATGATCTGAAAGAAATGGGAATAACAAACGTCCGTGAACTAATTTTAACAGACGCTGGAGTGATCGCTGATAAAACAGGTATGAGCCTAAAAACAGTTGAGAAGTTGCAAGGGAGAGCCCAGCTTCAGATGATTCCGGGCATAAAAGAGAAAGACTTGGATTTGTTGGAAGATGTTGGCGTCATGAATAGGAAAGAACTGGCTGAACAAGACCCAATTGATCTCGGCAGGAGAATGAACGAAGTCCTGAAAGTTCAGATTGAAGAGGGAAAAATCTCAGAAGCTGAAAAACCAACAGTTGAAGAGATATACTCTTGGGTAAAATTCGCAAAAGCCTAAGCCATTTCAAACTGTTGTGGTAGACTTCCTTTCGTTGCGGAAGGGAGTTAAGCTCCCCACTTTTACTGTAGGATATATTGCGATACTTGAAATACGCCTTTTATACCGTAGCGCTCCTATATCACCATAACGGAAGGAGGAGGCTTCAGAACGGGGCTTAGCCTTTCACCTTCCATCCCTCCTTAATTCTTTTCAAAAAAACGGGTTATTATGCAAAAACCGCGGCTCCCTTTTTTGCGGAAAAAGAAAACGCGCAACTCCAAATTTCGCAGAGTAAATATAGATAAATAGTTTAAGCATAAGGCACCTAAGGAATAAGAGTGCACTACATGGCTTATATACGGAAAGAGAAGGAAACATTCGAAATAGACTATTCTCTAACCAAGATTTGGAGGGCTATCCCCAAGGCTCTCACCAGCCTAAAATGGACGGTAGACGAAGTTGACGACGCAGCGCACCATGTTAAAGCCAAGACGAAAGCGGGTTTCATGGCATACAGTTCGGTGCTCTTAATCGACGCGGTGCCCGTGGACAAGAAAACCGCGAGAGTCACGGTGACGGCGGAGACGCCAGTTACCACAATCACCTCCATAGCTGATTTTGGACGGACACAGCACCGCATTGATTTGTTCTTTGAGGCTTTGGCGAAACAATTAAGTAACCATGAAAATACAGGATAACACGCGCATCCCACCTAATTTTGATCATCAAGGAAACCTGTTTAGCTATGGAACCAAAAAAAAGAAAAGGCAAAGGCACAGCCAAAAAACGTGGCGAAGATTAAAGTAAGCAAAAATGAACCCTACCTAATTTATGGGGAAATTCCCATCCAAAAACAGGTAATCATCGCAGACTCCGATGGAACTGCTACTGAATGGCAGCCAAGCACCAAGTATCCGCTGCAAGAAAAATACGCCCTCTGCCGTTGCGGACAGTCTAAGAATAAGCCTTTCTGTGACAGCAGCCACTATCCTGAGGCAGAGACCATGGAAAAGGTGCATAGTGAGTGAATCGTCGGCGGAAGCTATTCGAGTACTTGTGCTCGTTTAAGCGCAATCCACGTGATGACTAAGAAAATGATGGTGTACGTCGCTGCCGTGGCAACCGACCTGGCTGTTATTAGTGATATTGGTTCGGCGTAGGCAAATGTTTGAGTCATGTTTAGCTGACCACCTTGAATATCAACGCTTGTCCTGTTGAAATTGACGTTGGCTGAAGGGTAAAGCGCGTAGTTTATCAGGTTGGCGCCGATGTTGTCTGTTCCGGCTCCTACGGTTATCAGTCCTTGCGTGGTGAACATGGCTCCGGAGGCTCCGCTTCCAGGCACGTAGTTCAGGGCTGGTGAGGGACCCGCGAAGAGCGAGACTATGGGCGCGGCGAAGAGGATGCCTATGAAGAAGCCTAAAGCGACAAGGGTCGATATGATGGTGCTTTTTGAGAGCGCTCCTGCGGCTAGAATTATCGCTATCCAAACGAAAGTGCTTAGTATGTTTCCAAGGAGCCCGAGAGGTACAAGGTGGAGGTTGTTTTGGGGACCGTAGACGAGTGCTCCGCCGATGACTACGTACACGAAGAGTATCGTATAGGTGACTAAGATGATGATGAAGGCGGCGAACAGCTTGCCTAGGAAAACCATTGTTCTTGAGACGGGTTTTGTGAGCAGGGGGACAATTGTGCCGCTTTCGAATTCGCTTGAGATGCTGTTCATTGCGGTTATGAGGGCGAACAGGAACATGCCGAAAGCGGGGATGGTGAAGGTGACGGCGTAGTCTGGGTTTGCGTTGATGGTTTGGTCGGTGGTGGCGCTGAGGACGACGGGCAAAAGCCAGGATAAGGTGGCGAATATGAATGCGATTATTACGACGCCTATGAATTTCTTCTTGCGTATGTTCCAGAGCATTTCGTATCTTACGACCGCCCAGAAACGGATGAACCAGCTGGGACGAGGTCTTCCCGTGTTTGTTCTGGTTGCGGTCACTGTGGTTTTCCTCCTTGGTCTTTACTGATGAGCTGTATGAAAACATCTTCAAGGTTTGACGCTTTCTGGCTCATGCCTACGATGATTCCTCCTGACCGAGTTATTTCTTGGGACACTTTAACGCGCTTGTCCTCGTGTGTCGCCATCTGAATTCTTAAAGTGTTGCCCGTCTGCACCACGCTTGAAACAAAAGGTAGCTTCTTTACGGCGTTGACAACTGTATTCGACATTTTGGCGACTTCAACATGCAGCATTGCGGGTCCTGCAAGCAGCCCCGAAACCTTTTGGAGCGTGTCTGAAACCAATGCCTTGCCACGGTTAATTATTGTGACATTTGTGCAGATTTGTTCAACTTCAAACAGCAGGTGGGAGGAGACGAAAACGGTCCTGCCTTCTTTAGCTATTTCCTTTACGACTTCTCTTACTTCCACCATGCCAACAGGGTCCAAACCGAGGCTTGGCTCATCCAAAATGACCAGGTCAGGATTATTCAGAAGCGTCTGTGCTATGCCTATGCGTTGCTGCATGCCTTTGCTGTATTTGCCTATGAGGTCGTTTTCTCTGCCTCTAAGCCCGACCAATTCAACAAGTTTGGGTATCTGCTCTTTCCGCTGTTGTTCGGTCATGCCGTACATTCGCCCGTAAATGTCCAGCAGTTCCGCGCCTTTCAGGTGTTTCGGGAATTTTGGGAGCTCAGGCATGTAGCCGATGCTTAACCTTGAATCTGCTTGTTCATAGAACATTTGGAGGAAGCTTTCGTTTTTGCCTCCGTGCAGTTCCTGCCCGAGAACTTTAACGGTGCCTTCATCTGGCTTTAACAGTCCCACGAGAATTTTTATGGTTGTGGTCTTTCCCGCGCCGTTTGGACCTAAAAAACCGTGAACCGTGTTTCGTTTAACCTTTAAGTCTAGCTTGTCTACTGCGGTTAGTGAGCCGTATCTTTTGGTTAAGCCGCTGGTTTCGATAGCTAGTTCCATCTGCAGAATTTCCTCGCCATGTTTAATTCCATCCATAAGAATATAAGCGTTAAACTTGGTTTGAAATTCATCTCTCTTCGGAACAAAAGTTCAAGGTATTTATAAGGGAGGGGGTAGTATCTCGTGAGCACAGTAGTTTTAAGCATCAAAAGCTGCAACTTGCGAGGAACTGTTTTTATTTTAGGGCTAAATACGGTAGTGCTTAGGAGAAGTGTTTATGGATTTTAAAGGTAGTAAAACAGAGAAAAATCTTTTAGCCGCGTTTGCAGGCGAATCCCAAGCCAGAACCCGATATACTTTCTTTGCAAGCGTAGCCAAAAAAGAAGGCTATGAGCAAATCGCCGCTATCTTTCAAGAAACAGCTGACAACGAGAAGGAGCACGCAGAACTGTTCTTTAAACATCTTAAGGGCGGAATGGTGGAGATAAACGCTGCTTACCCTGCAGGCGTTATTGCGTCGACAGCTGAAAACCTTAAAGCAGCAGCGGAAGGAGAGAAACTTGAATGGGGAACGCTCTACCCCAACTTTGGGGACGTAGCCGAACAGGAAGGCTTCAGAGATGTGACTAGAACTTTCCGCAGCGTGGCTAAGGTGGAAGCTTACCATGAACGGCGATACCTAAAACTGCTGGCGAACGTGACGCAGGGCAAAGTGTTCAAGAAAGACGCGCCGACCAAGTGGAAATGCAGAAACTGCGGTTTCGTCTATGAAGGCAGCGAAGCACCAGACAAATGCCCCGTGTGCAGCCATCCGAAAAGCTACTTTGAGGTTTGGTGCGAAAACTACTAGCGCTCTCACACCTTTTTTCTTTCTACACGTTTTTATGGGATTGTTTCGTTCCAGAAGAACAGTTTATCATAACGGTTTTTCACAGGGTCAAAAAATTCTGGGTCGTCGTAAACAACATCCAATTGAGAACCGTACTGCGCTATAAGCTTGTTTACGTCACTCCAAACTTTTCCAGACAATTCATCCGCGTCCCACAAACCCCATATGGTGTCGTCGGCGCGGCGAAGACCAAAGCCGTAATCCTTAGGGAGGACGTAAGCCGCTTCAGCCCTATTAACTCCACGCTTATTTGGATTACTGTGTACGTAGTTCCAGAACTTCTGCAAAGCCTCAAAATGCCCCTGCTCATCCGAAAGTGTTCCGTAAGGTCCAATCATTGGATAGCTGAACACAATCTCGTAGCTTGCTCCAGAATCATACGCCAATTTCAGGTCACTGTAAAGCTCAGTTCCATTTTCCAAGTAGGGTTCCTCGTCGTATGTCCACGTGACTATGGCGCCCCAACTTCGGTTTTGAGCTGTCGCAGCGCCTCTGCAAAGCCCAATGTGTAATGGTCTGCTAAGATTGAAGCCGAAGTCGGCGAAGACAGCGTCGTATCCAGATTTATAGTCAAACCAGTAAAGCCCATAGTCGGCTGTGAACAGCTTATGGCTTATGTATTTGTAATATTTTACGAGGTAGCTCAAATTATCAACGTAATGCGTAGACGCGTTGGCATATGTACCGTAGGCTTCAGCTTCTGTCCTATTGAGCAGTGAAGAGGGACCTTGGTCTAATTGGTGCCCGCCAGGTTCATCATAGCGGTAAACTCCCCAGAATTTGTCACCGTATTTCTGTCTCGCTTCATAAATCCAAATCATCGGCTGATAAATCCAAGTTGATGGCTCAACGGCTGTGGAATTAGGTCCGCGCCTGTACATGTCAGTATCTGTAAACAATATGATAAAATAGAGCCCCGCGTCGTAAATGTAGTCGCATGACTCGTCCAGCGCCGTCTTATTGAAAGTCATCTCAACCGCGCCTAAGACAAAAAGGTTCGTGTAATCCTTCACTTTATCCACCAAACTCTTCAAGTCATCTACGTTATTACTGTAGGCAAATTCTACACCTACGAAAAACTCCGAAGTTGAATAGCTGTTCCCCACCCAATCAATTGTTGCAACTATAGACACGGCAAGAACCGCAATAAGCGCGATTCCCAACATAAAAAGGGTTCCTTGACTCATTTTCCATTCAACTTTCGTGAACTAACCGTTATTCAGGGTTCATCTATAAAACTTTTGCACGTTCCAACCCCAGAGATAAATCTGTCAGTAACTGGCTCGTTTCGCGTTTCCAATTAACCCGTGAATCTACCGCGATCTGCGATAAAGACCTACAAGTTCTCCTTCAGCGAGTACGTGGCTCTCCATCACTCTTTCCACATCCTTCTTCTCTGCGTTGGCAGTTAAATCCAGCTTCGCATCTACGGCGTAGACTTTGAAGAAATACCTGTGCGTTCCAGATGGAGGGCAAGGTCCGCCATAAGCATGCTTTCTGTAAGTGCTGATTCCTTCGGTTCCTGGAACCGTGTTCTCTTCGATTTTGCGAGTGGTTGGCGGAATGTTCCAGACAAGCCAGTGATTCCACGTTCCCATGGGCGCATCTGGATCATCAATTATCAGCACCAAGCTTTTTGCTCCTTCGGGCACGCCTTCGATTGTCAAAGGGGGATTTACGTTGTCTCCGTCGCAAGTGTATTTTGCGGGAATAAGCTGGTTGTTTTCGAACACGGGACTCTTTACAACTAACTTTTGCACAAGTTTAGCCTCTGAGAAACACCAAAAACTATTGTTGAACGTACATAAAAAAGTTGCCGAACCCATGAAACGTGACTTGCTGAAGCACACTTGCGTTAAAGGCTATTAATGAGAGATTGCAGAATAATCTCAAGGAGACAAGCGAAAAACCATGTGCGGAATATTCGGCTTTGTACTGAAAAACCCTGTTCACACTCCTCTAGTTTCCAAGATTCTGCAAAAACTTGAGATAAGCCAATACCCAGGCGAAACCAAACCTGTCGGAGGCTACGGCGCAGGAGTTGCCATCATGCTCAACGACGGCAACATCCTATTGGAAAAAGTTGGAAAAACAGCGGGTTCTCCAGCGGCGCATCTAGCAAAAATCATAGAGCCGAAGTTTTCAGATGTTTCAGTCTTAATAGCTCATGTGCGGTATCCTAACCCCGAATTCAGGGAAGCGGCTCAGTTCAAAGAGACTGCACAGCCTTATGTTGGGCAGTTTGAGCCGGAGTTGACTATTGCTTCGGCGCATAACGGCAAAGTGGAGAATTATAAGGAACTCAAAGAGAGAATGAAAGAGCATGTTTTTGAGAGTGAGAAAGCAGGGTTTGTTGACTCGGAAATTGTTCCCCATTACTTTTCAGAATTGGTTAATGAAACCGAGAATGCAGACGAGGCGCTTTACAGGCTTTTTTGCACTTTAGAAGGTTCAAACGCCATCAGTATGTTCCAAGTTGACAAAGAAAACGCGTTTTTGCACTTGGTTCACAAGGGGAAAACCAGAGGCTTAACGGTGTGGGCGAACGAGAAAAACGAAGTTATCTTTTGCTCCCGCCCTGAACCAGTGATGGAAGAGTTTGAAAGACTGCTGATGCGAGACAGATTCAAACCGAAAATTTCAATCAAATGGCGCGAAGACGCAGGAGTCAAACTGTCGTTTCCAATAACTTTCGAATGAAGCCAAACCCAGAATCTCCCATGCTCAACCGCAAAATCACTTGTAAAGCACTGTCAAAGCACGTCTAAAATCTTTAGACTTGCTTTTTGCTTTCTATCATCGAGTTAGTTGAAGCATACGCGCCGCACGCGAAAAAACTCGGTTCTGCTTAAAACATATTAAGCACTTTTGTAAACAACATATCTGGGGAGAACGCATGAAATCATTTCCACTTACGATTGTCGTTATTTCTATCATATGTATTTTCAGCATTAGTGCTGTTTTCGCACTTGCCCCCGATGATGCCTCCGTAATTGCGTCTTGGGGAAGCCCAAAATACTATCAAGGCGACACTGCCTCCGTCAGGATAACTTTTCAAAGCAACATCGATGATACGCTTACAATAACTAGGGTCAGCATTCAGTTTGATTGGATGCCTCCAGATGCTTATTACAGTCATGATTTGTCCGCTACTCCCGTAAGCATTTCAGGGCATGGCAGCTACACCTTTGAATTAACGGACATCCTCCTAGTGGGTGCGAGTGCAGGTTCGCACAATTACAAGGTAACTATTGATGGTCTACAGAATAGCATTGAGTTCATTTGGAACTCGCCCTCGTTAAACTTACAAATCTTTAGTGGCAACGAAAAACTCTACTACCAGCTAGAGCCTCAGGTCAAAGCAAAAATAGACAACGCCACCTACACAAATTCGGAAGCACAATCGCTTCTCCAGCAAGCAGAGACTGAATATGGGCTGGCACAGGAATCGGCGATTCAAGAGAAATGGCAGGAAGCAGTTACAAGCTTACAGGCCGCATCTGATTACGTGGATCAGGCGGATGCCGCGGAGCAAAGCGGCGGAGGCGGTGCGCTAGGAGGCAACTTGTTGCTGTATTTAGCGGTTATAGCGATTGTGGTTGTTATAGTCCTATTGATAATTATTGTTGCAGTACGTAGAAAGATAAAGAAAACTGATTCCGCAGCATAGACACTGCTCCTTTTTATCGTTTGCCTTTTCACCACACCACTTAATCGTTAAAAAACACGTTTCGTTTTTACAATTATGCATTTCTCAATACAAGAAGAAAAGTTTATATCTCATGTTCCCTCCTCTGAGGGAAATCATTTAGAAAGCGAACAGGCGAGTTAAAAAGTTAGAAATGGACGTTTTTGAAGGTTTTAACTTGGATTATGTGACGCTATATTTCAATTTAGAAATTTTCAAAATGGAAAGCCAATCTGTTAATCCAAATGCAGAGATGAAATAGGAAATGACTAGGAAAAACGGGAAAGCCCAGAATCTTTTAGTCGCATCAATCTTGTTCATAGTTTTTATGGTCGTTGTTAGCATAGCTGTGAACGTGTTGGTTGAAAAACAGGCAAGACAGCCTCCACTGACAGAAGAGCTAAGAATAACAAGCGTCGCCTTTTCAGAGAGTAACACTATTGACTTAGTTGTCCAGAATTCTGGGATAATAGATGCGGCAATAGCTGAGGTATGGATAAACGACGAAAAACAAAACTTCACAACTAATCCGCCAATTGAAAAGTTGCTGCCCAACACGAGCGTGCATGTTTCTGTGACTCACCCTTATTCAAATGGCACTAACTACCACATTAAAATCGTATCCAATAGAAGAAACGTCTACTTGGCTGCTGCGACTGCATTATAACTTTCAACTATAGTTAGCTT
>Ga0315554_1000654_pt1 | contig 20567 bp, 20 predicted proteins | sample SalMarSW160370MG_FD_202114 | JGI IMG/M metagenome (GOLD analysis project Ga0315554, IMG submission 202114) | Salt marsh sediment microbial communities from the Plum Island Ecosystem LTER, Massachusetts, United States - Salt Marsh Sediment SW1603-70 ... | reverse complement strand
CTCGCGGTCCGGGGGGAAGCGCGGACGATCGAGCGCCTCGCCCATCGGCTGATCGGCCTCAAAGGGGTCAAACACGGCGAGCTGACCGGGACGTCGACGGGCAAGAGGATTCGGTAGAAAGGAGAAGGAAGCGATGAAACGGATAGGGGTGCTCGTCGGGATCGGGATCCTGCTGATTGGAGGGGCGGTCGGGGCCGAGACGGTCGTGTCGACGCACGCCGTGCTCGGCGAATTCGCGCAGATCGTCGGAGGGGAGGGGATCGATGTCGTGACGATCATCCCGTCCGGCTTCTGTCCGGCGCACTACGATCTGTCCCCGAGCGATCTGGTGGCCGTGTTGAACGCTTCGGTGATCCTGTACTCGGGCTTCGAGCCGTGGATCGAGACGTTGGCCGACGCGGCGGGAAGCGCCGCCGTGGTGGTTCAGTTGCCGGGTGAGTGGAACACGCCGGAGGCCGCCATCGGAAAGGTGGAAGCGATCCGGGATCTTCTCGCGGAGCGTTTCCCTTCCAAGGCGGACGAATTCGCGGCGAACGCCGACGCCTACATCGAGGAGCTCCGGTCGCTCGGAGACGCGCTGCAGGAACAGGCCAAGTCCGTCGGAGTCTCCGGGATCCCCGTCGTCTGCATGGAGTGGCAGGCGGATTTCGTCTCCTGGCTCGGTTTCGACGTACAGGTCACCTACGGGCTTCCGGAGGGCCTGTCCCTGCAGGACCTGGTCGCCCTCGCGGCCGCGGGCCGGGACGCCGGCGCACGGCTCGTCATCGACAACCTTCAGAGCGGGGTCGATTTCGGGGCGAAGCTGGCGCGGGAGGTCGGAGCGGTCCATGTCGTCCTGTCGAACTTCCCGGGGGCGATGCCCTACACCGCCACGGTCGTCGACCTGCTGACGCGGAACGCCCAGGCGCTCTTCTCGGCGGTCGAGCCGCTGGAGTAGGAGGTCGGGATGGAGACGCTCACGATCGATCCGCGGGAGGCGGATCTCCGCGCGATGATCGAGCGGGGAACCCACCTTCACGGTCACCTCGGACCGTACCTCGTCGCCGGGATTCGGATGGGGCTTCTCGCCCTTCGCGAGCTGAGGAGCCCCGGCTACTTCGGCCTTCGGGCCGAATCGGAGGCCGGTCGGACGACCCCGCTCTCGTGCCTGAACGACGGGGTGCAGATCGGTTCTGGATGTACCGTCGGGAAGGGGAACCTCCGCATCATCGGAGAGGAGAAGCCGCGCGTCCGTTTCACGGACGAAGACGGACGCCAGATCACGATCGAGCTTCGGCCCGAGATCGTCGACTCCTTCCGCGGCTCGGACACGATCGCGAAGGCGCGGGAGCTCGAGACGATCCCCGTGGAGGAGCTGTTCGAATGGACGATGTCGTCTCCCTAGTCGACGTCCGAGCGACCTACGAAGGGGAGCGCCACGCGACGCTCGCCGGGGTGACCCTCTCGGTCTCCTCGGGAGAGCGGCTCGCGATCACCGGGCCGAACGGGGCGGGCAAGACGACGATTCTCGAGGTGATCAACGGCCTCCTGCCGATTGGATCCGGGACCGTGCGGACCCTCGGCCGCGAGGTGACCTCCGCGAGTCACCGGCTCCGCGCACAGATCGCGTACGTCCCCCAGAACCTCTTCTTCCCTCCCGACACGCCGTTCCTCGTCTGCGACGTGGTCCTCACCGCGCGATTCGGAGGAGCGAGTAGGTGGCGCTTCTTCACCGCGGCCGATCAGGACTGCGTCGAGGGGGCGCTTCTGGCCGTCGGGATCGCGGATCTCAAGGGAAGGCCGGTCGGGCGCCTGTCCGGCGGACAACAGCGGAAGGTGCTCCTCGCTCGCGCGCTCGCGCAGGAGGCGAAGCTCCTCTTGCTCGATGAACCGACGGCGAACCTCGATCCGGAGGCGAAACGGGAGGTGGCCGAGTTGGTCGCACTTGTCCAGCGCGACCTCGGCGCGGCGGCCGTCGTCGTCAGTCACGAGGTGGGGCCGTTGCTCGACGGATCGGATCGTGTCGTCACCGTCGAAGCGGGACGGATCGTCGAGCGAGCGCGGCCCGTCCGGATCCCGGTCGCGACGCACTAGGGGCCCCCGCCGTGTTCGGCCTCCCCTGGCACATCATCCTGCCGACCCTGCTCGGGAGCCTCCTCGTCGGCGCGATGTGCAGTTCGATCGGAACGTTCGTCGTCCGATTGAAGTTGTCATCGCTCGGCTTCGCGATGTCCCACGCGGCGTTCGCCGGCGCGGCGCTCGGTCTGATGGTTACGGTTGTCGATCCGATTTGGACGGCGATCCTGTTCGCCGTGCTGATGGCCGCCGCGCTCGGTCCGATCGCGGATCTCTCCCGCCTCCAGGTCGACACCGTCGTCGGAGCGACCTTCCCCCTGACGATGGCCCTCGGGTTGATCTTCATCAACAAGTCTCCGAGCTCGGGGATCGGCAGCGGCGCCCTCTCCCTGCTGTGGGGAAGCGTGCTCGGGATCACGATCGGCCAGGTCTACGTCCTCGCGGGCGTCTTCGTGGCGATGGTGGGCGTCCTCTTCTTGTTTGGCAGGCAGTTCTTCTCCCTTCTGCTCGATCGGAAGCTCGCGACGGCCTCGGGGCTGAACACGGCGCGCGCGTTCTACGTCCTGCTCTTCGTCGTTGCGATCGTCGTCGCCGTCTCCCTCCGCGTGACCGGGGGCTTGCTGATCTACGCGCTGATGATCCTTCCGGCCTCCGCGGCGTTTCAGTGGGCGTACGACATCAAGAAGGTCTTCCTGATTGCGCCCCTTCTGGGGATCCTCGCTTCCCTGTCCGGATTCGTCCTATCTCTCGGCGCGGACCTGCCGATCGGTGCGTCGATCGCCCTCTGCTGCGCGGCGGTCTTCTTCGGATCGATCCTCCTCTCGCCCAAGCGGCGACGCGGTCGAGGACTCGGGTAGGAATCGGCATCGACGGGCCGAGATCGGTAACACGCGGGCTCCATCCGGCCTTCACCGTCTCCTCACGCGTGCGCGGCACTCGTCGCAAAAGCGAAACGTCGTACCTTTGCGCGCGCGAGTCGAGGTGCTCCGGGATCTCGGGCGCTCACCTTCTCCACAGGGTTTCGGTGCTCGAATTTTGTCGATAGACTTTGTCCGACCGCTTGAATCGGAGGTGCGGCCCAGTGAAATCGAACGAAACCGCCGTCGGCGCGATCGTGAACCGGGAGCGCCTGCGGCTGCCGATCCTGTTCGAGAGCGAGCACGAGCTCGTCGTGATCAAGCCGGCCCGGATGGCGACCGAGCTGACGAGCGATCCGAAGGGCGTCTCGCTCCTCTCGCGGGTGCGCGCGGCGGTGCCGTCCGATGTCGCGCCGAAGCTTCCGCATCGACTCGACCGGGCGGCGCGGGGGATCGTCGTCGTCGCCCTCTCGGAGGACGCGATCCGCTTCCACAACGAGCAGCTTCGGTCGGGCGCGTGGGAGAAGGTCTACTTGGCGCGGATCCGCCTCTCGGACTTCGGCGCTCTGGGAAGCCTCGTCGGGAAGCACAAGGTCCACCTCCGCACGCGGGACGACCGGGCCGTTGTCGTCCGAAGCGGCGGGAAGCGCGCGATCACCGACGTCCTCGCGGTCGCCCCCGCCCCGGATCGGCACGACGAGGCCCACGCCCTCCTTCGGCTGCACACGGGGAGGTATCATCAGATCCGGGCGACGATGGCCCACCTCGGCGTCCCGCTGGTCGACGACCGGCTCTACGGGCCGGGACCGAAGGGTCGGGGGGGACGCTTCTACCTCGAGCACATCGCGCTCCGGTTCATTCCGCATGGGAAGGTGCGCCCGCTGGGGATTCATCTCCGGGAGGATCCGGATCGGGAAGCGAGCGATCCGGCGCTCCGCGTGGAGCTCGATCGACGGTTGGAAGAATGGGTGGCGGACGATGCCGAGGAACGTTGAGGTCAAGGCGCGCGTGACCGACTTCGAGGGGCTTCGACGACGCGCCGAGGGGATGAGCGATACCCCGGTCGAGATCCTCGATCAGCGGGATGTCTTCTTCGTCGTGCCGCGGGGGCGGCTGAAGCTCCGGATCCACGCGCGGGACGACTGCGAGCTGATCTACTACGACCGGTCGGACGCCGCCGGGGCGAAGGTATCGGAGTACGATATCGTCCGATCCTCCGATCCCGAGACGTTCTTGAAGGTCCTCTCGGCGGCCCTGGACGTCCGGGGAGTGGTCGCCAAGCGTCGGTTCCTCTATCGTATCGGTCGTACGCGGGTGCACTTGGACGATGTCGAAGGTCTCGGCACGTTCGTGGAACTCGAAGTCGTTCTCGACGAGGGCGAGCCGAGCGTCGGCGGGCGCCGTATCGCCGAGGAGCTGTTGGTCGGCCTGGGTGTCGAGAGCGCGGCCCGCGTGTGCGGCGCGTACATCGACCTGCTGGAGGAGGGCGGACGATGAACCTGACGACCTATCCGAGCGCGGGCGAGTTCCTCGCGGCCGCCGAGGGGCCCTTGATGCGCGACGAGGCGAGGAACGGCCTGATCCTCGGGATCGCGGGCCGGGTGAGGGACGGCCGCCGCTACGGGGAGGATCCGCCGACCTTCTTGACCGTGGATGACGGCGGAGATTTCGTGGCCGCGGCGATCCGGACCCCGCCGCATCCCCTCATCCTCCACTGCGAGGAAGGACACCTCGGAGCGTTGAGCGCGATCGTCGAGCGCCTCACGACGGCCGATCCCCATCTTCCGGGGGTGAATGGGGAGGCTCGACCGGCGGCGACCTTCGCGGAGCTCTGGTCCCGCCGGGTCCGGGCGCCCGCCGAGATCGAGCGGAGGCTGCGGATCTACGTCCTGCGCGAGGTCGATCCGCCCGCCGGGATTTCCGGTCGGATGCGCTCGGCGCGTGAGGAGGACGTGGATCTCGTTGCGAAGTGGATGCGAGGATTCCACGCGGAAGCGGCTCCGAACGACCCGCCGACCGATCCGCGCGAGACCGTGTTCCGGTTCATGGAATCGGGGACGCTGGTCGTGTGGGATCACGGCGGGCCGGTGTCGATGGCCGGGAGCTCTCGCGGCTCCGTCCACGGCGCGGCGGTGAGCGCGGTCTACACGCCGCCCGAGAACCGCGGGAACGGGTACGCATCGGCCTGCGTCGCAGCGCTCAGTCAGCTCCTACTCGATCGTGGATGCGCGTTCTGCACCCTGTACACCGATCTGTCGAACCCGACGTCGAACAGGATCTATCAGCGGATCGGATACCGGCCGGTGGCCGAGGCCACGTCGTACAGGTTCGGGCCGATCGGATCGAGGACCGGCTGAAGATGGTCCGCCGTGCGTCGGAGACGAAGACGAAGATCGTCTGCACGATCGGCCCGGCGTCGAGCGATCGTGAGACCCTCGGCGGACTGATCCGCGCCGGGATGGACGTCGCCCGGGTCAACTTCTCGCACGGGACCCGGGAGGCGCACGGCGAGGCGATCCGCCTTGTCCGCGAGATCGCGGCGGAAGAGGGATCCGTCGTCGCCGTGATGGCCGACCTGCAAGGACCGAAGTTGCGGATCGGACGCCTGGGCGCACCGATCGACCTCGCCCCCGGGAACTGGGTCTCGTTCACCTCGCTATCGTGCGACGGAACCGACCACGTCGTTCCGCTTCCTCACGCGGAGCTGATCGCCGGGTGCCGCGTCGGGGATCGGCTTCTTCTCGACGACGGATCGATGGAGGTCGAGATCCGGGAGGTCCGCCCGGAGGCGCTGATTGGGCGGGTCGTCGCCGGGGGGACGCTGTCGTCTCACCAGGGGATCGCCGCCCCGGGCGGGTCGTCGAAGATCGCCTCGCTGACAGAGAAGGATCGAGAGGACGCGCGGTTTGCGGTCGAGTGCGGCGTCGATTTCGTCGCCCTCTCGTTCGTCCGCACGGCCGAGGACCTGACGGAGCTCCGATCCCTCCTCGACGAGCGTCCGGCGGGCGGCGACATCGGCATCGTCGCCAAGATCGAGAGGCGAGAGGCGCTCGATCACCTCTCGGACATACTCCGCACCGCGGACGGAGTGATGGTCGCCCGCGGCGACCTCGGCGTGGAGACCTCTCCCCAGCGTGTCCCCATCCTGCAGAAGGAGATCATCCGGCGCTGCAATCGTCTGAGCGTTCCGGTGATCACGGCGACGCAGATGCTTCAGTCGATGGTCGAAAACCCTCGCCCGACCCGCGCCGAAGCGAGCGACGTGGCCAACGCGATCCTCGACGGCTCCGATGCGGTCATGCTTTCGGCCGAGACGGCCGTCGGTCGGAATCCGGTTCGGGCGGTCGAGATGATCCGGGAGATCTCGGCGATCGCCGAGCCGGCGATGATCTCCCGGGACGACGCCTCGGACGCGGCCGAACATGTCCACCCGGTCACCGACGCCATCGGTCGGGCGACCGTCCGGATCGCCCGACAGATCGGCGCTGCGTTGATTGTCACCTCGACGTGGAGCGGCTACACGGCACGCCAGGTCGCCAGGGAACGTCCCGAGCGGCCGATCGTCGCGTTCACACCGCGGGAGAGCACCCTCCGCCGATTGGCCCTCGTCTGGGGCGTCACGCCGGTCCTCGTTCCGTCGTACGGTTCGACGGACGAGCTGCTGGAGGCGATCGGGCCGCTCCTCCGCGAGCGCGGTGAGGTGCGGCCCGGCGATGCGGTGGTCGTCACCGGCGGAATCCCGGCCGGAGGCGAGGGGAAGACGAACTTCATCAAGGTCCATCGAATCTGAAGCGAATCGCCGACGAGGGCCGGAAGGTTCGCCAACAGGACGGTTCAGCCTTGTCCTTGATCGAATCGGCGGAGTTCCGCTAGGCTGATCTTAGGACGCACGGACGCCAGGGGTTCGAAGCCGCCGTGCGGGTCCTTCGGACACGGATCGAAGGAGGAATCATCATGCGAAGAAAAGCTGTCATCGCCTTGCTTCTGGCGGGTTCATTCCTAGGGATCGTCCAAGGGGTGGCGCTCGCCGAGTCGGTCTTTCGCGTCGCGATGCAGCCGATCGTCCAGATCGATCCGGCGTTGATCTCTTCGGATGCCGAGGTCGCCGTGGCCAACGCGGTCTACGACTACCTCGTCGACGTCGACGCCGGAAGCCGGATCGTTCCGCGACTGGCGGAGTCCTGGGTCGTCAGCCCCGACGGGACGGAGTACACGTTCGTGCTCGAGGAGGGCGTCCGGTTCCACGACGGGAGCCCGCTCGTTCCCGGGGACGTCGTCTGGACGTTCGATCGGCTCCGCGATCCGTCCAACGGATTCGCGACCGCCTCCGTCTACGCGAACATCGAGCGGATCGACGTCACCGGATCGAACGAGGTGACGTTCCGACTGGCGCAGCCGAACCCGTTCTTCCTCTACGACTTGAGCGACAACCACGCGCTGATCGTGAAGCGGGGGACGACCGACTTCTCGGCGTTCAACGGGACCGGGCCGTTCGTCGTCGAGGACTATCGGCCCGAGGACCGGATCGTCATGAGCGCGAACCCGGACTACTTCGTCGAGGGCCTTCCGAAGCTCGACGGAGTGCAGTTCATCTTCTTCGGCGACCAAGTGGCGGCGGTCGACGCCCTCCGCGGCGGACAGGTCGACATGGCGTGGCGGATGTCGTCGGCGCTCTTCCTGACGCTTCGCGACGAGCCCGGGATCGTCGCGGTCGACGTGCCCACGAACGGGTTCGATCTCGTCCGCCTCCGCTCCGACCTTCCGCCGGGGAACGATCCCGCCGTCCTCGAGGCGATGAAGCTCGCGACCGATCGGGAGGCGATCTTCCAGGTCGTCCAGCTCGGCCTCGGCGCCGTTGGACGGGACAGCCCGATCGGGCCGCTCTACACCGCCTACTACGACGAGTCGACGCCGATCCCGGCGAGGGATCCGGACGCCGCACGCGAGCTCTTGAAGAACGCCGGCTACCCGGACGGCCTGACGATCGACCTGTACACCCCGGACACCGGCGGTCGGCCGGACCTCGCGGTCGTGTTGAAAGAGCAGTGGGCCGAGGCGGGGATCATCGTCAACGTGATCGTCGAGCCGGAGTCGGTCTACTACGGCGAGAATCACTGGATGGACAAGGAGCTCGGGATCACCGGCTGGGGATCGAGGCCGTACCCGCAGTTCTACATGAACTCGATGCTGACCTGCGACGCGGCGTGGAACGAGTCGCGGTTCTGCGACGCCGAGTTCGATCGCCTCGCCCAGACCGCCGGGACGACGCTCGATGAGGCGAAGCGGGTCGCCGCGTACGCCGAGATTCAGCGGATCCTGATCGAGCGCGGGCCGGTGATCATCCCGTACTTCTTCGCCGCCGTCGCCGCGTACAGCGATCGATTCGACGGCCTGGATCTGAAGGCGTTCCCGGGCCGGACCGATCTCCGGGCGGTCCAAGAGAAGTAGCCTGCGCGAAGGACGGTCTGTGACCGTCCTTCGCGTACACGAAGCAGGAGGCAGAGCTTCCTGCTTCGTGCAGGATGCGAGCCGGCGGGGTCTGAGGCCGCCTCGTGTGCGGGTGAGCTGCTAGCTCTCCGGTGCGGACACGAAGGGGGCGAAGCCTCCTCCCTCGTGTGGTTGGGTTGCCAGCGGCGTCCGAAGCCGCTTTGTCTCGGCTGACCGAACGAACGAGACCGAGGAGATCGGTCTATACTCCTTTTCGTGCAGACAAGAACAGCGGGAACGGGAGCCCGGTGAACCGTCGACGCCGGCGGGTCCCCGAAGCCCTTCGCGATCTGTTCCGAAGGCCCTCGTCGGCGTTCGGGACGACCATCGTCCTCCTCTTCGTCCTCCTGGCGATCCTCGCCCCGTGGATCGCTCCCTACGGGCCGACCGAGCAGATCTCCGCAGATGCGCGGCAGCCGCCGTCCGCGGCGCACTGGTTCGGGACCGACCACCTCGGGCGCGACGTGTTCAGCCGGGTTATCCATGGCGCGCGCAGCATCCTGTCGCTGACCGGGCTCGGTGCCCTGTTCGCGGTCGCCGCCGGGACGCTCGTCGGGCTGCTCAGCGGGTACGTGGGCGGCCTGTTCGACGAGCTGTTGATGCGGGTCCTCGACAGCCTTCTTGCGATCCCGGCCCTGCTGCTCGCCCTCGTTCTCCTCGGGACCGTGGGGCCGTCTCGGACGAGCGTCCTCGCCGTCATCGCGGTCGTCTACATGCCGATCGTCGCCCGCGTCGTGCGGAGCGAAACCCTCGCGGTCAAGTCACTGGGGTTCGTCGAGACGGCCCGCCTCCAGGGGGAGCGCCTTCCGCGGATCCTTCTCCGGGAGATCCTCCCTTCGGTCCTCCCGGCGCTTTCGGTCGAGGCGGCCCTCCGCTTCTCGTACGGGATCTTCCTCGTTGCGTCCCTCGGGTTTCTCGGGGCCGGGGTGCAGCCGCCGAGCCCGGATTGGGGGCTGATGGTCAAGGAGGCGAGGACGTACATCCGGCTCGCCCCGTGGACGCTCTACTTCCCGGCCGGCGCGATCTCGCTCCTCGTCATCGGCGTCAATCTGGCCGCCGACGGCCTGAAGCGCGTCCTGCGGCCGTCGACCGAGGAGCTCTCCCCCCGTGCCCGCCGGAGGATCCTCCGCGCGCGGGTGGCCGCTCGATCGGCGGACGCCACGCGCGGCGTCCTCGAGGGCACGATCGCCTCGATCGAACATCTGACGGTCTCCTACCTCCGCGACGGGAACTGGCTCGACGCGGTGCGAGACGTGACCCTCGAGGTTCGCGCCGGGGAGACGCTCGGCCTCGTCGGCGAGAGCGGATCGGGGAAATCCACGCTCGCTCTCGCGATGGTCCAGTACCTCGCCGCCAACGGCGCGGTCCGCTCCGGGCGCGTCCGGTTCGGAGGAAGGGATCTGCTCGACCTTTCTCCGCGCGAGCTCCGATCGATTCGAGGGAGGGAGGTCGCCCTGATCCCGCAGGATCCGCTCGCCGCGCTCAACCCGTCGATCCGGGTCGGCGAACAGATCGCCGAGATCCTCCGTCGGCACTCGGGCGACGAGGCGCGCGCGGCGGCGGTCGAGCTCCTCGCTCGCGTCCGGATCGCGGACCCGGAGCGCGTCGCGCGCCGGTATCCGCATCAGCTTTCCGGCGGGATGCAGCAGCGGGTGACGATCGCGATGGGGCTGTCGACGTCCCCGCGGTTCCTCCTCTTCGACGAGCCGACGACCGGGCTCGACGTGACGACGGAGGCGGCGATCCTCGACCTGATCGCGGAGCTTCTCGCGGCCGGGGATCGAGCGAGCCTCTACATCACACACGACCTGGGCGTCGTGTTGCGCGTCGCCGAGCGGGTCGCCGTCCTGTACGCCGGCGAACTTGTCGAGATGGGAACGACGGACGATCTGCTCGGCACCCCGCGCCACCCGTACACCCGCGGGCTGCTGGCGAGCGTTCCGAGTCTAGGGGCGAGGGGCGGATCCCTTCCCTCGATGGACGGATCGATCCCGCCGCTCGACGCGATCCCAACCGGGTGCGTCTTCCGGCCGCGCTGCCCTTGGGCGGCCTCGGTCTGCGAGACGAAACCGCCGATGACGCCGGTCGACGGGGACCGGACAATCCGCTGCCATCGATGGGCCGAGATCGCGACGGCGCGCCCCCTGGGACACGGAGGTCCGAGGCCCGCGGCGGATCGGCGCGCAGAGAACGGCTCCGTCCTGGAGCTGCTCGATGTCGAGATGGCCTTCCCCCTTCCGCGATCGTGGATCGACGTCGTCCACCGCCGGGGCCGACCGGTCGTCCGGGCGGTCGACGGGGTCAGCCTGTCGATCGGCGAGGGCCGGACGCTCGGCCTGGTCGGCGAGAGCGGGAGTGGGAAGACGACGCTCGCCCGAACGATTCTCGGGCTCGAGGCCCGCCGCGCGGGAACGATCCGGCTCGGTGACAAGACCCTCCCGACGACGCTGCAAGGGCGGAAACGTGCGACCCTCCGGCGTCTTCAGGCAGTCTCCCAGAACCCGGACCAAGCGCTGAACCCGTACGTGTCCGTCGGAGCGGCCCTGGCCCGCCCGCTGCTCACGCTGGCGGGGGTCCGGCGACGCGAAGCGCGTGCGAGGGCCCTCGATCTTCTCGAGCGCGTCGGCCTTCCCGGGGCGTTCGCGGCGCGCCTCCCCGAGCAGCTCTCGGGCGGGGAGAAGCAACGGGTGGCGATCGCCCGGGCGATCGCCGCGGATCCCGATCTCGTCCTCTTCGACGAGGCGACCTCGTCGCTCGACGTCTCGGTGCAGGCGAGGATCCTCAACCTCCTCGGCGGGCTCCAGCGGAGCGGGACCGGAGCGTACCTGTTCATCACGCACGATCTGGCCGTGGTCTCGTACCTCTCCGATGCCATCGCCGTCCTCTATCTCGGCAGGCTGATGGAGATCGGGTCGGCGGACGAGGTCTTCTCGCCCCCCTACCACCCGTACACGGAGGCGCTTCTGTCGGCGTTTCCGGCGCTCGGGCGGGCGGCGCGTCGCCCGCGCGTGCGGCTCGAGGGGGAGATCCCGAGTCCGATCGACCGGCCGAGCGGGTGTCCGTTCCACACGCGCTGTCCGCGCATCCTCGGCCCGATCTGCATCGACCGGGAGCCGCCGTGGCGGCGCGGTGAGGCCGGACACGCGGTCTATTGCCACATCCCGCTCGAGGAACTCGGCCGGATCCAGGAGCCGCTGTTCGAGGGGGACTCCTGATGGGACGTCTTCTCCTCCGGCGGCTCGGTTTCCTCGGCCTGACCCTCCTGTTGACCTCAGCGTTCATCTTCTCGGCGACGCGGTTCCTCCCCGGCGACGTGGCGCGGGTGATCCTCGGGCGCGAGGCGGGGGAGGAGGCGGTCGCCGCGCTTCGCGAGGAGCTCGGCCTCGATCGACCGGCGATCGTGCAATACGGGTCGTGGCTCGGGCGGTTCGTCCGGGGGGATTGGGGGACGTCGTTCGGGACCGGTCTGGCCGTCCGCCCGCTCGTCGTCGAGCGACTCCGCAACTCGCTGATGCTCGCGGCGGTCGCGCTGGTGCTCGCCGTCCCGCTTTCGATCTTCCTCGGCGTGTGGGCCGGTCTGCGGGAGCACGGGATCGCCGATCACGTGATCAGCCTGGGGAGTCTATCGGTCGTCGGGCTCCCCGAGTTCGTCACCGGCGTGCTGCTGATCGAGCTGCTCGCTCACCGTTGGAACCTCCTGCCGGCGAGCTCGCCGATCGCGCCGGGGACCGGCTTCTGGGAGGCGCTGCCGTTCTTGATCCTCCCGGCGTTGACGGCGACGTTCGTCCTCCTCGCCTACATCGCGCGGCTGACGCGCGCCGAGGTCGTCGAGCAGATGCGCCGGCCGTACGTTCGGACGGCAGTGCTGAAGGGCCTTCCACGACGGACCGTCGTGTTCAAGCACGTCCTGCGCAACGCCCTTCTCCCGACGATCACGGTCGTCGCGATCAGCTTCGGCTGGCTGATCGGCGGGATCATCGTCATCGAGAACGTGTTCAACTACCCGGGCCTCGGGCGCCTCCTCCTCTTCGCGATCGACCGGCGCGACTTTCCGCTGATGCAGGCGATCGCGATCGTCGTCGTGATCGGCGTCGTCTTCGCCAACCTCGTCGCCGACCTGTTGTACGCCGCCGTCAACCCGCGGATCCGGTACAAGTAGGGCGAACGGGCATCGCTTGGCGGTCTTCGAGACGAGCGGAGTCGAAGGACAACGTAGAGCCGGACAAAGCAAGATCTCGTTCCCTAATGCATCGAGCGCAATGGGTGCAGATCGCCGATGACGGCCTCGCCAAAGCTCGCGCCCCGGAGAAGAGGCGATCGGGCTCGTGGTGCGAGGCGATCGAGTGGAAACGCGGATTCAGACATCGATTCCGAGATGAAATGAGGATGCAGAGCCCAAGGACAGCAACCTTGCGTCTATTGGGATGAGGGAGTCCGGTTCGCATTCCCGTCTTGTCCCGATGCCGTCAGGCCGGTACGCTTCCAGCGGACACGGAGGTGGTCCCGATGCGAGCTCTTGGTTTGCTCTTTGCGACAACCATACTGTTGGCGATTTCGTGCGCGGCCGGAGCGAACGGCCCTCAGGACGGCGTCGGGGGTGGCGGACCGATGCCGTCGATCCTGTTCCTGAACTTGGGGGAATTGAACGCGGTGGTCACGGCCGCCGGCTACCCCCGTATCAGCGAAGTGCTGTTTACGATGGGCGGGAGCGGATACGGCGGGTGGGGCGACGGCATTCGATTCGGAGGGATGGGCGCCAACGGTGCGGTGACTTCGACGAGCGACGAGCGAAGCGTTCGCTTCGGGATCGAAACCTACGGATTCCTGGTCGAGAAGGCCACCGCAAGCGACTCCGGATTGACGATCGTTCTCGGCACCATCCTGGGAGGAGGGAGTCTCGATCTGCGGTTGATCGATCGGTTCCCGGACTCGTTCGAGGATGCCGTCGGCGCACCGTATGTCGCGTCGATGAGCAAGGGGTTCTACGCGCTTCAACCGTACATCGCGTTCGAGGCGAGGCCGTTGAGCTGGCTGGCCACCCGATTTCAGGTGGGATTCCTGTGGGCGCTGACAGACCCGTGGGCGTTCGAAGAGATCGAGTTCTCCGGCCCCCCACGGACGCTGACCGGGCTCGTCGCATCGTTGACCGTGCAGTTCGGTGGGCACGGGGGCAACGACGAAGACACTCCCACCGAAGAGGGAGTACAGGATCAGCCTCTCCCCGAGAGCGAGGCTCCTCCGGCGGAGCCGCCAAGCGAATAGCGGGGTTTCGGAGCGCTGAACCGGTCGGCGCGTCTTGCTGGACAATTCGTACGCTTCCCGAGCCGCTTCTCCCTGCGCGAGTTCCCGGGGCGAGCAGGGAAGTCTCGCTCCTGTATGACGAACCGCCCGGCCGGCGAGGGACCACCGGGCGGTTCATCGGTCTACTTCGCCCCCGTCAGGAGCAGGACCGCTCCGATGGCGGCGAGGATCCCGAGCGCGATCAGGATCCACGTGGTGCTTTCCATGGTTCACCTCCTCGTGGGGGATGACATGCTTCCGCCGGGTAGATCGTCGAACAGCGCCTTCATCTGCCGGCGGTACGCGTCGAACGCGGCCCGCCCCTCGTCCGTGAGTCGGACCATCGTGTGCGGTTTCCGTTCGACGAACTCCTTGGTGATCTCGACGTAGCCGGCGGCCTCGAGCTTGGAGAGGTGCGACGAGAGGTTTCCCCACGTCAGCCCGGTGTTCTGCATCAGGAAGACGTAGTCCGCGGACTCGACGACGTAGAGATGCGCCGTGATCAACAGGCGGGCCGGCTCATGGATCGCGCGGTCGATCTCGAGCCCGCCCTCCTCTCCCTGCCGCTCAGCCATCGTCCCCCACCTCGACGGGCGCCGGATACGGCGGGTAGCGCCGGAGGAAGCGGATGAACAGGACGACTCCGACAACCGCGATCAGCCCGCCGACGCCGATCAGCGCATGCCCCAGGTGATCGCCGGCGGGGGCCAGATCGATGGCGAGGAGTGCCCCGAACAGGAGCCCTCCGTACGCGTAGAGACGCGGATAGTCGGCGGCCCAGCCAGCGATGGCGAGCGCTCCGCCCCAGATCAGCCCGATGACGATGATGAAGTGCGACCGCACCCAGGTCGCCCAGCCGGGGGCCGTGTCCCGCGTCGCGAAGGCAGTGAATGCGAACATGCCGGCACCAACAAGCGCGAGCGCGGCAAGGATCAGCTGCACGTGAATCATGCTGCGCTTCCGACGCCCGCGGAACGTCGCGTGGCCGATCCGGGGAACGATGGCCCGCCGCGCGAGATCGCGCATCGAGGGTAGCCCCACCGGAACGACAATGGCGGGAATCCAATAGAACTCCGTCAGAATGCCCACGCCGAACGACAGCAACAGCAGGCCGATGGAGAGGTCCCACAGCCCGTGCTCGAACGTTCGCAGCCAGACTCTCCTCTCGATCTCTCGCAGGCCGGCCCTGTCCTTCATCGCAGTATCTCCTCCCCCTTGCGCGGAATCCGGCGCGCGAAGCGAGCGAACAGGACGAGGCCGATCCCGACGCTGATCGAGCCGGAGGCACCGAACGCGATCGCGCCGGGAATGGGGGCCATGAAGCCCTTCCCGGATGCGGCGAGCGCGAAGGCAGCGGCCGCGAAGAGAGCGGCGTGAAGGAGAATTCGTCCGAATTGGAGGAAGACGGCGAGGGCCGTCAACGGAATCCCGACGATCAGCGACACGACCGTCGGCAGGGCGAAGCGTCCGAGTCGATGGAAGGGATCGACCGGGGACCGGCCGACGGCCGTCAGGACGACGAGGGTGACGGTCGCGAGCACGCAGACGACCAGAGCGATCGCCGACGCGCGGGATCGCCGGACGCGGGCGGCGCCGAACTTCACCGCACCGACGCGGGGCGTTGCGTATCGCCGCTTGGCGAGGGCGAGTCCACCGGCGGCGGAGAACTGGAGCACCATCAGGGTCACCAGGCGGACGAGAGAGGTCGCCCCGAGAACCTCGGTCAACGCGGAGATCGCGATCGCTAGCATGAGCGCCCCAAAGTAGATGTCGAACAGGCCGTCCTGCTGGCGGGCCTTCCAGCTTCTGAATTCGATGTCGCGAAGGCTCAGTTCGTTCATCATTCTCTTCTGTCAAGTACTTTGCGTGGCAGAGTGCTCTGTACGATACACCTCGGAGGACCTTCTGTCAAGGGCGCCGGCAAAGACGGCTCCACGTCCCGGCATCGTTGTCCTCGCGGTATGATCTGAGCCATGCCGACCGGAATGACGCGATTGACGGTCGAGACGATCGACGGCGTCCTCGAGCGGGTCATCGAGAACGGCGTGGAATCGCTCGATCTCCGAAGCGTTCGCTTTGTCGATCCGTACGCTCTCCTGCTGCTCGACCTGCTCGTTCTCGAAGCGGAAGGGCGCCGAAGCCGACTCCGGATCGAGTGGCCGGAGGCACCGGCCGTCCGGCGATGGATGCGCGCGATGGGGTTTTTCGCACAGATCGGATCGACGGCCGGGAGCGCGCCCGCGGCGCGGGACGCTCGAAGCGCCCTGCAATCGATCACCGCGATCTCCGATGAGGCCGGAATCGGCCGCGTCGTCGACGGGTTCCATCGTCGGCTCGCCGAGCGGTACCCGTTGACCGAGTCGTCGCGGCGGGCGCTGACGGCGATCATGATCGAGCTGTTCCAGAACATCCCGCATCACAGCAACGCGACGGGTCGGATCGGCGATCCGCACGGGATCGCGGCGATGCAAGACTACGAGAATTCGATCCTCTTGGCGATCGCGGACAAGGGCGTGGGGCTGCGCGGGAGCCTCGGTCTCCGGGAGGGATACGAAGGGATCACGGACTCGCAGGCGCTCGACGCGATCCTCCGCGACGGGCTCAGCCGATTCGCCGACGCCGGTCGCGGGGGGGAGCTGCAGCGGATCGTCGGCGTCGTCCGCTCCTGGGACGGCGCGTTCGCGCTCCGGAGCGGCTCGGCCTTCCTCTACTTCGACGAACGGGGCGGCGACATCTACGACGTCCCCCCGTTCCCCGGGGTGCAGCTGGCGGTCCGGATCCCGTTGCGGCTGTTCGATGCACCGATGGTTGATCCCTAGAGGCATTTCCGGTTCAATGGCGGCCATGCATGTCGAGGAGTTTCGGATCGCGCAGTTCGGCGCGCGCCTCGGGACGCGCCTGGAGGGCGAGAGCGCTCGCGAACGGCTCGAATCGCTGTTGCGATCCTTGCCGGAAGAAGGGCAGGTCCGTCTTTCCCTCGACGGCCTCGAGGTCCTCAGCACGTCGTTCGCCGACGAACTCGTCGGCAAGGCGTATCAACGCGTGGTCGACGGGGCGTTCGGCGATCGGACGATGGTCCTCGAGACGCCGTCTCGCGAACTGGCCGAGGGGATCGACGTCAAGCTGGCCCAGCGCCGCCTGGCGATGCTCTGCCTTCAGGGCGGCCGGTGGCGGCTCGTCGGGTTTCACACCCCGGCGCTCTCCGAGACGCTGCAGCGGATCCTCGAGAAGGGACGGACGACGACTCGCGAGCTGGCCGAGGAGCTCGACCTGCAGATGAGCGCGTGCGTGAATCGGGTCGCCCGCCTCGCCGAGCTTCGCCTGATCCGACGGCGGAAGATCGGAATGAAGGGACCGCAGGACATCTTCGAGATCCACTCCATCCTGAGCGGTTGACAACCTGCCGTACACTTTGTACACTTTACGGAGTGTACGAGAGGCTGACCCCGGTGAACGAACCGATCGACGCGCTGGTGATCTACCGCCGCGGGGCCCCGCACCCCCTCCTGCGCGCGTTTCGATGGAAAGACCGCCGGTACGACGTGACCTCGACGCACCTCGTTCATCGCGAGCGGGACGGCGAGACCGTCTGTCTCGTGTACTCGGTCGATTGCGGCGGCGACACGTACGTCCTCCGTCTCGACGTGGGACGCGGTCGATGGACGCTCGAAGCGATCGGTTGATCGGAGGGCGGTCGGATGCGACGCGTCATTCTGCATGTCGACATGGACTCGTACTTCGCCTCGGTGGAGCAGCAGGCCCGCCCCTCCCTGCGCGGGAGGCCGATCGGCGTCACCGGTCGCCCGACGGAACGGTCGATCGTCGTCGCCGCGTCTCGGGAGGCGAAGCGGTACAAGGTGTGGACGGGAATGCCGGTCTGGGAGGCCCTGAAGGCGTGCCCGAACCTCATCCTCGTCTCCGGCAACCCGGACCGCTATCTCTCGGTGACCAAGCAGTTCATCGAGATCCTCAAGGGGTACACCGCGCTGCTGGAGATTTACAGCGTCGACGAAGCGTTCATGGACGTGACGCAGGAGGCTCCGAAGCACGGGGGACCGATTCGGATGGCGGAGGAGATCCGGCGCCGATTCCGCGAGGAGCTCGGGGACTGCATCACGGCGACGATCGGGATCGCATCGGGAAAGACGTTCGCCAAGCTGATCGGAGCGCGGTACAAGCCGGACGGAGTCGGGCGGCTCGACGACGAGGAGATCCCTGAGCTGCTGGAATCGACCCCCGTCGGAAGCGTCTGGGGGATCGGGCCCCGGATCGAGGCCCGGCTGAAGCGGGTGGGGATCCGCACGCTGAAGGAGCTCGGGGACGCGTCGGAGGCCTTTCTGAAACGCGAATTCGGGGCCTACGGTCTCCATCTTCACGAGATCGGCCGGGGGTGCGATTCGACGCCGCTCGTCCCCTACACGGACGTGCCTCCGCCGAAGTCGGTCGGTCACTCCAAGTCGCTGTCGCCGGAGCTTCGGGACTTCCCGCTGGCGCTGATCGTCCTCCGCGATCTCTGTGATCAGGTGGCGCGGCGGATGCGCCGGCTCGGCTACATGGGACGGACCGTCCATTGCGGATTCCGGGTCGGATCGATCGGACCGCACTACGGGAAGCAGACGACGCTCGCCCTCCCGTCCGACGACGGCGAGACGATCTACGAAGCGTGCCTCGTCGTCCTCGGGAAGATTCGCGTGAAGCCCGAGCGGGTCTCCAACGTCGGCGTCTCCGTGGGGAATCTCGTCGGGGCGGATCGGACGCCGCGCTCGCTCTGGGAGGCGGACCGGCGGCGCGAGCAGTTGAACCGGGCCGTCGATCGGATTCGGGATCGCTTCGGCGATCGGTCGATCCGCCTTGGGACCTCGCTCCTCGTGCGTCCGATTCCCCAGCACGTCGGCGGATTCTTCATGGCGAGCGACGATCTGGAGATCGGCTAGCCTGCGCGTAGGCGCCGCCGGCGCCTACGCGAACAGCTCCTCGGGCAGGTGGATGGCGAAGACGCAGCGATCGTCGCCGCGGAGGATCGACAGGACGACGTCGACGCGGATCGGGCTTCGATCGAGGATCGTCTCCCACATCTGGACGTACCAGCCGGCGGAGCAGTTGCAGAACGTCGGCGACAGTTCCTCGCCGGTCCGGATGACCTCCCGGACCAACGAGCAGAAACAGCTCTGGTAGCGCTTCTCGACCGGATCCGTCGCTCGCTCGTACGCCTCGCGGTTCCACGGCGGGACGAGCTTCTCGGTGTAGACGACGTGTTTCGGCTCGCCGTCCACCCAGTAGATCCGCGACGGGAACAGATCGTCGTCGCGGTTGAGCCGCTCGATGAATCGGACGACGTCCCCTTCCTCTTCGTACGCCGCCTTCATCCGGAGGAGCTGGACCTTCGGATACCGGTGGGCGCAGCCGTTGAGGACGCACGCGCGCGTCCGTTCGGACGGGACCGATTCATCGAGACGCTCGAGGGCCCCGAGGACCCACGCGCGGAGCTGCTCCGCGTCGAAGTCGTATCGAACCCCGTCCGCCCCGGCCGTGACGGCCGCGGCCGTCTTCTTGTCGGTACGCTCCCTCAAACCCTGCTCGAGCGAGTCGATCCAGACCGGGAAGTGGTAGGAAATCTGGATCTCGGTGACGTAGTCCTCGGCCCGCTTCCCGTGTGTTTCCGGGCCCTCCAGGTAGACGTAGCGGGTCGGGTTGTCTCCGGCGAGGAGGTTCCTCTTCACGACGAACTCCCACATCCGCTCGGCCGTCTCCCGGAGCCCGGCCGCGCCGTCGGACTTCGTGTGCGGCCCTCTGTGGACGGCCCAGAGCACGTGATCGCCGGGGAGCGCCCTGACATCGACTCCCCCGATCGAGGTGCCCTTCTTCACGGGCAGCGCGATCTCGACCTCGAACCCCTTCTCCGGGTTGTGCCCCAAGAAGAGGCAGACGGGGGCCCCGCTCGCCGCGGGGCCGACCTTCTCGCGGAGCTCATCGATCATCGTACGGACTTCGTGTTGGTCCTTGACGACGGACCGAACGCTGGCGACGGTCTGGGGCTCCACCCACTTCGCGCGCACATCGATCGAACGCATCGGCGTCTCCCTCCTGTCCCGCGGCTCGTCCCCAGGGTACGCGGCGAGGATCCCCGGGATCGTCTCGCCATCGTCTCCTCGGCGGCGAGCCGGAGGGTGCCTCTAGGGCCGTCTACGGCGGGAACTGCGCCCCACCCGCGACCCGGTGCGCCCAACGCGTCGTCTCCGGAAGGCGGTAGCGCGTGCAACAGGCGAGGGTGAACTCGGTCGCGCGCTGCACGTCGATCCGGTGGCCGGGGGAGACGAAGACCGGCTTCACGCCGGAGCGCGTCCGGAGGACCGCGCCGATGACCCGTCCGGGGTCCTTCTCATCGAGCAGCTCGGCCGCGTCGCCCCGGTTCGGACCGGGCGATTCGTAGGTCCCGTAGAGCCTCGACTTCGCGACACCGACGCTCGGACGATCCAACCACAGCCCCATGTGCGCGGCGAGGCCGATCCCGCGCGGATGGGCAATCCCTTGGCCGTCGAACAGGAGGAGGTCCGGCCGGGATCTCAGCTTCTCCCACGCGGCGAGGATCACCGGACCCTCTCGGAACGTCAGGAGGCCGGGGACGTATGGGAAAACGGCGTCCGCCTCCGCGGTGGCCCCCTCGATCGGCGCGAAACCGGGGAAGCCGAGAACGACGATCGCGGCGCGCGCGCGGTCGCCCTTGACGCTGACGTCGACGCCGGCCACCGACCTGACCTCGTCGCCGCCCCACGACAGGATCGTGCGCCGGGACAGCTCGCGCTGAAGCCGGATCGCCTCCTTCGGGCTCAGATCCCATCTGTGCAATCGGCGTAATTTCACCGCGTCACCGCCCGACGTGTTCGATAC
>Ga0315554_1000653_pt1 | contig 20593 bp, 18 predicted proteins | sample SalMarSW160370MG_FD_202114 | JGI IMG/M metagenome (GOLD analysis project Ga0315554, IMG submission 202114) | Salt marsh sediment microbial communities from the Plum Island Ecosystem LTER, Massachusetts, United States - Salt Marsh Sediment SW1603-70 ... | reverse complement strand
CAGGGATGCAATGGAGCCGCAAGGGAGCCGAAAGGCTCATCCCTGTGCGAGCGGCCATCATGAGTCAACGCTTCGGCGAAGCCTGGGATGCTGCCTACGCCTTGCCCCCAAACTGAAATGCACCCTATGGGCGGAGTCGGCTGCATCTAGTGTTGGTGCGTCTTCTGCTATTGAGAGACCGCGGGGAGCGAAGAATCTCGTTGGGGTGAAGCGCGAGATCCTTCGCTGTTCCTTCGCTCCGCTCAGGACAAGGCTCATGATGACAGTCCGCAGGTCGCGCTTGGAACGTGACGGGTCGCTGCTTGCTCTCCCTGGTGCGCCGCACCGATGACTGCGGCGCGCCCGACAGAACTGCCGTTTTGCACGGCTGTACTCCGATGCTATAATGAGAGCCAGCACTGCAACACGGGCCGAAAGGAGAATCCCATGACCATAGGCGCGTTTACCTTTGTTCTGCATTCGCACCTCCCCTACGTGCGCAAGGCCGGCAGATGGCCCCACGGCGAAGAGATGATTCACGAAGCCATCGCCGAGACGTACATCCCTATCCTGAACGCCCTCTTCGACCTGAAACAGGAAGGGTACGACCCCCGGCTGACCGTCGGCATCACGCCCATCCTCATGGAGCAACTGTCCGACTCCGACGTGCTGGAGCATTTCGAACTGTACGTCGAAGAGCGCATGACCCTGGTGGAGGACGACAGACGCCGCTGGGAGAAGGACGATGGGCGCAGGGTGGCGCTGGCCCAGTTCTATCTGGACCTGTACACGGGGCTTCTGCACGCGTTCCGAGAGCGCTACAAGAGAGACCTCGTCGGCGCGTTTCGCCGACTCCAGGATGAGGGGAACCTGGACATCCTCACCAGCGCAGCCACTCACGCCTACCTTCCCCTGGAAGACAGGGACTCGACCATTTACGGGCAAATCAAGACGGGGGTGGACAACTACGTTCGCCACATGGGTCGGGCTCCCCACGGCATCTGGCTGCCGGAATGTGCGTATCGCCCCGGCTATATGAAAGAAGGCGCACAACCTTACTACAAACCGGGCATCGAGGAGTTTCTGGCGGCCTTCAACCTGGAGTACTTCTTCACCGACACCCACGTGATTGAGGGAGGCGAACTGGTCGGCAAAGTGGCCGGAGATGCAGTGGGACCTTACGGGGCCATCCCGCTCCGCAAGGTGGTGGTGCGGGCCGACTCCCGCCCAGAGGCCACGCTGCGCACCACGTTCCGTCCCTATTACGTCCAGGCCGCAGAGGTGGCGGTGTTCGGTCGCGACGAGCGCACCGGCATGCAGGTCTGGTCTGCCGCCCACGGGTATCCCGGCGACTTCGTGTACCGCGAATTCCACCGCAAGGACCCCAACTCCGGGGCGCAGTACTGGCGGGTCACCGGCGCCGGCACAGACCTGGGCGACAAGGACCTCTACGACCCGGAGGCTGCGCAGCGTCAGATGCAGGCTCATGCCGACCATTTCGTGCACCTGGCCGTCGAGCGGCTGCAAGAATGGCACAGCCAGCACGATGAGTTCGGCATCATCGTCTCTGCATACGATACGGAACTCTTCGGCCACTGGTGGTTCGAGGGCGTGGACTGGCTCAAAGAGGTCTTGCGGCAGTTCAGCGTGAACCCGGACGTGGAACTGACCACGGCGCGCGACTACATGCACGCCCACCCGCCCACGGAGGTGCTGGCGATTCCCGAGAGTTCCTGGGGAGCCGGAGGCGGTCACTGGACATGGCTGAACCCTGACACGGAGTGGGTGTGGCCCCTCATCCACGCGGCAGAGCGGCGCATGGAGCAGATTGTTCGTCGATGGCCGGAGGCCGACGGCGAATGGGCCGACATCCTGGCGCAGGTGGCTCGCGAACTGGTCCTGCTGGAATCCAGCGACTGGCCCTTCCTCATCAGCACGGGCCAGGCACGGGAGTATGCCGGCGGCAGATTCCAGCAGCATCTGGCGCGGTTCAACCACCTGGCCGCTGCCGCAGAGCGGGGCGGTTCCCTCTCCGACGCCGACCGCCGCTTTCTGGAAACCGTCGCCGAACTGGACAACCCGTTCCCCCAGATTCAATATCGCGACTTCGCCGACAGGGAGAAGCGCGGTCTGAAGTCCTGACGATCGCAAGTGTGCGCTATGGCGAGAATCATTCTGTTCACAGGAAAAGGCGGCGTTGGAAAGACCAGCATCGCCGCCGCAACGGCCCTTCGCTGCGCAGAGCGGAGGCTGCGCACGGTGGTCGTGAGCACAGACGCCGCCCACTCCCTGGCCGACAGTCTGGAGCACCCCCTTGGCCCCGAGCCGACTGAGGTCGTCGCGAACCTCTGGGGGCAGGAAATCGACCTGCTGTACCAGATGGAAAAGTACTGGGGCGCGGTGGAGGCGTACCTCTCTGCGGTCCTTTCCTGGCGCGGCATGGAAGACCTCATCGCAGAGGAGACCAGCGTCCTGCCCGGCATGGAAGAACTGGCGTCCCTGCTGCAAATCGTCAAACTGCACACCGACGGCGAGTACGACGTCATTGTGATCGACGCCGCGCCGACGGGAGAGACCCTGAAACTCCTCTCGTTTCCGGAGATGGCCCGCTGGTATCTGGAGAAAATCTTCCCCATAGAGAAGCGCGCCGTCCAACTTTCGCGCCCCCTCCTTCGTACCATCACGGATTTGCCCATCCCAGAAGACGACCTGTTCGACGTGATTGAGCAGTTGATTCGGGACCTGGACCGAATGCACGCCCTCCTCTCGGACCCGGAGACGTCCACCGTGCGGCTGGTGCTGAACCCGGAGAAAATGGTCATCAAGGAAGCGCAGCGAACCTACACCTACCTGAACCTGTACGGCTATCCCGTGGACGCCGTGATTTCCAACCGGCTGATTCCGGAGGCCGTGCACGATGCCTACTTCGAGAACTGGAAGGCCATCCAGGAGAAGCACAGCCACACCATCGAGGAAGCGTTCTCACCTCTGCCGATTCTCACCGTACCCCTGATGGACAGCGAGGTGGTGGGATTGGAGCGGCTGCGCCAAATGGGGCAATTGGTGTACGGCGACCTGGACCCGGCTGCCATCCTGTTCAAAAAGGGAAAGGCAGGGCGCTACGTGCTGGGGCTGAAACTCCCCTTTGTGAGCAAGGAAGACGTGCAGTTGACCCGCTCCGGCGACGAACTTATCGTCCACATCGGCAATCAGAAGCGGAACATCGTGCTGCCGCGCGTTCTGGTGGGGTTGGACGTGCAGACCGCAAAAATGGAAGATGGGGAGGTGCAGGTGGTGTTTGCGCCCGCCGAAGAGGCGGAGGGATAACCCTGCTCAGTCCTCCAGCCTGCGCAGCAGGTCCTCGGCCAGCGCGGCGTAGCGGCCCTCCGGCTCGACGTCCACAGCCCGCGTGAGGTGATAGCGGGCTTTCTCTCTGTCCCCCAGCGCGTAGTACACGCTCCCGGCGTGATACTGGACTGCGGCGGAGCGGTCGTCCAGTTGCAGCGCCCTCTCCACTTCTCGCAGCGCGCTCTCAGAGTCATTGGAGAGGAAGTAGGCCCAGCCTAGCGTGTCGTGGGCGGCAGCGTCGTCGGGGAGGAGTTCCACGGTGGTTTTCGCCGCAGCCACGCCCCTGTCCCTCACGCCGACCAGACGGCTCACGTAGAACTGCGCCAGGGTCAGCCACATCTGCCCGTCGTCCGGCGACAGTTCCACCGCCTTCAGCAGCCAGCCCTCGGCCTCAGAGAACGCGTTCTCCTCAATGTGGGTCTCGGCCAGGGCCACGCAGGCGGCGCTGTTCTCCGGGTCCAGTTGGAGGAGCGTCAGGTAGTAGGGACGCGCCTCCGATGGGCGGCCTGTCCTGCGCTCCACCTCGCCCAGGAAGTACCAGACCAGCGGGTAGTCTGGAGCACGGGCGCTCACGTCACGGAGGACTCCCCTGGCCCCTGCTTCGTTCCCGTCCAGGGCGAGACAGTAGCCCCAATAAGCCCCGGCCACCGGCGAATCGGGGGAGAAGCCCCATGCCTGCCGAAAGAGGGTGCAGGCAGGCTGCTCCTCGCCCGCCCGCAGCAGCGCCACGCCGACTCGCAGGAGTGCGTCCGTGGAGCCTGCTTCTGCGCTATCCTGCACCGCGCTCAACAGCAGCGTCGCCCTGGACCTTAAGGCCGCGCCGCCATCCTGCGCAGCGAGGGCCAGGTGCGCCTCCGATTCCGCGAAGTCGCCCTCCAACAGCGCGAGAACCCCCGCGTAGTACCGCGCTTCCGTGTTGGACGGGTCCAGCCGCAGCACTTCCTCCGTCCAGCCGGAACAGGGGCCGAACGCGCCCCTGCGCCAGAGGAACCGCACGTAGCCGAGCAGAACATCGGGCTCGTTTCCGCCCAACCGCACGGCCTCCTCCCACAGTCGCGAAGCCTGCCAAGAGTCTCCTGTCTCTGCGGCGATGCGCGCAAGGCCTGCCACAGCGCGCGCCTCAGCCCACGGATAGCGGGACGCTGCCGTGTAGGCATTTCGCGCCTCCTGCCACCGGTGCAGAGATTCGGCGGCGCTCGCCAGCCTCAGGAGAATCGAGGGGCTTTTTGGAAGCGCATCGCTGGCTCCTTGATACAACTGGAGAGCCAGCGTGAATTCCGCCTGGAGGAAGTGCCCGTCGCCGGCCCGCGCAAGGGCCTGTGCAGCGGTGAACGGATTTCCGACAGCCGGTGTAATCCAGAGAAGGATAATCACAAGCAGGAGCAGTGTGGCAGGCCGCACCTTCTGGACGATTCTCATCGGATGCCATCCTGGCCGCCAGCCCCTACGAGGGGCAGCAGCGCTGCTTCTACCGACGCGCCCACCGTTTCACAGGAGAAGTGGGCCTGCACGCGGCGGCGCAGCGCCTCGCCGATGGCTGCCCTTTCCTCCGCACTGAGGAGTTCCACCAGCCGCCGGGCCAGCGATTCCGCATCGCCGAAGGCGGCGTACCGCCCCTGCTCGCCCAGATACTCCCGGCTGACCGGCGCGTCGAAGGCGACCGTGGGCAGTTGCATGGCCATATAGTTGAGCAGTTTGCCATGCCCCTCGGAGTCGGATACCTTTGGGGCCGCGGCCACGTCGCCAAGGGAGAGGTAGAGCGGGGCTTCTTCATAGCGCACTTTTCCGGTGAAAGTGACTTTGTCGCTCAGGCCCATCTCCCCCGCCATCTGCCTGTACGTCTCCACGCTTGGATAGCCCATGACCAGGAAATGGATGTCGGGCGCGCCCCCCGGCCAGCAGGCGGCAGCGCGCAGCAGTAGGGAAATGCCCTGATGCTCTCCCAGCAGCCCCAGGTAGACGACGACTGGCTTGCCGTCGGGAATCCCCAGGCGCGCCTTGAGGGACGCGCGGTCGGCCTTGCCAAACCTGGACGGGTCGAACAGGGCCGTGTCCACGCAGTCGGGGAGCACACGCACACGACGGCTGTGCCCTTCTCGCTCAAGCCTGTCCACAGCGTGCTGAGAACTGCACATGGTGACGTCGGGGAGGCCGTGAATCCACCGCTCCAGACGCCTGAAGAAGCGATAGGCCGCGCCCTGGCGTTTCAACCAGCCGTGCCCCGCCAATTCCCCCGCGAGGCTTCCCTGGAAGTCGAAGGCAAGCGGCACTCGCTGCACCCTCGACACGAACCGCCCTATCAGCGCCCCCTCATGCAAATAGCCGCAGACGACATCGGGGCGCCAGCGACGGGCAAAGCCCAGGCTGTGCGCCAGAAGAGCGGCATCCAGAGGAATCTTGGCAGGCTGAGGGCCAATCTGCACCTCGCGCAGTCCTGGCCATCCGAGGGCGCGTGAGGTCTGCACCCCGGGGACATCCCACCCGGTGGGGTAGGTCAGCACTCGCACCTGGTGCCCCCTGTCCTGCAGGGCCAATGTCTGCTGGAGGATGCGTACGTGGCAGCCGTAGTCGGCGAAAAAGGAGGTCGGAGCGATGGACAGGACGCGCAGGCGGCGCGTGTCCATCGGTTTCTCGCTCAGATTCGGCATGGCTCGTGCGCTCAGGCGCGCCTTTCTCTCCACAGTTTCAGGCGGAACCGGACCAACTCGCGGAAGGCGCGGACAATGACGCTGATTTTCGCGCCGGTGGGGCTTCCGGCAGGCCGCGGCACGTGGCTCACCGGCACCTCGGCAATCCTGTAGCCGGCCCGCTTGGCCCGCACCAGGAACTCGATGCTGAAGGTGGCTCCCCGTGAATCTACGTGGATGCGCTCCATAATCTCACGGCGGAACAGTTTGAAGGCGCAGTCGATGTCGCGGGCCGTATACCCGAACAGCAGCGTGCACAGTGCAAACCAGCCGAAGCCGAACACTTTGCGGGGGAGCGGGTCGGCGCGAGGCGCGCGGTAGCCCGCCACGATGTCGGCCTTTTCGGTAAGTGGAAGGAGTCGGGAAATCTCCTCCACCAGGAATTGGCGGTCCGAGTCGGTATAGAATACCCACTCCTTGGCCGCACTGGTGAACGCCGTGTACACCGCCGCCCCAAAACCCTGGTTCACCGGATGCCGCACAAGGCGAACTTTCGGGTATCGCTTCTTCATCTCCAGCACCCTGTCGGAGGTGCGGTCCTTGCTGCCATCGTCCACGATCACGATTTCGTAATCGTCGGTGATGGATGCCAGCACGGAATCCAGAGACTCAATCATGGGGCCTATGTTCTCTTCCTCGTTGTATGCGGGCAGCGCCGCAGAAATGCTTATCACAGAGACCCTCCTCGCACAGCCGCCGAGTCCGCCAGCGACTGCTTGGCGGCATGGGAGAGTCGCCGCAGCGCCGCCTCCCGCCTCAGCGCCCCCGACTTTGTGGGCACAGTCTCCCGGTAGACCAGGCGCACGGGCCTGCGGCTGCGCGTATAGCGAGCGCCCGTTCCGGCATTGTGGGCCTCCAACCGGGCTTCCACATCCACCGCCCAGCCCGTGTAGAAGGAGCCGTCCGCACACTCTACCATGTAGACGTACACGCTCTTAGCGCTTCTTTCCTTGTTTGTCATCCTTTTCTTCTTCCTCGCGGCTGCGCGGGAACCCGCTGCCGAGGAACGCCTGGCGCAGGAAACTTGGGCGCTCCGGCGGCTCCATCATCTGCTCCATGCGGTCCCACTCCTTCAGTGCGCGCTCTTTCATCCAGGTCTGACGCAAATCCACTGCATGGCGCAGGGCCTCATCCAGGGCGGCTTCGTCGCCTTCCTCAATCAAGTCGCGAAGTTCTTGAAGCGCGCCGGAGAAGGCATCCAACCAGCGCACGATGTTGGCGGAGTTTGCCAGGAAGCCCTCGCGGTGTGCCTCGTGGTCCTCGGAACCGAGGAAGCCCGTATATTCGTAGGTTGTGCCTGCCACCTTCCGCATCTCGCGCCAACTGACGCTTGCCTGTGTCGCCCGGAGCAGGGCTGCCGCGATGACCAACGGCAGATGTTCCCCGCCCGCAATCAGGCTGTCGTGCTCCACCGCATCCAAGAAGAACGGCTGCGCCCCGATTCGCTGCACCATATCCGTGAGGAAATCCAGAGCCACGGGAGCCGCGGTAGCCGAAGGTATCAGGCAGTACACTCCTCCCCGGAAAAGGTCGGCGCTCGGCTCCAGCCCCGTCTGCCCCGTCGGCAAGATGGGATCTCCCCCGACAAAAGACACATTGTCGGGCAGGAGTTCCTGCGCATCCTGCATGACCTGGGCTTTGACGCTGGCCGTGTCGGTGAGCACCGCGCCGATTTTCAGATCCTCGGCAATGTTCTCCAGGGTGTCGCGGATGGCGTTCGCGGGCAGGGCCAGCACAATGGCATCCGCGTCGGCAGCGGTCGCAATCAGGTTCCATTCGGTCTTGTGCACCGCTCCCGCCTTCGCCGCCGCCCGCGCTGCTCCTGGGTCGCGGTCATGTCCGATAATCTCGTATTCCTCGGTGCTTGCGCGCAGCGCCAACCCCAGGGATGTTCCTATCACCCCCAGCCCAATGATGGCAATCTTCGGCTTGCTCATGCTTCCCTCACTTCCGTTTTCATTCTGCTCACGCCACTTCGTCCGCTTTCTGCAGTGCGGCGAGCATTGCCTCGAACGGAGTGCGCGGCGCTCCCCGGACTTTGCGGTGATGCTCCCGAATCAGCGCAACGGCCACAGGCGATGTGCCTGCCTGTTCCGCCAGTTCTGCCCCAATCTCCGCGTGGCGAGCGTAGGCCCTCAGTAGGCGCGAATCGCGCTCCGGGGCCAACACGTGGGCAACGCGGTGCCACAGGCGCGTTCGGGCAAATGCCTTCCCCGCGTCGTGCAGCAGCGCGGCCTGCGCCAGGTCCGCCTCCATGCCGCCTTCCTGCCGAAGGCGCTCCAGGACTTCGACGGCGTGCTGCTGGTCGTACGGCGACAACGCGTCGAACAGGGCCAACTGCTTCGCCGAAAGATGCTCCGCTGCAACCGCTCGCAGCGCGGCGGCGTCAGGCCGCCGGAACGCCTTGAGGAACTGCCCCACGCGGTAGAAAGGGCGCACGTTCCCCTATCCTCTAACCAACATCCAGAAGAAGTTGAGGGGCGGATCCATGATGATCCCCAGAATGTTGAAGGGCAGCACCCAACTCAGCATCAGCACTGCCAGCAGGATAATCGGCCCGCGCGTCTCCAACTGGGACAGGAACCGTCCCACGTCGCGCATGGCGGGCGACTTGAAGGCACTGACAATGCCCACGAGCACGCCAAAGCCGTCCAGCGGCGGCAGCGGAATCAGGTTGAAGACCGCAATAATCACGTTGATGTAGGCCAGCATCGTCAGAATGAATGCCAGAGTGTAAGGCATGGAGATGCCCAGGCGCATTGGCAGCACCAGGATGAACGCCGTCACCAGGTTTGCAGCAGGGCCGGCGAGGGAAACCAGCGCCATGCCCGTCGTGGGGCCGTAGCGCAGCCGATGCGGATTCACCGGCACGGGCTTTCCCCAGCCGATGCCGAACCCGGCGTAGGAACTCACTACGATCATGACCGTGCCCAGGGGGTCCAGGTGCTTTATCGGGTTGAGGGTAATCCGACCCAGATACCGCCCGGTCGGGTCGCCCAGTTTGTCGGCGCTCCATGCGTGGGCGCACTCATGCACGTCAATGGCCAGCAGAACGCCAATCACAATCAGCAAGAAATCTCGAATGGAAGTCACTGAGTCTGCACTCCTTTCGCCGTATTATAACACAAATCGGGCGGACGCGCAGAAATTGGCCGCGCCGCAGGGGCATGCTATAATTCGCCTGAGGGAGCAGCATGTCTGTGGACATCCACCTGGGCGACGTGGTGCGCATGCGCAAGGCGCATCCGTGCGGCGGATACGAATGGAGAGTCATGCGCGTGGGCGCCGATATTGGCTTGAAATGCCAGACCTGCGGGCGCGTGGTCATGCTGCCGCGCGGCCAGTTCGAGCGGCGGCTGAAGCAGATTGTGTCGCGCTGGCCGCAGAATGCCCAAAGCGAGGACTAGATCTCCCCAGAGTCTGCGTCCCCCGACCCAATCAACCCGCCGATGGCGCCAGTCCGCGCATAGAAGCCGTCCAGACACTCATCGGAGACCAGGGCCGTGACGCTGTCGCCGGGCTCGAGGACTGTGTCTCCGTGAGGGATAATCAGTTTCCGCCCACGACGGACGGAGACCAGCACGCAGTCGTGGGGCAGGGCTGCCTCGCTGAGCCGTGTCCCGGCCAAGGCGGCACCCTCGCCAATCTCAGTGTCCACGAACTGCACGCCCGTCAACCTGCCCAGACGCAATCGGTCCGTTCGGTGCTGCAACTCCATGCGCCGCACGATGACCTTGTTGTACGCGGTGATGATGTCGGCGCGGCGGATAAGGCCCAGCAACTTCTTCGGATTCTCCCGCGAGACGACGGGCAGGCGGCCCACGTCGCGCGTGCCCATCCGCTTCAAAGCCGCCCACAGAGGCTCATCGGGATACGCAACCTGAAGTGACGTAGTGGCAATGTCGCGCACGGTCACCTGGCCCGCATCCGGTTTGGACATCGCGCGCTCCATGTCCTGAATGGTGACGACACCGTACAAATCGTCGTTCTCGTCCAGCACGGGAAAGCCGTGGTGGTGGCTCTCCGCAAAGGCGCGGGCCAACTGGGCGAGCGTCATGTCGGTGGGCACGGTATCCGCCCCCGCGGTCATGGCTTCGCGGACATCGATGCCCTGCATGACATCGATGTCATGGCCGCTCTCCAGGTGAATGCCGCGTCGGGTCAGTTTGAGGGTGTAGATAGACTCGCGATTGATGGCACGAGAGATGAGCGTGCTGGTCACCGTTGCAAGCATCAGCGGCAGAATGATGGAGTAGTTCCCCGTCATCTCGAACAGGATGAGGATGGCCGTGACCGGAGCATGGGCAGCGCCAGCGAAGAGCGCCGCCGTCCCCACCAAAGCGTAGGCCCCCGCAGGTGCGGTAACGCCTGGGAGAAGGCTGTGCGCTATCTGGCCAAAGGTGCTACCCACCATGGCACCCATGAAGAGCGAGGGCGCAAAAACACCACCAGACCCCCCAGAGCCGAGAGTGAGGCTTGTGGCAAGCAGTTTGAGAAAGAACAGCGCCGCCGTCATCTGGAGGGTGAGATTGCCAAACAAGGCGTCGTCGATGCTCTCGTAGCCAACGCCGAAGACGCGGGGGAATCCATTTGTCTTGAACGTCAGCATACCCACCAGCCCTAGGGCCAAACCGCCCAGCACCGGCTTGAGATACTCGGGAAGGCGCAGTGCGTCCCACACATCTTCAGAGAAGTACAGCGAGCGGGTGAACGCGACGGCGGCAACAGCCGTCAAAACGCCCAGCAGCGTGTAGAGCGCCAGTTCCCACGGATTCACCAGCGTGTATTCGGGCACGGCAAAAGCGCGGCTGTTGCCCAGGAAAAGGTGCGTGATGACGTCTGCCGTGACGGCGGAGATGACTACGGCACCGAAGTAGAGCGTCTTGAGCTGGCCGAGAATGATCTCCAGCGCGAAAATCGCGCCCGCGATAGGTGCATTGAACGTGGCAGCAATGCCGCCAGCCGCGCCACATGCGACCAGGGTGCGCACCCGGTCGTCCGACAGCCGAAGCACCTGACCAACCGTTGAACCCATCGCGGACCCGATTTGGGCGATGGGGCCCTCGCGTCCGACAGAGCCGCCGGTTCCGATGCAGATGGATGAGGCCAGCGACTTGATAATGGCCACGCGGGGGCGAATGCGCCCTCCCCGCAGCGCCACCGCTTCCATCACCTCCGGCACGCCGTGCCCTTTCGCCTCGCGTGCGAAACGATAGATAAGAGGCCCAAAGATGGCCCCGCCCACGGCAGGAATCAAGAGAATCTGGAATGGGGCGATGCCCTGCAAGAGGCCGCCCAGGCCGTCGAAGGCGAGCCACTGCATCTCGGCGATGAGCCACCGGAACGCGACGGCCCCCAGGCCCGCGCCGATGCCCACCACCAGGGAGGTGAGCATGATAAGCGCCGGCTCTGGAAACTCGTGGCGGTCAATCCAGTGTACCAGGCGCTGACGCCAGCGCTCAAAAGTCGACAGGAACCTTCCACGAAACAGCGATTGTTGCATGGCCAAACCCGCCCCTTGTCTGAAAATGTCGCGGCCGATGGACAGAACGTACGCAGTCTCTCCAGTCCAACACTATACTACTCCCGTCCTCACCGTGCAAACCACGATTGCTGGCGGCTCGGTTTCATCTTGTGTTGGTGAGACCTCGCCAACCTCCCGCAGGTTGCTCCACGCCAACATCCGCCTTGCCAGCAAACCTGCAGGAGGTTCCGCCTGAGCGACCGTAGGGAGCGAAGAATCTCGCCGTTGCATTGCGAGAGTGGGATTCTTCGTCGCTCCGCAGAATGACAACCCGCAAGGCATCAGGACAAACGTACTTGCCCTGTGGCTGCTGGCTGGGAAATAGCCACCTCGCGGGAAATCTGATACAATGAGAAGGTACCGCCGAAAGCCGCTGCGCACACGCATCTTGTGGAATCTCCGCCAGTGCAGCCGTGCGTTGCGTGCTGCGGCCCATTCAACCTGAGGTCAGAAGGGACTGTTGGCAGCATGCTCACCATCGACGAGGCCAGAGAACTCTACGGAAGAGACGACGTTGCACACGACTTCGATCATGTCCTGCGCGTTCATGCGCTGGCCATGCGCATCGCGCGGGCAGAAGGAGCCAACCCCGAAATCGTATCCGCGGCTGCGCTCCTGCACGACATCGCCCGCGTGGAGGCAGACCGCTTGGGCCTGTGCCATGCCGAGAGGGGCGCACAGCAGGCGAAGGAGATTCTGAAAGGACACCCCCCGGAGAAGGTGGAGGCAGTGGCGGCGGCCATTTCCAGCCACCGCTTCCGCAAGGCCTCGGAGCCGGACAGCCTCGAAGCGAAGGTGCTGTACGACGCGGACAAACTGGACGCCATCGGGGCTATCGGCGTGGCCCGCGCCTACGCCATCGCCGGCCGCCTGGGCCAGCGGCTTTGGTCGCCCTGGTCGGAAGGGGCAGATGCAGACGCCAGCGCGGGCGACATCTACAACGCAGACCACACGCCAGTCAGGGAGTTCCAAGTCAAACTCCGAAGGCTCAAGGACACGCTGTACACCGACGCCGCGCGCGCCATCGCCGAGGAGCGCCACCAATACATGACAGCCTTCTTCCAGCGCCTGGGCCGGGAGGTGAAGGGTGAACTCTGAAGGCGACGTGCGGACGCTGCGGGTGGAAAGCCTGGCCCACCTGGGAGCGGGTGTTGCCAGGGACAAGGGCCGGATTACGTTCATTCCCTACACCGTCCCCGGCGACGTGGTGAAGGCACGCATTACCGAGGAGAAGCGCCGATTCGCGCGGGCCGAAATCGAGACCATCCTGGAGCCTTCGCCGGACAGGGTGGAGCCGCCGTGCCCCTACTTCGGCCAGTGCGGCGGATGCCAATGGCAGCACATCGCCTACCCGACCCAGACGCGCTACAAGGCCCAGATTCTCGGGGAGCAACTTCACCACGTGGGCGGCCTTTCGGGCGTCGAGGTGCGCGACATCATCGCCATGCCCAATCCGTGGGAATACCGGAACTTCGCTCGATTCACGCCAGACGGGCAGGGAATGCTGGGGCTGCAGCGCTTTCAAAGTCATGACGTGGTCCCGATAGACAGGTGCCTCATCGTTCACCCACTTGTCCAGGATGTGTACCGGCAGGTGAGCCTGGACTTCCCCGAGTTGGTCGCCCTGTCCATACGGGTGGGCACGCAGACGGGAGAGCAGATGCTCATCCTGGAGACGGAGTACGACGAGCCTCCGGAGATTGAAGTGGACATTCCTGTCTCCTGCGCCTTCATTCTCGAGGATGGTCTGGTGGCAACGCTGATAGGCCAGAGCGCCGTTCACGAGGTTCTGGGCGGGCGGCGCTACCGCATCTCTCCGGCCAGTTTCTTCCAGGTCAACACCTGGGGCGCGGAGCATCTGGTGGAGGCCGTCCTTCAGGCTTTGGAGCCGAGCGGCTGGGAGCGGGTTCTGGACCTGTACTGCGGGGTGGGCCTGTTCGCCCTGGCGCTTGCCGACAAAGCGGGGCGAGTGGTCGGGGTCGAAAGCAGTCCGTCTGCCATCGCCGACGCAAGGGCCAACGCGGAAGGGCTGGACAATGCCTCTTTTGTCGAGGGACTCGCCGAAGAGGTTCTGCCGGCCCTTTCGGGAAGCATAGACCTGGCCGTGATTGACCCCCCACGGGGAGGAATTCATCCGCAAGCGCTGGAGGCCCTGGTGAAGCGGCACCCCCGCTGCATTGCGTACGTGTCCTGCGACCCCGCAACCCTGGCGCGCGATTGCGCGAGCCTGGTGCAGGGCGGCTACAGCCTCCGTTGGGTGCAGCCGGTGGACATGTTCCCGCAGACCTATCACATCGAGGCTGTGGCTTTGCTGGAGTAGGCCGCAGAGGGCGCCTTTTTGAGCGAGCGGCGCAATTTGCCGATATGGGTCGGATGTGCTATAATCCGCTCGAGTTTTGAACAAGAGCGTGAAGGAGGACAGGGTGTCGCTCACCAAGTCGGAGAAAGAGAACATCATCGAGCAATACCACCTGCATCCGAGCGATACGGGCTCGCCAGAGGTTCAGATTGCCCTTTTGACTACCCGCATCAACCAGTTGATTGAGCACCTGAAGGACCACAAACACGATGAGCATTCGCGGCGTGGGCTGCTGAAGTTGGTGGGGCAGCGACGGCGCCACTTGGCTTACCTGAGCCGTAAGGACGTAGCGCGATACCGCGCCATTATCGAGCGGCTCGGCTTGCGTAAGTAGTGCAGAAAAGTCTTCTTGCAGTCCGATGGGCGAGTAGATGAGCGACACCACCATCTACTCGTTTGACTATTCTAGAGCAGGAGGTGTAGACTAGGTCAGTTCTTCATTCACAATCGGCGGACAAAACTCAAACACAATTTCACGCCTGGGGCGGATGGTGCAGGAATTGGAGAGTGCTTCTCAGAAGCCTGGGAGCCAGTCTCCAGTCCCTGACCTCCGTTCCCAGGCAATCAACGGAGGTTCAAATTGAATACTGAACAAACTTTCAAAGCACAGATTGGCGACCACGAAATCGTCGTCAAAACAGGAAAACTTGCCGGACAGGCAGGAGGAGCCGTCACCGTACGGTGCGAAGACACCATGATTCTGGCGACGGCCACCGCATCCAAGGAACCGCGGGCTGGCGTGGATTTCTTCCCCCTCACCGTGGACTACGAGGAGCGGCTTTACGCTGCTGGGCGGATACCCGGCGGCTTCTTCAAGCGAGAAGGAAGGCCATCGGAAGAGGCAACTCTTCTCTGCCGCCTCACAGACCGCCCGCTGCGCCCCTTGTTTCCCGAAGGGTTCCGCAACGATGTGCAGGTCATCATCACTGCTCTCTCTGCGGACCAGGAGAACTTCCTCGACATCCTCTCCATCATCGGCGCGTCGACTGCGCTGACCATCTCGGACATCCCGTTCGATGGGCCTATCGGCGCAGTGCGCGTGGGATACATTGACGGCTCATTCGTCTTCAACCCCACCGCCAGCGAAATGGAAGAGAGCGAGATGGACCTTCGCCTGGCAGGGACCAAGGAAGCCGTTCTGATGGTAGAAGCAGGCGCAGACGAAGTGCCCGAATCCGTCTTGCTGGAAGGCATCCGCCTCGGCCACGAGGCCATGCAGGGTGTCATCCGTATGCAGCAAGAGATGGCAGAAGCCGTTGGAAAGCCGAAACGAGAGTTCGCGTTGCACGTCGTGCCCGAAGAGACGACCCGATGGGTTCTCGACAACCTGCGAGGCCGCATCGAAGAGGTCTTCTCGGCAGCAACGAGCAAGGAAGAGCGCAACTCCGCCCTGGACAATCTCCGCACCGAACTGCTGGAGCAGGCAGGCGAAGAATACCTGTCCGGTGATGTTAAGGAGGTTTTCGAGAGTCAGGTGCGTTCCCTTGTGCGCACCCAGATACTGGACAAGGGAACACGCGTCGACGGCCGCGGCACGCGAGAGGTTCGCGATGTCTCCTGCGAGGTGGGGCTGCTGCCCAGAGCCCACGGCTCCGGGCTGTTCACTCGCGGCGAGACGCAAGTGCTCACCATCGCCACCTTGGGGACATCCTCGGACGAGCAGATTCTGGACACGGTGGGCGCCCATGGAGTCAAGCGCTACATGCACCACTACAACTTCCCGCCCTACAGCACCGGTGAGACAAGGCCGCTGCGAGGCCCAAGACGCCGCGAGATCGGCCACGGTGCCCTGGCGGAACGGGCGCTGATCCCCGTGATTCCGGACAAGGAAGAGTTCCCGTATACCATTCGCCTTGTGTCGGAAGTGCTCGCTTCCAACGGGTCTTCGTCCATGGCCTCGGTATGCGGAAGCACCCTGGCCCTGATGGACACGGGCGTGCCAATCAAGTCGCCCGTTGCAGGCGTGGCCATGGGGCTCATCAAAGAAGGCGATAAGTACGCTGTCCTGACGGACATCCTGGGGATGGAAGACCACCTGGGCGACATGGACTTCAAGGTCGCGGGGACGCCCAAAGGTGTCACTGCCCTGCAGATGGACATCAAGATTGCAGGGATTGGCCATGCCATCCTCGATGAGGCGATGCAGCAAGCGCACGATGCACGCGCCCAAATCATGAACAAGATGCTGGAAACGATTGCGAATCCTCGAACCTCGCTGTCGCCATACGCGCCCCATATCGTCATGGTGAAGATACCGCAAGACAAGATTGGCGCGCTGATTGGCCCCGGCGGGAAAACCATCCGAGGCATCCAGGAACAGACGGGCGCTAAGATTGAAGTGGAAGAGGATGGCACCGTCTACATCGCCGCGCCCGAAGGCGCCGGCGGCGCGGAGGCAGAACGCATGGTGCGCGCCATCACTGAGGAGGCCGAAATCGGCAAAATCTACACGGGGAAGGTGGTCCGTACCACCAACTTCGGTGCTTTTGTGGAAATCCTCCCCGGCACCGATGGCCTAGTTCACATCTCTCAGTTGGCCGACTATAGAGTCCCCAGCGTGGAAGATGTCGTCAAGGTCGGCGACGAGATCATGGTCATGGTGATTGACATCGACAACGAGGGCAAGATACGGCTGTCGCGCCAGGCCGTCCTGGAAGGCTGGACTGCCGAAGAAGCCAGGGCGCGCGACCGCAAGCCCAGAGGCGGCAACCGCTCGGGCTCCCGAGGACGCTCCGACAACCGCCGCAGATAGTTAGAAACCGAGACACAGACGCAAAGGAGTCGTTGCCGCAATGCACCAAGAGCCTTCTGTGACTCCGGACAACGAACCGAGGGTAGAAAAGCAGCGCAGCGAGACAAACTGGCTCCGGGAAATCCTGGAGACGCTGATTCCCGCTGTGCTGCTGGCTCTCGTCATCAACCTGTTCCTTGCTCAGGCCACGCGGGTCTTCGGGCAGAGCATGGAGCCCAACCTGCACACCAACCAGAGAATCGTCGTCGAGAAACTGACGTACCGGCTGCACTCCCCAGAACGCGGGGATGTGGTGGTGCTGAAACTTCCCCAGGAGCCGGGGGAACTGCTCATCAAGCGCGTCATCGCCCTCCCGGGCGAGACCGTCTCCATTCACGACGGCAAGGTCTGGATAAACGATGTCCCTCTGGATGAACCCTACCTGAACCAGACGACCTTTGGCGAAATGGCCGCTCGCACGGTGCCCGACGGCAACGTCTTCGTCCTCGGAGACAATCGGGGGTTCAGCAACGATTCCCGCTCCTTTGGCATGGTGCCGCTCGAAAACCTCGTTGGGCGAGCGTGGCTGTCCTACTGGCCGCCTGATGATATTGGATTCGTCCATTAGCGGCAGGCCGCCGACGCACGGAAGAATCGCAAGACGCTTCCTGCAGCAAGGATGAGACATGCAGGACAAGCGATGGAGTGACACAACCAAGCAGTGGATTCTGGTAGGAATCGTGCTGTTGTTGGCCCTGGCATTCTACCGCTTCCAGCGCATTCTGACCCCGGTGATTGTGGCCATCCTCCTCGCCTACGTGCTGCATCCTACCGTCTCGTTCTTGGAGCGCCGCCTCCGCATATCTCGCACCCTGGCCGTCTCGGTTTCGTTCTTGTTCCTCCTGGCCCTCATCTCGTTGATTCCGCTGGTCGTGATTCCGGCGCTGGTGGAGCAGGTCAGTGACCTTAACCTGAACCTTCAGGAAGTTCTGGATTTCGCGATGTCCCTCCTTAGCGGCCCCCTTGTGATAGGCGGGTTCACCATAGAGGCCAGCCAACTGTATGACCGGGCAGTGGCAGCGCTGGAAACATGGGTGTCGACCTTCGCTGCCACCTCCGTGAACGTGTTGCTCAGCGTGGCCTCAGGCCTCGCCTGGTTCGTCATCGTACTGGTGCTGTCGTTCTGGTTTGTGAGAGACGCGCCATACCTCACGCAGAGAATTGCCGCGCTGGCCCCGACGGACTATCAGCGGGACGTGAGAATGCTGGGGCAGAAAATCGTGGAGGTCTGGAAAGCCTTTTTCCGGGGCCAACTGCTCCTGTGCCTGGTGGTGGCTGTCGCGGTCACCATCACACTGACCATTGTGGGATTGCCGTACGCCCTTCTCATGGGTCTCATCGCCGGCGTGCTGGAACTGATTCCCAATCTCGGCCCTACGCTGGCCGCGGTCCCCGCCGTCCTCATCGCGCTGATTCGCGGGTCAAGTTACCTTCCGTTGAGCCCGTTCTGGTTCGCGGTACTGGTGGCCGGCCTCTACATTGTGATTCAGCAAGTGGAGAACAACGTCTTGGTGCCCCGCATCATGGGCCGAAGCTTGAATCTCCACCCCCTGGTCGTCCTGATAGGCATTCTGATGGGGGCCAGTCTCGCGGGGATTCTCGGCATCTTCCTCGCCGCACCTGCCCTGGCCACCCTGCGGGTTCTGGGGCGGTACGTCTACTCCAATCTCATCGACCGGGAGCCTTTCCCAGAGCAGGAGAAATCTGCGACTCAGGAAGTCGCGCTGCCGATTGGCAAACTGGAGCGAGACAACGTTCGGGCAGTTCTCTTCGACCTGGACGGCACATTGATTGACACTGACGACTCGGCCATCGAGAGGTGGGCTGGACGGCTCAAAGCAGTGGACTGGCTGTTCCGCAACCGCAGTCCCGAACTCTTCCTGCGCCATCTCATCATGAGGGGAGAGGGGTGGGCTAATGGGGCGCTTATGGTGCTGGACAGGTTGGGCTTGGACCCTGTGGTGTTCGCCGTGCGCGACTGGCTGCGAAGGCTGCGCCGCCGCGAACCCCGCGATTTCCCCCTCGTTGACGGCGTCGGCGAACTGCTGCAGGCCCTCAGCGTGCGGTATCGCCTGGGCGTGGTCACCACCCGCGGCCGCAAGGATGTCCTTGCGTTTGTGAATCAAATCGGAAGGGCAGACCTTTTCGAGGTTCTGGTCTCGCGGGACGATGTGCGCCGCCTGAAGCCTCATCCGGAACCTGTGCTCAAGGCGGCAGACGCACTGGGCTTGCCGCCGGAGCAGTGCGTTCTCGTGGGCGACACAAGCCCCGACGTGCGCTCGGCCAAAGCGGCAGGCGCGCAGGCCGTGGGCGTGCTCTGCGGGCTGGGCCTGCTGGAAGACCTGGAGCAGGCCGACCTGATTCTGGCCTCCACTGCCGACCTGGCGGCTCACCTGCTGGACTGACACCCGCTGCCCGCTTCCCGTAGGATGGGTTGGCACCCCGTGCGGTGGGCAAACACACAGGTTTGCCCCTACAGCGCACGACCCACGGCTGTCATCCTGAGCGCAGCGAAGGATCTCGTCCCCCGCGCTAGCGAGATTCTTCGCCGCTTCGCGGCTCAGAATGACCAAGGTTCGGCCCCGCGCAAGTAGCCCGCTCCCGCAAAATGCATTATAATCGTAGGGAGAGGGAAACGATGCAGACCAGACGAGAGACACCTGCAACCCGCAGCCCCAACCTGATACGGATGGTCATACCACTGGCTGCCGCGGCAGTCGTGCTCATGGCTTTCCTGTTTCCACAGGCCTTCCTCGGTGCCGCCAGGGCCGTCGGATATGCCGTGTGCCATCAGTGGCCGGAGCATTCTTTTGCCGCTGCGGGGCAGCCGTTTCCACTCTGCGCGCGGTGCACGGGGACCTACTTTGGGGCTATGCTGACCCTGACCTTTGTCTGGCTTGCAGGCCGAGGCAAGGCAGGCGATTGGCCTCCCACTCCGGTGCTCGTGCTCCTTGCCATCGGGTTTGGCGGGATGGTGGTGGATGGAGCCAACTCGTTCGTGGACGTGCTTTCCAACGGACAGCGGCATCTGTATACACCAACGAACACGCTTCGCTTCCTCAGCGGCGGGGCAAACGGCATCGTGCTGGTCTCGCTGGCGGCCCCGCTGCTGAACTACGTTCTGTGGAAGGATTGGGCTCGCCAGCCCATACTGCGCAACGTCGGCGAACTGCTGTTGCTGGTCGCGGGGCTGCTGCTTGGCGCGGCGGCCATTGGCACAGGGTCCCCTTTGCTTCTCCCCGCCTTTTCGCTGCTGACCTTGGCGGGTATCCTGACTCTGTTTACGGGAATCAATACCGCGCTGTGGCTTCTCCTGAGACGGAAGGAACGAAGTGCTGAGACCCTGTCCGATGCCCTGCCGCACCTGGGCGTCGGCCTGTGTCTGACCCTCGGCGAGTTGCTCCTTCTCGGCCTGGGGAGGTGCGCGCTGGAGCGCTACGTGCTCCACCTGGCATGATGAAGAGGCTGCCGGGCCAGACACCGCTGGCCTGCGGCAGCCGACAGAAATTTGGGAGGAGATGGAATGGATTTGGCAACAGGCCTGCTGACAGGCTTCGGATTGGCAGGCGCGGCCGGACTGAACGCCTACCTGCCCCTGCTCGTCGTCGCCCTGATGGCGCGGTTCACCGACTGGCTCCAACTGATTTCGCCCTTTGACGCGCTGGCGAGTTGGTGGGCCATCGGAGTGCTGCTCGTCCTGCTGTCCATCGAGATTTTCGTCGACAAGATTCCGGCGGTGGACACCATCAACGATACAGTTCAGACGGTGATTCGCCCGGTTGCGGGGGCCATCCTGTTCGCAGCCAGCACAGACGTCATCACCAACATCCACCCGGTGGTGGCCATCATCTGCGGGCTTCTGGTGGCGGGCGGGGTGCACGCTGTCAAAGCAACGGCGCGCCCTG
>Ga0315554_1000651_pt1 | contig 20620 bp, 18 predicted proteins | sample SalMarSW160370MG_FD_202114 | JGI IMG/M metagenome (GOLD analysis project Ga0315554, IMG submission 202114) | Salt marsh sediment microbial communities from the Plum Island Ecosystem LTER, Massachusetts, United States - Salt Marsh Sediment SW1603-70 ... | reverse complement strand
CAGATAGCCAATAGGGGGTGTTCAAAATAGAACAACTGAATATCGTGGGCAAGCGTTCAGGTGATGGCTTCGTAGCTCATAAGGCTACGCTGGTAAACGCTCTCAATCGTGTATTAGCAGACCGTGTAACGGTTTGCGGTTATACGGTAGGGCGTAAAGGCTTTACTGGTTACGTTAAGGCTCTAGCTGGCAGTAATACCGTCAAGGTAGTGCCAGCTTCCGATGCTGATAGCGAAACGCATAGCAACGGCAAACGGCTGAAAGTAGCCTGTGGAAGCACTACCAGTTATCTTGAGGACATGGCTTGGATTGGCGACAATACCCCGATGACCCTCTGTGAAGTCCGAGTAAGCCCGAAACGCATAGTAAAGCCCAATATCGGCGGTTTGGAGCTTGCGGAAGCTCTTAGCAGGGTATTGCCCTTTACTGCTAAAGAGGATAATAGACCAGTTTTACAATGTATCCTCTTCAAAGCGGTTGAGGGTAAGCTCTCGTTAGTGAGTGCCGACGGCTTCAGGCTGGCGGTGGTGGTGCTTGACTGTGATGTTGAAGGGCAAGCCCTGATAAATCGTGATGAGTTAGGGGGGATAGCCAATGCCTTACGCAAAGCTCAACGGGTAGCCCTGAGCTTTGAGGCAAGCGGTGATAGCCTTGACGGAACGAGCTTAGTTCTTGACACCGAAGCGATACGCTACAAGTGGCGTGGTGCTGACGGCACATTCCCAGATTATGAGAAGCTCATACCGACTGAGGCAAACGTAACCGCTCACCTTGACACCGTTGAAGCTGGCAAGGCGATTGCTTCACTCAAAGCCCTTGCGGATAGTAAAAGCTATCCGCTAGACCTGACCCTTGACGGCGGTTATATCACGCTGACCAGCCCTGACGAAGCAGGGCAAACCAGCATACCAGCCGTTTTTGAGGGTGAGGGTAAGGTGCGGATAGACGGAGCTTACCTTGCCGAAGCTCTTAGAGCTTGCGGTGGCATGGTGGACTTCAAGCTCACCGACAGCAAATCGCCAGTCCTCTTTGAAGCGGAAGGTTATCAACTGGTAGTAATGCCAATGCTGACAGCTGACAGTAAACCGAAGCCAGAGGATATCGAGGCAACCGAGCCAGAGCCAGAAGCGGAAGCCGAGGCGGACACTGAACAAGCCGAGGCGGTAGCCGAAGCGGAAGCGGTAGTCAACGCCGAGAAGCCGAAGCGTAGCCGTAAGAGGGGAAAAGTAGCCGTAGCCTAAAGAACGCTTGACCAAACAAACGACGCACGAGAAGGCGGCGCAAGCCGCCTTTTTGTGTCTTTTTTTGTAAGGGGGGTATTCCTGCCCTGTGCGGGGATATCCCCCTTTTGTGTCCAGAAAGGGGGTGAATAAGCATTGAGAGAAAAAGTAGTCAAGGAATTTACCGTTAAGCTCAATAACGGTGAGACGGTCAATGTGACCTGGCATATCAACTACTTTGCCCACGCCGACCATCTTGAATTGAGAGGCTGTATGACCAGCACCGGCTATCGCTCCGAGTTTATCAATAAAGCCGACGATGACGAGCTAGACACTGAGCTGGTAATGGAACACGCCCGAAGGCTTGCTCAAGAGTGCTGGGAAGCAAACGACCAGAAACACGGCGCCCAAGCCACGATGTTCTAGTGGTAAAAGATTAAATCTACAGGGCTATTTGTGCCCAGAAAGGAGATCCTTATGTCTATAGTCAACCCGACCTTTCCCCTGGGCCAGCTTGTGATGACCAGGGGAGTCAATGACCTGGTGGCCGATGATGAGGCGTTCGCTAAGTTCATAACCGAGAGCCTCAATCGCCACGTCAAAGGCGATTGGGGAGAGCTTGGCGACGAAGATAGAGCGGAGAATGACCTGAGCCTTAAAGAGGGCTTCCGTATCCTGTCCGCCTATGAGTTCGGAGAGCTATCTAAAATCTGGATAATCACCGAGGCCGACAGGTCAGCGACCACTATTCTGTTCCCCGACGAGTATTAGCCACAATTCTAAATTTTGAGGGGCTGTCTTTGCCCTGAAAGGAGGTGAAACTGTGCCTATCAGATGGAGTGCTCTAAGAGTAAGTGAGGCTATGGATATGGTCGAGGAGTTTGTAAATCAGGCTGTCGAGCCACTAGAACGGGCAAAGACTGTTGCCAATGAAGCCAGAAACATCGCTAGCTTACCCCAATACCTTGACCAGCGTCTTGCCCGCCTCATTATTGATATCGAGCGTATAGACTATATTAAAACATCGATTGAAGCTGTCCGCAGAGACTTGCCCGACGGAGCGATAGAAGCTGAGCTTAAGGTTGCAAGCCAGGGTTATCAGCCGGTGCTGGTGGCCTAAAGCAAACGCTGCAAAGTGAAAACAGGCTGGAGACCACATCTCTCCAGCCTGTTTTTTTGTGCTTAAAATCACACAATTTAAGCAATTGTTATCCGACCAAAAACTGGGATTTACCGTAAAAATAACACCGCAATATTAATTGGCTTATTTAGACCAGAATGACCGAATATGTTAAATTAATATCAAAAGGGTTAATAATTAGTCATACACTATTAAAGACGAAGCGCGGTCATTCCAACCGTAGAACCAGAGAGCGTATATATTAGTACCGCCAAGTGTTTCAAAATAATCTCCACCGTATTGAGCATAATCAAATAGACGTATTTTCGAAGCTGCACTATCTGCTATTAGTGAAGAAATCATGTTATCCATTCCAATATATGGGTCTCCTAGATTGGAGATATAGCCCTGGGGATAACCAGGAGGAACGGCAAGGAAATCTCCTCCGTAGAACCAATCTTTATAGAAGTAGCTATATACGGCGCGGGTTGCAGCACCACTGATAGATACTTCCTCTTCAGTCATCAAGATTAGCTTCTCTCGCTGAAATTCTTCTAATCCTTTTTCGGTAGTGAAGGCATACAGTTTTCCATCATTTCCAACAGTAAAACCAAGCCGCTGGCCATCGAAAAGGCTGATCTTTTCCGCTTCGTATTGAATACCATCTATAATAACAGGGCAAGGTGGAATATCATGGATAATAGTCGCCTCCTCTTCGGCAGACATCTGGTACTTTTTATTATATTCTTCCTCTGTTAGTACTCTCATTTCCTCATTTGGTAGAAGCCAAATAACCTTTCCATCTTTAACGACGTATGCTGAAATATTGCCCGAGTCATTTTCATCATCGTTATCATGAGCCATCACGGTGACAGTACTACCAAGCAATCCCATAATCAGAATAAGACAAACACCTAATAACAAAGCCTTTCGTTGAAACATATCTAACCTCCCTTTTGGATACTTTTATACATTAAAATAGCACACGAAGATGAACGTTAGATGAACAGAAAATGAATTTTAGATGAATTTTTTGTAATTGAAGACAAACAGTACGAAGGATTATTAATTATCACTTTCCGTCGGAAATGATGGTATCATCCGATTATAACTATTAGCATGAATAATAATTAGCTGTACATTCTCATCCCAGTTAAGAGTTAGCTGAAAATTGTTACTTGATCCACTAGGCACATCAGTCTGAATATGTCCTACAATTGTACCTGACGATATAGTATGAGAAACTTGGTTTCCATCTGAGTCAAATCCTTCAGCAAACAAATCTACATACAAGTTTTCTGTTGTGTCATTCTTTATATCTCCGATAACTAATAAACAAGGATCACCAACATAATAATGTTCGTAATTATGGAATATTGGCTTGTCCAATGAACCGACTATTACCGTTATCTGGTTAAGTAATATTCCTTCTGCTAAATAATCACCTTGTCCAGGTTCTACTTCGATGTTCATTACCTGACTAAATTTGGTCGATATCACGTCTAACTTTATGGGAATAGAATCGAGTAAATTCCCCTGTCCCCCAGTAAAATTGATACTATATTCATAAGAACCAGTCGACAGCTCTGAAGTATTAAATATTATCGTCGCTAGAGTTTCTTGATTTGCCAATCCGTTTTTAGGTGATATCGTTATGATATTATCATCTACAATATTATCATCAAGTGAAATATGCCAATCAATATTAGCCTTGATTCTCAATTCTCTGGCTGCTGGATTTATTCCTGATATTGATTGGAGATTAATAATCGGCGGGGTTATATCTATTTGAATCATCGTTGGAAGTACAGCTGTCTCATTAGTCATCGTTGGAATTACCGATGTCTCATCACGATTCCCTTCCTCGCAAGCTAGCCCGGATGTTATAAGCAGTAAAAGCATTAATGATATTGGAATGAGTTTATATTTCTTTTTCATCTATCTTCCTCTACACAGTCATTATAGCATGAATCTGATTGTGCTTGAACGTGAGTACCTATTAATAATTATAAGCCGATTCAGCGAAAAATAAGCCGGATGAATTTAAGGTTGCGGAGATCATAACATAGCTTTGATCGGCATCAGTACTATCCCAATCTAGTCTTTGATCAACATAAGATGCCGATTGCCATGTGCTTGTTTTTAAACTCTCTATACTGTTGGGATATGTAAAAACATATAAAGTCTCGGAAAGACCGCCGATTGTGTCAAGTTCACTCGATCCTCGAAACCACTCATAATCGGATGGTGTTGTTGCATCGTAATAGTAATCAAAATACCAGGTATCATCTGGATATTCGATCCAGCAATAAGTATAGGAGTTCCCGACAGTATAGAACTCGTAGTTTGCCGTATCACCTACATCGACAAGGGTGCCACAATCAAAGGAGGGAATCCAGCTACCATTAGACCACATTGCGAACCATACTTTCGTATCTTCGTCGTCTTCAGTCATTTCAGATATGATCTCTACCCCGTCGTCACCTGTATCACCATAGAATTCAATTTCATGATAAGTAAGAAAATCTTCATTCTGAGGATTATAATGAGAGTAAGGACGCACACGACCACGAGCACCTGTAATATCGTCACCCGCAGTATGGTCGTACGAGATTCTTTCTGTGTATTCTATGGCCTTTGTACCATCAATAACCGAGCCAGTTTTATCCAAACTCTCAATCACAGGTACGGAAGGTAGCGATAAAGTAGGGAGTCCTTTAAAATAGTAATTAGGTAATGATACGGTTATTTCTTTGGGGTTTCTGTTCTCGTTACTATCTTGTAGTAGTCTAGTAGGAATATTTAGTTCAATAATCTCTTCGTTTTCAGGAATGACGGGTAAACTTTTTAACCAAGATGCTGGGAAAGTGATCTTAACAGTTGAAGGATCCGAATCAACATCGTTCTTAAGAATCCATTCTTTTGTGAACTCGAGGTGGCTCATTTCCGACTCAGGTATCGGTTTGCTAGGGATGAATGGTTGATAGAACTCGGGGTACTTTTTCATTTCAGCGATAGTAGGTAGAAAAGTCGGTACCTCCGATTTCTCTTGAGATCCAGAATCATCTGCAAATATGGACCCTACAAATAATGTTAAACTTATTATTGTGGTAGTTAATACTATTCCCAATATTTTTTTAACCACTTTACTTCTCCTTTTTAAGTTTATTGATTATAAATCTAATCTGCCCTACCCATTATTTGGATAGGGCACTATATATCCACTTGGCAAATTCCATACAACTTGTGTAACCTCATGAATCACCTCCCCTAGGTTATTCGAGATGTTTCCCAGATTTCAAGCGTAACACCCCAAGATGAACCTCACATGAATGGAATATGAATTTAGGAATAATTTTGGAGGTTATCTGAGAAATTATTGTTGAACTATTTATTTACTTCCTGTTCATCTTAAATTCATATTAATGTGGTATATTATGGGAGAAATTTCTGGTGAGGAGCTTGTCATGCGGATCCTGGTAATTGAAGATGATCAAAAGCTGTCTGATATCATTCGGCGAGGTTTATCAGAGGTAGGCTATGCTGTTGATACCGCCTATGACGGTGAGGAAGGCGAGGACCTGGCAAAAGTAGCCCCCTATGACCTGATTATTCTGGATATCATTCTGCCTAAAAAGGATGGCATCGAGGTATGCCTCGGATTACGGAAGCATCAAGTGAAATCGCGTATAATAATGCTCACCTGCAAAGATTCCATCGGTGATAGAGTCAAGGGTCTGGACAGCGGTGCTGACGACTATCTGGTTAAGCCTTTCGCTTTCGATGAGCTTTTAGCTAGGATAAGAGCTCTCTTGAGAAGAGAAATCAGTAGCGGCTCACAGATAATCGAGGTTGGGGAATTGAGTATGAACATATTGACCAGAGAGGTAAAACGAGGACAAAGGGATATTAAGCTTACCGGTAAAGAACACTCTATATTGGAATATTTCATGTATAATCCTAACATTGTTATTACCAGGAGAATGCTTGAAGATCATATCTGGGATTATTCACTAGAGAGCGAATCCAACCTGATAGATGTCTATATCCGGCGCTTGCGTAAAAAGATTGACGAAGAAAAAGAAGATAGCCTCATTGAAACTATCCGTGGGGTAGGCTATCGTTTGAAAGCCTGATGAAAATATCATTAAATATTAAATCAAGATTGGTGCTATGGTATCTTCTATTCGTGGCAGTACTTATCGTATCTTTAAGCGCGGCAGCCTATTATCTATTATCACGGGGACTTTACGAAAGAAATATTCATCCCTGGGATATGCGTATTGCCCAGACAGAGAAGATGGCTGATGGTATCAATATAATAACAGCATTCTCTGATATCGGTCAGCAAGACTGGGGTAACATGACAAGTGGTCCTGTTAAGACTGTAAGTTATAGTAGAGACGAACTCCTCGAGCTCATATCCGATGAAGGCACTATTAATATTGGGAATATTCTTATAGATAAATCCGCATTAGACAACCTCAATCTAGCAGAAGACGACAGTATTTGGTTTTATACTTATCTTACAGAGAATGATGATAACGTGGTGGTTGTTACATGGTCAACAAATGAGACGGAAGCAATACTTGGAACATTCCAGCAGGTACTTCTTATCATAATGCCTATAGCGTTGGTTTTATCTGGAATCCTCGGATATTTCTGCGTAAGGAGAGTCCTGCGTCCGGTGCAGGCTATTACCAGAACAGCCCGGGAAATAGAAGAGCAAAATCTGGATAAAAGGTTAGAAGTTCTTAGCAACGATGAGCTTGGACAGTTAGCTTCAACTCTAAATCACATGCTGGCAAGGTTGGAAGAGGCCTTTAGCAGGGAAAAACAATTTATTGCCGACGCTTCCCACGAACTACGCACGCCGCTGGCAGTTCTTCAGGGAGAGACTACCCTGTCGCTTAAAAAGGAGCGAAATATTGAAGAATATAAGAAATCCTTTGAGAATATCTCCCAAGAGACTGAGCACATGTCATCCATGTTGAAAAAGCTGCTATTCTTGGCTCGTTCTGAAGGCAATATGCAATTGGAATTCGATGAGGTGAATCTCAAAGATATCCTTACTGAATTGACGCCAGATATCGAGATCCTCTGCGAAGAGAAATCTATTCACTTCCAACTACACGCCCAAGATGATCTCATTGTGAAAGGATATGAGATAGAGCTAAGGGAACTATTTCTCAATCTCCTCGACAACGCAATCCGCTATACCCCGCAGGAAGGAAATATATCGATCACCCTAAGTCGTAAAGGCGACAGCGCGTGTGTCGCCGTGAAAGATACTGGTATCGGAATTCCGGAAGATCATATCAAACATATCTTTGAACGTTTCTACCGGATTGACAAATCACGGCCACGCGTTGAGGGAGGCGCTGGTCTAGGTCTAGCCATATGCCGAAGTATTGCCAAGCTTCACAAAGGTACTATTGAGGTTGAAAGCAAAGTTGATGAAGGCAGTACTTTTTCAGTGTATTTACCTCTTGTCAATAAATGATAATTCAGCACAGTGCTGGTAGTGAGTAATAATATTCCATAGCCGCTAAAAGCCTTACTTATCTAGGAGGCTGTTTCTTATTGTTTTTTCCTCTCTTTATGGATAACAAAACGTCACTTTGTTACCGGTCAATCTAACAACATGTCTTACGCTCAAAACATAGTCAAGTTTTGCTACTAATTTTGCTACTAAATTGTTTCAAACACAGTCGAACATAATGGACATTTACACACAGAGTTGAAGTTAGGTCGATTAGTCATTTAGCTTCAAAAGTGTAATGCCTAAGCACTCATAACCCGGAGGTCGTCGGTTCAAATCCGACCCCCGCTACCAAGATAATTAGAGGCACGGTCATCGCGGCTGTGCCTTTTCGTTTGGCCTCCCTGACCGCCTTGGCCTCCTCCGGCCATCTCAGCTGCTTTCCTTTACGGCGTGGTCGGCCTTGCATGCCGCCTTCTTTTCCTTCGGCTGCTTCTCCGGCCGGTAGACCTTGGGGGGAAACATCACCAGCGTGTCCAGCCCGTAGTGGGCGCAGATGGCGTCCAGAACCAGGTCGTCCCAGCCGATGTTGCGCTCCTTCCTCAGGTTGTTGAGCAGCCTCAGCCCCTCCTCCGTCGTCCTCGCGGAGAATACGAAATGTTTCGCTTTCGCCATTTTCGTTACCTCCTTATTGATTCTCCGTGTATATAATGGCGCGTTTTTAGAGATTCGTACACGGTTGCCGGGGGCGTTTAGGGGCGTCTGCGGGCGATGTGGTCAGGCACGGGCTGAATGGTACAGACAGCACTCACCATGTCATCATTTTCAGCCTGGGATCTCAGATTCGTGCTTGTTTGGAAAAAGGCGTCGTCTAACTGGGGCTGAAAAAGCGGATTTTACCCTCTGAAGGAGTTGCCAGTCCTATTGGGTATTGTAACGGTAGAGGGCAGAGGTATAGGCATGAAGTGAGACATGAGTGACGGATGCAGCGTTTGAATTCACCATCAGTACTATATTGCTAGTAGGGCGCTGGCTCTAAGGGGTATGGCGCAACAGTATTGATGAGAGAAGATAGCATCACTCCAGCTCCTCTGCCACTTCTTTGAGGAGATCACGAAACCATGTTTTTTCCTTAGCCGCCTTAATTAGTAGTTTTTTCCATTCTTTCTTTGGTCCTGTAAACGTCGTCTGACTGCCCCAGACTAACCGTTCTCCTATTTGGCGGAAGTATCCAATTCTAATCCAATCTGGTCCATTTGGAAACCTAATAAGGTCTATAACATCCCAATATGGAACTCCGGTCGCTCCCGTACTGATCTTTACAAATGCTCTGTCTTTTAGTATACCTTCCCTTCGTCCCTCACTTCTTGGGAATTGGTAGGAAACCGGCTTGTCAATAGCATTTAGGATCTTTTTGATGATTAAAGAGTCGCCCGTCATAATATTATCCTCCTATTTGGTTATCTCTATTTGACATCAGGGCAAATGAGACAGTTATGTATCGCCCGCAAGCGCCACACCGCGAAACTGAATATTCATCTTAGTTTCTTAAAGTACTTTATATCTTCCTCAAGCGCACGTTTAAGCACAGTTTGCCTTTCAACACTTTGCATAAGTTGTGCACTCCTCACAGGGTCAGCATGAGCTCTCTTAGCGTACTCAAGGGCTAAGCGCATTGATTTTTTTGGCTCTTCAACACCTCTTGAATAATGTTGAAGTAGCCATATAATCTCTGAATAATTGTCTCTGAAAGCTGCAGCAATAAGAGTTCTTCTCTCTTCAGCAGGTAAGTCTACACTCCAACCAGCTTGCTGCAATTGATTAAGGGCCATGGAGTCCTCTCCAAGCACCTGCTCAAGAGGACTTGCTCCGCTACTAGCCCATTGGCGTTGTCTCATTTTTTTCCGGATCTTCCATTCAGCCTCCAGTCTCTTCTTCTCTTCCTTCTTAAGGTCACTCATGCCAGCCTCCTTTACCGACCAGTTTCGACAAACGCCATATTTCCCTGTCTCTGTCAATCTGATTACGCATAATATTCCCTCTGCATATTCATCTTATGAGTTGCCCTCCTCCACCAAGTAGTCCTTTTGTTATGGCTAATTATACAATCCTCGTCGCTTGCCAAACAAGGCGTACTTAAGCAGGGCACTTAGCTGAAAACAATGCCACCGCCAATAGGATGAGCCCAGATTCTCGCCGTGGTACACGTGGGGTATACCTGAACAAGCATCTTATAAGGTCTATGGATGGCGTGGGAACTACACCTCACAGGCTCACCGGCTAGCCCAGATTCTCGCCGTGGTTCTTATGGGGATAGCCTTACACCCGCCCTTCCTGCCCAGGAGCCTCGCCGCTAACTGGAAAGCATACCTCCAAGGTCAGGACGATAATTGTGATATACAACGTCCTTCTCTTTCTGACATAGCGCAGGCATGTTTAGAGAGGTGGATAATTCCGAGGGCCGAAAGATATCCAGAATACAACCAATGGTCTACAGATGACGCCAGAGCATTATTTACGCCAATTACTGAGTAGCCCCGCGTTATGCGAGCCTTACACCCCTCTCTCCCGTATCGTCCTAGCCAATACCGCAGGTAAATCGGTCGGTTCGCGCCAATAACCTTGGAGTTAACGGCGCTATCTCCTATTCACGGCCGATTTGGCGTAGAATCACGGGGGCGTGCGGCCCCCCGGACATGCGCTGGGCGTCTTTTTTACGGACTGCAATTGAAGATTATTTAGAGGATGAATTCAAATATTACACTGAAAACCCCGGATTCTCGCCTGGTGGCTCCGCCCCAGTAGGAAACCCGCGCGGGTGTCAGCGGTGAGGCGTATGGCACTCACCGGCGCCCAAAGAGTCCACATTCGCGACGTGGCGCTTGGTGCCAAGCCCTGGGGCAGGGCATACCAATGTAAATAATACCGTCTATTTTGAAACTGAATATAACTGAAAGGCGTTTTTTTACCTTTCGGACACGTTAGCGTCGTACTCTAGACTGTATCCGTCTTCCAGCCTTTTTCCGGTAGGCACTGATAAGCTCGTGACGGCCTACAACACCAAGCAGTTGCTGCTGGTTTTCCCGGCTGACGACGGGAATACGTGCCTCGGATTCCTCAATAGCTTCAAGGATTCTGTCCAGTGTCTGGTCAGGGTAAGTCACGAAAGGGTTATTGGTAACGACGTCACCAGCGGTAAGCTTGTTTTTAGAAGATATTGTCTCTAGGTGATGCGCGATATCGGTCTCGGTTATTACGCCGATAAGATTACCATTGTCATCAAGCACCGGAAAACCGTGATGCCCTGTCTTTTGGAAAACCTTGAGAAGTTGGGATATTGTCATTGTTGCCGGTAAAGTCGGATAATCCCTCGTCATCGCCTCTTTAACGGTCGTCGTCCGCAGTACATCGCCCAACTCCTCCTGCTCCAGGTCAACGCCGCGGCGTAGCAGCTTAAGTGTATAGATATTCTCGCGCTTTATTGCGCGGCTGAGCAGGGTGCTAATTACTACCGAAGTCATCAGGGGGAGGATAATATCATAGTTTCCGGTCATTTCAAAGATAATCAATATTGCTGAAAATGGAGCCCGCGCCGCGCCGGAAAACACGGCCGCCATGCCCACGATACCATAAGCTCCTGCCGATGCTGTGAGATCTGGAAACAGGCTGCCGAAAACGGAGCCGACAGCCGTGCCGAGCATGGCCCCGATGAAGAGACTCGGCGCGAAGATACCACCGCTACCGCCGCTGCCAAGGGTAAAGGAGGTAGCCGTTATTTTGAGGGCTATAAAAGCGAGTAATACCCAGAGAGTTAGTTCCCCGGACAGCGCCCTGGAGATACCTTGATAACCCACGCCGAGAAGGTCAATACTATAGAGCCCGATCGCTCCGACAACGAAACCCCCAAGGACAGGTTTGAGATACTCGGGAAATTTTAAGGAATCGAAACGGTCCTCACACCAGTAAAGGAGGTAGACAAAAGCCTGAGCGACCAGGGCTGCTAGAATTCCAAGAATGACATAGAAACCAAACTCCCAGCCGCTGACGATACCAAAGCTAGGTAGTGGAAAGGCACGCGTATTTCCAAGAAATGCTTGAGCGAGAAAATCGGCCACCACAGCACTGATAACAACGTATCCGAAGCGTCGCGTTACTACCCTACCTAGTATTACTTCTAAGGCAAAGAGGACACCCGCAATCGGGGCATTAAATGTAGCTGCAATACCACCGGCTGCTCCGCAGGCCACCATCACCCTGAGTGTTTCATCGGGCAGTTTGAGCCATTGCCCTATCGCCGAGCCTACTGTGGAACCTATTTGCACGATAGGCCCTTCGCGTCCCACCGAGCCGCCGCTGCCAATACATATGGAGGACGCCATCACTTTAACAAGTGCTACGCGAGGCCGCATTCGCCCACCCCGCAGCGCCACGGCCTCCATGACCTCAGGGACACCGTGTCCTTTAGTCTCCCGGGCGAAAAAATGGACCAGGGGGCCAACCAGCAGGCCGCCAGCTGCCGGTATCAAGATAATATAGTAATCACCAAGAAAGCTGAGGACATGGCTGCCACCATCGATAAAGAACGATTGGAAAGCATTTATAAGCCATCTGAAGACTACCGCCCCCAACCCTGATGCTACCCCAATCACAACCGCCAGAATCAGTCCCGCCATCATTTCTGATGACCGGAACCATACGGCAACATAGCTAAGTCTATTTAGGAGAGTTTTAACAGACATTGTTCATTCAATCTAGATATGGGATTCTTTTCGTATCCAAGTTTTGACGCAGGATAAAGATACTTAGAAAAAACGCCCCAAAATAAACCAGAATCACGGCCGGTGCTGCTATTGTAGCACCAATTGTCAGGTTGTCACGGAGGAGACACAATACCAAGAAAGCTATGGCAATGTATATACCAGCCAGTATTAAGCCACGCTTTAATTTGTGCGCGATCTCCTTCTTGGAACTCAAAATCTCTAAATCCGCCTCAGACTTTCCTGTATTCAGTATTACATATATCTTAGCACTAGGTATTGCAGGCTATCAAGAGTAATTTAATTCACTTGAGCGAATGTAGAAAATAAGATCATTCGCACCAATAACCCAGGGGTTAACGGCCACTTCTGAATACGGTACCGACCAGCCCCAGAATTACCCCCGGTGTGGGCCCCCGGACACGCGCTGGGCGCCTTTTTTACGGACTACAATTGAAGATTATTTAGAGGATGAATTCACATATTACACTAAAAACACCAGATTCTCGCCTGGGGACTCTGTCCCTATAGGAAACCTGCGCGGATGACATCCGCGAGGCGTACGGCACTCACCAACACCTAAAAAGCTCCGGATTCTCGACGTGGTGCTCCGTGCGATCACTCTGCGGGATAAACGCACAACCTTATCTGTCTCCTGCCGCAATCAACCCTAACCGGCAACATTCACTCTCTCGCTGGCAACTCCTGGCAACCACCCTATATGGAACAGCGGGTAACTTCCCGGCAACTCCTGTATAGGGTCATATCGATCCCTAATAGTGTGCATATGTTATATAAGAAAGTTGTCAGGCCTCTCATGTCATATGACATTTGACCGGCCACCGAAGAACGTGTAGGGTGGGGATGACAAATGGCGGGATATCGATGCCAGCAGAAACCCCGGATTCTCGTCTGGCGGCTCCGCTCCTATTCGTGGCTCGTAAGCAACTTCCCTGCGAGGCTTACGGTACTCCCCTCAGCGTTAATGAGCCCGGATTCGCGACATGGCGCTCCGTGCGGCCAGCCTGCGAAGGAAAACCCGTAACCCCGTCTATCCCGCGTCTGCGGCGATACCGACCGGCAACCGCCTGTCCCCCGCCCACAGCCCCTGACAACCGCTGAATAGGGAAACCCTGGCAACCGTCGGGCAACTGTCGCCGAAACGAATTTAAAAGTTGCCTGTATATATAGTGTGCATATGTTATATAGGAAAGTTGTCAGGCCTCATGCCATATGACATGTGAGAGAGCGGCCTCGAGAGCGTGTAGGGCCGGGAGCCCAAACGCCCGGCGTTACCCATATTTTAGAAAGGGCACCACAGCTTGACAATAAACTCGGTTAGTCATAGACTGTAGAAACCAAATCGGTCAGGAGGGCCATCCCGCGTGAAGTGCCCGAATTGCCAGGCTGATAATCGTGAAGGGGTTAAGTTCTGCGAACATTGTGGAGCAGTGATCGAGTTGGTTTGCCCCAACTGCGGAGCCCACGTTCCCCCAGACAGAAGGTTCTGCGGAGAGTGCGGCCAATCTCTAGCTGAACAAGCACCCAAATCCCCAAAGCCACGACCGAAGAAGCCCTCCGTCATCCAGCCCGCCTCCTTCGCCGAAGGCCGATACCAGGTAAAGAAGTTCCTCGGCGAGGGAGGCAAGAAGAAGGTCTACCTGGCCCACGACACGCTGCTGGACAGGGACGTGGCATTCGCCCTGATCAAGACCGAGGGCCTGGACGGCAACGCCCGGAAGCGCATCACACGCGAGGCGCGGGCCATGGGCAGGCTCGGCGACCACCCGAACATCGTCACCGTCCACGACATGGGGGAGCACGAGGGCCAGCCCTACATCGTCATACCCTTCATGGCCGGCGGCGACGTCGAGGGGCTCATCGAGAAGGCACCCGAGCACCGCCTGCCGCTGGACAGGGCGACAGACATCGCCAGGGCGGTCTGCAAGGGCCTGGTGTTCGCCCACTCCAAGGGCATCGTCCACCGGGACCTCAAGCCGGGGAACGTCTGGCTGAGCGCCGACGGCACCGCCAAGATAGGCGACTTCGGGCTGGCGGTGGCCGTGGACCTGTCGAGGCTGACCCAGTCGGGGATGATGGTGGGCACCGTATCCTACATGCCCCCGGAACAGGCAATGGGGGGTAAGGTATCCGAGAAGGCTGACCTCTATTCGCTGGGCGCCATGCTGTACGAGATGGTGACCAGCAGGCCTCCCTTCGTCGGTGATGACTCGGTGGCCATCATTGGGCAGCATATCAACACCCCACCTGTATCGCCCACCTGGCACCGGGCCGACTTACCCCCGGCATTAGAAACACTTATCCTGCAACTACTGGAGAAAGACCCTTCCAAGCGTCCATCTTCTGCTGCCGATGTCCTGCAAGCGCTGGAGTCTATTGACGCTGGCAAGGTAAATAAAGAGCCGATAAAAGAAGGAGTTGCCCCCACCGAGAATCCTCTCTATAGAAGGGTCTTCGTGGGCAGGGAACCGGAACTGAAGCAACTCCAGTCTGCTTTTGATGGTGCTGTGTCCGGACAGGGTGCCTTGATGATGGTGGTGGGTGAGCCGGGTATCGGCAAGACAGCCGTCTGTGAGCAGCTTTCAACCTACGTAACGTTACGCGGCGGTAAGACTCTCGTTGGCCACTGCTACGAAGAAGGATCATTATCACTACCTTATCTGGCATTTGTCGAGGCCATGCGCTCCTATGTTCTCAGTCGTGATATCAAAGACCTGCGGGAAGAACTTGGCACGGGTGCCGGTGATATAGCTCGTATCGTCTCCGAAGTAAGGGAGAAACTCAAAGTAAAACCAAGACCAAAGGGCGACCCGGAAGAAGAAAGGTATCGTCTCATGCAGGCGGTTACCGGCTTTCTGTCCAACGCCGCTAATGTCCAGCCATTACTCGTTGTTCTGGAAGACCTTCATGACTCCGATAAGGGCACCCTGGATATGCTGACCCATGTTTCACGCAACCTTACCGGGACGAGGCTTCTACTAGTCGGTACTTACCGTGATGTGGAGGTGGATCGAAACCATCCCCTATCTGCGGCGCTGGCCGAGTTAAGGCGTGTCTCTACCTACGGGCGTATACTCTTGCGAGGTCTCAATGCCGATGAGGTCAGGCGGATGCTGGAGAGCATTACCCGGGAGGAGATACCCTGGAGCCTGGCCGAGGCGGTGCACCGCCAGACAGAGGGTAATCCCCTCTTCGTACAGGAGGTGGTGCGTTTCCTTGTCGAAGAGGGACTCATGAAACAGCAGGACGGTCAGTTGCGACCCACCAAAGACACCCCGTTGGAGATGAACATACCCGAAGGGCTGAGGGATGTTATCGGCAAGAGGTTGTCCTTACTCAGTAAAGAGTGTAATCAACTGCTTTCTATAGCCGCTGTCATCGGGCGGGAATTTGCCATGGACACGTTAAGAGCAATCTCCAATATTGATGAGGAAGTATTTGTTAACAGTCTTAAGGAAGCTGTCCAGTTATCGATACTTGAAGAACGCTCACAGGTCGGCTCGATTCGTTACCGTTTTACACATGCTTTTTTCCGGCAGACTCTTTATGAAGAGTTAATCGCCCCGCAGCGGCTGAAGCTGCACCAGCAGGTGGCGCGCACCCTGGAAATACAGTACGATAAAAGACTTGAGGAACACGCAGCCGAGCTGGCCGAGCATTTTTCGCAGTCTACCGACCCAGCCGACCTGAAAAAGGCCATCGAGTATGGCGAGATGGCCGCCAAACGCTCCCTGGACGTTTATGCCTATGGAGAGGCCGTGCGTCTGCTGGAGCAGGCCCTCAAGGTGCAGAAAGTATTGAACCCTGATGATGAAGAGAAAATATGTGACCTGCTTCTGGACCTCGCCGATGCGCTGACACTAGGTGGAGAAGCCAAACGAGCACTCGAGGCAGAACTAGAGGAAGCCTTCTCTCTGGCACAATCTATCGACGACGAAATCCGGACATCACGTACCTGCGAAAAGGCAATCTTGGATATGATGTATACCAGCGACATATCTATCTACACACTGAGTGGCTCGGAACTCGCCCGGTGGGTAGAGCGGGCTGACTGCTGTGCCAAGCCGGACACGATTACCCGTGTCATGGCCAACCAGGGTAAGGCGATTTCCAAATATATGACCGGGCTTGCAACAGGTAAGCCTGGACTTGTGAAAGAATCGGCCCAGTCGTTTATCGATAATGTTGAAATGGCCAAACGGCTCAATGACCCGGAAATATTATGGATCGTCGCCTGTTCGGTCTTCATATTTGTATCAGGGCCACGGCACATGAGGGAAAGGCAGCTGCTGGCAGAAGAACTCGCCGGGCAGCCACGCGCAGGAATCACAACGCGAATCCTGGGTACGGGGCTTTTAATGGTCGCGTACGTCCTACTTGAGTCGGGACAGCGACAAATTGCCGGCGATATCTACCACGAATGCCGGGGAATCATCGAGCGCAGCGAACAGACCAACCTGTGGTTTATGATATCAGGACTTAAAGGTATGCTGGCTACCATAGACGGACGACTTGAAGAAGCAGATGAAGCAGGCAGACAAATACATGCCCGGGGTCAGGAACTGGATTTCATCAACTATGCCGGCATACAAGAATATTATGGCTGTAGTGGTGCCCGAGTATGGCTTGGTAAAACCGATGAGGTTATCAACTTAATAGGAAGTTTTGCCAATATTGAAATACTTGGCGGCTCATTTTTAGCAATCAACAAATCTCACGCTGAAATAATCGAATATCTTGACAGGACTGTCGTGGCACGTCCCGGCATCGGTACGCCAGATGATGAAACCCCGACTGTTTTAGATGTATCGAACCTGGAAGTCGCAGTCCTTGTACGGCATCATAAGGCCGCCGAACTACTCCTGGACCGTTTGAAGGAGGCTAAGTCTTTTCTAACCATCCTGGGTTATCTATCCTGCCCTGCTCGCCACCTCGGCGGGGCGGCCGCTTTATTGGGAAAATATGATGAAGCCCGTCAGTACTACCAAGAAGCCATCAAGATCTGCACCGAGATGCCCTTCCGACCGGAGCTGGCTCTCAGTAGACTGCAGCTTGCCGAGTTGCTGCTGGAGCACTACCCCGATGAGAAAAAGGAAGCCCTGGAGCACCTGGACTTCGCCATCAAGGAGTTCCGCGAGATGAAGATGCAGCCTTCTCTGGAGCGGGCGCTGAGACATAAGGACATACTGAAGGCATAGCCCCCTTCTGAAACAGGATGCCGCGGCAAGCTCCTAAGCTAGTGGCCACCGTTCATGGGCGCGTACTTCCCGTGCTCCTCGTGCATCTCCCCCGTGCTGACGTGCCTGTAGATGTCGGCGGTTATCCCGATGCTCGAGTGCCCCAGTATCCTGCCGACCACCTCCAGCTTGGCCCCGTTCCTCAGCATCTCCGTCGCTTAGAAGTGACTCAGCCCCGTCTCTCATATTCATGGACGCGCACATCAAGAATCCGTGCTTCCGGCAGGATAAGCGAATAGATTATGCCTCGCCTACGCTTTAAAGAGCCCCGTTTCGCGTTGTAACGCTCCACTGGTGGGTGGCGATGCCCCTATTTCTCCAAGCGGCGGCTGTCAGACATCGGCCCGTGCCTGTCCACCTCTTCCCTCATTTCCGCCATGTCGGTGTGGCGGTAGACATCGCCCGTTATACCGACGCTCGCATGGCCCAGTATCCTCGAGACGACCTCCAGCTTCGCCCCGTTCTTCAGGGCAATTGTGGCGAACAGGTGCCTCAGGGAATGCGGCGTGAATGGTTTGACTCCCGCCCTCCCGCAGGCGCGCTTCAGGGTCTTCTCGGCGTTGTGGATTTGCCAGTGCTTTATCTTCGCGCCTTCCCCGGGGAAGAGGTAAGGCGATTCCGAAACGTGCCCTTTCATGTACCTCGCGAGGTTGGCCGCGACAGACTCGGACAGCGGCACGGTGCGGGGCTTGTTTCCCTTGCCGATCACGCTGACCGTCCTCGCCTCCAGGTCTATCTTTTCATTCTCGATGGAAGCCGCCTCTGAAACCCTCAGGCCGGTCTCCATCAGCAGCACGATGGCCATCCTCATCTTGTCGGCATCATTCTTCCGCGCCCACCCGCCTTCGGCCATCACCTTCACGACATCATCCAGCGGTGGAACATACTTCTCCGTCTTGGGCACCTTGATGCGCTCCAGTTCGGCCGTGATGTCCTCAGGCCAGAGCCTCTCTTTGTACAGGAACCTGAAGAGCGAGGTGACGGACTTCTGCATGCCCTTGACCGCAGTGGCTGAAGTCCCATTCTCAAGCTGGGCAACCAGATACTCCCGCGCGTCCATCCTCGTGGGCCTGGGGCAGGCGTCGAGGAACTTTGAGGCATAGTACAGGTACATATTGATGGTGTTCTCAGACTTCCCTTCCAATTTCATCTTCGTGACCCACTTGTCGATGTTGCCCGCTGGCAGGGCGTAATCGGTCGTCACGCTGGCGCCAGCTTCCTTACGCCAGGTCTCGACGAGTTCACCCACGATCCTCTGCTTGTCGGGCGGTAACCTCTTAAGAAGTTCGATTATTCTATCCAGTTCTGTCATCATCTTCTCCTCCCCTCACTAATATTATAGCGCGTATCTTGCCGGAAGTACGCCTCGTTTTGTCCGAACCGACGGCCCGGAGGTCGTTGGTTCAAATCCAACCCCCGCTACCAATTTTTAAAGCTAGAATCCCTCGAATCATAATAATGGATTCGGGGGATATTTCTTTCTTGCTAACCTTTTGCTAACCGTTGGTTTAGAGTGTATAGCTAATTAACGTGAATCGAGGCGATATCGAATTGCATTTAGGATGTTCAAATAGTCATCATATCCAACGGCTTGCGTGGAATAGCTGGAAGCACGGAATAATCCGCTATATTTATTAAGTATATTTGTAGCTCTAGCCAATAGTTCAGAAATGTCATTATAGGTAATGTTATACTCTTCTGTGACATCTATATTATTAACCACATTTGTAGCAGTCTTATGAGCGAGAATATTATGTCTCCATATAATGAACTTCTTTACTAAAGGATTTCGGGTATTAATTTCGGATATGTGTTGATTTAACTCCTCGATATCAGGTTTTCTAGCGGTTTCTGATAAACTGTCCACAAAAGGATTATCTCTGAGCCTTTCTCTAAAACTGTCAACATCAAAAATTTCTAAATTGGCCTTAATTGTATCGAGTAGATTAAATAGGCTTAATGATTTTGTATTTGTGTCATATATTCGGCATAATCTTAGTAGAGTAGAATCTACAAGAGCTTTTCTAGTAATTCCCCAGAAGGTTCTTGATTGGTTAAATTCTCTATGATAATTTTCTATGTTTTGATTTAGGTCTTTGTATAATTTGAAATATAATTCTCCATCAATTATATCTCCAGCTAATGCATCTAAAAGATTATTGAATTGTTCCGCACTTCGTATTTCTATTTTCATAACAATTTCTATTGATATTCTATATAATTCTATTTTTACTATATAACACCTCATCAAACCGTTTAGCAGCTGCTTCCTGTAATCCCGGTGCTACATGGCTATAAGTATCTAATATTCTACTTTGCTAAACCTCTCTCCATCCCCTCCCTACACTCCTTTTTATCCGGACTCGGTATCCAGTCAACACAGCAATCGGGCTTGACTGGTTGTATACCGCAGGCGTATTTACTCCCGTGTTTTCTTAGGAATACGCAGGCGCCGTTTATTTGACGTATCGGGAAATAGTTCTGATAGTCCGGCCCCTCCCCGGCGTAGCGCTGGTGCCAGGTATCAATAGTAATGCCCAGATAGGTATTGATACGCCGAATCTCTTCGGGGCTGGCGAAGGCGGGATGTTGAGTACAACAGTTGCCGCAGCGTAAACAATCCATTCGATTATCCCTGGTACGAGACTGACTTCTATAAACTGTCTATTTTACGATATTGCTTATCTGCTTGAACTTGTCCCCGCTGGCAATCTTGAGCAGCTCGAAAAGCGCTGTTTCCATCGTGGTCGGGGCGATTCCGGCGGAGCCCATTTTGAAAAGCG
>Ga0315554_1000650_pt1 | contig 20626 bp, 20 predicted proteins | sample SalMarSW160370MG_FD_202114 | JGI IMG/M metagenome (GOLD analysis project Ga0315554, IMG submission 202114) | Salt marsh sediment microbial communities from the Plum Island Ecosystem LTER, Massachusetts, United States - Salt Marsh Sediment SW1603-70 ... | reverse complement strand
CGCGAAGCGTTAAAGGAATTGGGGGGAGTGCTGGGGTTGATTTTCAACGAGCCGGAGGAAGCGCCGCTGGATGCAGAATTACAAGAACGGATTAGTAAGCTCATCGAGGAAAGGGCCGCTGCCCGCAGGGAGAAAAACTGGCAGCTTGCCGATGAAATACGCACCAAGCTTGAAGAACTCGGCATTGCCCTGGAAGATACGCCAACAGGCACGGTCTGGAAGAGAAAGAGATAATTTTTCTCTGTTCCCGCGTCCCACCGCCCTTTGAGGTGGGGGGATAAGGGGTGGCAATTTAAAGGCCTGTAACGCGGAAGATGCGAGGGCGGTCGGGTGGGAAAAGATATCAATGGGGGGCGGCAGGGGTGAAATAACCAATGGGAGGTGCAGCGTGTGGCAGAATATCGCCTATACATTAATCGGTCTCGGTTTTCTAGCCCTTATCGGCTGGGCCGTCAAGGGATTTTTCATGGAGAGTGACATTCCTCTTCTAATACGCGTGGCGGTGGGGATAATGGGGGCGGGTATCATTATATTAATCATCGTTGCCGTTAAAGACAGGCTAAAAAAAGCCGAGACCGAGAATTTTAAGGGGGTAGAAAGATGATTGTTACCACCACCGAACAGATAGAAGGAAAAAAGGTAAAAAAGACCATCGGCATGGTCAGGGGCAGCACCATCCGCGCCAAGCATATCGGTAAAGATATCATGGCTGCCTTCAGAGGTATGGCCGGGGGTGAGATAACCGAATATACCAAGATGATGGCTGAAGCACGGGAAGAAGCTCTGAATCGGATGATTGAGGTTGCCGAGAAGGAGGGAGCCAACGCCGTGGTGGCAGTCCGCTTCGGGACATCGATGGTGATGCAGAACGCCGCCGAAGTTCTTGCCTACGGTACGGGGGTGGTGCTGGAATAAATGAGCTTGGTAAAAATACTGGCTAACCTGACCGGACTGGTTACGCGTCGCGAAGGCAGGAAGTTCCTTAAGCTCGGCGAGGAAATCGATGAAGCCGTCCTGACGCCGTCCGGACTCGGGGGAAGTATAAACCCCTCTCTCTATATACACATTCCCTTCTGTAGGAGCCTGTGCCCCTTCTGCTGCTTTAACCGGTATCTATTCGATGAAGCTAAAGCCAGGCAATATTTCAAGGACTTGAAAAAAGAACTTGAAATATATATAGAAAAAGGCTTCATATTTTCTGATTTTTACTTCGGCGGCGGCACCCCCACCGTGCTCATGGATGAGTTAACCGAAATCATTGATTACCTCAGGACTAAGTTCACGGTACGGCAGATTTCGCTGGAAACGACCCCTTGGGAGATAAACCTCAAAAATGTGGCTGCCCTGAAAAATGCGGGTATCAACCGGCTGTCCATCGGGGTGCAGAGCTTCGACGTCGATGTCCTCAAGAATATGGGAAGGCCCTCTTCTCCCGGGGAGGAAACGGCGGAGAAACTGCTCATGGCCGAAGGGGAGTTTGCTACCCTCAACGTGGACTTCGTCTTTAATTTCCCCGGTCAATCTATAACGCAGTTCGAAGCCGACGTAACACGATTCAAGGAGCTGGGGATAGACCAGGCGACTTTTTACCCGCTGATGCCCTCGCCGCACAAGAAGGACGCTATGGAACGCCGGTTCAACCGGGTAAGCACCTCGCGGGAAAAGCAGTTTTACGACGTTATCCTCAGGGAGCTCTACGAGAAAGGCTACCAGGCATCCACCGTCTGGTGTTTCTCACGCGGCGAGAGGATGATTGACGAATACATCGTCGAGGACGATGACTATATCGGCATCGGCGCTGGCTCCGTCAGCATTGTCGGGGGCAACTTCTTCGTAAACTCGTTTTCACTGGAACGGTACGGCGATTTTCTGAGCCACGACCGCCTGCCGGTTATCGGCTGGCGGCGGCTATCCCCGCGGGAGCACATGCGTTATTATCTATTGACCAAACTTTTCGGCATGAAGCTGGATAAAGAGAAGTTCAAGCGAAGGTTTCAGTCCGCTATCGATGAAAAGCTGAGAAAAGAGATGCTTTTCTTCAAGATGTTCGGGCTGGTGAAGGGCGACGGCTCGTTGAGCGTTACCGCGAAGGGGGTGTACCCGGTCAGCGTGATGATGCGGGAGTTCTTCGCGGCGCTGAACGGCTTGAGGGAATACTGCATCGAGAACCAGGTTTAGATGCCTATTTCACAGCCACGTAAATACCGACTGCTCCGAGCGATAGCGATTGATGTGAAACCTCTTTAAATCCTACCGAAAGCAGCAGGTTTTCTACTTGGTCGGGTCCGTAAAAGCGACTCGCCGATTCCGCCAGGTACTGGTAAGCCCCCCGGTTCCCCGAAAGCCAGTAGCCCATCCTGAAAACAAACCAGCGCAGGTACAGGTGAAAAAGCTTGCGAATGAGTTGGGACTTCGGCTGACTGCTCTCGACGATGACGAATCTGCCGTCAGGCGTCAGCACACGAAAAATCTCGGCGAGATAGCTGGTGGTCAGTGGATTTTTATAGGTCAGGTTGCGGAAGGCGAAGGATATACCAATGCTATCGAAATACCTGTCGGGAAACGGCAGGCTGGCGACATCTCCGTGGAACAACGATACTTTATCATTAAATCCGGCCGCTTTGGCTTTTTCGGCAGCGATTTCCAGCATGGGCTGGCTGTAATCGATACCGGTTACTTCCGCATCTCTATCCGCCAGCCGTGCCAGGTTAATCGCCAGGTCGCCGGTCCCGCAGCACAGGTCGAGTACCTTCTTGGGGTGGTTCGTCAGACATGCTGAAGCTGCTTTGCGACGCCAGCGTGCGTCCAGAAACCAGGTAATCATGTGATTTACCAGGTCGTAGCGACGCGGGACGGCGGTAAACATCGCGTAAAGGGGCTTTACCCGTGCCATTGTTAATAAATTACCTTAGCCAGAATGTAGCCGATGCCCAGCAGCAGCTGGGTCAGTAGTACGACGAGGACATTACTGGCCATGGCGGGCATAAGCTTCTTCATGTCCCCGTATTTACGCGCGCCCTGTATGGCTTTGAAGGCGAAGGGGAGTGTCAGCAGGGCGATTAACGTGTAAACCGGCATCCTGTCGGCGATTACCCAGCCGATTATCCACAGGTAGAGGATTATCATCAACGCCGCGTAGACCAGGCTCGCTTTTTCCCTGCCGATGGTAATCGGCAGGGTCTTCCGGTTGGCCGTCGAATCGGCTTCGACATCGGGGAACTCGTTGAGAAAGAGCAGGTTGTGCACCAGTATGCCGGAGGGAATCGCGGCGATTACCGCTGGCCAGGTATATTCATTCGACTGCACAAAGTAAGCTCCCAGGACCGGCAGAGACCCCAGTCCCAGTCCCGGTGACCATTCCGGCCAGTTTCGCTTGAGTATGAACGGAGTATAAAGGAGAATAAACAGGGCGCCGACCACCAGTAGCGGCAGTAATTGCCAGCTGGTGACGACCACGAAATAGATGCCGATGGCTGTCGCCAGGAGGAAAGAGATAGTACCGAACCTTAAAACCTGCCCCGGTTCCAGTAGAGACCCCGGCAAAATGCCGCTGCCGCCGCTGAAGGGTGTCCTCTTCGTGGCCAGGTCAACCCCGCTTTTAAAGTCGTGGTAATCGTTGAGGACGTTGACACTGATGTGGGCCAGCAGCAACCCGATAAAAGCCAGTATCGCGTGGCCCAGGTGGAAATAACCGTCGTACCAGGCCATGGAGGTACCCAGGAACGATAGTACAACGGGGAGAATCAGAAACTGGGGCCTGGTTTCAAGAAACCATATCTTGAGCTTCATCTTGCCTTATATTATGACATACACGTTGTACGTCCCGCAATGAAGAGGTATCATGTTTATGTCTGGTTTTGGTTGATTTCAGATGCCCTCCCCCTGGCCCCTTCTCAAACAGCTGCATTGACTAGCCCTTTTTTCTTTGTTTGAGAGGGGGAAAGAATAGAAAGAGGGGTTTCACCCCTCTTAAACGCCCCCTGATTTTTACTGGGGGAAGAGTTTGAGACGGGGCGAAGCCACTCTTTTTCATAATGGGAGGGTGGGAATAATATCATATGGTGGAGAGGGGACAGGCGGAGGTAAGTATCCATTAATCAAAGAGAGTTTTATATATAGCATAATAATAAAGGCACCGTCGAAACGATGCCTTATTGATACAGTCAACTGTTAGTCGTAAGCGTGTGTCTATTTAGTTGTGAACACACTGTCCACTACGGCTTGATCAAGGGGTATTGTGTGTCTTTTTTTTCAGGGCCCGTAAAAATTAGCGGATACACAAAGGCGTGAAAATGAAACCTCAGGACGGGCTACCCTTTGCCGATGCGGAACACCTTGGTGCCGCAAACGGGGCAAACGCCCTGTGTTGCCGGTCGTCCGTTCTTCAGCGTGACCGCTCTGGGATTACTGACCTCTACCTTTTTCCTGCATTTCATGCAATATGCTTGCATCGCCACACCTCCTTAAGCATCCTTGCCTAGCAGAGTAACAAAAACACCCGTATTTGTCAATAGCCCTGGAGTAGGTTTTGCCATGTTTTGGAAGATTTATTATGCTCACCCCCTTTATCCCCCTACCCAGGGAAGGAATTATTATCACCCCATCCCCCTCTTAGCGAGCTACTCCCTTTCAGGGGATAGGGGGTTGTTTATCGGCCCAGCAGCGGATGCCGCGAGGGTGGTTTGGGTGGAAAAAGATAAAATCCTGTGGAGGAGCCGGGGGTAAGTTGACCAGCTGCCAATTATTGGCTGCTATATTTAATTTTTACCCCGTCGCCCACCGCGGCGTTAAGGAAAGCGCCGGCATTGCCGTCTTTAAGCGCGATTTCCAGGTATTCACTACCGCCGATAAGGGTGCACAGTCCGTCACTCATATCGTAGGTATCAACGATTCCGTTGATTAACTCGTTTTTCACCTCAACCGTAATACCGGTGTTTACCGGTGGCAGGTCATGCCTCTTGATATTGGTAATAAGGTTCCCGAAATTATCTATATGCAGGACGCAGCCCGCCAGAGTGCCGTCCGAATCCTGACGCGGTTTTAATAATGTCAGGACTGCCAGAGAATCTAGCGGCTCCCCGAATTCGGTGAGGGGAGTGCCCAGCGAGAGGTGAGCCGCCACCGGGGCGAAGATGTCCCGTCCGTGGAAGGTGGAGCTGACCGTAGGACGCCAGTATTGCCGGCTGGTAATCTCGATAGCTTCTGCCTTGCCGGTGTCCAGAGGTTGACGGTTGTCGATGGCGTTTCCGCTGGCGTAGTCTTTAATGATATAGCTGAGGACGCCGTTGTCCGGGGCGATGAAATCAGCCGTCGGTGTCCTGAGGACAACGGCTTTTCGCCGGGAGCTTACTCCGGGGTCGACCACCACCAGGTGGATGGTGCGGTGAGGGAAGAAATCACAGACAGTGCTCAGGACAAAAGCCGCCTGCGAAATATTCTGCGGTTCGATGGTATGGCAGATATCGACCAGCCTGGCATCGGGATTGATACCCAGGATTACCCCTTTCATGGCGGCTACATAGGCATCCGCCAGTCCGAAATCGGTGGTCAGGGTAATTATGGCACCCATGATACTATCCCGTACGGGGGTTCCGTCACCCCACTCTTAGTGAGACTATTGAGAGGACGATAAATATAACTACGAGGGCGATGGTAAGCTGGAAGAGGGTTTTTTCCACCCCCCGTTTGGTCCGGAAAACCGTGTCAGCCTGGCCAAAAATACCGCCCAGACCGCCGCCGCGTACCTGGAGTAGAGATACCATAATCAGCGCAGCGGCTACAACTATCTGGGCGACATATAAATACGTTTCCATGTTTGTCCTTTACGTGTCTTATTAGCTATTCAGCCAGTTTTTTCTTTAAAACCTCGTTTACCAGTTGAGGGTTTGCCTGGCCCTTGGTTGCCCTCATCACCTGCCCGACGAGGAATTTAAGAGCGGTCTCTTTACCCGCCCGGAAATCGGCAACGGGATGCGCATTAGAGTTTATCACTTCTGACACTATTTTCTCAAGCTCCTGCGTGTCGCTAATCTGGCTCAAGCCCCTTTCGGTGATTATTTCGTCGGCGGTTTTACCTGTATTGAACATGTCCTCGAGCACCGATTTAGCCGTAGCCGTATTAATCGTCTGGTGGGAGCTTACTATCAGCCCCGCCAGCCTATTGGGGGTTACTTTGTCTCTAAATACGTCTATATCTATGTTGTTGGCATTGATGATTCGAGTGACTTCTCCGAGGAGCCAGTTGCTGACCTCTTTGGGATTTATATCTTTGCTGGTGCCTTCTTCAAAGTAATCTGCCATAGCCTTGGAGCCGGTGAGTAAATCGGCGTCGTATTTCGGCAGGCCGTATTCGGACATGAACCGGTTGCGTCTTCCTTCGGGCAGCTCCGGTAATTTCGCTCTGACTTCCTCCACCCATTCGCGGCTGATAGTAAGCGGGGGTAAATCGGGTTCGGGGAAGTAGCGGTAATCGTGGGCGTACTCCTTGCTGCGCTGGGAGATCGTTTTCCCCTTATCCTCCACCCAGCCCCGCGTCTCCTGTACCAGTTTTTTCCCTTCGCTGGATGCCTTGCTCTGACGTTTTACCTCGTACTCCATCGCCAGGTAGACCGCCTTGAAGCTATTCAGGTTTTTCACTTCTACCTTGGTCCCTAGTTCAGTGCTGCCCTCCGGTCGAATGCTGATATTAGCGTCGCAGCGAAAGCTCCCCTCCTCCATGTTGCCGGTGGAAACTCCCAGGTACTGTAAGATGCTGCGCAGTTGCATGAGGTACTGCCGCGCTTCTTCCGGGGAGCGCAGGTCGGGATCACAGACAATCTCCATCAGGGGAGTGCCGGCGCGGTTGATATCCACCAGACTGTAGTCGCCACCCGGTGAAGAGCGGTGCAGTAATCTGGCGGTATCCTCCTCGAGGTGGACATTGTCAATGCCTATCTTTTTCTCTTGACCATTGACATCGATAGTGAGACAACCGTTGTAGCCAATAGAAGCATATGACTGGGAAATCTGGTAGCCTTTCATGAGGTCGGGATATATGTAATTCTTGCGGTCGAATTTGGTAATTTCGGAGATAGAACAGTTCAACACCAGGGCGGTCATCATGGTGTATTCCACGGCCTGGCGGTTAATGACGGGTAAAACCCCGGGCATACCCATGCACACCGGGCATACGTGAGTATTAGGCGGCGTGCTGGCGTAGTCGGCGCTGCAGCCGCAGAACATCTTGCTCCTGGTTAGAAGCTGGGCATGGACTTCCAGTCCGATAACAGTCTCGTATTTCATGGCTAAATTATTAGAAAAACAACCATTCCAGTATAACAACATTAAGCGTGGCTGACAAGGAAGGGGGTCGGTTCTGTTTGCTCATGGTTGTTTTTACTTACTCACCCCCTTTGTCCCCCTCTCAAACAGGTATATCTTCAGGACTAGATTTCTATTATGTTTGAGAGGGGGAGAGAATTTGAGAGGGGGCGAAGCCCCCTCTCTCCTCAACTCCCCTCTCCAGCCACCGATATCTTTAGTTTCTTGCCAGTGATTCCGGCTGGAGAGGGGTCAGGGGTGAGGTAAGTACCTATTAACCAAATGAAAATAAAACCGGGGATTTATAGCCGATTGACGGTTGGTAGGGAGTCGATTATACTTTTTTCATAATCTTGAAAAGGGGGAAATGCCGCATTGGAAGTACTGTTATTACGCTGCCTATGACCTGCAGGGGACGACGCCAATGCCAGTGAGGTTGGACATACATTTACCGGTGGAAGGTGGTTAGACTCGCCTTACAGTGGCCAGTACAAATCCACAAAACTGGTCGAGGTCCGGATTCGGGGATGAAATAAGCCCTGATGAAGCAGGAACCGGAAGTAACCGCTAACCCCAGAGGAACGGCGGTGAATCTATCACTGGTTCAACCAAGCCTGGAACCGTAAGGGAGAGGAAACGGAACCCTGGCTCCTTAGTTTGACTGAGATTCAAACAGAGGAGTTCAGGGCATGAGCAGACGCCAGGAAAATACCAAGTTCACATGTAGCTATTGCGGACGAGAGGTCTTGCCGCTACGCAACGGTAGCTATCGTAACCACTGCCCTTTCTGTCTATTTTCCAGGCATGTGGATATTAGACCCGGAGACCGGAAAAGCGAATGCGACGGGCTGATGAAACCGGTAGGATTGAAATATAAGTCAGGTAAGGGATTTCAGATAATACACCGTTGTGTCCAGTGCGGCGAGGAGAGGGTCAATAAGATAGCCGGGGGCCCGGTGCAACCGGATGATATCGAGGAGATAGTAAAGCTATTAGTGTGCTATAATTTGTAGGTCAGCCTGGGGCTGTAGCTCAGCCGGGAGAGCGCCTCCTTTGCAAGGAGGAAGTCAGGGGTTCGAGTCCCCTCAGCTCCACCAGCCTGCCATCCTCATTGTGTATAAAATATCGCTTGTTCCTAGGTATCGTTTTTTTGACAAATCCGTTTAGTAAAAGATACCATATCAAAAATACTGCTGAGTCGGTAGCACTTTAGGAGGTAACCGTGGACCTGAAATTAAAAGGCAAGGTGGCGCTGGTAACCGGAGCCGGCAGCCAGATAGGATACGGCCGGGCTATCGCCGTGAAGCTGGCGGAAGAAGGCTGTGATGTTGTCGCCGCCGACCTTAATCCGGAATGGGCGGAACAAACGGCGGCGGAAATCGTAAAAATGGGCTGCCGGGCAATGGCGGTGAAGGTGGATGTCGCCGACCGCGCCGAGGTGGATGCCATGGTGGGGGACGTTATCGAGAAATTCGGCAGGATAGATATCCTCGTCAACAACGCCGGCACCAGCAGTCGTGAAAGACCCTTTATGGAGATGACCAAAGCCGACTGGGACCTGGATATCAGCGTCAATCTCTACGGGCAGATGAATGTCGCCCAGGCGGTCGTTCCCCACATGGCCAAGCAGAAATACGGACGCATCATCAATACCTCCGGAGGGCAGGGCATCCCTACTATCTCGGTGTACGGCGCGGCTAAAGCCGGGGTGGAGGCTTTCACTCACGCTCTGGCGCTGGAGGTAGCGCCCCTGGGGATAATCGTCAACGGCATATCGCCCGGTCTCGGCAACACCAATCTAGTCAAGCATAACACCGAAGAGTTCATGGAAAGAAACCGTCAGATGTCGGCACTGAAGAGGCTCTGCACGCCCCAGGACGTCGCCCCGGCGGTGGCTTTCCTGGCTTCGGACGTGTGCAGCTACATGGTAGGGCAGTGGATCAGGCTGGGTACGTCTTAACAAAGGTAAATACTGCGAGGAGTGACGCTTATGACAATCAGGAACTTTGACCGCGAGAAATGCACCGGATGCGGTATCTGCGTGGCCGCCTGCCCGATGGACGTGCTGCGACTTGACGAAAATGACGGCAAGGCGGTAGTAAAATACCCGAACGACTGCGTCGCCTGCTGGGGCTGCGAGTCGTTCTGCCCGCAGGGCTGCTTCGATGTGTCGCCGGAGCGGGGCCGGGGTGAGATGGTCTCGCCCTACTAGCTGGAATCACAGATTCTTATGAAATGGAGAATAAGATGCAAAAGCTTGAAGATATGGGAACGGTAATTGCCACCGACGTTCTGGTACTGGGTGCCGGTGGCGCCGGCATGTGCGCTGCCCTCAAAGCTAAAGAAAGCAAGGTGGATGTGCTTTTGATAGATAAATGCGGTATCGGCTGGAACGGACAGGTGCCCATCGGCGGGGGCATCCTGGCATATATCTATCCCGACGATGTTCCAGAATGGACGGAGAAGGTCACTCGGGACAGTAGGTATTTCAATAACCAGGACTGGACACATATCATGGGGCAGTACATGCACAAATCGACCATGGACCTGGCTGACATGGGGCTGACCTTCCTGAATAAAAAGGGCGAGATAGATATCCTCACCTGGGGACCGAACATCCACGTCACCCTGTTCGACGCTCCCAAGTCGCTGGTAGCCCTGAAAAAGACAGCGGAGTCAAGGGGCATCAGGATGATGGACAAGATATACGTTATCGACCTCCTGAAAAACGACGGACAGGTAGTCGGCGCCGTCGGTCTGGGACTCGTCGACGGCAAGACCTATATCTTTAATGCCAAGGCGACCATTGTCGCCACCGGCAACTGCGGCTATATGCACGAGAAGACCTACTCCTCTGTCCTCGGCGAGGGTCCGGCCATGGGCTACCGGGCCGGGGCGCAGCTGGTGAACGCCGAGTTCGGCAGCGGCTATGTATGGGGCATCAAAACGCTCGGTAAGGAGCTCATGGGAATACATTTCTACCTGTACCTGGAGAACGCCCGGGGTGAGAAAATAATGGGTAAGCATTACCCTGAGCTGATGGTAGGCAACCACTCGGTCTATACCTTCGACCCCCGCGTTATCGACGCCATGTACAAGGAGGTAAAAGCCGGACTAGGTCCTATCTATCTGAACCTGAAGGGTCTTACTACTGCCGAGATTGCCGAACTGGCCGAGGACAGGGTCGAGGGGCTGACGCAACTCATGGCTAACGATACCATTGTGCTCTTGAACGAAAAAGCAGGCATCGACCCTGCCGTGGAGAAGATGGAAATGTGGCCCCGGTACCTGTATAGCGGCGGGGGGCTCAGGATAGATACCGGTGGACGGACAACGTTAGATGGACTCTGGGCGGCCGGTGGCTCTTCTAGCAACAGCTGGTCGGGAGGGGGTGGCGGTCAGGCAGGCCTGGGCGTACAGTCGGCAGCCATAACCGGATTCGTGGCGGGAGAGAACGCTGGAGCCTACGCGGCGGCTAATCAGCGACGTGATATCGATGTTGCCTATGCCGAAGGGATTATCGACCGGATAAAAGCTCCGATGCAGCGTCGCGGTGAGTTTGATGCCGCCGATGTTACTTATCAGGTACACGAGGCGGTCGTTCCGATGAAGTACAATCGATTGCGGGAAGCGGGCAGGATGAACGAAGCGCTGGGCATCGTCCGGGACGCCCGGGACAAGCTGGGCAGGGTCGGCGCCGCCGACTTCCACGACCTGGCACGCTACCATTCGGCGGAAAGCATGGCTATGGCTGCAGAATTTACGTATAAAGCCGCTTTGATGAGGGAGGAAAGCCGCAGCGGTCACTTTAGAGAGGATTTCCCAGAGCGCGACGATAAGAACTGGTTCAAGTGGATAACGGTAGAGTCGCGGGACGGCGCTCCTCACCTGGCTACCCTGCCGGTGCCGGTGGAGAAATACAAACTGCAACCCGGTCAATAGTTACCCCTGTAAATAAGTGTCATTGCGAGGAGCCTAGCGACGTGGCAATCCGTTTTTCGGTGACCCCGCCCCCCAGCGGGAATTATCTTTTCGCACCCGACCGCCCTCGTATCATCAACGGTATGTCCGTTGAATTACCCCACCCTTTTCCCCCCTTTAGTTATCTATTCCCACCCGGGCCGCCCAGTATCATCCACTACTTGTCCGGTAGTTTCTCCCATCCCGTCCACCCCTTTCGTCAAGGGGGAAGCTTTGCTCTAAAAGTCATTCTGAGAAACGAAGTGACGAAGAATCCGTGTCTTACGTGACTTAAACGGATTCTTCGCTACGCTCAGAACGACATATGTCGTTTACTTTAAAGGCAAGACCTAAAGGGGGATAGGGGGTGAGCATAAGAAATTTCCCAAAATCAAACGGGACTTGATAAAAATATAAAATCAGGATGTGCTAAAATATCGGTAGAGTTACCAGGGAGGGGAAAATGAACGTAACCCATGTTGACGGTAAAGACGCGGGAAAGGTTATGCTGTACACCCTGAGCACCTGCGTCTGGTGTAAGAAGACCAAAGCGTTGCTTAAAGAACTGGGCGTCGCCTATGATTATATCGACGTCGACCTCCTGAGCGGTTCAGAACAGGAATCGGTCGTTAAAGAAATTAAGAAATTTAATCCCGACTGTAACTTCCCGACGATGGCAATCAACGATAAAAAATGCATCGTCGGCTATAAAGAGGACGAGATAAGGGAGGCTTTGAAATGAGCAGCCAGTCTGATGTTCCTGCCGCTGAAATAAAACGGCTAAACGAGACCCTGAGTGAAGAAGCCGAGTCCGGCGGCTATCATTTGAATCCCGATAATGAAATAACCGGGGAGCTGGTGAAGGGACTTCTGGTAAATGAGAAGAGGTACGGGTACCGCGCCTGCCCCTGCCGCCTGGCTTCCGGCGATAAGAATGAAGACCTCGATATCATCTGCCCCTGTGATTACCGCGACCCCGACCTTGCCGAATACGATACCTGTTACTGCGGTCTCTACGTGTCTCAGGGCGTCGTTGACGGCAAGGTAAAAATCGGCTCTATTCCCGAACGCCGTCCCGCACGTAAAAAAAGGAGCCAGATGAAAGCGAAAGAGAAGGAAGCCAACCTTTCATCACTGTCTCAACCCATCTGGCGCTGCCGGGTATGCGGTTACCTCTGTGCCCGGGAAGGTCCGCCGGAGGTCTGCCCCATCTGCAAGGCTAAAAAAGAGCGGTTCGAGCGTTTTCTGTAGCTCTAAGCCATTAGCTGCCGATATAAACCGGCTCTGGTTCAGTCCTCGTTCTGCTGTTTCTTGAGGTGCTGTGCCTGGGTGACGGCAGCCACCGCCGCTACCGCGGCTACCTTCCTCTTCTGGTCGAATATCTCGGTAAGTTTCTCTTCCAGCGGCTGCTCGCGTTCCATTATTTTACGCGTGTCCTCCAGCAGGGTGGTCTCGTTGGCGATGAAATGGGTGCTGAAGTCGCCATCGACGAAGCGTGGATTTTCCAGGACCGCTTTATGGAAGTCGATATTGGTCTTCACGCCGGAGATAATGTACTCGTAGAGGGCCCGCCGCATCCTGGCGATGGCCTCCGGGCGGTCCCGGCCCCAGGCGATGAGCTTGGATATCATGGGGTCGTAGATGGCAGGTATGGTGTAGCGCGTGTAAACGCCGCTGTCGACGCGGATGCCGATGCCTCCGGGGGAACGATAGCCCCGCAGCTTGCCGGGTGACGGCGCGAAATTATTAAGGGGATCCTCGGCGTTGATGCGGCACTCTATCGCCCAGCCCCGGGCGAATACCTCGTCCTGTTTCACGCTCAGGGGCTGCCCGCTGGCTATCCGTATCTGCTCTTTAACGATATCGATGCCGGTGACAATCTCCGTGACCGGGTGCTCCACCTGGATGCGGGTATTGGCTTCCATGAAGTAGTAATTGCCGTCCGAGTAGATGAATTCAATCGTCCCGGCACCCTCGTAGTTGACCCATTTGCCGGCCCTGACCGCGGCTTCTCCCATCTCGGCACGGAGCTCCGGTGTCAGCACCGGTGAAGGCGATTCCTCGATTAACTTCTGGTGCCTACGCTGGATGGAACACTCGCGCTCCCCCAGGTGGATAACGCTGCCCTGGGAGTCTGCCAGTATCTGGAACTCGATGTGGCGGGGGTGGGGCACGTATTTTTCAATATAGACATCGGCAAGGCCGAAGGTGGTGGTGGCGATGTTCTGCGAGGATTCCACAGCCTCGCGCAGGTCCTTCTCGGCGTTAACGATAATCATCCCGATACCGCCGCCGCCGCCCGAAGGTTTTATAATAACGGGATAGCCTACTTTGCTGGCAATATCCCGGGCTTTTTCATACTCGGTAACGCGTTCGTTGGTACCGGGAACCACCGGCACCCCGGCCTCCTTCATCTCGCGGCGGGCTTCTATCTTATTGCCCATCAGAGCGAGCACATTACTGGACGGACCGATAAATTTAATGCCTTCTTTCTCACAGGCGTAGGCGAAGTTGGGGTTCTCCGCCAGGAAACCGTAACCGGGATGAATCCCGTCGGCTTTACTTTCCTTAGCTATATTGATGACCTTCTTAATATTGAGATAGCTGTCCGTTGCCGGCGCCGGGCCCAGGTAATAGGCTTCGTCGGCGTATTTGGCGAACAGGGCGTCCTCATCCGCTTCCGAATACACGGCGATAGAGGTGATTCCCAGCTCCCGGCAGGCGCGCATGACACGGATGGCTATTTCACCGCGGTTGGCTACCAGTATTCTATTCATCATCGGGCTCCACCACCATCAATAAGTCTCCGTTGTTAACGACCTCACCCTGGTAGGTCATAATTTCTTTGACCACACCACCATGAGTCGATTTAACGTCGTTCTGCATCTTCATCGCCTCGATGGTCATCACCACGTCCCCGGTCTCTACCTTGTCGCCCACCTTTACTTTAACAGAAAGTATCATGCCCTGCATCGGTGAGGTTACCGCGCCGGGCGGCAGCTCAACCGGCTGCGCCGCTTTTTGGGCGCTTACAGTCTTGCCCATTACCCCGGCAACCTTGACATTAAACACCTCGCCGTCAACGTCCACGCTGAATTCCACGGGTAAATCTCCACCGCCACCGCCGCTCGCCGGCACCATGTCGGCCACAGAGGGAAGCTTCTCCTCCGTCATTTCTCCCTTGAGGAATTTCTCCGCCACCTGGGGATAGAGGGCGTAGGTGATAAGGTCTTCTTCCTTATTAAGAATACCCAGTTTTTGCGCCTCGGCCTTGAGCTTCTCCAGTTCCGGCACAAGCAGGTCGGCCGGGCGTACATCGATGGGTTTTTCGTCGCCGATTACCTGTTTCCTGACCTCCTCGTTTATCTCACCGGGCGGTCGGCCGTATTGACCCAACAAGTAATTTCTTACCTCCTGCGTTACCTGTTTGTAGCGTTCTCCGGCCAGTACATTCAGGACCGCCTGGATGCCCACGACTTGACTGGTTGGCGTTACCAAAGGCGGGTAGCCGAGGTCGGCGCGTACACGCGGTATCTCTTCGAGCACCTCGTTATATTTATCCATGGCGTTCTGCTCGCGAAGCTGGCTGACCAGGTTGGACAGCATGCCGCCGGGTATCTGGTGCAGGAGAACGTTAACGCTGGGACGGGTGGTCTCGGCGGTGAACAGCATCCGGTATTTTCCGCTCAGTTCGGCGAAGTACTCGCCGATTTCATACAGCAGTTGCAGGTCGAAGCCGGTATCGTAGGGGGTATCCTTAAAGAAGGCCGCCACGCTTTCGGTCGGCGGCTGCGAGGTGCCCCAGCCGAAAGCAGAGAAAGCGGTATCGAGCATATCTACGCCAGCGGTGGCGGCCGCGTAATAGCTGGAAGGAGCCATGCCGCTGGAGCAATGTGAATGGAGACTGATAGGGATTTTTGCCTTCTTCTTGACGGTGGTCACCAGGTCGATGGCGGCAGCCGGGGAGATAAGCCCGGCCATGTCCTTGATGCAGACGGAATCGCAGCCCAGGTCTTCCAAATCCTTGGCCATGTCGGCGAACTTCTCATTGGAGTGCACCGGACTGGTGGTATAACTGATGGTCCCCTGCACGTGGGCTTTATACTCCTTGGCTACCTCTATCGAAAGCTGCATGTTACGCAGGTCGTTGAGAGCATCGAAGATCCTGAAGACATCCACGCCGTTTTTCACGGAGAGGCGGATGAACTCCCGCAATACGTCGTCGGCGTAGTGACGGTAGCCGACCAGGTTCTGTCCGCGGAGGAGCATTTGCAGTCGGGTGTTCTTTACTTTTTCCCTGAGACTGCGGAGTCGCTCCCAGGGGTCTTCATTGAGGTACCTGATGCAGGAATCAAAAGTAGCTCCTCCCCACACCTCCAGCGAGAAAAATCCCACTTCATCAAGTTTTTCGGCAATGGGGAGCATGTCTCGGGTGCGCATCCTGGTGGCGATGAGGGACTGGTGCGCATCTCTTAGCGTTGTATCAGTAATTAATATACCCATTTATATCGCTTATATCCTTCCTTGTTCATACGAATGCCGGACAGACCGTACCATTGTAGCTGATTTGAAATTTAAATGAAAGTAGAGCTACTCAAGTATTCGTATTGACATGTGTGACCGGCAATGCTAATATATGAACTATAATACGTGTATTACCGTACGTAATTATAACTAATATTTTCTATAGTGTCAAGGTATTATTCTCTGGAGGAAAATGGAAAAGGGGCAGTGGACATTTCTTACAAATCACGGCAGGGTGTTTGGCTATATAAACAAACACCCTAAAAGTACCACCGAGGCTATTTCCCGGGAAGTGGGCCTTTCCCAGCGGGGGGTACAGAAGATAATCGCTGAGCTTGAGAAGGCGGGCTATGTCGCCAGACATAAGGAAGGCCGCTGTAACCGTTATATCGTCCATCCCGAGCTGCCGATGCGTCATCAGCTGGAGAGAGACCATGCCGTGGGCGACCTGCTTATGGCGCTTTGATATTATAGAAAAATGAGATAATTAGTCCGGCAGTCGTGAAGAATAATCCTCTAGGTTTTGTTCTGTTTTAAATCCGGTTTTCCCCCGTTGTAGTACGGCTCTTTGCTCTTTCTTTTGAAGTCGAGTAAAATCGGTATCATCAGTCCAACGGTTAAAAATAAGGTGAGTATATCGGTAATCGGGAACGCCACCCAGACACCGTCGATGCCCCAGAAGTGCGGGAATATAAGGACGGTGGGGAGCAAGAAAATAGCCGACCTCGCCAGGGAACTCACAATTGCCTGAATTACCTTACCGAGTGCCTGGAAGATGACCTGACCGACCATCATCAAGCCGATAATGGGCATGACGGCGAAGACACGCTTGGCGGCGTAAATGCTAACATCGATAAGCTCAACATCATCGGTGAAGATACGGAGGAACGGTTCCGGAGAGAAATACAGGACAAAAAAGGCCAGAGTGCTTATGACAGTCGCGTAAGTAATGGCAATCCTGATTGCCTTTAAAGCCCGGTCAAAACGCTTGGCGCCGTAGTTAAAGCCGAGAATCGGCTGAAGTCCCTGGCCGATGACCATGCCCGGCATCAGGGCGAACATCATGATACGATGAATGATACCGAAAGCCGCTATGTGAAGGTCTCCACCGTAGAAAACCAGCAGCCGGTTGACGAAAATGGAGGCGATGCTTCCGGTGAGGACCATCGCCAGGGCAGAGATGCCGATAGCCATGATATCTTTCATTATCTGCCACTGGATAATCAGGTTCCGCGAATGGATTTTCAGGAAGCTCTTACCGGAAAAATGATAGCTCAGGAAATATAACGATGAGATAAGCTGTGCTATTACCGTCGCCAGGGCGGCTCCCTGCACGCCCATGCCCAGGGGTACGATGAAGATAGCATCCAATATGATGTTTAATCCGGCGCCGATAATCATGCCAATCATGGGGACACGGGCATTCCCCTCGGCTCTTATCAGGGTGTTCATCGACATGGAGAAGGTCATGAAGAACATCCCGTAAAGAATAATCGTAAAATAATCGTGGGCGTAAGGAAGGATGGTGACCGATGCTCCCATCAGCCTGAGCCAGAAGTCGGGATTGGACAGACCGATAATCATGACAACGGCGGAGAGGATGACGGTGCCGCTGAATGCGTTGCCCAGGGCATGTTCGGCTCGGGGTATGTTATCGGTACCGATTAGTCGGGAGATAAGTGAAGCGCCGCCCATCCCCATCATCTGCCCGATGCCCATGGAAAGCATTTGAACGGGAAAGACGATGGAAAGTCCGGCGATACCGAGGGGACCAACCCAATGACCGATAAATATAGTATCGACCACGTTATACAGCGTCATGACGAACATACCCATGAAGGCGGGCAGGGTTAGTTTGAAGAGTAACCTGCCGATATGGTCGTCATTCAGCACGTTCTGTCGCCGGTCGCCCATCATTTTCTAATCATTACCCCCGTGGGTATTTTCAGTCGTTTGCTTCCACTTTAACCGGTTCCACCAGCTGACCCGGTGTCAGGGGACTTTCCTTGTCCTCTGGCTCCGATGTGGCAGCTTTCCGGAAATGCCTGATAATGGGTGATATCAGGAAAAGAATCAGGATAAAGGTGAGAAAGTCCGAGGCGGGGAATGAAAGAAATACGCCGTCGAGTTCCCAGGCATTGGACATTATATACACCAGCGGGATTAAGAATACCACCGGCCTGACAATGGCGGTGATAAAAGCCTGTTTCGCTTTGCCGATTGCCTGGAACATCTGCTGGCCCAGGTTGATGGCGCCCATCAGCGGCATGGACAGGAACATGAGTTTGGCTACATAGCCTCCGGTAGCAACTACCTCGGGATCGCTGGTAAATACCTTTATCAATGGTTCCGGGATGAAATAGAGTACCAGAAACACCAGAATGCTCAAAGCGGTCGAAGTGATTGCGGCTATAGAGATTGTTTTCAGAAGCAGGTGGTAGTGTTTGGCGCCGTAATTATAGCCGAGGATTGGCTGTGCTCCCTGCCCGATGACCATGCCCGGCATGATAGCGAACATCATGAGGCGCTGGACTATGCCGAAAGCAAAGAGGGCGTTATCACCGCCGTAAAAGATGACCAGTTTGATAAGTATCATCATGGATAGACTGGTGGCTACCGTCTGGGTAAAGGCGCCAATCCCGATGGCGAACATATCCTTGAGTATCTTGAAATCGGGCCTGAGGTTAGGGATACGGAGTTTCAGATAGCTGCTGCCGGTGAGATAATAGGCCAGCAGGTAAGCCATGGACACGAACTGTGATATTATGGTAGCTAGGCCAGCGCCCATGACACCCCAATCAAAAACAATGATAAAGAGCGCGCTGAGAGCAATACTGAGCGCGGCGCCAAGTATCATGGCGGTCATGCCGACCCGTGCATTACCTTCGGCCCGGGCGAAGCTTAACAGGGCCATGGAGAAGATGCTGAAAAACGAACCAGCGATGATGAAAACCAGATAGTCCTTGGCGTAGGGGAGGACGGCGTCGGAAGCACCGATGAGCCTGAGCCAGAAATCCATAAAGGGTAGAATGGCAATCGCCACGATTACATAAAGTATGATACTGATGCTGAAACCATTGCCAAGGGTTTTTTCCGCGTTAGTATTATCTCCGCCACCCAATTGCCTTGAAATAAGTGAAGCTCCGCCGATACCCACCATCATCCCGAAGCCATAAGCCAGCATTTGCAACGGGAAGACGATGGAAAGTCCGCCGATTCCCTCGGGTCCGACATAGTGACCGACAAATATCGTGCTGATAACGTTATACAGTGTCTGGACGAACATTCCGAAGAACGCCGGCATGGTAAGTTTCAAAAGCAGCGGGCCGATACGGTCGGTATTTAAAACGTTATGATTCCTGTTTTCCATAGATATAGTTGCATAATCCTTTTATAATACTGAGATTCTAAAAAACGCTGTAGAACGGTTGCTTACAGTTTTAAGAGTATATCGCGCAGGTTTCTCAGCGATGTTGAAAGAGTCTCTAATTCACTTTCATTAAGGTCGGAGATATATTCCCCAACAGCGTTAAAAATAACAGCCTCGTGTTTTTCCAGGAAGCTTCTACCCTTGTCCGTAAGCGTGATTTTAATCGTCCTGCGGTCGGCTGCATCAACATTCCTCTCCACCAGTTCCAGGTCGACCAGCTTGTCTATGAGGTGGGTCATCTGGGCTTTGGCAATCTGCAGCTTTCCACCGATTTCTGCCGGATGCAGTGTATTGTCTTCCTTTAATAACGTCATAATTTCAATATGTGGCAATTTGATATCAATATCGATATCAGCCAGGGTAATATTAATCAGCTTACTCCGTATTATCCTGAAGACAAGAGGTGGTATTGAGAGTAAATCTACGGCTACTTTTTCCGGGATGTCGCTTCCCATATTCAATCCTCCTGATTTTTAGCCGGATATTGGTATACATAATAAATAATATACTTACTTAATAGTTTATATATTATATAGTATATAATATAAACTATTATTTACTAAATGTCAAGAGTCTTTTTTAAGAGTTTTATTGCATTTGGTTGGTGGTTACTTACCTCACCCCTGCCCCTCTCCAGCCGGAAACACTAATAGGACAACGTAAGTATCGCTGGCTGGAGAGGGGGACAAAGGGGGGAGAGCAACCAAAATTGACCAAAACCAAACAGAAACAACAAAACACCAGGCTATTTGACACTCGGATACGTACGGAATATGATAATTGGGGATATTTCTCAGAGAAGTCGTTCTAACTCGGGTATTTTCATGATAAACCGGAAATCATATCCGTATTTCCCCGGCTACGTTAATCGGTACTTCGGACGCTAAAGGAAAGGAAAAAGGGCAAATGGTCGGTATTACATCGATAGGGATATATTTACCCATATACAGGTTGAGTAGCGACGAGATAGCAGCAGTGTGGGCAGGCAGGAGTACCCGCGGTACCAAAGCGGTGGCGGGTTACGACGAGGACACCGTTACCATGGCGGTCGCGGCTGCTCTCGACTGTATGACGAGGGGTGGTATTGAGCCCGACGGGCTTTCTCTGGCTACCACCACGGCTCTCTACCGCGAAAAGCAGTCTGCCGCCATCGTGGCCGGTGCTGTCGACCTGCCGCCAGAGACCCGTACCGCCGATTTCACTAACTCGCTACGGGCATCCACGATAGCCCTGAAGTCGGCCATTGATGCCGTCATCGCGGGTTCTTTAGGAAATGTGGTCGTCGCCGCTGCCGACTGCCGTTTGGGTGCCGCTAAGGGTACGCTGGAACAGGCGCTGGGCGACGGCGCGGCGGCGCTGATGATAGGCTCGAACGATGTTATCGCTGAAATCGAGGGCAGCTATTCCATTTTT
>Ga0315554_1000649_pt1 | contig 20634 bp, 16 predicted proteins | sample SalMarSW160370MG_FD_202114 | JGI IMG/M metagenome (GOLD analysis project Ga0315554, IMG submission 202114) | Salt marsh sediment microbial communities from the Plum Island Ecosystem LTER, Massachusetts, United States - Salt Marsh Sediment SW1603-70 ... | reverse complement strand
GCAGTCCGAGAAGAGACGGGCGTCCGCCTATACGACGGGGTGAGGGAACTGCTGGACGACCTGAAGGGACGCTACACGCTCGGGCTGCTGACCAACGGTCCGTCGGACATGCAGTGGGAGAAGATCCGGTCGCTCGGGTTCGGCGACACCTTCGACGCGATCGTCGTCGCCGGCGACATCGGCGTCTTCAAGCCTGACCGGCTGGCGTTTCAGTCCCTCCTCGACCGACTCGGCGTCCGCGCTTCCGAGTCCCTATTCGTCGGGGACACGTACGGCATGGACATCATCGGGGCTCACGAAGCGGGGATGCGAACGGTCATGATCCGCCGAGACCCCTTGCCGGCGCTCGGCGACGTCACGCCCGACCTTGAGATCCCGGACGTCGCATCCCTTCGAGAGGTGCTCCTGTGAGTCGGATTCCCCCTCTCCCGCTGATCATCGGACTCCTTCTCGTATTTCTCGCCGCCGCCCCCGCATCGGCCGAAGCGATCGAGCTGCCGAGGCCCGTCCCCTCGCTCAACCAGGCGTACACCGACGGACCGGGAGCGTGGGGGGACTGCCCCCTTGGGACCGATGGTTGCCCAGACCGGCTCTGCACCACCGGCTGCCTGACGACGGCGTTCGCTTCCGTCCTCGCCTACTACGGGGTCGAGGTATCGGTGACGGCGGACGATTCCTGCACCGGGCGCGCGCGAGTCGGGATGGATCCCGGAATCCTCAACGATTGGCTCCGCGCGAACGCGGCGTACGGACGATGCGCCCAGGATCCACTCGGCAACTGCTGTCTCGATTGGGAGGGCCTGCCCGAAGCCGTCGAGCTGACGTTCCACGTCAACCGGAGCGACGTCGGCCTCAATCCGGTCGCGTCGGTCGTCATCGACCATGCCCTCCGGCAGGGTCGTCCGGTCATCGCCGGCGTCCACTGGGGAGCCTCCTGCCACGGGGAGACCGGCCAGTCGGAGGATTGCCACTGGGTCGTCCTGACCGGGAAGACCGGCGAGACGTATTCGATCATCGATCCGTACAACCCCGATACGACGAGCCCCTACGGGATCCGGACGACCCTCGACGCAGGCGTCCACGGTGCGTATATCATCGATCGGTTCGTCATCGTGGAGGGCGATTCGGCGTCCGCGTCGCTCCACGTCGAGGAGCCGTCAACCGCGCAAGAGGCTCGGCCCGAGGATCGCGCCGACTCGTCCGTCGTCGCCCTCCTGGCGATCCTGGCCCTCGTTGCGGCGCTCGTCCTCCTTGTCACGGCGACGGGAACCGGGGCCTCGGCCGCCCCCTAGACCAAGCCGAGGACCAGCGCGCTCACGCCGATGCAGGCGCAGTAGATCGAGAAGATCCACAGGCGAGAACGCCGCACGACGATCAGCAATCCGTGGACCCCGAGAATCCCGACAACGAAGGAGACGCCGGTTCCGACGGCGATCCCACCCCAGTCGCCGCCCCATCCCCCGTGCGCGGCGACGTCCCACAGGTTGAGGAGCGCGGCCCCGAGGAGGGCGGGGATCGACAGGAGGAACGAGAACCGCGCCGCACGTGTCGGTTCGATCCTCCGCGAGATGCCGGCCGCGATCGTCGCACCGCTTCTCGAGATCCCGGGCAGCAGGGCGAGCGCCTGCGCGATCCCCACCGCGAGCGAGTCGGCGAATCGCAGCTCTCGGCGAACCGCCCGAACGCGGAGCCGCTCGGCCGCCGCGAGCACCAGGGCGGTGAACAGGAGGCCGCCCCCGACCAGCGTCAGCGAGGAGAAGACGGCGCCGGCGACGGACCGGAAGAGGAGCCCGGCGACGACGATCGGGATCGTTCCGGCGACGATCAGCCCGACCTCCTTCCGCCGCTCGATCGTTCCCCGACGGGTGAACGCCCTCGCCAGCTCGACGAGGTCCCTCCGAAAGACCCAGAGAACCGCACCGAGGGTCCCCAGATGGAGGAACACCTCGAGGAGGACCCCAGGCGGATCGAGGCCGACGAGACGCTCGCCGATGACCAGGTGCCCGGAGCTCGACACGGGAAGGAACTCGGTCAGCCCCTGGACCAGCCCGAGCAGCGCGTAGCGGATCATCCCCTCATTCCTTCCCCTGCCGCCCGTATCGGAGGGAGAGCGCCCCGAGGCTGCACGCCTCGACGCACTCCCCGCACTTGATGCAGTTGTGGTTGTCGTGCTCGAGGTGCGGGTCGAGCCCCATCGGACAGGACGCCGCGCACGTTCCACAGCCGTCGCACCGCTCCGGGCTCAGGCGAAGATGGAGGAAGCTGACGCGGTTGAACAACGACAGGATTGCTCCCATCGGACAGAGGTAGCGGCACCAGAACCGGGCGATCAGGACCATCCCGACAAGCGTTCCGGCCAGGGTCCCCATGTGGACCAAGAACGGCTGGTTGACCCTCGCCACCCCGAGGAACAGGTACGGGATCGACGCCTCGATCGACGCCGCGGGGCAGAGCTTGCAGAACATCGTGTCGGCGAAGTACCAGGCGGCGATCAGCGTCCCGAGCAGGACCGCGTACTTCGAGTACGAGAACGACTCCCGGATCCTCACCTTCCGGAATGAAAGCAGGTCGTTCAGCGTTCCGAACGGGCAGAACCAGCCGCAGAAGCCTCGTCCGGCGATCAACCCGTACGCGACGATCGCCCCGAGCCAGAAGAACGGGATCGTCCCGAAGATGACCAGGTTCTGGATCAGCCCGATCGGGCAGACCGTGATCGCCAACGGGCAAGCGTAGCAGTGGAGTCCGGGGAAGATCAGGTGCGTCATCCCGATCCCGGTGAACCCGAAGAGCCCGAGCAGCAGGCCGAGCCCCTGCGCGATCCGTCGCCGGTTCCCGAGCTTCACGGCCGCCCCTCCAGGAGATCGACCAACCGCGCTTCGAGGTCCTCGGCGCCGAAGACGATCGCCCCGGTGTCGACGCGCAGGATCGCCGGCACGATCGTCCGCCCGGAGCGGATGACGCCGCTCCGTTCGGCCAGGTCGGGCTCCTCCTCGACATCGATGAACCGATACGTGATCCGCGGGTTGTGCTCCCCGATCTTCTCCACCATCGACTCCGCGAACGGGCAGGCGTGACACCACTTGGCGTAGAAGACGAGGAGCTCGATCTCCCGTTCGACGCCCTCGATCGCCGCGATTCCCGCCGGCGTCAGCTCCGGCTCGCCGTGCTGCGCCTCCTCGATTCCGACGCAGGACGTGCACAGAACGGAGCCGATCCCCTGCGCCTGCTCGTGCTGATTCAGCGCGACGCCGTAGGCGAGCCCGCCGACGGCGAACAGGATCAACACCGCGTAGAGCGGCCAGCTCGTGGAGAACGCGCGACGGATCGCGACCGCCGCCGCGACGAGGAGGATCCCGAACCCCAGGGCCCCAAGGCCGTACCAGAACGGGGACCTCGACTCGACCGGAAGGACGACCGGGAGTTCGACCGGAACCTCCGACGGTGGCTCGACCGTGAGGGTAAACGGGACCTCCTCAGAGAACTGGAAGCAAAGGTCGCCGATGCAGTAGCTGTAGAGGACCCCGAGCACGTGCGAGGAGGTTCCCAGCGGGACTCCTTCGGCCGCGGACAGACGGAGCGCGATCGTCGCGACGTCGAACGGCTGGAGGGCCTCGATCCCCTCCGGTTCGGCCCGGAGCGCGAGCCCTTCGACGTCGAGGGTCGGCTCGATGTCGTCGCCCTGATAGACCGTGGGGTTCTCGACGCGGAGGACGACGATCGCCTCCCCCCCCTGCGGGATCGTGATCTGCGTCGGGTCGAGTGAGAACGTGAGGATCGGCTCCTGTCCGACGGCGGAGATCCACGCCGCGAGCGCGCTCAGACAGGCGAGAGCGAGCGTCCTACGGAGCCTCCGGTTCACCCGAATCGTCCTCCCCGACCTCTGCAGCAACGAGTGCCGCCACGGCCTCCGACAGCTGCTCTCCGCGCAGGCCCCGCCCGCGGATGATCCCGTCCCGATCGATGACGTAGCTCATCGGGATGCCCCCGATCCGGTAGAGCGTGTTCACCGGTCCGTCGGGCCCGTCGTAGACCTGGCGATAGCCGATCCCGTTCTCGTCCACGGCCTCCTCGAACTCGGCGAGGCTTCGATCGAGGTTGATCCCGAGGACGACGGCGCCCGCGTCGGCGAAGTCCTCGACAATCGACTCGAACGTCGGAAGCTCGGCGATGCACGGGGCACACCAACCGGCCCAGAAGTCGAGCACGACGATGCTCCCCCGCAATCCCTCGATGGAGACGGGCTCGCCGGCCGAGTCGACCGCTTCGAAGTCCGGGGCGGGAAACCCGACGAGCAAGGCGGGCTTCGGCGGGACGTCCTCGTCGGACTCCTCCACCCGGATCCGGCTTCCGTCCGGCGTCACCGAGACGACCCGATAGACGATTCCACCGAGGTTGAACGGTGCGTCGAGCCGGAATCGCTCGTGCGAATCGCTCGATGCGAGGAGCTCGCCGTCCCCGTCCACGTCGATCAGGAGCACCCCGCCGTCGAGCCGATCGTACCGACCGTCGGTGTCTTCATCGATGATGGCGAGATCGTACGTTCGGACGCCGAGGTCGATCGTCCCCTCGCGGTACGTGTCGCGGCAGTAGGTCAGGACTGTCGATGTGAACGCGTTCCACATCACGAACAGGCGATACGGAGCGGTCGATCCGTCGTCGAACCCGATCTCCATGGGGACGCTCGTGAGGAGGCTCCCGTCGGTCAGCATTCGCTCCCATTCGAACGGCGCGAGCAGGCCGGATCGGTCCGTGTCGACGTAGAGCCCAATCCGGCCGTCGGACCAGTCGATCATCACGGCGTGTCGGTCGTCCGCGAGCTGGATCTCGCCGTAGAGGGCATCCCCCTTCGCCTCGGGCCACCCGACCCCCTCGGGCGGATCGGCCTCCAGCTTGATCCCTCGGATGAAGCACGCGCCGGTCAGGGCGACGATCCCCTCCGCGTACGACAGGTCGGCCTCGTAGCCGGCTGCCGTCGTCGCGATCAGGCCGACAAGCGCGGCGAGCACGACGCAGCCGCGCATCACCGGGCCTCCCGCTCGGCGAAGGTCCGGAGTCGATCGGCGACGAGGCTCGCGCCGATCGAGCTGAGGATCTTGAACAGGCCCGGCCCGGCCTTCCGTCCGGTCACCGCGATCCGGCACGGGAGCGCCACGTCCTTAAGCTTCGCACCGCGTTCCGCCAGGGCGGCCCGCATCGCCGCCTCGATCCGCTCCGGGCTGAACGGATCGAGATCGGTCAGCGCATCGGCGACCGCGATCATCAGTCCCGCCTGCGCGCCTGTGATCTCCATTCGGTCCTGCGCCGCGAGGGGAACGGGGAAGAGCATCTCCAGCGCCCACGCGAGGTCCTCGAGCGTGTGGGATCGATCGCGGAGGAGATCGGCGCCGATTCGCAGTCGCTCGCGGTCGCATTCGGCCCACATCTCACGAGCGACGGCGCCCCGCGCGACGACGAACGGTCCGACGAGATCGACGAGACGATCGAGATCCGAACGCTTCAGGTGCTGCTGATTCAGCCAGCGGAGCTTCGCGTCCTCGAACACGGCGGCCGATTTGTTGATCCCTTCGACCGCGAAGAGCTCGACCAGCTCTCCGCGCGAGAACACCTCTCGATCCCCGTGGGCCCAGCCGAGTCGGGCAAGGAAATTGACCAGCGCCTCCGGCAGGAACCCCCGCTCGCGGTACTCGAGGACCGACGTGTCGCCGTGGCGCTTCGACAGGCGGGAACGATCCGGCCCGAGGATCAGCGGGAGGTGGATGAATCGCGGAGTCGGCTTCTCCAACGCGTGATAGAGGAGGATCTGCTTCGGCGTGTTGTTCAGGTGCTCATCGCCCCGAATAATGTGCGTGATCCCCATGTCGGCGTCATCGACGACGACGACGAAGTTGTAGAGGAAGCTCCCGTCGGATCGTCGGATGGCGAAGTCCTTCAGCTGATCGTTCGGATAGGCGACATCGCCGAGCAGGTCGTCGTGGACGACGGTCTCGCCCTCCGTCGGGACGCGGAACCACCATGCGCCCTCGTCTTCGTAGGCAAGCCCCTTCGTCATCAGAGCCTCCGCCGCTGCGAGGTGGGCTTCGGTCCGGTCGGTCGTGCGGTGATACTCGTCCCAGTCGAGGCCGAGCCAGCGGAGGGATTCAAGGATCTGCTCGATCGACGCGTCGGTCGAGCGTTCGCGATCGGTGTCCTCGATCCGCAGGACGAAGGCCCCGCCATGATGCCGCGCGAACAGCCAATTGAACAGGGCCGTGCGCGCGCCGCCAACGTGCAGGTACCCGGTCGGGCTCGGAGCGAATCGGACTCGGACCATCTTCCCCCTCCCTCACCATTCGACGAGATTGTACCCGATCGAACCGCACCGTCCGCCGGATTCGACTCGAGCTGTCGGGCGTCCGTTCGCCCGGATGGGGCACGCGAAAGTCCCCCCTAAGGAGGCCAAGGGAGAGGGACCGCTCGGGTCCCTCTCCCCGGAGGGCTGGTATCGGGGGTGCGAGATTTGAAACTCGCAATTGCAGTATAACCTTATCGACGCTTTGTGTCGGATTTGTGAAGACGCGGTGACAATCTTGCGGGGGCGCGGGCCTCCGAATTGCCGGTACTTCGCGGACGCGGACGCTGGCCGAAGGACGTCGAGGGCCGAGTGATGCGAACCCCCTCTTTCCCGGCGATGATCACGATCGTGCAGAAGAGAAAGAGCGCGACGCCCCTTGCTCCCACGCGCTCCCTTCGGCCGGTATCACCCCGAAGCTCGGCGGGCCCGGAGGAGGAACGGCCGGACGCGGTTGAAGCCCAGACGCCAGGTGGCCGGCAGCTCCCTGTAGCGATCTTCGTCGAAACCGGCCCTTCGAAGCCGCAGCAGCAGCCGATCGTGGGAGAACCCCGGGTGGACGTCGCCGGTCCGCCGGCCTCGGAGCCAGGACCCCCACCGGTAGGCCTCGAACCGGAGCCGCGAGAATCGTCGAACGTCGACGATGCATAGGACGCCGCCGGGCTTACAGACGCGCGCCGCCTCCTGCAAAGCCCTATCGAGCCGTCGAACTTCGTGAAGCACACCCTTGCAGAGGATGACGTCGAACGTGCGATCGCCGAACGGGACGTCGAGCAGGCTGCCCCGCTCGGCCGCAACGTTGCCCGGAGCCGGCCGGCCAAGCTCACCCCGGGCGCGCTCGACGTGCCGCGGGTTGAGATCGATCCCCACGACACGTCCTGTCGGACCGACGTGCTCGGCGATCGCCTTCAACTCCTCCGCATCACGGAGCCCGACGTCGAGCACGCGATGTCCGATGCCGATGCCGGCAAGGTCCAGCAGATCCTCCATGCGCCCTCCTTCTTCCGCGGAAACCTCGAAGCGCCGGCTCCGGCGATCGATTCTAGATGCGCGCCTCGTCGACGTTCAATCCGAGGTGCGGTAGAGGAGAGGAAATTTGCGTCCCATCCTTTCCCGGTCTGCCTTTGGTAGTGCCCCGTTGAGGACATGACTCCGTTGCAGCGGGCCGTCCACTGCGATCCCCCCATCTTATGATTGGATCGTCGCGGAGGGCCTTCCCTCCGCTTCGTCTCGGTTCACTCGGCAGGGACCTACGGACGGATTGTCTCACTTCGGGTCAAGGTCAGGACGCGGTTTGACCCCGGCAGCACGAAGTGAAACCCGGACCGGGTTCCGGTGTTCATCCGTACGGAAACTTGCCAAGATGCCCGCGGCCGGCTATCAGTGAAGCAGACGATCGGACAACGACTTCGCAGGGGGCGAACATGAGTGCAGCTTCGAAACGCGCAACGGTCCTACTGGGTTGGGCAATCGGGTTTTCCATCCTCCTCTTTCTGCCGGTCGCCGGGTTCGCCGAGGCGCCGACGATCGTGCAGCGATCCCCGGAGCCGGGCGAGGAACTCGCCGTCGAGGCGCCGATCTGCCTCGTCTTCGATCGACCGATGGACCGCGCCGCCGTCGAGGCGGCCTTCTCCCTCTCTCCGCACGTCGCGGGACGGTTCGAGTGGAGCGATGAACGAACGGTCCGGTATGTCGCCGAGGCGGGATGGGAGCGCGACGCGGAGTACCGCGTTTCGATCTCCACGGCCGCGACGAGCCTGGACGGCGAGCCGCTGGCCGAGCCCTACACGTTCCGCTTCCGGACGGTCGGCTACCTGGCAGTGACCCAGGCCCTTCCGGTCGACGGATCGGCGGACGTCGCTGTCGACAGCACGATTTTCGTCCTGTTCAACCGACCGGTCGTCCCGCTGACCGCCCTCTCCGATCCGAGCTATCCGGACCTGCCCGTCCCTCTCCTCGTCGAGCCGACGATCGCCGGAACGGGCGAGTGGCTGAACACCTCGGTCTACGCGTTCACGCCGAGTGAGCCGATGCGGGGCGGCACGACCTACACGGCGACCGTTCCCGCCGGCCTGACCGACACGACCGGTGGTATCGTGCCCGAGGACGTCTCGTGGCGCTTCACGACCGAACGACCGAACGTCGTCTGGACTTCCCCCGCCCCCGACGCGGAGCTCGTTCGGATCGACGCCGAGATCCGCGTGACGTTCAACATGCCGATTTCTCTCGACAGCGCGTGCGAACGGTTCCGGATGCGGGTGAGTGGCCTTCTCGGCGGCCTGTTCGCGGGAGACGTCGCCGGCGCGCTGTCGACCGACGGGAACGCCCTCGTCTTCGTCCCGTCTGAGCCGCTCGCCTTCGATCGGTCCTATGTCGTCGTCCTCGACGCCGGAGTGACCGGGGTCGGAGGCGGGCTCGGGACCGAAGCGGACATCGAGTGGCGATTCGGCACCGTCCCCCTCCCGCGAATCCTCGGGACCAGCCCCGAAGACGGGGAGACCGGCGTCTCTCCGTACACCGCGTTCCTCATCCGCTTCAACGCACCGGTCGACCCGGACTCGGTGCTCGAGAACCTGACCGTCGAGCCGGCCCCCGATCCGGATGACCTCTACGGCTACTTTCGCACGTGGGACAACACCTACGTCCTCGGATTCGGGCCGGAACCGAGCCGGGACTACACGATCCGGATCGGCCCCGACATCGCCGATCCGTACGGAAACGTGACCGGCCAGGCGATGACGATCCGCTTCCGGACCGGGCCGCTCGACCCGACGGTCTGGCTTCACGTTCCCGGGTGGGCCGGAACGTTCAGCACATACGAGCCGGCGCGGCTGATCGTCGCGCACCGGAACGTTGACCGCGTCACTCTGACGCTGACGAGGATCTCGATCGACGAGTACTTCGAGGCGCTCGACGATGGGTACGACTACTCCCCGCCGAGCGACGGCCGAATCCGCCGATGGTCGGTCGACGTCTCGGCCCCGCTGAACGAGGTCGACTACACCCCGATCGATCTTCTCCCGAATGGAGGACCGATCGAACCGGGGATCTACGTCGTCGATCTGAGCGCCCGGGACGTCGACTGGAACCGATGGCAACACCGGCACGTCCTCATCGCGAGCCCGGTGAACCTGACGCTGAAGACGGCCGAGGACGAGACCCTCGTCTGGGCGACCGATCTGAACACCGGATCCCCCGTCGCGGGGCTGATCCTCCGCGCGTACGACGCGGACGGGGAATCGGTCGATGTCTCGATCACCGACCGCGACGGGCTCGCCACGTTTCCGGGCAGCGGGAGCGCCGATTGGCGCGGGTTGACCTTCGCGAGCAACGTCCCGTTCGCGCTGGCCAGCACGCAATGGGACGACGGCATCTCGACCTGGGAGTTCGGCTACTCCTCAAGCGGAGGCGGGCCGTGGAGGATGTTCCTCGACACCGATCGGCCGATCTACCGGCCCGACCAGCCGGTCCACTTCAGAGGGATCCTCCGCGCCGAGGACGACGCGAGCTACTCGCTCCCTCCGGCCGGTTCGGTCGACGTCGCCGTCTGGGACGCCGCCTGGAACCTGATCTACGAGGAGTCCCTGCCGATCGACGGGTTCGGGACGTTTTCCGGGGACCTCGAGCTCGCGGAGGGCGCGGCACTCGGCACCTATCGGATCGAGGTCTCGTTCGACGACCGGTCCTTCAGCGACACCTTCACCGTCGCCGCCTACCGCCCGCCGGAGTTCGAGGTCACGGTCACCCCGGAGCGCGATGAGGTCGCGTTCGGGGAGGCGATCGACGCGGTGATCGGGATCGAGTACTTCTTCGGCGGCCCGGTCGCCGACGTCCCGGTCGAGTGGCGCGTCTTCTCCGAGCCGTACCGGTTCTCGCCGCCCCAGCTCGGACGCTACACGTTCACCGACGAAGACGACCCGTGGGCCTGTTGGTCCTGCTGGTGGCGGACCCCCGAACCGCCGACGCCGATCCTCGAGGGAAGCGGGCGGTCGGACCGCGACGGGACGCTCTCCGTCGGACTGCCGAACGACGTCGGAGCGCTCCACCTCGAGGAGCCCGAGGCCTGGCCGGGGAGCCGGACGCTGACGGTCGAAGCGACCGCGACTGGGAACGACGGACAGACCCTCTCCGGCCGCGAGGCGCTCATCGTGCACGCCGGGGACTTCTACGTCGGCCTCGCGACGCACGGGTCGATCGGCCGAGCCGGCGACCCGGTCGAGGTCGAAGTGATCACGGTCGATTGGCTCGGCGAACGGATCGCCGATCGGCCGTTGACCTACACCGTCTATCGGCGCGAATGGGAGAACGCCTTCGAAGAGGACGAGGCCGGCGGCGGGCGGTGGACGTGGACGACGATCGACACGGAGATCGCCAGCGGAGCCCTCGCGACCGACGGACAGGGGGACGCGGGGTTCTCGTTCGTCCCGCCGGCCGGAGGGACGTACAAGGTCGTCGCCTCGGGCGTCGACGCGTCCGAACGGACGGTCCGATCGAGCCTCTTCGTCTGGGCCAGCGGTGCGGAGACCGTGTCGTGGCGCCGTACCGACGACGATCGGATCGCGCTGATCAGCGACAGGGTCGAATACGAGGTCGGCGACACGGCCGAGATCCTGATCCCGAGTCCGTATCCCGGAGAGCAGTGGGCGTTGGTCACCGTCGAGCGCGCCGGGATCCTGTCGCGCGAGGTCGTCCGACTCGAGTCGAACAGCTCGGTCTACCGCCTGCCGATCACCGAGGAGCACATCCCGAACGTCTACGTCAGCGTGGTCCTCGTCCGGGGCCGCGAGGCGGCGCTCGCCGCCCTCGACGGCTCACCGCCGGTGGCGGAGATGAAGGTCGGGTACGTCGAGCTGGCCGTCTCCCGCGCCCCGAAGACCCTCCACATTAGCCTCACCCCGTCCGATCCGCTCCCGCAGCCGGGCGAATCCCTCGCCTACGACGTCCGCGTGACGGACGACGAAGGGCTCCCGGTCCGAGCGTCGTTGGCGTTCGACCTGGTCGACAAAGCCGTCCTCACCCTCCTGCCGCGCGCTCCGGACGCGATCGCGGAGGCGTTCTACGGCCGACGCGGGCTCGGCGTCGGGACGGCGAGCGGGTTGACGATCTCGATCAATCGCCTCGTCGTCGAGCAGCTCGAGGAGATCGAAGAGGTCGCACCCGCCAAGTCCAACGCGGCGACCGGCGCGATCGCGCCGATGGCCGCGCCTGCGGGGGGACTGGAAGAGGCCGTCGAGCGTGCCACCGATGCGAGCGGCCAGCTTCCGACGGGCGTCGAGCTCCGCGAGGACTTCCAGGACACCGCCTACTGGAACGCCCGCGTGACGACCGACGAGAGCGGGGCGGCGCAGGTCCTCATCGACCTCCCCGACAACGTGACGACCTGGGTCGCGCGCGGCGTCGGGGTGACCCTCGACACGCGCGTCGGGGAGTCGACGAGCGATCTTCTCGTCACCAAGCCGCTCCTCGTTCGACCGGTGACTCCCCGGTTCTTCGTCGTCGGGGACCGCGTCCGCCTGGCGGCGAACGTCACCAACCGGACGGCCGAGGATCGGTCGGTCGAGGTGACCCTCGGATGCACGGGGCTCGAGCTGGAGTCGGGAGCGATGCAGTCCGTCCTCGTCCCGAGCGGCGGAGAGGTGACCGTCGACTGGTGGGCGAGCGTTCTCGACGTGCCGGCGGTCGACCTGGCGCTCAGCGCCGTCTCGGGCGAGCTGTCCGACGCGGCCCGGCCGCGCTTGACGACCGGCCCCGACGGGACGCTCCTCGTCTACCGGTACACCGCGCCGGAGACGATCGGCACGGCCGGGCAATTGAGCGACGCCGGAGCCCGGACCGAGATCGTCGCGCTTCCGCCAGGCGCCGAGATCGACCGGAGCGAGCTACTCGTCCGCCTCGAGACGTCGCTCGCCGCCGCGATGCAGGAGAGCCTCCGCTACCTCGAGCACTTCGAGTACGAGTGCACCGAGCAGGTCGTCAGCCGGTTCCTCCCCAACATCCTGACCTATCGCGCGATCGAGCGGCTCGGGATCGAGAATCCCGAGCTGGCGGAGCGGCTCCCTTCGTTGGTCGCCGAGGGCCTCGACAAGCTCTACGTCCGGCAGAACGGCGACGGCGGATGGGGATGGTGGGCCCTCGACGAGTCGAGTCCCTACCTCACAGCGTACGTCGTCTTCGCTTTAACCCACGCCGGGACCGCCGGCTACACCGTGAACGGGGCCGTACTCGAACGGGGCCTCGACTTCCTCGAGCGGAGCCTTGTCTCCGAAGACGACCTGACCTCCTCCGTCGCCGCGAATCGGCAGGCGTGGACGCTGTTCGTCCTCGCGGAAGCGGGGCGGGAGGAGACGGCCGCGAAGCATGCCGCCGCCCTGTTCGACGAGCGCGCCAAGCTGAGCCACTACGCTCGGGCCCTCCTCGCGATGGCCCTCGACGCCCTCGGGTTGCCGGACGGGTGGACCGACGTCCTCGTCTCCGACCTGTACAACGACGCGATCGTCAGCGCGACCGGCGTCCATTGGGAGGAGGCCGACTACGACTGGTGGGCGATGAACACCGACACGCGCTCCACGGCGATCATCCTCGACGCGCTGGTCCGCCTCGATCCGGCGCAGCCTCTCCTTCCGAACGTCGTCCGATGGCTGATGGTGGCACGCAAGGACGGGATCTGGGAGACGACGCAGGAGACGGCCTGGGCGCTGATCTCGTTGACCGACTGGATGGAGGCGACCGGCGAGTTGGAGGGATCCTACGACTACGGCGCCGCGCTGAACGGAGAGACGCTGTACGCTGGGACGGCGTCGCGCGAGACGCACCTCGAACCGGCGCGGATCGAAGTCCCGGCCGAGGGGCTCGATCCGAACGCCGGAAACCGCCTGACGATCTCCCGCGGCGACGGACCGGGGACCCTGTACTACACCGCGCATTTGAGCGTCCGACTTCCGGTCGAGGACGTCGAGCCGTTGCATCGCGGGATCGTCGTCCAGCGCCAGTACGTCCCGGCCGACTGCCCGCTCGACGAGAACTGCACCGAGCTGACCGAAGCCGGAGTCGGAGAGACGGTCCAGGTCCGGCTGACGATCATCGCGCCGCACGACCTGTACTACGTCGTCGTCGAGGATCCGTTCCCCGCCGGCTGCGAGGCGGTCGACACCGCCCTCGCGACGACGAGCTTGACCGACCTCGATCCCGGCCTGTACCGAGAGTCGGAACGGAGCGGATCGCCGTCGCTCTACGGGTGGTGGTGGCGCTGGTACACGCGGTGTGAACTGCGGGACGAAAAGCTCGCCCTGTTCGCCGATTACCTCCCCGCTGGGACGTACACGTACCAGTACACCCTTCGAGCGACCGTCCCGGGTGAGTATCACGTCCTCCCGACCTCGGCACACGAGTTCTACTTCCCCGAGGTGTTCGGACGTTCGGACGGGCGGATCTTCACCGTGGTCGAGGGGGAGTAGGCCGCGGACGGATCACCGCTTTGGAACCTAGAACGCGGGCGCTCCTCGGGCGCCGGCGTTTCTCTTCGACCCCCACGTCACGGGGCCCGCTTCGTTGGCGGCGACTTCGTGGGCGATCCCTTGTCGCCCGCGAACGCCGGAGCCCCATCTCGCGACACCACGACCGACTGGACAGGCGGAGGCGCAAACGTCACCGATCGCAGGAAGGCGACGACCCGACCGCCGCCTTCCCGCCCGTCCAGTGGAGGCTTCAGCCTCCACTTGGACGAAGGCGAGAGCGTGGGCGCTATCCTACCGCCCACGAAGCATCTGCACCGCACGACCGTTGTCCGAACAGGAGAAGACCACGACACCGGTGCTCCCCTCCTCCGACACGGTCGCATGCAGGTCGAATAGCGAAATCCCCTTCCGCGCCAGCGCCTCGCTGACGCGGCATAGGAAGCCGGGGTAGTGGGGAAGCTCGATGACGATCACGTCGCGCTCCTCGACGTGGAATCCCGCCTCTCTCAGCGCGTCGCGTGCGTAGGACTGGGACGCCGCGAGAAGCCGAATGGTCGCCGTATCGCCGGTGGCTTCGATGGCGATCGACAGCAGGTTAATCCCCATGTCGCCGAGAAGCCGACAGATCTCGGCGAGGAGGCCGATCCGGTTCTCGGTCGTCAGGACGATCTCACGCCGCAGCTGGGCGTCCCGCACGCGACTCACCCCTCCCAGTCTCGTGGTCCATCGAAACGATATCCGTCAGCTTGAATGAAGAGCCCCAGCGGATGACCGGGCAGGCCGGGACATTTGGCTCGTCGGCGGGAAGCGGATGAATCGGGTCACCCGGCGGTCAGACCAATGTCATCTCGAAAGCGGGGTCCGGTCCCCTCCCGAAACCGGAACAAGCCCTATCCTGTCGACAAATGCAGGCGTGCCGGAGGGGAATCAGGAGGGCGGCCGTCGTGACCGCTCTCCTCATCAGTATCTGTTCGCCGGCGGCTCTCGCGGTGGAGACGGCCGTGCTTTCCACCGCGAAGGAGGAAGCCCCCGGCTCGTTCGTCACCCACGTCTTCGCCGTGACCAACGACGGCGCCACGGCCGATACGTACCTTCTCACGTTCGACGCACCGACCGGATGGGGAATCCTCGGCGCACCGAGCTCGATCCCCTTAGGACCCGGCGGAGAGGAGACGCTGTTCGTCACCCTGACGATCCCCCCGGGCGCGCTCGCCGGGGAGTACGATGTGACCCTGACCGCCGTGTCCCAGGGCGACCCGACGCTCACCGCGTCCTCCACCGCGCTCGTGATCGTCACGTCGACCCACGAGATCGAGCTCCTTCCGCCGACCGGAGCCGCCGTCATCCCTGGCGGGAGCGTCGAATACGAGTTCGTCCTCATCAATCGGGGCAATTCCCAGGATTCGCTTTCGCTCGAGGCCTCCTCGTCGAAGCGGCTTCCCGCGATCGTTTCGCCAACCGCCGTCGATCTGGCACCGCAGGAGCGGGCCTCGGTCCGCGTCCGGCTGGACGTCCCCGCCGGCACCCCTCCGGGGCCCGATGTGGTGACCGTCGCCGCGAGCTCGACCCTGTACGACGGAATCGAGGCCGAAGGCGTCGTCACCACCACGGTCCTTCCGCCCGGTCCCGAAAGCGTCGGCAGCACCCTGATGGAGATTCTCCCTGCACGAGTCCGCCTTTCGTTCGACAAAGACGTGCTCACCGGGGAGTTCTCGAGCCGACTGACGTTCTCCACGTCCGGTCAGATCGTGGGCGGCTTCTTCTCTTCGAACGTCAACCTGTCGAACCCCCTCGGGCCCGACCCGCTCGAGATCGGTTCGTTCTCGATTCTCTATCGGAGGAGCCCCACCACCTACACGATCGGAAACGTCTCTCAACGTCTGACCGATCTCGTCCAGCTCTCATGTCGCGGCGGTGCGGTCGTCGTCGACGAGGAGCTGTTCGACCTGTCAATCATCGGGGGCGGCTCGGGCGACGAGACGCGCTTCGCCGGTCGACTCGCCGTCGGGCCCGAGGAGGCGAACCTCGGCCTCGCCTACCTCGGAATTCGCGACCCGACGCCGACGTACAAGTCGGTCTGGAGCGCGATGGCGCGTGCCGTGCCGCTCGAGGATTGGACGATCCGGATCGAGGGAGCCCTCGGAATCGACGGATCCCTCACAAGCCGTGCTTTCCTCTTCAACACGGAGATCGATACTTCGGGGCTCTTCTTCAGCGGAACCGCCTTCTCCGTCGGGACGCACTTCCCCGGCTCGCGGGAGGACACGGCGGGTATCGAGATCTCCCATCGCCTCCGCATGACAGCCCTCTCCCTCAGTGCGTCGCTCCGACACGTTTGGGACAACGTCATCGGCGATCCCCTCGTCGACACGCTGATCCGGGATGACCTCGGGTTCAACCTGACAACGACCCCGTTGGAGGACGGTCCCACGCTCAGTTCGACGATCGAGTTCACCTGGGACCGGTACCCGAACCTGAGTCTGAAGAGCGAGATCGACACGCTCTTCGCGGTCAGCCTAACGGAGACCGACGGTGTCTTCCCGTACGCGTTCTCCGGGAAGGTCACCGACCAGATCGATCATGTCCTCGACACCCGTGTCCGCCGGTCAACGTTCAGCGAAGGGGCCGGTCTGTCGGTCGACTCGTTCTACCTGTTCCTACAGCTCACGCAGGAGAAACAGGTCGACCTGATCGACGACCTCGTTCTCTCCTCCTCCTCGGACGTCAGCCTTCGATTCCGGCCGGAGAATTCGCGTCACGAGGCGTCGATCGCCTTTCGGAACACGCTCGATGCGTTCGACCTGTCCGCTTCGCTCCACATCCAATTCGTCGAAGACCTCGACATTGTGTTCGACGGTAGCATCTCATGGGACCGCGTCGATTCGGATTCCGTCTCGTTCGGTTGGGGGGTCAGCCTGAACGCGGACGTACGGCTCCCGACGCCCTTCTTCGTCACGAAGGGACAGATCGAAGGACGGGCGTTCATCGATTACGACGGCGACGGGACGTACGGCTCCGAGGACCGACCGCTCGCTGGGATCATCATCGCCGCCGATAGCGGCGAGGCTTCGACGAACGCCGATGGCCTCTTCCGATTCGCGCCGTTCTATCCCGGGACGTACGAACTGGCGGCCCGCCAGCTTCCGGCCGATGCGGCCTCCGGGGAGTCGATCGAAGTCGAACTCATCGCCGGCCAAACCGTCTGGGTCGATGTCCCGATGACGCCGGTCGTCGTCGTCACTGGGAGGCTGTTCGACGACCGGAACCAAGACGGCGTCGCAGACGCGGACGAGGGGGGCTTCTCCCAGGTCCGCGCATTGCTGACCGACGAGGCGGGCCTCGTCGCCGACGCGTACACTGACCTGTCCGGCGACTTCAGCTTCGTCGACGTGGTGCCCGGGCCGTACACGATCCGCTTCGACGCCGGAACCCTCCCCGATCGGTTCGTCTTCACGACCCCCGAGGAGGCGACGATCGACGTCGCAGCCGAGGCCCCCCTGCCGGTCGTCTTCGGCGGATTCATCCCCCCACCCGAGGTGATCATCACCTTCCAACCGCCGACAGCCAACTTCGTCTACACCCCCGAGATGCCAGTCTCCGGCGAACCGATCGCGTTCGACGGGACGCTCTCGTCCGATTTCGACGGCGAGATCGTCTCCTATGCGTGGGATTTCGACGGGGACGGCGCCCCCGACGCAACGGAGGCCGTCTCGGAGCACGCGTTCCCCGAACCGGGGACCTACGACGTCTCGCTCACCGTCGTCGATGACGACGGGAACAGCGACACGGTCACACTCCCGATCGAGATCCAGGCGGAAACCAGCGGCACCGAACGGCCGAGCAGCGTCACCACGTTCCAACCGCCGGTCGCCGACTTCACGTTCGTGCCGGTCGCGCCGATCGCCGGGGAGTCGGTCCTGTTCAACGGGACGTCCTCTTTGGATCCGGGCGGGCGGATCGTCGGATTCGCGTGGGACTTCGACGAGGACGGGCGGGTCGACTCGACGGCCCCTCTCGCGGAGCACACGTTCGTCGAACCGGGACCGCACAACGTCTCCCTCACCGTGACCGACAACGACGGGGACACGGACGCTGTCTCCGCGACGATCAGCGTCGTCGAACCTCCGCCCGTTGCGGAAAGCGGACCGTCGTCCTTCCAGCCCCCGGTCGCCGACTTCTCCTACATGCCCGCCTCGCCGAACCCGGGCGACCCTATCCTGTTCGACGGCACGTCCTCCGCCGATTTCGACGGGGAGATCGTCTCGTTCGCGTGGGACTTCGATGGAGACGGCGCCACCGATGCGACCGGCGCGATCGCCGAGCACACCTTCACCGCACCGGGGACCTATTCGATCTCTCTCACCGTGACCGACGACGGCGGGAACACGGACACCCTGACGATGTCGATCGACATCGAGTAGCCTTGCCCACTTGTCCGTAGAAGCTGACCGAATTGCGGAAGTGCCCTATCCATTGGACGTTTCTTGACACCCCCTCGATGCCTCCGGTAACATAAGGCAGCTCGACGGGAAAGACAGTTCCAACCGCTGATTCCGTCGGGAATCGTTCTATCGGGAGGGTGGGAATGCTTGCAACTCTGATCACTGCTGGCGTTGCTTTTGCCTTCTACCTTCTGCTCGCGTTCGGAAGCGGAACGGTGGGGGTCTGGAGTATCGAAGAACTGATCACCGGTGCCGTCCTGTCCCTCGTCGCCGGGCTGATCGCCGGGCGTGTCGCTGTGCGTCGAGAGCGAGGCGGAAGGGGGCATCCCCTGCGGATGCTCAACCCCCTACGGATACTGCTGTTCCTAGCGTATCTCGTGGGGCCTTTCTTTTTTGCCATGGCCAAGGCAAATCTCGACGTCGCCTACCGCGTCATCACCGGAAGGATCCGCCCGGGAATCGTCCGACTTACGCCCGGTCTGAGCACCGATTTCGGAGTCACGCTGCTCGCGAATTCGATCACGCTCACACCGGGGACGCTGTCGGTCGACGTCGACGAGGAGAACAGGGATCTGTACGTGCACTGGATCAACGTCACCGATCCGGAGCCGTCCGCCAAGGCGGTCTGCGGGTCGTTCCCGGACTGGGCAAGGAGGATCGCGGAATGATCATCGACCCGATCACCTTCTTCATCGTCGCGGCGTGCCTCGTGTTCTTCGCGATGTTCAGCATGGTGCGGATCGGGCTCGGCCCGACCGCCGGGGATCGCGTCGTCGGGCTCGACACCATGAACACGTTGGTCGTCTCCGCGATGATCGTCTTGGGCGCGGCGTTCGACGAGGTCATCTTCATCGACGTGGCGATCATCTACGCGCTGCTCTCGTTCGTCGGAACGTTGTACATCGCCCGATACCTGGAGGGGGGGCTGTGATGCGCGTCTTCTTGTACGTCCTGTTCGGCATCGGTGTGGCCTTCAACGGGCTGGGCGCGCTAGCCCTTCTCCGTTTCCCCGACGTCTACACGCGACTGCACGGGGCGACCAAATGCACGACGTTCGGTTCGATCTTCACCGCGGCCGCGGTCATCGCCTACGGCTTCGCCCGCGGTGGGACGACGTACCAGACGTTGGCGATCCACGCGATCATCGCGCTGCTCGCCCTGCTTATTACCAATCCGACCGGCTCTCACGCGATCGCGCGCGCGTCGCATCGCAGCGGGATCAAGCCGAAGGGGGCCGTGGTGGACAGACTGGAGGATCGATCATGATCGTGCAGAGCATTCTTCACGTCGTCGTCCTCGTGTTGATCGCGGTCGGCGCGGCGCTCGCGGTCTGGTTCAAGGATCTCATTTCCTCGGTGCTGGCCCTTGCGGCCGCGAGCCTGTTGGTCTCTCTCGAATTCTACATGCTCCAAGCCCCCGACGTCGCGATCGCCGAGGCCGGGATCGGAGCGGCGCTCACCACGGCGATCTACGTCATCGCGGTGCGCCGCACGCGGAGAAAGGAGGAGGAATGAAAAAGGCCGTCATTCTCGTCGCGTTCCTGTTCGTCGGCGCGTTCCTCCTGCTCGCTGCAACGTCGATGCGTCCGTTCGGTGAGCCGTCGTTCGCCGGCATGGACGACTACTTCATCGCCCACACGCAGGGCGAAGTGGCTGCCAACAACGCCGTGACGGCCGTCGTCTTCGACTACCGTGGATTCGACACCCTCGGCGAGGCGACCGTCCTGTTCGCCGCTGTCGTCGGCGTGTTTGCGCTGTTCCGAAAGCTACGGGAGGACGAGCGATGAACACTGGCATGTCGATCATCGTCCGAACGATCACCCGGCTCGTGTACGGGCTGGCTCTCGTCTTCGGGTTCTACGTGATCATGCACGGTCACCTGACCCCCGGCGGAGGATTTCAGGGCGGCGCGGTCGTCGCGAGCGCGTTCGCGCTCCTGCTCGTCGCGTTCGGCGCCGTCGGAGTCAAGGGGCGCCTCAACCAACATCTCCTCCAGACCCTGGAGGAAATCGGCGCTTTGGCCTTCCTCGCGCTCGGTTTCGTGGGAATCGGCACGGCGTTCTTCTACAACCTGCTCGCCAACTCGGGCCCGCTCTTCGGCGGTTCGGTTCCCATCGGGCCCAACGCCGGCGTGTTCGACGCCGGCGGGACGCTCCCGCTGATGAACTGGGCGGTCGGATTGAAGGTGATGACCGGGATCGCGGCCGTCGTCATCGTGATGCTCATCGGAGCTCGAGAGGAGGGGACCGAATGAACATTGGGAACTTCCCGTTCGTCGTCGCGACGCTGCTGGTCGTCTTCGGCGTCTACACGTTCCTGTTCAAGCGCAACTTGATCAAGCTCGTGATCGGGGTCTCGCTCGTCGAGACGGGGGTCAACCTGTTCCTCGTGACCCTCGGATACCGAACGGC
>Ga0315554_1000648_pt1 | contig 20641 bp, 19 predicted proteins | sample SalMarSW160370MG_FD_202114 | JGI IMG/M metagenome (GOLD analysis project Ga0315554, IMG submission 202114) | Salt marsh sediment microbial communities from the Plum Island Ecosystem LTER, Massachusetts, United States - Salt Marsh Sediment SW1603-70 ... | reverse complement strand
CGTCTTCACAAGTTGTGTCTACACGATTCCCGGTTGTGCACACCCTCTCATCCCCGAAAACCCATACCCCTTGGCATCGGCCTCCGCCGGTGTGCCTCCCAACTGTACAACGGCGACGAGCGATGCCACGACATCCGTCAGCAAGCTGACTCCGATGGCTTGGTAGGCGGAAACGCACGCGAACAGCACGAGCACCGGAACAGCGAACGTGACGGCGCTCGCCCCGATCAAGCCCGTGACGGCACCGGCTCCACAGCCAGCGATCAGTGCAGCGACGACCGTTGATATCGGTAAGGCCCCTCACCCAACCCACCCTGGTAGTGATTCCCCCGAGAATCCTATCCGATTGCCACACGCGGCGGGAACTGCCGTCGGCGAAGCTCGCGGTAGGTGAGCTGCGGAAGGTGAACAGCGACGAGACCGCGCGTCTGGCGTTCTGCTGCCGAAGGTGCGCAAGCAGCTTCCCGGGCTTCGGCTTCGAAAGGGACTTGCGCTCGCGGACGCTGTCCGCCGGACGAAGCTGCCGCGATGACTCAGGTGCTTGGGAGATCTTGGAGTCATGCGGTCCGGGATATCACACTCGCTGGGCCTCGCCGACTACCGCCTCGACGGCAGCGACGATGGTCTGCGGCGCATCGGCAGGAATCATGTGCCGGGCGCCCTCTGCGATGAGCAGCTTGCCGTGACCGGTCTTGGCTGCAAGCTCTTCGTGCACCGAGCGCCACATCTCGCCGGCGGGCCCGAGCCAATCGGTCTGGCCGCATGTGATCACCCGGTACGGAAGATCCTGCGGGAAGACGGTTTGCTCCATCAGCTCGGCCTTCGGCGCGATCCCCCCCTTCATCATCCGAACGTCCGCCCGCTGCGCTTTCGTACGCTCCGATTCGGGAATCGCCTCGATGCTCTCGGCGTTGGACATCTGGTCCATTGCCTCCGCACCGACGCGCGCTACCAGCTCATGCGAGAAGGGATCGACGAAGACCATTCCGATCACGCGGTCCGGAGCCTCGTGCGCGATCAGCCGGATGAGCCATCCGCCGTAGGAATGCCCGACGAGGACCAGGTCGCGATCGAGGTGTATCTGCCGGAGCCCCGCGAGGAGCCAGTCGACTTCCTCTTTCATGTCGTACGGGGTGTCCGGAAGGTCGCTCTCGCCGAAGCCTGCGCGGGAGTAGGTGACGACCGTTGCGCCGGTCCTGGAGACGACGTCCCGGGGAATGTCGCCCCACTGCGTGAGGTCCTCGCCGCCACCGGATTCGAGAAGGATCACCGGCCCCTCGCCCGGCCAGATGACGAAGTGAAGCTTCACTCCCGGGGACACTTCCAGCCTGAGCTCCGTTCGACCCGACTCCACGTCCGCATGTGTCATCCCATCCTCCTTCCATCCTCCTTGGCAGTCGACCGACCAGCGCTTCCTTCGACGGGCTTCCCGCAGGGCGAGCCACTCGGATCAGGAAGGCGCTCCTCGGACCGATCCATCATCCGTTCGTGCCGCTCCGGGACGGCTCGGTTCATCCGTCGAGGCTGGCTCGGTGCGCCTCGCCTGCGGCCGCGTCGTGAGGGGCTCCTACGCCTGCGGAGCTGAGCTCGTGGCACCACAGGAAGAGGTGAAGGCCTATTCCCTCGGGGAACAGAGCCCTGACGACGCCGACGATCGCGACAGCGGACAAGACTGGGGAGTCCTGCGATCTCACGGAGTGGTGTCGAGCGCGATCTCGACGAACTCCGATCGATTCGTCCGATCCTCCTCGCTGAGATAGCACGAGACGAGCATCCGGCGGGCCTCGATGTCGTAGAGGCTGGTCCAGATCGTGCGGTCGGGGTGCTCGTTCCCGTCCCGCTTCGGTCCGGAAAGCGCATCGAACGAGGCGCGCGCAGCGATCGACGCGAGTTCCTCCGTGCCGAGGGGGCCATCGCAGGGCGCGAGTGCGGCGTTGACCAGGCGATACCGCGTGTAGGCGAACCCCTTGTCGGGTCCGTCGTCCGTGGGCAGGGCGGCATCAGTCGGGAAGCGGGTGAGGCCGAAGTTGGTCATGACGAGGGGTTCGCCGTCTCGCTCGGTGAAGCGGATGCGGTTTCCGGACGGGGACTTCTCGCAGACGAAGGCTCGCCCCTGCACGTCGGCAACGAGATACAGGCAGGGTGTGTACCCGTAGTACCACCGGAGCGACAACAGGGCGTCCTTCGCTTCCTTGACGTCCGAGCACAGGTCGAGGAGACAGCGGACGACCTGGAGTTCGTTCAGCCCGGCCTCGGGATGCTCGACCCGCTCGAACCTGTAGGCCGGATCGAGCCTGTAGTCGGCATGCGCGTTGCAGACGACGACGAGCCCCTTCTCGTTGATCCCGTCCATCGCGCCGAGCAGATCGAACACGACGATCCCGAGGGATTCGTACCCTTCATCCGGTCGGAGGCCGAGCACGACCAGGCGAGAGGCCGGGCGGACCGCGGCCTGCGGCGACAGGTCGATTCCGAAGTCCATGTTTCGAAGGACGTGAGGACCGCCCGTCTCCATACGGGCGCCCGGGACGAACGCCGCGGTACAGCCGGGAAGCCCGATGTCGAACCAGAGGGACGAGACGTCGCTCGACCCCTCGTCGATGGAAAGCCCAAATGCCTCTGCGACCCCGCGCATCCGCTGGTAGTGGGGCGGGTAGAACCTCTGGAAGAACCGCCGCTGAGATGCGATCCGTCTCTCGTCCGGACAGGGCAGCGGGGCTGCTCCGAGCTGATCGCGGCCCCACGTCGCCAAGTCCCGACCGATCTCGTGATTCGTCCCCTCGAGATGCCACTCCCACATCGTGGTGTAGGCGCCGCTGCCGCCGACTCGGACTGCAGGTTTCGTTGACATCGTCCTCCTCCCAGGCAGACTTTAAGAACAGCGTTACGTTGCTATACTTCTCCCCCTTCGTCTCGCGTTCGTTTCAGAAGGCGCTGTGACTTGCGACCCGCTAGTATCAACACAGCGTGATGTTATGGACTCCACAGGATCATGCCGATCCGTTCGGAGCTTCGGATCTCGGCAGTGACGAGTGCTTCGAAGATCGGATGTAACTCGATCCGACGATCTGCGGTGGGATTGCCCACTCCGTCGTTATCGACAGCAATGCCCTGGTCGACGTCCGTTTGCAGATTGTGAAACCTCGTGACTGCAGAGCCGGTGACTTCGACGAGGACGGCCATATGGTTCCCGTCATCGACGCGGTAAGCCACGGCCGGAAGTTGGGGCGAGGGAGTCGTTGCTTGCCTGCTCAGCGGATCTTCCGGATCGACTCCGCGACGTCGCGGAGCATGCCGAACTGCTCCTTGGCCTGAGCCTCGGTGTGGGCGCGATGCGGCATCCCGCAGGGGAGGGTGATCAGATCCCCGGGGCGGTAGTCGGCGACGTGCTCGAGGCGCTCGATTCCCCACGCGATCCGCTTCTCGTTTCGCGATTGCTGGTAGTACTTGGTGATGTCGTACTTCGAGGCATCGAAGCTGATGATGTCGATCTCGGCGTCGAAGAGCTGGTCCCACTGCATGTTTCCGCAGACGTGCACGCCGCGGACGACGGGGAAGCTCTCGAACAACGGGACCCACAGCCGCCGGTAGTCGAACCCGGCGTAACCGAGGGCCGGCTCATCGAGGAAGAGGATCGTCTCGTCGGCCGCGAGGCCGTCGAGGATCGCCTCGATGTGCGCGTAGACGCGCGAGATCGCGTCGTCCTCGTCGTAGCCGTTCTGCAGCAGGGTCGCCGGACCGATGCACTGGATCTTCACCGTGTCGAACCGGTGGCGCTTGAACGCGTCGAGGCAGCTGAGGTGCCCCGGTTCCTTGATGTAGTGAAGCATCGCGTCGCCGAGCGCGGTCAGCTCGGGGAGGAACGGGATGTCGTGGTCCAGGCTGTAGGCGACCGCGCGATCCACGTCGGCGAACGGGAGCGATCCGATCTGCGTGATCAGCTTCCCCTCTTTCTCGTAGCGGCGCATGGTGGGAGTATACGCGCCCCGGGGAAGGGCGTCTCACGTGACATCGATATGGCGAAGGGCGCTGCGACGGAGGTCGAACAGGTCAAATCGCAGCGCCCCAAGCGGACTCGTCTCTGTGTGGTTCGCCCGTCCTCACACTAGACGGAGCGAACCGGCTCGGGGAGGACAAGAGACTCGTGGCCGAGGGACACGCGCGGCGTCGCGCACGTCCATTTCGCGGTGCGCACGCGGCATCGTTTTGGTCGGTATGGTGCTGTGCGGAGGGAACGTATTTCCCCTGTCGGGCTCCCTGCTATCCTCCGGAGCGCGACGAATCGGAGGTATTCTCGATCCGTTCGTCAGGTCGCTTGATGAGACCGTGTCAGAGGAGAGTGCAATGAAACGAACGCATCTTGTGGGACCGGTTCTGGTCCTGGCCCTGGTTCTGCTGGCTGGCTGCATGCGCGTTCAGACACTGACCGTCGTTCCACTCTCGGCAATTGTGGAGGCAGGGGAGACCGTGGCCTTTGCTGCGACAGATCAGTTTGGCAATCCCGTGACGGTGACGTGGACCGTCGACGCGGGGCCAGGCACGATCTCGGCTGCTGGCGTGTACACGGCCCCGGCGACCGTCACGGCGGTCACGACAGTGACGATCAGGGCCACGTACACGGACGTTGCTGTGAGCACCGGCTCGGCGGTGGTGACGCTCGTCCCGTCTGCGACCGCGGAGATCGTCGACGCAGTTGGCGACATGTTCGGTCCTGCGACCTTCGATGTCGTCAGTATCTCGACGGCAAGGACGTCCACGGCGTTGACCATCACCGTGCTGTTCGACTCGGCTACGCCTCCGGTGCTACCGGCCGCGAATGCCGTGGCTGGACCGGGTGACTTGGCGGGATTCATCGACTTCGATGTCGATGAGTCGAGCACCACGGGATTCGCGTCGGCGAACGCGACGTACTGTCCGTGTACTCCGATCTCCGCCATCGGGTCCGATCTATTCGTCTCGCTGTTCCAGCGGAATGCGGCGGGGAACTACGACGTCATCTCGGCAACGACCCTGGTGGATGTGGGAGATGCGGCGCCCGCCGTCTCAGGGAGCGCGCTCACACTGACGATCCCTCTCGCCGATCTCGGAGGCGATGACGGCGTCACGAACCTGAGTTCGGTCCTCGGCGATTTTCTGGGACCGACGGACTGCATGCCCGACGAGGGTGCCGCGGTCACGACGTCGCTCGATCATCCCCAGGGGATTGAGCCCGAGATCGATCAAATCCACGCGTACTTCCTGTGGACGCGCTACGGCGAATTCGAATGGGGGGTCCAGACAGAACCGATAACGCTCTAGAGATTCAGGTTCTGCGAGCCGAGAGAAGAGAGGCACGCGCCTCCCTCCTCTCGGTTTCGCCTTCCGGATGGGCCGGCGCGCGAACTCCGGGCTGGAAGACGGGACGTCGCGTCCGGTGATCGTCTCCCCATCGACCGGACGACTGCAGATCGTAGCCGACCGGATTTCACTTCCCGACTGAGTTTTCGTATAGTAGTTCGTCGCGTTTTTCTGCAGATCAAACGGCGCAAGCATTCGCCCCGAGGGAGGGTGAGACGATGCCAGAAACCCGAGAGATTCCGGTGGTTTGGATCCAGGCCGCCACGTGCAGCGGTTGTTCTGTGTCCGTGCTCAACTCGGCCGCGCCGAAGATCACGGACGTCCTCCTCAGCGAGGTGATTCCGGGGCGCCACGTCAACCTCCGGTTCCAGGCCACGGTGATGGCTGGATCCGGCGAGCCGGTCGTCGAGGTCCTCGACGCGGCCGCGAAGGGCGATCCCGGTTCGTACGTGCTGGTCGTCGAGGGATCGATTCCGACGAGGGACGGCGGCGTCTACGGTACGCTCGGCGAGGAGCCGATGGTCGATCGCGTGGTCGCGCTGGCCAAGAACGCCATGGCGATCGTCGGGCTCGGAACCTGCGCATCGTTCGGCGGGATCTTCGCCGCCGATCCCAATCCGGGGGGCTGCGTCAGCGTCGGAGCCCTCCTCAAGGAGAAGGGGATCGACGCGCCGCTGATCAACGTCCCCGGGTGCCCGCCGCACCCGGACTGGTTCATCGGAACGATCGCGACCATCCTGGTCGGCGGGCTGTCCGCGGTGGAGGTCGACGAGCTCGGACGGCCGACCCGGTTCTTCGGCCGGTTGATACACGAGAACTGCCCACGCCGCGCGTACTTCGATGAGGGGAAGTTCGCGCAGCACCTCAGCGACGAGGGCTGCCTGTACGAGCTGGGCTGCAAGGGAACGATCGCCCACGCCGACTGCCCGTTGCGGCGCTGGAACAACGGAACCAACTGGGTGATCGGCAGCGGCGCGCCGTGCAACGGCTGCGTCGAGCCGGAGTTCCCGGACCTGATCTCACCGTTCTACGAGAGGCTTCCGGAAGAGGCCCTTCTGGTGCCGAGGAAGGAGTCCTGACCATGCGAACGGTCGTCATCGATCCCGTCACGCGGATCGAGGGGCACCTGAAGATCGAAGCGACCGTCGACGACGGCGTCGTCGTGGAGGCGCGAAGCACGGGGACGCTGTTCCGAGGGATCGAGCTGATCCTTCGGGGGCGGGACCCTCGCGACGCGCCCCGGATCACGCAGCGGATCTGCGGCGTCTGCCCGACGGCGCACGCGACGGCGTCGACGTTCGCGCTCGACGAGGCGTTCGGGATCGCCGATCGGATCCCGACGAACGGTCGGGTCATCCGAAACCTCATCCTCGGCTGCAACTACATCCAGTCCCACGTCCTGCACTTCTACCATCTGGCGGCGCTCGACTACGTCGACGTGACGGAGGTCGCGACCTACGAGGGCTCGGATCCGGGCCTGCTTGCAGCGAAGGCGTTCCTCGGCCGCGGCGAGCTCGGCCCGTTCGTCCCGCGGTACGAAGGGGATTATCGATTCCCGACCGACGTCGCGCAGCTCCTCGCGTCACACTACGTGCAGGCGTTCGACGTCCGGCGGAAGGCGCACGAGCTCCTGGCGGTATTCGGCGGGAAGATGCCGCACAACGTCGGGATCGTCCCCGGCGGCGTCACACAGATCCCCGAGGTCGACACGATCGCCGGTTTCCTCTGGCGGCTGAACGAGATCCGCCACTTCATCGACCACGTCTACGTCCCCGACGTCCTTGAGGTCGCGCGCGCTTACGGCGACTACACCGAGATCGGCGGCGGATGCGGAAGCTTCATCAGCTACGGGGGATTCCGTCTCGAGAGCGGCCGCTTCCTCGACTCGGGCACGACCTCGATGGACCTCGCTCCCCAGGAGCTCGACGTCGGGAAGATCACCGAGTCGGTCGCCCACTCCTGGTATTCGGACGACGGGGAATCCCGGCATCCGACGGCGGGGAAGACGGAGCCGGCCCCGACGAAGGAGGAGGGATACTCGTGGCTGAAGTCACCCCGCTACGACGGCCGCGTCTACGAGGGCGGCCCGCTGGCGCGGATGCTCGTGAACTACGGTCGCGGAAACGAGAAGGTCAAGGGGTTGATCGACCACGTTCTCAGCGCGCTCGACGCCGAACCGGCGGCACTGAACTCGGTTCTCGGACGCCACGCGGCCCGTGCGATCGAATGCAAGCTCGTCGCCGACGCGATGGCCGACTGGGTCCTCGACCTCGTGCCGGGCGGTGAGGTCTACGCGCCGTACGAGATCCCCGACGAAGGAGAAGGGGCCGGGCTGACCGCCGCTCCGCGAGGGGCGCTCGGCCACTGGGTCCGACTGAAGAACGGAGTCATCGACCACTACCAGTGCGTCGTCCCGACGACGTGGAACGCTTCGCCGAAGGACGAACAGGGGAACCCGGGTCCGGTCGAGCAGGCGATCGTCGGCACGCCGATCCGGGACGATGAGAACCCGTTCGAGATCGTCCGGATCGTCCGCTCGTTCGATCCGTGTCTGGCCTGCGCCGTCCACCTGAACACGCCCCGCGGCAGATCGTTGGGGCGGTACGTGGTGAGCTAGGAGGCGCGATGAGAACGGCGATCGTCGGGATCGGGAACGGACTGATGAGGGACGAGGGGGTCGGCGTTCACGTCGCCCGCGCGCTGGCCGACGCGGAGCTTCCCGAAGGGGTACTGGTGATCGACGCGGGGACCGACCCGGACGTCGCGTTCGACCTCGACGGGCTCGATCGCGTGATCGTCGTCGACACGGTCCGCGGCGGGGAGGCGCCGGGCACGGTATATCGGTTCGGCGACGGGGTCGAACCCGATCCCGCCGGTGTCCGACGGGCGAGCCACGACGTGGGCTTGCTGGAGACGCTCCGCGCGCTCAGCCCGCCGGGGGAGGCCCCGGAAGTCGTCGTGATCGGGGTCGAGCCGGAGAAGATCGAGTGGGGGCTCGACCTGTCGACCGTCGTCCGCCGTTCCGTTCCTCGGGTCGTCGAGATCGTTCAACAGGAACTCAGGAGGCGATAAATGCTCGTAACAGTACGGAAGCCCATCGACGAGATCATGGGGTTCCTCGCCGGAGAGCGTGCGGTCTTCCTCCTCGGCTGCGACGGATGTGCGGCCGCCTCCGGAACGGGTGGGGGACCGGAGATCCAGGCGTTGAAGGCCGAGTTGGAGGGACGCGGGCTGGAGGTCGTCGGTTGGAAGGTCGTCGATTTCCTTTGCCAGAAGGCGCTGATCCGGACCGGGCTCCGGCCGTTCGCCGAGGCACTGGAGCGCGCGGACTCGGTCGTCGTCTCGACATGCGGGATCGGGATCCAAGCGTCGGCGACGGTGATCGACAAGGCCGTCCATCCTGCCTGCAACACGATCTCCCTCGGCGGGATACGCGGCGAATGGCAGGGGGAGGAGCGCTGCGCCGAGTGCGGGCAGTGCTTCCTCGAGTTCACCGCCGGCGTCTGTCCGTTGACCGCCTGTGCGAAGCAGTTGGTCAACGGGCCGTGCGGCGGCGCGAAGGACGGGCGGTGCGAGGTCGAGCCGGAGGTTCGGCGGTGCGCGTGGGACGTCATCTACGAGCGCCTCGAGAAGCAGGGGCGGCTCGACCTGCTGCGCCGCAGTCCGCTGCAAGTCAAGGACCACGCGCAGATGCGTCCGCCGAGCGCGATCCGAGGGACCCGCACGTGGGCGATCGACATGAAGACGACGGAGGACGTGACCCGATGAAACTGACCGATCTGTTCCGTGCCGGCAAGTTCGTCATCACCTCCGAGGTCGCCCCGCCGAAGGGGACCGACACCGCGGAGATGATCGAGAACGCGGAGCGGCTGAATCCGCGCGTCGACGCGATCAACATCACCGATCAGCAGTCTTCGGTGATGCGCCTCGGGTCGCTCGCTGCGTCGCGGATGCTGAAGGAGCGCGGGATCGAACCCGTCTTCCAGGTGACGTGTCGCGACCGGAACCGGATCGCGCTGCAGTCCGATCTGCTCTCCGCGTGGGCGCTCGGGATCGAGAACGTCCTCTGTTTGACCGGCGATCACGTCGCGCTCGGCGACTTCCCCGACGCGAAGGCCGTCTTCGACCTCGACTCGGTGTCGCTCCTCGCCGCGGCGAAAGGGCTCAATCAAGGAAACGACATGGGCGGCAACGAGCTCGACGGGAGCCCCGACTTCTGCCTCGGGGCCGTCGTCACACCGGGAGCCGATCCCGTCGAGCCGCAGCTGATCAAGATGGAGAAGAAGATCGCCGCGGGTGCCGCGTTCTTCCAGACCCAGGCGGTCTTCGACGCGGAGGCGTTCGCGCGGTTCATGGAGGAGGCGGAGCGGTTCGGCGTGCCCGTGATGGCCGGGATCATCCTCCTCAAGTCGCCCGGCATGGCGCGGTTCATGAACAAGAACGTCGCCGGCGTGCACGTCCCCGATGCGCTGATCCAGGAGATGGCGAACGCGGAGGACCGCCCGGCGAAGTCGGTCGAGATCGCCGCGCGGTTGATCGGCGAGATCGTGGACGTCTGTCAAGGGGTCCACATCATGCCGCTCGGCTGGGAGAAGCGGGTCCCCGAAGTGCTGGAGGCCGCTGGGTTGTAGCGTATCGCGGTCCGTCGGCTCGGCGTCGCAGACGGAGGGGGGATTCCCCTTCCGCGAAACGGCTTCGATTCCCGCTACCCACGCTCCGCTCTCGGTTCCAGCAGCTCGGCAGGGAGGCTGGCTCGCATGTTCCTTCGGATTCGATCGTCCACATCGATTCCGAGTTCCCGCATTGCCTGGAAGGCAGCGCCCACGACGGGGTGGAACTCGGGGAGGACGATGCGCGCCCGCGGTGCGAACGGCCTGATCGCCGTCCGCACCGTTTCGAGAAGAAGCGATCCCTCACCGCGGAAGACGGAGCCGCCGAGCACCACTTCGACGTCCGTCTCTCGCAATCCCAGCCGCTCGATCAGCGCGGCTGTGGTCGTGCCGACTTCCTCTCCGACACGGGCGACCAGGCCGCGAGCGACCCCGTCTCCGGCAGCGGCCACCTCGAACAGCAGTGGCGGCAGTTCGGCGAAGGCGGCTTCCCAATCGATGGTTTCGTCGCGGAGTCTCGCGGGGAGCTCTTCGAACGAGGAGATCCCCAAGACGGCGGGCACCCGCTTCTCGAGCAGCGACCTGTCGCCGCGGCGGTCGTAGCTGCGGTGAGCCAGCCGAAGCACCTCTATGGCCAGGACGCCTGCGCCGCCCCAATCCCCGGTCGTGGCCCCCATGGAGGGCAACTTGATCTCGCGGCCGTCCGGCGCGAGTCCTCCGGCGCTGAACCCGGCCCCGAAGACGATTCCGACGCCCCACCCTCGCGACAGTCCTGCACCCATGGCGGCGGCCAGATCGTTCTTCACCGTGTTCTTCCTCGCGGCGCCGATTCGCGCGACGATGGCGTCCAGCGCCTCGAAGTCGGAAGGTACGTCCGCTCCGGCGAGACCCCAGAATCCGAAGTCGGCGGGTGCGTCGATTCCCGCTTGCGCAAGGCCCTCGCGCGCGACCCGCTCGAGAACGAGCTCGGCTTCGGCAAAGCCGATTCGCTCGTGGTTGCTGCCCTCGGCTCGCGCGAAGCCGAGCGCGTGTCCCTCGACGTCGACGATCAACGCGAACGTCTTGGAATTGCCTCCGTCTACGCCGAGCACATGCTCCACGAGCGCTTTCTCCGTTCGCCGCTCTCACACGAACTGCGGCAAGTATCGCGCATGGATCCTCTTGATGTCCTCCCAGATCTTCTCGGCGACATCGAAGCCGGGGACGAGCGGGTGGGCAAGGAGCGCCAGAACGGCGGCGTCCTCGTCGCCCTCCACACTCGCCTGGATGGTCAGCTCCTCGTACGACTTCACGGACTGCACGAGCCCGCGAATCGTCGCAGGAAGAGGCGAACAGGGCAAAGGCCGCACCGTGCCGCTCTCGATGGAGCACGGAACCTCCACCGCGACGTTTCCGGGAAGCTCCGCCATGGCCCCGCGGTTGGGCACGTTCACGATGTGGATGCCGTCCTCACCTTCGAGCGCACGGATGAGGGACACGGCGGCCGTGGAGTAGTAGGCCCCACCACGCTTCCCCAGTTCCGCCGGCTTGGTGGCGAGTGCAGGATCCGCGTAGCTGTCGAGGAGCCGCCGTTCCATCTCGAGCACCTCCTCGCCGCGGGTCCGCTCGGCGGCTCGCTGTTCGGAAAGGACGCGGTTCGTGTTGTAGTAGTAGTCGAGGTAGTAGCTCGGCAGCATCTCAAGCCCTCTCAGCAAGGCCGGCGAAAACTGAGAAACGAGCCCACTGGAGATCGCCCGCTCGATGACGTCACCGATGATCTCCCGCCCGTCCAGCGTGACGCCGCGGACCCAACTCAAGTGGTTGAGCCCGACCCAGTCCATGAAGATCCGCTCGGGATCCGCGTCCAGCAGCTCTGCGATGGCCCGTCGAGCTCCGATGGGGCCGTTGCACAGTCCGATAGGCTCGACCTCCGAGTGTTTGGCCAGCGCTTCGGTGACGCTGCCGGACGGATTGGTGAAGTTGATGAGACGGGCCCTCGGGGCAACCCGGGCCGTGTCCGCCGCGATGTCGAGCATCACGGGAATGGTTCGCAGGGCGTTGGCGAAGCCGCCGGGACCGGTGGTTTCCTGGCCGATGACCCCGTGCCTGAGGGGGATCCGCTCGTCCTGGATCCGGGCCTTCGTCCCACCGACGCGGATCTGCGTCACCACGTAGTCGGCATCGCGAAGCGCGTCCAGTCGATCGCACGTCGTCCGGACCGCAATCTCACGATGGGCGGCGGCCACCATCCTCCGGGCCAGTGCGCCGAGCGTTTCGAGCCTTCCCGCATCGACGTCCATCAACGCCACTTCCTCGATGGGAAGCGAGCGACCCAGATCGATGAGGCCGTCGATCAGCTCCGGCGTGTAGGTGCTTCCGCCCCCGATCACGCAGACCTTCAAGGACCTCGCAGGCATCTTCCCCTCCGCTTTCGTGATCCTGCCCGTTCCTGCTGAGGCCTCCACAGGGTCAAGGCCGGCTCGTCGGCGATGACGTGAAGCCCCGGGTGCATCTGGAGCGCGGTAGCAGGGATCCGCTCGGTCACGTCGCCGTTCAGCGCAGCGTTGAGGACGTCGGCTTTGTCGTCGCCGCTCGCAAGCAGCAGGATCCTCCGTGCTCGAAGGATGGTTCCGATTCCCAACGTCAAGCCGAGCGTCAGTGTCATCCCGTCGGATCCGCCGGGCAGCGGGAGCCTCTCGATCGTCGAGCTCGTGAGCGGGGACACGTGGGCTCCTGAGTCGAAGGGCGTGCCGGGTTCGTTGAGCGCGATGTGGCCGTTCACGCCGATGCCGAGGACCGCCAGATCGAGGCCTCCACGGTCCCGGATCGCCTTCTCGTGACACGCGGCCTCCGCGGTCAGGTCGTCCGCCGCACCGTCGAGTAGGCGACAGGAGGCCATCGAGACCGGATGCCGATCGAGGAGCTGCCGGCGCAGCGTCTGAGCGCAGCTTGCGGGATGATCCGGAGGAAGGCCGGCAATCTCATCGATGTCGACGAGGAACAGCCTCGAGCAATCCGACGAATTGGCGCGAAGTCGCTCGACCGTCTGCCGATACGCTTCGACGGGAGTCCGGCCGGTCGGCAACGCGATCACAGCGCGAGGAGTCGATCGGATGAAATCGCACAGAAAACGAGCGGCTCGCGCGCTGAGGTCGTCGTAGTCCTTCGCCGTTTCGATCCTCGGCTTCATACGGGCTCCCGAGCGCGATACGGAGGGGGGCCGACCTTGCTGGTCGTCGGATCGGCGATGACGGACATCGGCTCGTTCAACCTCCAATCGGGAGATCGTCTCCGTCGTGGCTTCCACCCACCTGCGCCTTGCGCATGACCTTCCACATCGCGTTGACGTCGTCGGGCGGCGGTGCGTCGTCGGCCCCCTCGCGGCGAACGAGTCGCAGCGCCCCGCTCGGACAGGTCGCGACGCACAGTCCGCATCCGATGCAGCGGTTGCGGGCCAGAGCGATCCGATCCCCGTCGCGTGAGATCGCGTCCATCTGGCACCTGGTCAGGCACTTGTGGCAACCGACACAAGCGGATTCGTCGTACGCCGCGGTGAACGCACTGGCGACCTCGTCTGCCGGATTCTCCAGCGCCTTGAGCGGTGTCAGCACGCCGCAGCAGCAACCGCAGCAGCAGCAGATCACGGATGTCTCCTTCGAGTTGCTCGACTGCAGGACGAGGTTCGCCTCGTTGGCCTGCTCGAGAAGGCGGAAAACCTCTTCTCGCTCGATCCTCCGGCCGCGACCGGTGTTCACGTAGAAGTCGGCCCAGTCGCCGAAGAAGAGGCACGTCTCGACCGGCGCGTCGCAGGCGGTTCCGGCCATGCCGGCGATCGTACGACACAGGCACGGGGCGACGGCGAATCGATCGTGCGTGTGGACGAGCTCCTCCACCCGCTCGTACGGAAGCGCCTCGGTGTGCGACGCGAGGCTGACCCCGACGGGGACCGTGCGGAGCTGGGGAATGCTCTTCACCTTTGGAAACTCGCCGCGTGTCTCCGCGTACTCCACGAGATCGCCCAGGAATTCGGGCGTGAGGTCGTTGACCTGAAACTCGAAGATCCCCACGACGAACGGAACGGCCTGGTACAGCGTGGGCTCACCTTCCCGTTCGACCGAGAGGATCAGCCCCTTCCTCGCCATCCCGTCAAGCCGCGGTGCGGCCTCTTCGACGGAGAGGCCCGCACGAGCGCCGATGGTCTGCGCCGTCTCCCGATCGAGGGTCAGATGGACGGCCAGCTCGGCCTCCTCGGGCGTGAACAGCCGTTCCAGCACGCGCAGTTCGGCGCCGCTCGTGCTCGGAGGATACCCGTCCGGCAACGTATCGAGGTGCTCGGCCAGTCGACGATACACCGCCTCGTGTGCTTCGTTCATGTCCTCTCCTCCTGCGAAGAGCCCGCCTAACCGGTTTCCGGACAGACCGTTTCGCTTTCCGGAATGTGGCGATAGGCGCAATCGAACCGATCGCACCCCTCGCACGAAAACGGGTTCTTCGCCCGGTTGATCCGTTCGCCAATCCCGATGACGAACGACACGCTCTTCGACGGCTTCATCAGGAACCGGTCGGTCAGCTCCACGTCGAGCGGCCTCTCCGGTAGGTGGTCGAACAGGAAGCGCTGGTGCTCCAAGCCCCAGTGGCTCGCGCCAGCGCCCGGCGAGAACGCGCGACTCGCGGACAGGTCGCGCTCCTCGGCCCAGCCGAAGATCGTTCGACCGAGTCGATCGCCGATGAGCGAGAGGCCGGTCATCGCGATCGCGTCGAGGATCATCGAGTCGATTAGCTCCCCTTCCTCGCAGAGCGCCCGTGCGCGGTCGTCGATCGCCCGCCCGGCGGTGCAGAGGCCGAAGCAGAGGAACTCCGCTTCGCGGATCGGATCGGGCAGCGTCGCTCGCTCCGGCTCCGCGGCCGCACCCACATCGTACAACCGTCCCATGGCTCGGGGACGGAGAAGGGATGCGCCGAGCGGCAGCAGCTCATCGACCCGGGTCCTTACCGCGTCGGAGCGCGAGAAACCGCCGCGTTCCAGCACAGGCCAAAGCGATTCCGAGGCGAGCTCGATGTCGACCCCGTCCAGATCGAACCGGTCGACGAGGATCCCCGCGCGTGTTCCGTTCGTGTCTCCTCGGCGATCCGCGGTCACTGCGCTCCTCGCAGTACCCAGAGCTCCGCTGGCTTGGTCCAGTTCTGAATCCCGATGTAGAGGTCGCCGTTCAGCTCTTCCAACGCGTGGATTCCGAACTCGGACGTCTCCAGGAATCCGTCCTCGGTGATCTCTCGCCACGTGGTGCCGTCCTCCGTAGCGAACAGGAATCCGTGATTGCCGAATCCACCGACGTAGAGGGTGCCGCCGACGACCTCCATCGCGAGCGTGCAGTCGTATCCGACGTTGCCGAACCCGTCCTCGTTCACCTGCTCCCAGTCGGTGAAGGGGCCTTTGCCCTCTCCGCTCGTGCGCCAGACGGTCGTCCCCTTCGGGCCGAGGTGGGGCGTGAACGACGAGACGCCGAAGCCCCACGTCCCGACGTAGAGATCGCCGCGGAACTCGATCATGCGGAACGCGTTGAACGACTTGGTGTCGCCGAAGCCCGATTGCCCGACGCGGATCCACGTCTCCTCGCTGGATTCGTCCGGTCCGGCCGTCCGCCAGACGTCGCACCCGGGATACGGCGGCTGGGCCGACTCCGTGCCGAGATACAGGTGGTCCTTCCACACGTACAGCACGCTCGCGTCGGTCGCTCCGGTGATCCCCAGGCCTTTATCGAACGATTTTACGAAGGAACCGCGGGTCCCGTCGTGGCTGCGCCAGACCTCTTCGCCTTGGCTCGGGTTGAACAGGCCGACGTACAGCCACTCGCCGAACGGCCGGATCGAACAGAGCGTGAGATTCGCGGGGTTCCCGAACCCGTCTCCCGTAATCTGTTCCCAGTCTGAAGACGCGCCCGGCTGCCTCGCTCGCCAAAGCTGCCCCCCGGTTCGGTTGTTCCACGTTCCGACGTAGAGGTACTCCCCGACGGACCGCATCCGCACGACCGCTTGATTCCCCACGTCGCCGAACCCCGGCGCATTGACCGGCTCCCACGCCTCGCCGTCGCCCGATGCGTAGACGAGGCAACCATCGGTCGGATTCCACGTCCCGGCGTACAGCCGTCCTTCATGTACCTCCATGTGGACGATGCCGATGTTGTTCGGGTTGCCGAACCCGTCGTCGTTGATTCGTTTCACGGTGTCCCCTCCCAGGACCGGCAGCGCGATCGCAAGAGCGAGTGCCGCCGCGATGAAGCCCTTTCTCATCAATGGGTGTTCTCCGGAACGGGGAAGAGGGGCTCGAGGCCCGCCTCCGCCACGAGTCGGCGCATCTCCTCGTCCGAGAGCGCACTCGTCCGGTCGAATCGCTCGGCGGCGTCGAAGATCCTCGGAGCGATGTTCACGTCCCCGACGCTGTTGAGGAAGACGTCCGGCCGCGCAAGAACCCAGTGCACGGCGGGGTCGATGTCCTCCTGGGATTGCAGCGGTTCGTACCACGTGCTGTACGCCTTCGACTCGTCGCGGCGCAGGCGTCGCGCGATCGCCTTGATCGTCTGCATCGGCACGTCCCGCTCCGCACACATCGACGCCAGCTTCTCGAAGCCGGCCGCGTACTCGGCGTTCTGCATCATCGGATAGTTGTACGGGAGAAGGACGGAGTCGAATTCGAAGCGATCGAGGCTTCGCATCAGCACCGCGGGCGCGACCGTCTCGTGCGCCGTCACGCCGAGGAACCGCGTGAGCCCCGCCTCCTTCGCCTCGACGGCCGCTTCGAGTGCCCCGTCGGGTCCCATCGCCTGCTCCCACCCATCGGGCTCGATCAGACAGTGGAGCTGGAAGAGGTCGACGTGGTCAATGCGCATGCGCTCCAGGGAACGCTCGATCGACGCCTTGGCTCCGGCGCGGTCGCGTGCCGCGGTCTTGGTCGCGAGGAAGAAGTCGGCCCGATGGCGGCCGATCCAGCGGCCGAGCAGCTTCTCCGACTTCCCGTAGTCGGCGGCGGTGTCGATGTGGTTGATCCCGTGCTCCAGGAGGACGTCGAGCATGCGGTCGGCATCGGCGGGCGTCGCGTCGAAGAAGGCGGCTGCGCCGAAGATGACCCGCGTGCTCTCGTGCTCCGTTCGACCGAACCGTTTCTTCTCGATCATGCGATGCTCCCTTTCCGCACCTCTTCACTCCCGTTAATCATAGGTGAGCGGCCCGGGCATCTCGCCCCGCGGGCGGTCCGTGGACGGGTCCGGCGTGTCGATGTCCTCGGGCCATCGAAGTGCCGCGAAGTCGGCCGTTGCTTCCGGATAGATGTTTCGGTCGATCCGGTCCGGGCGGCTCGCTCGGAACCACTCGTATTGTCGCACCATCAGATCGACCTGCCAGCAGAAGAATGCGTACGACTCCGGCTGCCAGACGATGTTCGACGTGATTCCTTGGAAGACGTCGAGCGTCTTCAGGATCCGGTAGAGCTCCCAGCGCATCGCCTTTCGCGCCTCCGGAGAGACGTTCGGCTGTGCCATCCGCACGATGTGGAGGAGGAAGGTCGTCCCTCCGCCGACGCGGGCGAGGTGCTTCGACGGCTCGGCCTTCACCGCCTCGGCAAAGAGGCTCTCGGCCCGCTCGAGGAGCTGCGGATCGTGATCGAGCCAGAACGCCTCCAGGAGGCCGATCCCTTCGGCGACGGCGGCTCGATGGACGGGCTCCTCGCAGAGAAGCGACGCCATCTCCTCGATCAACTCCTCCTGCGCTAGAGACGGATTGAAGGCGAGACGGAAGAAGGTGTAGTCCCCGAGGAACCGGCAGGGTGGGGCGAGCCGATACCCTTGGACGCCGTCCGGACGGAGCTCGTCCCTCGAATAGGCCGCCTCTTGGACGGCTCTTGTGAGATAGGGGTGCGGGAGCATGTTCAGTGCGTACTCGGGGTTCATGTACCAGAAGCAGTTGATCACCGGATCGAACCCCCACTTCTTCCCGAGCAGGACACCCTCTCTCATCGCCGGATTCCCGCGCGCACGGATCTCGGGTCCGAACATCTGCGCCACGCTGAGCATCGACGCGTCCGTCCAGCCGATGTCCTTGGGGAGAAGCGGGAGGAGGTCGTCGAGGATGGTCCGGAACTTCGGACACCGCTCGAGAAGCGCTTGCGGAATCACCACGCGGGACCACAGGTCGAAGACCCAGTTCCAGAAGATGTAATCGGCGTCGTTCCCGCACTCTCGCAGGAGCTTGCGGTACGCGTGGGTCGCGTCGGCGAAGTAGCCGGCCGGATCAGCGGCCGTCTCCTCGTCGAACGAGAGGCCGGTCTCGCTGTAGATCATCTCCAGCCCGTCGAGCTCCTTGAAGTACTCGAAGGTGTATCGGTTGACGTCGAGGATCAGGTCCTTCGCCTTGTTCCAGACGAGGCCGCAACCGTAGTAGCCGCCTACCTCCTGATGCTCGGCGCGGAGCGACGGGTTCTCCCAGAAGGTCTGCGGGGGGACGTAGTTCGGCGTGGTGAGCCAGTTGAACTTCATCCCGACCTGGTGGCAGTAGGCCATTACGTTCCGCCAGACCTCGTAGCGCCAGGCTTCTCTCTCCGTCTGCGGCACGTCAGGATGGTAGAGGCGCCCGGCGGGGACGAGGGTCAGCGTCGTCTGATTGCAGAGGCGCATCAGGTCGATGTATTCGATCCACTCGTCGAGCGACCAACGATCCGGGCTGAGGACGGCGAAACCGTACGAGCCCCCGAACCGATAGGGAGCGACGTACATCCCTCGAATCCGAAACTGGGGCGTCTCCACGATCTCCCACGTTCGCGAGAACGGATCGGTGCGATGCTCGACCATCAGGGTCCGCAATAGGGTGTAGACCCCGTTGGCGACGCCCTCGTCGTCGTTTCCCGAGATCCGGAGGGTTCCATCGTCGCCCGTTCGGATGACGTAGCCCTGCTCGGAGATCGCCGGATCTCGCTCCACGTTCCGCTCGATTTGCAGCGGCTGACCACCCTCATCGTCCGTTCCCAACGGAATCCCGGTGTGGTCCGACAGCTTGTGTGCCGCGTGGTGGACGGGGCCCGGAGCCTGCGCGTAGATCGAGATGGGCATTCGTGGGCTCCTTTCCTCCGGTGGTTCGGCCTACTCCACGTTCCGCTTCCGACTCAGGATATTCCGATTCCCGCGCCACGGGTGGTCGATCTCTTCACCCGCCGCCGAGCGGCGGGGCACCCATCCGTAGTGTCCATCCTCGTCGTAGAAGTCCATTCCGAGGAGGACGGTGAGGTCCTTCACGTACGGGCGCCAATCGCCGAAGAAGACGGTCCGGAAGTGCCCCATCGGCCACTCCGGTTGCAGGTTGTTCTCGATGAAGTTCTCCATGTTGACGCGGACAGCGAGCTTGTTCCGGCATCGCCGCTCGCTCTTCACGCTTCCGAGCGATGTCCCGCCGTGCACGATCACCGACCGGCTCTCCGGATGGATCGAGACGGCCGTCACCGGCTCGTCGACCGGCATCGTGGCGGACGCGCAGCAGCTCTTCCCCGTCTCCTGCTCCGTGCGGATCGTATACGGAGCGGCCGGGCCGCTCGCTCCGAAGAACTTCCTCGGCCCGCAGCAGAGGTGGTAGACAACGGCGTCGCGACTGAGATCGAAGAGACGACCGCCGGAGAACCCGGCCCGCGCTTCGCCGGCGATCTGCTCGGTCAGGTAGTGCATCACCATGACGTTCAGCAGCGTGTGCATGTTCATCTCGCCGGTCGCCGGGAACCCGTCCGACTGCAGCTGCATGAACGCCATGCACGGAAACGTGGGAAGCTTGTAGGGGTACTCACCGCGGTTCTGGGGATCGATGCCGGGGCTGAGGGCAGCGAAGACGTCGTCCGGCCAGTCGTGGTAGACGTGCCCGGCGATGTCGGTGGTGAAGGCTTGGACGTCCTTGTCTTCGATGGCCTGCTTCAGGGCGAGGTAGACCTTGGCCGACGTGACGAGCTCGGCAGGATCCGGCTCGATGATCGCGTCCGCCTCGTCGATCCATCGCTCGGCGACCGCCTTCGCCTCGGCCTCGGAGACGTTCGGGTAGAAGTCCTCCATGAACTCCTTCTTCGTCATGCGGACGAGGCTCGATCCGAGAACCTCTCCGAGCGCGTCTTCGAAGGTCTTGAGCGGCTGCCCGAAGATCTCGGTCTGTCGCCACTCGGCGTGAAGCACCATCATCCTCGCGTCTCGCACCTGGTGGACGACGCGGAGCAACTTCACTTTCTCGATCACGTCCTCGATCTTCGATGACGCCGTCCAGAGGACCGGAAGGCCGGCCCTCCGCATCGCGACGTAGTTGTGGAATCCGTAGTTCTCCAGGAAGTCATCGACGATCACGAGAGGAGTTCCCGTCTCGGCGAGCGGCCCCTCGTAGATGACGCGCATGTACTCCACCCCGAGCGCGTAGACGACGAAGCCGTCGAATTCACTGCTCCGCTCAGCCAGAGCAACGACGTCCTCTTGCTCGTGGAGTACGACGGTCGAGAACTCGATCCCGGGGCAGCCGGCCACAAGGGCATCGCTGAGCTCCTCGGCTCGGTCCTCGTAGCTGTAGTCCGGGTCCTGCACGACCAAGCCCGGCTTCTCTTCGCGCCGCAGCGGGTAGTAGAACGCGAGCGCAACCTTGGTGTCCGTCATCTCAGATCCTCCTTGGCTTCATGGCTCTCCGGCGTCCCGCTCCTCGTCGCGTCG